>Ga0209350_1000166_pt1 | contig 43627 bp, 38 predicted proteins | sample GraSoi013_2_20cm_2_FD_185822 | JGI IMG/M metagenome (GOLD analysis project Ga0209350, IMG submission 185822) | Grasslands soil microbial communities from the Angelo Coastal Reserve, California, USA - Sample 09_27_2013_2_20cm (SPAdes) (version 2) | ecosystem: Environmental > Terrestrial > Soil >...
AGCGCCAGCAGCGTGCGCGTGAAGGGACTCAGGGCCCGGGCGGAGCCGCCGTGCACGCCGCTTCCGCCGGCCCTCAGTTGCATCCGCAGCCGCCGCCGACGGAACCCGTGGCGCCGCGCGCACCCTCGCGCGACTCGAACACGTGATCGAGGTAGATGCTCGAGACCGGGTCGCGATTGAAGGACATGATGGGATCGGCGAAGTGCTCGCGCTCGTAGGGCTTGACCCAGGGAGTGGGCGCCGCGCAGCCGGCGAGCAGCGCCAGCGCCAGCGCCAGCGCCAGCGCCAGCGGCAGCGCCGCGAGCAGGATTCTCGATGCCAGCCTCACCGCCACCCTCACGCTCATCCCCTTTGAGGCGTGCGCCGTCGCTACTCCCGGATCAGGCTCCGGATGCTGTCGAGATACTCGTTCTCATCGCCGGGCTTGTAGCCCCGATGGAGTATCCGCAGTTTGCCGCTGCGGTCGATGATCACGGTGCAGGGCATCCCGGCGACCTCGTACAGCTTACTCACCTTGCTGTCCTTATCGTAGAGGATCGGAAAGCTCACCGGGGTGTCCTTCAGCCACTCATCCGCCGCGTTGGAGTCCGGCTCCACGTTCACCCCGAGGAGCGTGAAGCCGAGTTTCTTGTACCTCTTGTAGATGCTCTCGAGCAAGGGCATCTCCTGGCGGCAGGGGCCGCACCAGCTGGCCCAGAAATTGATCATCACCACCTGTCCGCGGTACTGCGCGAGACTCACGTCCCGACCGCCGCGGCCGGTGAGGGTGAACTGCGGGGCAGGGGCCGGGCCGCCGGCGGAGTCCGCCGGCGCCGGCGCCGGCACGGCGACGGCGAGGGCGAGGGCGGCGGCGAGCGTTGCGATACGGTTCTTCATCGGATGTCCCTCTAGAAGAAGACGGTCGTACCGATGCGCGCCTCGAGGTTGTTGGTGAGCTTGGTGTTGCCGAGCAGGCTCGACTGGAACACGCGGTCCTGCACGGTCACGTGCACCGCCAGCCAGTCGGCCGGCACGATGCGGTAGCCGGCGCCAAAGTTCACCGTGAACTTCGTATCCCCGGCGAAATCGGTGCCGCCGATGCCGCCGAGGAGATAGAAGGCGTTCGTCATGGCGATGCCGCGACCGATGAAGGCCTCGCCCGGCAGAAAGTTGTATCCGAGTGAGAGGTCGTAGTACGTGAAGCGCCTCTCAGACTCGGTAAGCAGCTGAATGTTGCCGCCGAGCGTCTCGAAACTGGTGCGCCCGCCGCGCGAGCGCCCGGCTTCGGCCTGAAAGAAGAAGTCCTCCGTTATGTGATAACCGGCGGTGATGCCGTACACCGGGTTAGTGCCGAAGTCCTCGATCGAGAGCGCCCCGTAGTTGAGCCCCAGCTCGACGTTCGAGCTCCTGATGCGCGGCACGGTGATCTTGCGCCGCGAGACCTCAGGCTCGATGACGCGCGGTGGCGCGCTCTCATCCTGGGGGGGCTCGCTCTCGCGGGGCTCCGTGCGCTGCGCCTCGGCGGCGCGCCGCTCGGCGCGGCGCTCGGCGCGCTGGTGAAACCAGTCGCGCACCGAGGCGCAGCCGGTGAGCGCGGCCAGCAGCGCCGTCAGAAGAAGAATGCGAATCCCAGTTTCCATTCGTCTGCTTCCTCATTCCGGTTGCGCTTGGTCAGGATCCAGTGTGCCTTGAATTCGCCCCTCACGAAAAAGCGCCGCGCGAGGTAGATGCGTACACCGCCACCGACGTAGGCCATCGACTCGGTGCGGTTGCTCGCCTGCACCAGCGTGGCCTTGGGCTCGGTGTGGACCTCGCCGACACCGAGCATGAGGAACGGGGAGGCGCGGGCCTCGGGCACGATCACGTGCGTGAGGCCGAGATCGCCCGTGACGCCGTTGGAGAAGCGGCCGAGGAACTGTCCGACCGCGCCCTCCAGCGCCAGCTGCGGGTTGAAGGACAGCGAGGCGTAGCCCGACACGTAGTTGGCGCCGCCCCAGGCGCCGGCGAACAGGCCCATCTCGCCGCGGTGGGAGGTGAAGCCGGCACGGTCGCCGAGACTGAACACGAACGGCGACCCGTCGGCCAGCACGGTCTTCAGCATCTCGGCCTGGGAGGCCCAGCCCTCGACGCCCCGCTCGGTGCGCACCTTGAACCATTCGGTGCGCCGGAACAGCACGTCGACGCTCGCATCGCGCGGCACGGCATGAAACACCGGATAGCCGCGGCCGGGGCCGGTGTGCAGCTCGAGGTACGGCTGAGCCACGAACACCTGCAGGTACTCGCGCGCGCGGGCGACGGCGGGCGCGAGCAGCAGGGCCGGCAGGACGAGGCTCGCGAGCGCGACCTGGCGCAGCCGCGCGATGCAATCCGCCCTGCACTCAGTTGACCGGGACGGCGGGATCGAATGGGTTGTTGAAGTACTGTGCGCCAATATCCACCCACTCCGACAACAAGCGAAGCTCCGCGGGGCTCAACCAGCCCGCATGCGTGCTTCCGGAACCCGTTGCGAAGCGGTTCAGGAACTGGGCCGACAGCCCGCCATTCGCGCTCCCCGCATTCAGGTATGGACCCACGGACGGTCCCGGGGCGCCCATGATAACTGTGTTATGGGGGAACAGCAGCTGGCGATAGGAGGTGAATTCCTGCGGCACGTCGGTGGAGGCGGAATTGGTCAGATCGAGATTGCCGGCCGGAGTCTGCGCTGCACCTGCAGCATTCGTCGGGCTGTGGCAACCGGCCTGCGAGCATTTGTGATCGACCGCCACTCCGCCGACGGTGGCGGGGCGCGACAGATCCCACAGCGCCTGGATGTGAAGCGGGTAGTTGATCACGATGCGGCAGTTGGCGGCCCAGGCGGTGACGCAGACCGCGCTGGTCGGAATCGGTGTCATGAACTGCGTGGCGTCGTCGTAGCGGTAGTTGATCGGCGCCCCGGGCGTGGCCTGCGCGGGGTCGGTCCAGACATCGGTGTACGTCACGTTGACGCCCGGGACCATCTGCTTGCAGGGCGGGTTGTCGTTCGCGCAGCTGACGCGCATGCGCGCCTCGCCCATGGTCTCGCCGGCCTGCGGGATGAAGGCGCCGGGACCTGCGGCGATGGTGTGCGGGAAGGGCACGCCGGCCACCGCGGCTCCCGCCCAGGCGGAGGCGAACAGGCCCGCGCGGCCGTGCGAGATCGGGCGCTGGGCGCTCGCCGGGGTGTGGCAGCCGTTGCACTTCACCACCTCGCCGGGCTTCACCTGCAGCCACACGCCCTGCGCGGATCCGACGCGGCGCGCGTTGGCATTCAGCACGCTCACCCGGAAGGCGACGTTCGCCGGCACCTCGATCTGCACCGAGCCGTCGGGCTCGATGGGCGCATAGCCCAAGATCTCGAGCATGTAGTCGCTCGCGCCGAAGGCGGCCGGGGAGAGATTCACGATGGTCCGGTCGGGGATCGAGACCGCCTTCTCCAGGCGCATGAAGCGCGCCGTCCGCGTGCCCGGCGGCGTCTTGGCGGAATCGGCGACGGTCGGGATGTTGGGGTTGGCGGTGTCCACCCCGTCGATGTCGTAGACACTTCTTATATCGATGACGCCTACCCCGGCGTTCACCAGGTTCTGATCGAGGTCCACCCCCGGCACCTTGTCGAGAATGACGGCGGGAAGCGGGTGCGGCTGCGCCACGGCCACGTCCGTGACCATGATGCCCTCGACCGGCGACATCAGCGGCATCAGGGTGTTCTGCACCGGGTCGAACATCCACACGCTGTAGAGCGGCGGCGCCGCCTGCACGTTCGGCTGGGCGAGCGCGTTCGAGGTGCACGGCACGATCGCCGGCGGGGTCTGGGTGTTGTCGATCAGCCGGCACTGGCTCCAGCTGACCAGGATGCGGCTGGTGCCGTCCTGGAGCGGGTAGCCCGAATTGAAGCGCCCGCCCGGGGAGGGCCCGGGGATGGTCTGCACGGGGTTGGTGGTGGCGGGTGTCTGCGCAGGTCCCGTGAGCGAGGAGTTGGCGGCCAGCGGCTGGATGTTCTCGGCGTAGTGCACGCCGTCGATGATGACGAGGTTGCCGCCGAAGTCGACGCCGGTGTACTGGCGGATGAGGGCCAGCGTGCGCCCATCCTGCATCTGGCGCGGCTGCACGAACTCGACGACGGTGTTGTTGGTGCCCGTCATGTGGCTGTTGGCGCCGTAGTAGAGCTCGAGATCGGTGCCGTCGGGATTGGCCGAGTACAGGTGCATCGCGTCCTTGCCGGGCGCGTGATCCCAGCGGCTCCACAGCACGCGGCCGTTCGCGAGCACGGTGGCGTCGCGGTCGTGGCTCTGGTTGAAGGAGATCTGGTGCAGGCCGGTGCCGTCGGCGTTCATGACCTCGAGCACGAAGGCCGATTCGTTCCGATCCTCGTCCTGAGCCTCGAATTGGGGCTTGCCCTCATCGAGCAGGATCCCCTTCGACTGCGTCTGGCGCGTGGATGAGAACAGGATGCGTCCGTCCGGGAGGTAATGCGGCGAGACGTCGTTGACGGTGAGCGGGTCGGGATCGGTCGCCGGGTTGATGACGGCGTGCAGATTGTTGGTCGCGATCACGTACTCGTAGATGCGCCAGGAGGGCGGCATCTTCGGATCCTGGTTCATGGCGAGCGGGCCGCGCATGGCGAACGCCACCTTGGTGCCGTCGGCGGAGGTATCGACGTCCTTCACGTCCCAGCTGGCGCCGGCGGTGAGGCGCGCCGTGATGTTGGTCTCGGTCGCGCTCGGGGAGGCGGTGGCGCGCATGAAAAGGTCGGCGGACGGCACCGCATCGCGCAGCACGCGCAGATCGTCCTGCTGCACCACGCCGGCCGCGTTCTTCGGCACCGTGTGCTTCACGTAGAAGATGGGGAAGTCGACGGTCGCCGGATCGCCGCGCTGGCTGTTGGCAATGTTGACGCTGCCGCCGCCGCTGCAGGCGGCGAGCGCAGTCACGAGCGCTGCGGTGAGCATGAAGGCGGCGCGCCGCGGCAGCGGCGCCGCCCGCGCTGTGCGTTGCATCAGAATGTGCCGGCCGCGCGCCGCGTTCATGTGTCCTCCCAGCTACGCGGACTGTCCGCCGCGTGAAATGTAACGTAATTCGCGCCGGTGCTGACGACTTAATCGCGCCGCCGCCGCCCAAATCCGCGATCCCATCACGGCGCACCGGTCGCACTCCGGTTCTCATGGAGTCCGCATCGCGCCGCGCGCTCGCGCCACTAGGTAGGCGTACGGTCGCCGGCCCGCCGTGACGGCTCTCGCAGTTCGCCGCGCAATGATCTCCGCGAAGCCCTGCGGGCCGGAACTGTCGTCGATCCGCGACGTCAGCCGGGTGAGACATTCGGGGAGTGGATTGGCGCGGCTTATAGTCCGCACGCGCTTCGGGCGCTTCAGGGAGTTGACGAGCGCCATGAATGTTAGATTGAACCAGGCACAGGTCCCCTCGGGCGCCCCTCGCCGCGCGGCGACGGTTGCTCTGTGGCTGCTCGCGCAGCTCACCCTGAGCGCCCACGCCGGCCCCAACGAGCAGGCCAAGCGCATCTACGAGCGCATCGCCGGGGAGCCGCCGCCGGCGAGCGCGCTCACCCAGATGTCGGCCGCGATCACCGCCACACCCGGCCAGCAGGGACTGCTCAACGCCGCGGCGATCGCCACCAGCGCCCCGTCCTTCTACAACGTGACGCTGAAGAACCTGGTGGTCCCCTGGACCAATCGCGACCAGACGGTGTTCGCTCCGCTCAACGATTACGCCGCGACCGTCATCGGCATGGCACGCGACGATGTGGCGTTCAACACCGCGCTGTCGGACGACATTCTCTACACCGTGAACGCGCCGGGGCTCCCGGCGCCATCCAGCGCCAACAACGATCACTACGCCACGGCCGAGGCGAACGGCGTGGACCTGAGCGCGGCGCTCAAGCGCACCACGCAGTCGGGCGCGTACGGCACGCCGGCGCAGGCGACCGCAGGACTGATCACTACGCGGGGCGCGGCCTCCGCGTTCTTCATCAACGGCACCAACCGCGCCATGTTCCGCTTCACCATGATCGATCACCTCTGCCACGACATGGAGACGGTGATGGACATCACGCGCCCCGCGGATCGCATCCGCCAGGACGTGGCGCGCTCCCCGGGCGGGGACAGCCGCGTGTTTCTCAACACCTGCGTCGGCTGCCACAGCGGCATGGATCCCATGGCGCAGGCCTTCGCCTACTACAACTTCGACGCCACGGCGGGTCAGCTCGTGTACACCCCGAACCAGGTGCAGCCGAAGTACCTGATCAACGCGGCCAATTTCCCCTTCGGCTTCGTGACCCCCGACGACAGCTGGGCGAACCGCTGGCGCGCGGGCTCGAACGCGTTCCTCGGGTGGGATCCGACCCTGCCCGGCAGCGGCAACGGCGCGAAGTCGCTCGGACAGGAGCTGGCATCGAGCGACGCGTTCGCGCAATGCCAGGTGACCAAGATCTTCCAGGCGGTGTGTTTCCGCGCACCCGCGAGCGCCGCCGATCAGGCGACCGTCGCCACCGTCAAGGCGAGCTTCAAGTCCGGCGGCTACCGCTTGAAGCAGGTGTTCCAGCTGTCCGCTGCCGCCTGTCCGGGCCAGTAAGGGAGCGCTGCCATGACGCGTAAGTCTGTTGCCGGCTCAGCTGCGCCCCGGGAGCCGATGTCGCCCGCGGGGCCGATGTCACACGCCGCGCCCGCGCTCGGCTGCGGCGCGGCGCTCGTGCTGCTCGCCGTCCTCGGCGGCTGCAGCGGCGGGGGCGCGGCCACGACGGTCAACCCGGTGACCACCCCTCCCAACAGCACCGCCAACGCCTACACGGGACCTGCGCCCGGGAACGCCGACGTGCAGGCCTTCAAGATCAACCTGTGGGAGAACATCCGCGCGGCGAACCGCTGCGGCGGCTGCCACCACGAGGGCGGTCAGTCGCCGATGTTCGCGCGCTCGGACGACGTCAACCTCGCCTACCAGGCTGCGCTTGCGCTCGTGAACCTGGTGCAGCCGAACCAGTCGACGCTGGTCCTGAAGGTCGGGAGCGGTCACAACTGCTGGGTCGCGGACCCTTCCGCCTGCGCCGCCACCATGCTGGTGTGGATCCAGGCGTGGATCGGAGCGGGCTCCGCCTCCACCACCAGCGTGCAGCTGGTCGCGCCACCGGTGCAGGCGGCCGGTGGCGGCAAGCAGTTCCCGGCCGATCCGACCGCGGGCAACCCGAGCTTCCAGTCCACGGTGTATCCGCTCCTGACCACGTTCTGCTCGGGCTGCCACACCTCGAGCTCCTCCACCGCGCAGCAGCCGTACTTTGCCAGCTCCAACATCAACGAGGCTTACGCCGCGGCGCAGCCGAAGATGAATCTCGCGAGTCCCGATCAGTCGCGGTTCTACATCCGCCTGTCGCAGGAGTTCCACCATTGCTGGGTCACGCCGAGCTCGGGCGGCGCCCCGGATTGCCCCGGGAGCTCGGCGGCGATGCTGGCCGCGATCACCGCCTTCGCCAACGGGATCCCGGTGACGCCGATCGATCCGGCGCTCGTGGTCTCGAACGCGGTCACGCTCAAGCAGGGCACCGTCGCCTCCGGCGGCAGCCGCTATGAGGCGAACCTGGTCGCCAAGTACATGTTCCAGACCGGCAGCGGCAGCACCGCCTACGACACGAGCGGCGTCACCCCGGCGGCGGACCTGTCGCTCTCGGGGAACGTCACCTGGGTGGGCGGCTGGGGCATCGACATCGGCATGGGCGGCAAGGCGCAGGCCTCCACCAGCACCAGCAGCAAGCTCGCCGCGATGATCCAGTCCTCGGGCGAGTACTCGATCGAGGCGTGGGTGGCGCCGGCCAACGTGACTCAGACCAGCGCCTACATCGTCAGCTACTCGGGCAGCAATGCCACGCGCGACGCGACCTTGGGCCAGGACGCCATGCAGTACGAGGGACGCGCGCGCAGCAGCACCAGCGATACCAACGGCACGCCGCCCCTCATCACCACCACCACGACCGGGGCGGCGCAGGCGGCGCTCCAGCACGTGGTGCTGACCTACGATCCGGTCAACGGCCAGAGGATCTACGTGAACGGCGTCTGGACCGGCGATGCCGATCCGGCCAAGGGCGGCTCGCTCGCCAACTGGGACAGCACCTTCGCGCTCATTCTCGGCAACGAGACCACCGGTCAGCGCCAGTGGCAGGGCGTCATCAAGTTCGTCGCGATCCACAATCGCGCGCTCACGCAGGCGCAGATCCAGCAGAACTTCGCCGCCGGGGTGGGCGAGAAGTACTACCTGCTGTTCGGCGTCAGCGCGCTCACGGGCGTGTCGCAGTCGTACATCCTGTTCCAGGCGACCCAGTACGACACCTACGGTTACCTCTTCTCGCAGCCGAAGTTCATCAGCCTGGATCCCCAGGCGGCGGCGCCGTCGAACCTGCAGATCAGCGGCATACGCCTCGGCGTGAACGGCGTACTGGCGCCGGCCGGCCAGGCGTACTCGACCCTGAGCCTCAGTGTGGGCGGCAGCGCCTACACCGCCGCCAACGGACAGCTGCTCTCGACGCTCGGCACGGTGGTGCCCGCGACGCTGGGGCCAGCGAACGATCTCTTCTTCCTGTCCTTCGATCAGCTCGGCTCGCACGTGCACGCCTACGTCGAGCCGACCGTGGTGGTCTCGCCGCCCGCGCCCGACAACACCCCGCAGCCGGACTTCGGCATCGCGACCTTCGAGCGCATCAACCACTCGCTCGCCCGCATCACCGGGGTGCCGATCACCAACACCGTCGTGGCGGCTCTCTACAACAGCGAGCAGCAGTCGCTCCCGTCGCAGCCGCTCGTCTCGGCGTTCCTGCCCTCGCACCAGACGGCGATCGCGCAGCTTGTGAACGCCTACTGCGGCCAGCTCACTCAGACCCAGTCGCTGCGCGATGCCTTCTTCGGCACCGGGCTCGACGCGAGCATCAACAGCAGCGCCTCGGGCTTCTTCGGCTCGAGCGGCAGCGCCAGCCGCAGCATCGTCATCAACGCGCTGGTCAGCAACGCGGTCGGGACCAACGTCTCGCCCGCCGCGGCCGGCGCGGTGCGGAGCGAGGTCGATGCGCTGCTCACGCGCATGCCGGCGCTGAAGCCCGCGGCCACCGTCGCCGATGCCACCACCGCGGTCTGCGCCGCCGTGCTCGGCAGCGCAGTGGTGAGCCTTGAGTGAAGCCAGAGGATTTCGGGAGACTCACCAGATGCTGATCCGCAAGAAACCCCCGCGATCGCACGCACTCGGCGAGCCGCTGCTGCACGAGAATCACCCGCTGCCGGTGACCCGGCGCGACTTCGTCGCCGCCGGCTTTCTCTCCGGCCCCGCGATGGTGATCGGGCCGGCGTGGCTCGGCGCGCTCCTCAAGGCGAGCCGCGCCGAGGCCGGAGTGCCGTTGTCGCCGGACATTCAGGCGCTCCTCGGCTCCGGGCAGTGCAACGTGCCGACCGCCGCCGGCGGGTTGCCGTTCATCTGCTTCGACCTCGCGGGCGGGGCGAATCTGGTCGGCTCCGAGGTGCTGGTGGGCGTGCAGGGCGGACAGACCAACTTCCTGTCGACTGCCGGCTACGGCAAGCTCGGCGTGCCGGGCAACATGGTGCCCACCTCGAGCGCCAACATCGACGCCTCGCTCGGGCTCCTGTGGCACGCCGACGGCGCGATCAAGCGCGGCATCCTGAGCAAGGCGACGACGCCGGCGACCGCCGCCGGCACCAACGGCGCGGTGATCTGCGCCATGTCGCAGAACGACACCCAGAACAATCCCCACAACCCCATGTACGGCATCGCCAAGGCGGGGGCGCAGGGATTGCTCCTGACGCTCGCCGGCACCGAGTCAACGGTCTCCGGCGGCAACTCGCAGGCGCCCATGGCGCTCGTCGACCCGGCTCTCCAGCCCACCACCATCAGCCAGCCCTCGGATGCGACCGCGCTGGTGAACACCGGCGGCGCGACCGCCGACCCCGTGGCGGTGGCGGTGCTCGAGTCGCAGGCGCGCATCAGCGGCGGCACCACCCCGTACCAGGCGGGCAACATCGGCTCCTTCGGCGGCGCACTGAGTGCGCCCAACGGCTTGACCCCGGGCGTGCAGCTGTATTCGGACCCGGTGACGGACAGCGCGCTCAAGAACCAGGTGCGCTGCGCGTACGTCAAGTCCGCCAACACCGCCGCCGTGTTCGGCAACCCGGCGGCGCTCGATCCGACCCAGGATCCGAACATCGTCGGCGGCACGACGCCGATCTTCACCGCCAGCGACTTCATGGACAACGACGTCCAGAAGACCGCCAGCGTCATGAAGCTGGTGCTGGATGGCTTCGCGGGCGCCGGCACCATCACCCTCGGCGGCTACGACTATCACGACGGCACGCGCGCCACCGGCGAGGGCCGTAACTTCAAGGCCGGCCAGATGATCGGCGCGGTGCTGGAATACGCCCAGCGCGTCGGCAAGCCGGTGATGATCTACGTGTTCAGCGACGGCTCGCTCACCTCCACCGGCATGGTCGACAGCAGCACCGGCGGCCGCGGCAAGCTCGGCTGGCAGGGCGACAACTCCTCCGTGGCCTCCACCTTCTTCCTCGCCTACAGCCCCAAGGGCCGGCCGCAGCTGCGCAACGGGTCCGCGGGGCAGCAGATCGGCTACTTCGGCTCCGACGGCTCGGTGGTGAGCACCTCGAGCCCGGCCGCCAACGCGGTGAACCAGCTGGTGCAGGTCGTGATCCTCAACTACATGGGGCTGCTCGGCACCGACCTGCAGTTTCCGACGCTGTTCTCCACACAGAGCCTCGGCTCCGCGAGCGCCCTGGCAGGGCTCACCGCCTTCGCGCGCATCGTGTGAGCGCGGTCGGCGCGCCGCCCGAGCGCGCTGCAACAGACCCGCGCCGCGCCACGTCCGCACGGCGCTGTCGCCTGCCGACGACGGACGCCAGGTTTTCTCGCCCGCGCCTTCGTTGACAGTGTTAAGTGCGCTGTGCAATTTTGAGCGCTTTCAGCGTGAGCGCATCTCATTGACGACGCACGACCCTTTGGCCAGGGAACCCTTCTCGAGGCCGCCGCGGGCCCGCCGCCCGGCGGCGCTCCGGCCGCGGGCGCGCCTCACGCAGCGGCTGTTGAAGGGGCTGTGCGTCGCCCTGACGTCGCTCGGCGGCAGCTTCGTCTCGTGGGCCGAGCCCACCTATGCCCTGATCGGCCAGAGCGCCCCGGATTTCGCGCTGCACGCGGCCATCGGCGGCAACGCCCGCCTCTCCGAGCACCGTGGCGACGTCGTGGTGTTGAGCTTCTGGAGCAGCCGCTGCACGCCCTGCCGCACGCAGCTCGCCGCTCTCAACCGCAGTCTCGCGACCTACCGCTCGGCGGGACTCACGATGTTCGGTATCGGTGTCGATGACGATGCCGTTCAGGCGCACGATTTCGCGCGCTCCGCCCAGGTGAGCTTCGCGCTGCTGCTCGATCCCGCCAAGAGCGTGAGCCGCAGCTACCAGGTCGACAATCTGCCGATGACCGTGCTGATCGACCGCAGCGGCACGGTGCGTCACGTGCTGCGCGACTACAGCGCCGATAGCGAACAGCTCTACCTGCGACAGCTGCGGGCTCTGCTGAATGAGTGACCGGAGCGAACCCATGCTGCAGATGACACGCGTCGTTTTGCTGGCCGTGCTGCTGGCGTCCGCGACTCCCGCAGCCCGCGCCGCGCCGCCCGCCGCGCGCGACACCCCCACCCCGGCGGTGCCGGCCGCCGTCCCCGGGGCCCCCGGCGAGACCGGCTCCGCGAGCTCGACGCCCGCCGAGCCGGCGCCCGCCGCATCGGCCGCGGCGCCGGCCGCGGAAGGCGCAACCCCGGCGACCGAGGGCGCCGCCGATACCCGCGGTCTCGATCAGGAGATCCAGGACCTCAAGAAGGACGTCGTCGATCTCAACAAGGACCTGTTCATCCTGGAGGAGGAGCTGCTGTTTCCGGCCAACACCCAGGTGGCGGTATTCCTGTCGATGGACATCGGGACGTTCTTCGCGCTCGACTCGGTGACGCTCAAGCTCGATCAGAGGGAAGTCATCAACTACCTGTACACCCCGCGCGAACTCGAGGCGCTGCTCAAGGGCGGCGTGCAGCGGCTGTACCTGGGCAACCTCAAGGTCGGTCCGCACGAGCTGGTCGCGTTCTTCAACGGCAAGGGACCGAACGAGCGCGCCTACAAGCGCGGCGCCTCACTGCGGTTCGAGAAGGGCGTCGGCGCCAAGTACCTGGAGCTGAAGATCAATGACCGGCAGAGGAAGCTGCAGCCGGAGTTCGAGATCAAGGACTGGGAATAGCTCTTGAGCCGGCCCTACCGCATGCGTACGCTGCTTCTCGCCGCCGTGCTCGCCGTCCTGGCCGCGGCGCAGGCGCCAGCGGCCCGCCACGACGCCGAGAAGCTGCCGGTCACCCGTATCCGCGACCTGCACTACGGCGATGCGCTCTTCTATTTCTACCAGGACGAGGAGTTCGAGGCCCTCACGCGGCTCCTCGCCTACGAGCACTGGAACCGCGTGCCGCATCACCTGGATGAGGCGCAGCTCCTCGAGGGCGGGCTGTACCTCTCGCTCGGCATGCACAACGAGGCGGGCGAGCGCTTCGCGCGGCTGCTGACCGACGAGGTGCCCACCGGGGTGCGCAACCGCGCCTGGTTCTACGTGGCGCAGGTGTGGTACGCGCGGGGCTATCTCGAGAAGGCCGACGCGGCGCTGCGCAAGGTGAACGGGCGGATGTCGCCGGAGCTCGAGGCGCAGAAAGAGCTGTTGTTCGGCAACGTGCTGATGCACGAGGGTCGCTATGACGAGGCGATCCGGATGCTGTCGCTGTGGCGCGAGCCCGAGGGCGGGCGGCGGATCTGGTCCGGCTACGCGCGCTTCAACCTCGGCGTCGCGCTGGTGCGCAACGGCCGGCTCGCCGATGCCGATCCGTTCCTCACCGCCGTCGGCTCGATGATCGCCACCACTCCGGAGCTCCTGGCGCTCAAGGACCGCGCCAGTCTCGCGCTCGGCTTCGCGTACCTGCAGGCGAATCAGCCGGCGCGCGCGCGGTCGGCGCTGGCGCGGGTGCGCCTCAACGGGCCGTACTCGAACAAGGCGCTGCTCGGCACCGGCTGGGCTCTTGCCTCGCTCGGGGACTACCAGGGGGCGCTCACGCCGTGGATGGAGCTGCGCAGCCGCGACCTGCTGGATGCGGCGGTGCAGGAGTCCTACCTCGCCATCCCTTACGCCTTCGCCAAGCTCAACGCCAACGCGCAATCCGCCGAGTACTACGAGAGCGCCGTCAATTCGTTCGATGCCGAGAGCGGGCGCATCGACGCGGCCATTGCGCGCATCCGCAACGGCGACATGCTCCAGCGCGTGCTGACGAGCGAGCAGGGCGCGCGCTATGGCTGGTTCTGGCAGCTGAAGAACCTCCCCGATGCGCCCGAGTCCCGCTACCTGTACGCGGTGCTGGCCGGACACGACTTCCAGGAGGGACTGAAGAACTACCGCGACCTGCTGTTCCTGAACGGCGCGCTCGGACGCTGGGACGAGAGCATGGCTGCCTTCCAGGACATGATCGCGACGCGCGAGCGCGCCTACGCCGAGCGGCTGCCGCGTGCGGACGCGCTGCTCACCTCGGGCGCCGTGCAGAAGCTGCAGCAGCGCAACACCGCCCTCGCGAACGAACTGCGCGGCATCGAGGCCGGGGGCGACATGTCGGCGCTCGGCCCCGCCGCCGAGCGCGAGCAGTGGGCGCGCGTCAGGCGCGTGGAGGCCGCTCTCGCCGGCGCGCCGGAGACGCCCGAGTACGCCGACCTCCGCGCGCGGCTGGCGCTGGTGAAGGGCGTGCTGCAGTTCGGCCTCAACGACGCCTTCAAGGCGCGGCTCTGGCAGGAGCACCGCGCGCTGAAAGACCTCAACCTCGCGCTGCACGAGGCGCAGAGCCGCTGGATCCGCGTGGAGCGCGATCGCCGCAACGTACCGACCAACACCGGAGAGTTCGCCGCGCGCGTCACCTCGCTCAAGCAGCGCATCGACGCCCTGCAGACGCGTCTCGCCGGGGCCGAGCACAAGCAGGGCGAGTTCCTCGCGCGCGTCGCGGCCCACCAGCTCGAGGAGCAGAAAGACCGGCTGGCGACCTACCAGGTGCAGGCGCGCTTTGCGCTCGCCACCATGTACGACCGCGCCGCGAACGCGCAAGGCGCGCGCACGCCGGCTCCGGTGTCGCCGGCCGGCGAGACGCCGCCCGCGCCCGAGGCGGTGCCGGAACCCGAGGCGCCACCCGCGACCGAGCCGCCACCCGCGCACGAGCCGCCACCCGCGCACGAGCCGCCACCCGCGCACGTGGAGGCACCGGCGCCCAAGGCCCAGGAGCTGCCGCGATGAGCACGCTCCTCCCGCGGGCCGCCGCGCTCGGACTGCTCGGTGCGCTGCTCGCCCCCGCGCCGCAGTCGGCCTGGTCGCAGAGCGCGAGCGGCAGCTCCTCGCAGTCCACCATCGGCGACCTCTCGCGGCGCAAGGTCACGGTGCACCGCGACACCGCCGCGAGCGCCAACGCTTCGAAGGCGATGGAGAACTACCGCCACTTCCTCGAGCTGCAGAACACCGATCCCAAGCTCCGTGCGGAGGCGCTGCGCCGTCTCGGCGATCTCAACCTCGATGCCGGGGAGATGGAGCGGCTCGAGAAGGAAGTGACTGCGGTGGACCTGCAGGGAGCCGAGGCGATCAAGCTCTATTCGACGCTGCTCAAGGCGTACCCCGACTATCCGCGCAACGACCAGGTGCTCTATCAGCTGGCACGCGCCTACGAGACCACCGGCCAGCCCGCCCAGGCGCTCGGCACGCTCGACCGGATCGTGCAGCGCTATCCGCAGAGTCCGCAGCTCGACGAGGTGCAGTTCCGGCGCGGCGAGCTGCTGTTCTCCGACAAGCGCTACGCGGACGCCGCGCACGCCTACGCCGCCGTCATCGGGCGAGGCGCGAGCTCGCTGTTCTACCAGCAGAGTCTCTACAAGCACGGCTGGTCGCTGTTCAAGCAGTCGCTCACGGCGGAGAGCCTGCCGTCCTTCGGCGGCGTGCTCGATCAGGAGCTCGGCACCGGCGCGCGCGCCAAAGCGAAGCCACTCGAGTCGCTCAAGCGCGCCGATCGCGAGCTGGTCGAGGACACGCTCCGGGTGATGAGCATCACTTTTTCCTACAACGACGGCGCCGCCTCGCTCGAACAGTATGTGCAGAAGGTCGGCGAGCGCCCCTACAGCTGGATGCTCTATTCGCGGCTCGGCGACCTGTACGTCGACAAGCAGCGCTACCAGGACGCCGCGAGCGTCTACCGCGCTTATGTTGCGCGCGATCCCTACAGCGATCAGGCGCCGGACCTCGCCATGGCGGCGATCGAGGCGTACACCAAGGGCGGATTCAGTCAGCTGGTGCTCGACGGCAAGCACGAGTTCGTCGAGCGCTACAACTTCGACTCGCCTTACTGGAAGACCCGCGGCCGCGCCGACCACCCGCGCGAGGTGCAGGAGCTCAAGACGAACCTGAAGGACGTCGCCACCTACTTTCACGCGAGCGCCCAGAAGTCCAAGCGCATCCCGGACTTTCAGGAGGCGGCGCGCTGGTACCGCGACTATCTGAAGTCGTTCCCGGAGGATCCGGACTCCGCCGCGACCAACTACCTGCTGGCGGAGGCGCTGTTCGAGAGCCACCAGTTCGGGGATGCCGCGGCCGAGTACGAGCGCACCGCCTACGGCTATCCGCGCAACGACAAGTCGGCGACCGCCGCCTACGCGGCGCTCGCGTCCTACCAGAAGGGAGAGGAGGGGCTCTCCGGCGCGGAGAAGGAGGCGTGGCACAAGCGCGCCACCGACTCGGGGGTCAAGTTCGCGCAGACCTTCCCCGAGCATCCCGACAGCGCCGGTGTCCTCACCCGCGCGGCCGAGGAGATATTCGCCGCGGGCGACCGGCCGCGCGCCATCAGCGTCTCCGAGTCGATCCTGGCGCGGCAGCCGCCGGTCGATCTCGCCAAGCAGCGCATCGCCTGGACGATCATTGCGCAGTCGCACTTCGATCAGGGCGAGTACGACAAGGCGGAGCCGGCATTCCTGCAGGCGCGCGGTCTCGCCGGCAAGGACGACAAGCTCCGCACGGATCTCACCGAGCGGCTCGCCGCCAGCGTATACAAGGAGGGCGAAGCGAAGCAGAAGGCGGGCGATGCCGGCGGCGCGGTGGAGGATTTCCTGCGCGTCGCGCGAGTGGCGCCCGAGTCGAAGGCCCGCGTCAACGCCCAGTACGACGCCGCCACGGGGCTTCTCACCCTCAAGCAATGGGATCGCGCCATCGGCGTGCTCGAGGATTTCCGCCGCCAGTTCCCGCAGCACCAGCTGCAGCCGGAGGTCACCCGCAAGCTCGCGGTGGCCTACACGGAAGCCAACCGGCCGGGCGAGGCCGCCGCGGAGTTCGAGCGCATCGCCGCAAACCCCGCCGAGACTCACGCCGTGCAGCGCGAGGCGCTGATGCAATCCGCCGACCTCTACGCCAAGGCCGGCAACAGCGGTCGCGCGATGAGCATGCTCGAGAAGTTCGTCGACACGAACCCGATGCCGCTCGGCGACGCCGAGGAAGCGCGCCAGCGTCTCGCGGACTACGCCGCCCAGCGCGGCGATGCCACCGGGCGCGATCGCTGGTACCAGGAGATTATCCGCGCCGACGGCGAGGCGGGATCGCAGCGCACCGAGCGCACCCACTATCTCGCCGCGAAGTCGCAGCTGGCGCTCGCGCAGCCGGCGCGTGATGCGTTTCGGGCGGTGAGGCTGACCGCGCCGCTGAAGAAGAGTCTCGTCGTCAAGCGCGATGCGCTCGAGCGAGCGATGGACGGCTACAAGCGCGCCGCCGGATATCAGGTCGCCGAGGTGACCACCGCCGCGAACTACGAGATGGCGGAGCTCTACGGCACGCTCGCCAAGGACATCATGGCCTCGGAGCGGCCGGCGAAGCTCAAGGGCGATGCGCTCGAGGAATACAATTCGCTCCTCGAGGAGCAGGTGTTTCCGTTCGAGGAGGAAGCGATCAAGGCGCACGAGCTGAACGCCGCGCGCGCCAAGGATGGGGTCTACGACGAGTGGGTGCGTAAGAGCTTCGAGGCGCTGGCGCGCCTGAAGCCGGCGCGTTACGGCAAGACGGAGCTGACGCAGGATGTCGTCACGAGCCTGGAATAAGCGGCCGGGGTGGAGCCTAGCGCCCGTTGCGCGCGCGCTCGTTGCGCTCGTCGTTGCGCTCGCTGCGCTGGCGGCCTGCGGCTCGCCCCGCACGCGTCCCCAGCCGGCCGCGCTGCCGCCTCCCGCACCCGCACGGGCCACACCCGCCTCCCCGCCCCCGCCTGCTGCCCCGACGCCAGCTCGCCCGGCGGGCGCCGCGACGGGCGGCACGGCGTCGGTCCCCGGCGGCGCGCCCGGCGCCGGTGCGGTGCCCACTGTCCCCGTGCATCCCGAGGTTCCGCCGGCGGCGCGCAATGACTTCGATCGCGCGGTGAATTTCATGCGTGCCGGAAACAAGCTCGAGGCCGAGCTCGGCTTCAAGCAGGCGGCGCTTCAGTACCCGCAGTTCGCAGCCCCGCTCGTCAACCTCGCGATCCTCGAGCGCAAGGATGGCCGCCTCGATGTGGCCGAGGAGATCCTGAAGAGCGCCGTCGCCCGTGAGGCCGGGAGCGCGGTCGCCTGGACCGAGCTCGGCGCGACCCAGCGGTTGCGCGGAGAATTCAAGGACGCGGTCTCCTCGTACGAGCAGGCGATCGCGGCCGACCCTCGATACGCCCCGGCCTGGCGGAACCTTGGCGTGCTCGCGGATCTCTATCTGGGAGACCCGCGCCGGGCGCTCACGGCATTCGAGCAGTATCGCCAGCTCACCGGCGAGGAGAAGCCGGTGAGCGGCTGGATAGCGGAGCTGCGCCAGCGCTTGGGCCTGGGGCCGGCGAAGCGCCCCGCCGCGGAGGCGCCGGGGGAGGGGAAGCCCGAGAGTTCCCCGCCGCCTCCGGCGAGCCCCGGGACGCCGCCGGCCGGTAACCCGGGAGCGACACCCCGCGGAACACCTGAGCCCACGCCACAGGGACCCGGCGACCCGCAGATGGAGCCCTCCCCGGCAAACGCCACGGGAGCTCCGACGGAGAGCAACGCCCCGAGGGCAGGAGGTTGAGCATGCACCACGCGTGTGCACACCGATTCACGCCACACCCGTTGATGAGCATCGCGATGATGAGTGTCGGGCTGCTGCTCGGCGCGATGACGCTCGGCACGGCGCTCGCCCAGACACCGCCCGCGAGCGCGCAGGACCCCCGACCCGCGCCGCGCGAGCGCGCGATTCCGCCGCCCGATGAGCTCGAGCCCGCAGTGGACACGACCAGGGGCACGGGCGCGCCAACGCCGGCGGCCACCGCGCCGGCCGCTCCGGCAGCGCCGGCTGCCGCTGCGCCTGGCGCTCCGGCCGCTCCTGCGGCCCCCCCTGCGCGCGCGCCGCGCGCGGGAGCGACGTCCCGCGACGAGACGGCGAGCGCGGGCGGGCCTCCACGCGAGGCCGGCGCCGCCGCTGGCGCGAAGGGTGCCGCCGCCACCACGAAGACCGGCGCGCGCAAGGGACCCGATCGGCTCGAGCTCGATACGACGGACATCACGGGCAACCGCGAGCTTCCGAAGGTGCTCTACATCGTGCCGTGGAAACGCTCCGATCTCGGAGATCTCGCGGGCCGGCCGGTGAACAGTCTTCTCGATGAGGTGCTGCAGCCGCTCGACCGGGACGTCTTTCAGCGGGAAAACCGCTATTACGACGCGCTCAAGCCGGGGCAGACGGCCACCCGGAAGGGCGCAGGTCAGGGTTCGGGCGATAAGCCCTGAAAAATGGAGATGCAGCGGCGTCAGGATGAGAGCTGGGTCGCAGCTTTTTGGGCTTATGTCATTCAGGTTTCGCAGGCCGAGGCTTGCGTGGCGGTCTACAGGAGCGGGAGTGTCAGATGAACATCTGGGATAACATCGTGCGATTCTTTCAGGGCGGCGGGGAGTTCATGTTCCCGATCGCGCTCGTGTTCGTGGTCGGGCTGGCGATCGCCCTCGAACGCTACGTTTACCTGGTCCACGCGGCCGTGCGTAACCGCGGACTGTGGAACGAGATCGTGCCGCTGCTGTCGCAGGGCAATTTTCGCCAGGTGGCGCAGGCGACGGCCAAGTCGCCGTCGGCCATCGGGCACATCCTCAACTACGGCCTGGCGCGCATTCAGTCGGCGCGGCGCCGCGACGACATCGAGAAGGCGATGGAGGAGAGCCTCATGGAAGTGGTGCCGCGGCTCGAGAAGCGCACGCACTACCTCGCGACCTTCGCCAATCTCGCGACGCTGCTGGGACTGCTCGGCACGGTGATGGGACTGATCCGTGCCTTCGCCGCGGTCGCGACCGTCAACCCCGCCGAGAAGGCGAACCTGCTGTCGGCGAGCATCTCGGTGGCGATGAACTGCACCGCGTTCGGCCTGATGACCGCCGTGCCGCTGCTGTTCATCCACGCGTGGCTGCAGACCCGGACGACCGAGCTCATCGACAGCCTGGAGATGGCCTCGGTGAAGTTCCTGAACGCGATCACCGAGCGCCAGAGCGCGGCGGCGCCGGCCTGAGCCGCCTCTGCGCCCCCGAGAGCTGAGAGTCCCGCATGCGCCGCTCGTACCAGACCCGCAAGCTGGAGCGCCACTCGCGCAAGCCCGCGGAGCTGCTGCTCGTGCCGATGATCGACATCTTCACGGTGCTCGTGACCTTCCTGCTGATGACCGCCGTGTTCTCGCGCACCGTGATCCTGCAGCTGAACCTGCCGCCCCCGCAGACCGAGTTCAAGGAGCCGCCGCCGGGGCTGCAGCTCGAGGTGATGGTGCGCAAGGACCTGATCCAGGTGGCGGATCGCAACACCGGGCCGCTCGCCACGCTCCCCAACACGCCGGGCGGCTACAACTTCGACGGGCTGACGGACTACCTGAAGCGCGTCAAGGCGAAGTTTCCGGAGAAGACCGAAGCCAGCATCCTGCTCGAGCCCGACACGCCCTACGACACGCTGGTGCAGGTCATGGACCGGGTGCGCGTGTTCGAAGTGAGCCAGGGACTGACCTCGGTGCAGGCGGAGCTCTTCCCGGACATCTCGATCGGCGATGCGCCGGAGCTGCCGCCCGGAGCGGCTGCGGCTCCCGTGGCCGCAGCTCCGGTCGCCGCTCCCACGACCCCGGTCGCGGCGCTGATTCGCGCCCCGGCCGCCGATGCGAGCGGAGCACGCCCATGAGCATGTCGAATCGCGCCCGGCGCATGGCGCTGCATCACCTCAGGCACCGCGCGGATGCGCAGCTCAACCTCATTCCCCTCATCGACATCCTGTCGGTGATGGTGGCGTTCCTGCTGGTCTACTCGACCGAGGTCGAGGTCATCCAGAACGCCAAGGGCATCGAGATTCCGCAGTCGATCGCGGAGACGGCGCCCAAGCAGTCGGTGGTGGTGATGATCACGAAGACCGATCTCTTCGTGCAGGGAGAGTTCATCGCGACCGTCGACCAGATCCGCACCGGCACCACCAGACTCGTCGAGCCGCTGCGCGCAGCGCTCAAGCGGCCGATGCTGGTCGGCAAGGAGATGAGCGAGCGCGATATCGCCCAGCGCGAGATCACCATCCTGGCGGACAAGTCGCTTCCCTACGAGGTGCTCAAGCGCGTGATGGCGACCTGCACGGATGCCGACTACGGGCGCATCTCGCTCGCGGTCATCCAGAAGGAGAAGCCGGTAGCCGCGGAGCAGCTCAAGCCGGTGTAGGGAAGCCATGATACTCGCCCCCTTTTACCGCGAATTCGATCTGCCCTGGGAGGGCGATCCGGAATCGAGCCGGCGCTTTCGCAAGATCCTGCGGGTGCTGCTGGTCATCCTGGTCGTGCTCAGCATCGCCTTCCCGCTGCTGCCGGTGTCGAAGCGCGCCGAGGTCGAGGAAGTTCCGGAGCGCCTGGCGCGCGTCATGCTCGAGAACAAGCCCAAGCCGCCGCCTCCGCCCCCGGTGCCCAAGGAGCAGGAGAAGCCCAAGATCGAGCCGAAGGTGGTGATGGTGAAGCCGCCGCCGGTCGATCTGAAGGAGCTGGCGCGCAGGAAGGCCCAGAAGCAGCTGAACCAGGTGAAGGACGAGCTCGCTGACCTGCGCGAGGTCATGGATCTCACCCCGCTCGAGACCAAGAATCTCTCCGGCTCGGTCAGCGCCGACTCGCACGCCGAGCGCTCGCTCATCACCTCCAAGGTCGGCGTCGGCTCAGGCGGCATCACGTCCGCGAACATGAGCCGCGGCTTCGGCACCGGCGCGGGCTCGCTCACCGGCCACGACACCACCGCGGTCAACTCGGGCATCGTGCGATCGGGCCTGAACGCCCGGGGACCCGCGCGCCCCGGCGGTGGCGGCAAGGCGGCGCGCTCGCGCGAGGAGATCGAGCTGGTCTTCGACCGCAACAAGGGACGCATCTACAGCCTCTACGCCCGCGCGCTGCGCGACAACGCGGAGCTGCAGGGGAAGCTCGTGCTCGAGTTCACCATCGCCCCGAGCGGCGAGGTGACCATGTGCCGCCTGATCTCGAGCGAGCTCAAGGACCCGGAGCTCGAGAAGAAGATCATCGCGCTGGTACGATTGTTCCGCTTCGATCCGAAGGACGTCGATGCCGTCACGACCACCAAGCCCATCGACTTCTTCCCGGCGTAGCCGCACGGTGGCCGACATGAGCGCACGATGAACCTCGTCTCGGAAATCGAGTTCTACTCGGAGCTGCGACTGCTCGACAAGGCGCGCCTGCTGAACCTGTTCATGCACGAGCTCGCCCAGGAGGCGCGCGGCACCTACGGCGCCGGCGCCGACCAGGTGCACGACGGCGCGCACCTGCGATTCATCAACGAGCTCAACCATCGCCTGACGCGCATCGTCGAGCAGCTGCTGGCGGATGAGGCGACGCGCCCGCCCGACGATGTGGTGTTGCGCATGCTGCTCGCGCCCCGGGCCGACAAGGTGGCGGAGCGGCTGGTGTTCAACGCCTACGCGCGCGCCATCCAGGGATTCGAGAGCTACGATACGACCGTGCTGATGGGCGGGGGCTGACGCCCGCCTGAGTTGTGTCCGGACCGAGCACGGCCCGTCACTCGGCTGCGGGGTCTCGGATTGCACCCACCGTCGGCGCGCGTTAAGAATTATAGAATGACCGACGCAGTGCGAAGCTGGCTGGTGCCCGCGCTCGCCATCGCCCCTCTCACCGTCACCGCGCCCGCGCTTGGCGCTGCCGCCGATAGCCCCGTTACCAATCGCGCTGCGCTTCCGAGCGTGACGCTGCTGCGCCCGGCGCGGGTTTGGACCGCGGGCGAGCCCGTTCACGAGGGCTGGGTGGTGCTCATCCGGGGCTCACGGATCGTTGCGGTGGGTGCTGCGGGCACGGCGCGCGCGGAAGCGGGCGCGCGGGTGATCGACCTGCCCGGTGCGACGCTCCTCCCGGGCCTCATGGACGCGCACTCGCACCTCTTCCTTCATCCCTACGACGAGACGCGCTGGGACGATCAGGTGCTGAAGGAGCCGGTGCCGTACCGAACGCTCCGCGCGGCGCGGCAGGCCCGCGCGACGCTGCTCGCCGGTTTCACGACGCTGCGCGATCTCGGCACCGAGGGCGCCGACTTCGCCGACGTGTCGCTGAAGCGCGCGATCGAGGACGGCCTCATCGAGGGTCCGCGTCTCTTCGTCGTGACTCGCGCCATCGTCGCCACCGGCTCCTACGGCCCTGCCCCCGGGAGCCTGCGGCCGGATGTGTGCTGCACGCCGCAGGGCGCCGAGGAGGCGAGCGGTGTCCCGGAAGTGATCCGCGCGGTGCGCGAGCAGGCTGGACGGGGCGCCGACTGGATCAAGGTCTACGCGGATTACCGCTGGGGACCGGGCGGCAGCCAGCAGCCGACCTTCACGGAGGAGGAGCTCAAGGCGCTGGTCGAGACCGCGCACTCATCCGGCCGGCCGGTGGCCGCGCATGCGACGACCGTCGAAGGCATGCGCCGCGCGATTCTCGCGGGCGTCGACACGATCGAGCACGGCTTCGGCGGCACGCCCGAGGTGTTCCGGCTCATGGCCGCACGGGGCGTCGCCTACCTGCCGACGCTCACCGCACAGGAAGCCTATGGCGAGTATTTCGAGCACTACGTCGCCGGCGCAAGCGCGCCCACCGCCGGCATGCAGCAGGCCGCCGAGGCCTTCAGGACGGCGCTCAGGGCGGGAGTCGTCATCGGCTGCGGGAGCGACGTGGGCGTCTTCGCCCACGGCACGAACTATCGGGAGCTCGAGTGGATGGTGCGTGACGGCATGACGGCGCTCCAGGCGCTCACCGCCGCGACCGCCACCGACGCGCAGATCCTGCGCCGTGGGGAGGACCTCGGGCGGGTGCGCGCCGGGATGCTGGCGGACCTGGTCGCGGTGAGCGGCGATCCGACCCGCGATATCGAGGCGGTGGAGCACGTGATGTTCGTCATGAAGGACGGCGTCGTGTACCGCAGTCCATGACGGGCTGACACGGGGTGCGCGCACGGCTCGCGCCTAACGGGCCTGCTCGGTCCCGTTGCTCGTCCGGCGGATGAAGTCCGCGACGTTGTCGTGCAGCTGCTTGAGCGAGGCATCCTTCGCGTACACCATGTGCCCTGACTCGTAGAAGCAGTACTCGATGTTGGCCTGCAGTCTCTGCGGAATCGGCAGGTGATGCATCTCGTAGACGCCCTGGTAGAAGGGCGTGGCGAGGTCGAAGTACCCGGCGTTCAGCTGCACCTTGAGGTTCGGATTGAGCTTCATCGCATTCGCCAGGTCCGGCATGACGTTGGTGCCCTGGCGCGCGGAGAGCGGCGGCTCGCTATGTCCCGGCTGCTGATGGGCGAAGTTCCAGGTGCGGAAGGTCTGGATCCGGGGCTTGAAGATCCTGTCATCGCCGTAGTGCAGTTCCCGGCGCACGTAATCGTTGAGCGCGGAGACGTAGGCCGAGCTGAGAGCGGCGGACTGCGGATCGTAATCGGCGCGCTGGCTCAAGGGGTCGATGTCCGGGCCGGAGAAGCGACTGTCGAGGCGCCCGGTGGTCAAGCCGCCGTCACTCTGCAGGTTCTGGCGGAACTCCCCGCCGTCGATGCGCAGGTCCGCCTTGAGGATGTAATCGACCGGAAGTCCCGTGTACTGATGGAGCTTCTCGGCGATCGCGGCGCGCTCGCTCGCGGGCAGCTCCGACCCTGCCGCGAGCGCCCGTGCGTATTCGCCCATGGCGAACTGCTCCACCTCCTTGAGCAGGGCGTCGAGACTCGGGTGCTCGGCGGGGAGCTTGCGGTGATACCAGGCGGCGGCCGCGTAGCTCGGCAGCACCGTCTGGTAGGGCAGGTCGATGCCGGGATTGCCGGTCGGACGGTCCGGGCTCAGGTCAAAGTTGAGAATCTGCGACAGCAGGATCACGCCGTTCAGGTCGATCGAGCGGTCCGCCTCGAGCTGGTTCACCACCACCGCGGAGCGTGGCGTGCCGTAGCTCTCGCCAAAGAGGTACTTGGGCGAGTTCCAGCGCGCGTACTTCGACAGGAACTCCGAGATGAACTCGGCGAACGCATACGCGTCGCCGTCGACGCCGAAGAAGGCCTTCTCCTTGTCCTTGCCGGCGATGCGGCTGAAGCCCGTGCCGGGAGCGTCGATGAAGACGAGATCGGTGGCATCGAGGAGGCTGAAAGAGTTGTTCACGCGCGGATAGGGCGCGGCCGGAGTGTGCGCGTCGGTCGCCGTCACGATGCGGCGCGGCCCGAAAGCCCCCATGTGCAGCCACATGGTCGAGGAGCCGGGGCCGCCGTTGTAAAAGAAGGTCACCGGGCGCGGCCCGCCGCCGCTCCTGAAGTAGGCGACGTAGAACATCGAGGCTTCCGCGGTCGGATTGCGCCCCTCGGCGCCGTCGTCGCCGCCTGCGGAACCGGGCTTCTCGGCGTTGGAGTCGCGTGGAACGTCGTCCCACCCCTGCGGATGGACGATGAGCGTGCCGGCGATCGCCTGGTAGGCGATTGGATGGCCACCGATGATGACCGTACCGTCGCTCGTGACTGACTCGACCTTGAAGGGCTCGAACTTGCGGCCATCCTTCTGCGAGTCGCCTTCCGGCTTGCGCTCCTGCCTGCTGTCCTGCGGCCGCGGCGCATCGAGCACGGCCGCCAGAGCGGCACCCGAGGCCAGCGTGACCAGCAGTGCCAGCCATGGCCTCAAACCCAATCGACCCATGACGCCTCCCTTCGAAACGCCCGCCAAAGGTCGCGCGAGTCTAACTCGCTGACTCGCACGGGCAAGCCTCGAGCGGCGCTGCCACCGCGCCCCCGGCTTGCGGCTTCAGCGGCCCGCGAGCCGCTCGAGGGCATCCCCGGCGAGCCGGTACGTGGTCCACTCATCGAGCGCGACGGCTCCCAGGCTCCTGTAGAACCCGAGCGAGGGCTCGTTCCAGTCGAGCACCGCCCACTCGAGCCGCGCGCATCCGCGCTCGAGAGCCGTGCGCGCCAGCCATGCGAGCAGGCGCTTGCCGATGCCGAGCCCGCGCGCTTCGGGTCGCACGTAGAGGTCCTCGAGGTAGATGCCGGGCTTGCCGATGAAGGTCGAGAAGTTATGAAAGAAGAGCGCAAAGCCGACCGGCGCGCCGTCGAGGCAGGCGAAGACGACTTCGGCGCCGCGGCGCGCGCCGAAGAGCGCGGCGTCGAGGTCCGCCTCGCTCGCCACCACCTCGCGCTCGAGACGCTCGTACACCGCGAGCTCGCGGATGAATCCCAGGATGCGCGGGGTGTCGCTGCGCGTTGCGGGACGGATGGTGACCTCGCCCGACACGGCTCAGCCCGTGCTCTGCAGGCCCTGGGCGATGCCCCCGACGCTCGCGAGCAGCGCCTCGAAGAGCTCGCGGTCGGCGCGTCCCCGGGCGCGCCAGCGCCCGAGCAGGTCGACCTGCATCAGGTTCATCGGATCGATGTACGGGTTGCGCAGCGCAACCGAGCGCTGCATGGTCGGGTCGGAGTCGAGCAGCGCCCGGCTGTCCTTGACGGCGAGCACCTGCTCGCAGGCGCTCTGGAACTCGCCGCGGATCTCGCCCGAGAAGCGCCGCAGAGGCTCGGGCACGAGCGCATCGTAGTGGCGCGCGATGTCGGGATCCGCCCGCGCGAGCATGGTCTCGACATCGTCGATGAGGCTCTTCAGAAAGTACCAGCTGCCGTAGGCCTCGCGCAGCCGCGGCAGTCCGAACTTCGTCGTCGCGGCGCGCAGGCCCGTCCCCGCGCCGTACCAGCCGGGCAGCATGTAGCGGGTCTGCGACCAGGCGAACACCCACGGCACCGGCAAGAGCGTCTCGAGACCCGCCCCCTCGAGGCGGTGCACGGGACGCGAGCCGATCTGCATTCTCTCGATCACGTCGATCGGGGTCACCGCCTGAAAGTACTGGTAGAACTGCGGCTGCTCGTAGACCAGGCGCCGGTAGGCGGCGCGACTCGAGTGCGCAAGCACCGCGGCGAGCTCGAGGTGCGCGGCCGAATCGGGCGGCAGCTCGCCACGGCGCCGCGCGGCGGTCGTGAGCGCGAGCGCGTTGAAGGCGCGCTCGAGCGTGCGCATCGCAATGGGGCGCAGTCCATAGCCCTGTTTTACGGTCGCGCCCTGCTCGCGGATGCGCAGCGTCCCGTCCACCGCCCCGGCGGGAGCGGCGCGCACCAGCGACTCGACGCGCCCGCCGCCGCGCGCGATGCTGCCGCCGCGCGCATGGAAGAGCAGCGCATGCTCGCCGGCCTCGGTGAGCACCTGTGCCAGCTCGTGCTGTGCCTGGTGAATGATGACGCGCGATGCGCAGGCGCCGGTTTCCTTGTTGCTGTCGGAGTAGCCGATCAGCACGCACTGGCGGCGGCCGCGGGCGTCCAGATGGCGCCGGTAGAGCGGGTCCGCGAGCAGCTCCTGGAGCGTGCGCCCGCACTCGCTCAGCGCCTGCGCGGACTCGAACTGCGGCGCGATATCGAGCGCCACTTCCCCGGTGCGCTTGTCGTAGGCCTCGGCCCAGCGCGCCAGCAGCAGCGCCGCGAGCACATCGTCCGCGCCCCGGGCGTCGCTCACGATGAAGTAGCCGACGGCCTCCGGGCCGTAGCGGTGGCGGCCCTGCATGATGGCGTCGAACACCGCGAGGGTGCGCTTGCCGAGCGCATCGAGCTCGGTGACCGGGCCGCGATCCTTCTCGAGCGCCTCGGCGAGCCGGTCGCGCCGCTCGCGGCTGCTGCGTGACAGCCAGCCCGGATCGTCGAAGCCGTCGGCCACCACCTCGTGCATCACGCGGGCGCGCTGGCGCACGTCGAGCGTCGCCAGGTGGAAGCCGAAGGTGTCGATCCGGCGCAGCAGCCGCTCGACGTAGAACAGCCCGGCGTTCACGCCCTTGTTGGCCCGGAGGCTCGCCGCGATCAGCGCCACATCGTCGCGGAACTGCCGCGGGTTCTCGTAGCCGTTGGCGCGCCCCTCGTAGGCGCTGCGCAAGCGCTCGCCGACCTGCGCAAGAAACACGCGGTAGGGCATGCGGTCGTGCCGCGCCGGAGTGATGGCGCGCGCCCCCGGCAGCAGCCGCATGTACTGCTCGATGCGGGCGGTGAGCTCCGCGGCGGCCGCCACCCGGCTGGCGCTCTGCGACAGCCGCTGCGCGAGGCTCTGGCATTCGTCGACATAGCTGCCGAGGATCACCTGCTGCTGCCGTGCCAGCGCCTCGCGGATGCTCTTGGCGTGCACGTCGGGATTGCCGTCCATGTCGCCGCCCGCCCAGGAGCCGAAGCGCAGGATCGCCGGCACGTGCACGGTGCCGGCCTTCGCGCCGTAGACTTTCTCGAGCGCCAGCGCAATCTCCTCGTAGAAGGCCGGGACCATCCGATAGAGGATCTCCACCAGGTAGAACAGGATCTGCTCGCGCTCGTCGGCGACCGTGAGCCGCTCGCGCGGCAGCTCCTCGGTCTGCCAGGCGATGGTGAGCTCCATGCGGATGCTGCTCCAGATGGTGCGCACCTCGTTCGGCGTCAGCGAAGGGTCGAGCCTTTCCAGCAGCCGGTGGGCGATCCGCTGCTGCTGGCGCAGCAGCGTCCGGCGGCTGGCTTCGGTCGAGTGAGGGGCGAACACCGGCTCGATCGACAGCGTGCGCACGAGCTCGAGCACCTCGGCGGCCGCGAGCCCACGGGCCTTCAGCTCCGCGATCGCAGCCTCGACGCCCCCCGGCTGCGGCTCCTCGCTGCCGCGCAGATACTGGCGGCGGCGGCGGATCCGGTGCACCCGCTCCGCGAGGTTCACGGCCATGAACCAGGTGGAGAAGGCGCGCAGCAGCTCGCGCGCGAGCGCCGGCGGCCGATCGCGCATGCGGGCGGCGAGCTCGCGCCGCGCCTCGCTCTCGCCGGCCCGGGCGCGGATGGCCGCGGTGCGATCGAGCTCGACCAGCTCGAACAGCTCCTCACCGCCCTGCTCGAGCAGGATCTCGCCCATCAGCGCGCCGAGCGCGTGCACATCCTCGCGCAGCGGCTCGTGCTTGGGCGGAAAGTGGATGTCGGCGCGGTTCACGGGGTGCGTATCTTAGCGGGGTGGGGCGCCGCGGGCCGCGGCCGGGTGTCGCCTATCCCGCCAGCATCACGGACTCGGCGCGCTCGAGCTCCTCGGGCTGGCCGTAGATCACCACGATGTCCCCATCGCGCAGCACCGTATCGGCGGCGGGCTCGCGCCCGAGGATCCCGTGGCGCCGCACGCCCGTGAAAGTCACCTCCACGCCGCGGCCGCGCAGCTCGCCGAGGCTGCGGCCCACCGCCCACGCTCCCGGCGGCACGACCACGGACTTGAGCTCCTCGCGATGCTCGGCGAGCTCGTCGACGGGGCGCGCGTCTCCGCGCCGCACGATGTTGCGCAGCACCGCGTAGCGGTCGGCGCGGATGGCCTCCAGCGCGCGCACCACCCGCGGCACCGGCACGTGGAGCAGCATCAGCACGTGCGACACCAGCATGAGGCTCGCCTCGAAGGTCTCGGGAACCACGTCGGTGGCTCCCGCGTCCTGCAGCTCCTTGATGCGGGAGTCGTCGGCGGTGCGCACCAGCACCGGCAGCTCGGGCCGCAAGCGGCGGACGCTACGGAGGATCCCGACCGAGGTGGCCGGGTCGGAGAAGCTGATGACGAGCACGCTGGCGGTCGGCAGGCCTGCTTGCCGCAGCAGCTGCTCGTCCGAGGAATCGCCGAATATCACCGGGTCGCCGGCCTGGCGCGCCGCGCCGATGCGAGCCGGGTCGAGATCGAGCGCGATGTACTCGAAGCCCTGTGCCTCGAGCACGCGCGCCACGTTCTGTCCGACGCGGCCGAAACCGCAGAGGATCACGTGCTCGCGGAGCGCAATCTCGTGGGTGGCGGCTTCCTCGCGCTCGCTCGCGGTACGCACCGGGCCGTGCTCGCGCAGCAGGAGCCGGGCGACGCGCTTGTTGTTGTTGAGGATCAGCGGGCTCAGCACCATCGAGAGCACGATCGCGACCAGCAGCGGCTCGCCGAGCGCCTCGGGCACCATGCGCGCCTGCAGCAGGATGGTGCAGAGCGCGACCCCGAACTCGCCGCCGATCGCAATGACGATGCCGGTGCGCAGCGCCTTGAAGTCCGTGGTCGTGAAGGGCCGCGTGACCAGCGCGCCGATGCCCGCCTTGAGGATCACGAGCGTGAGCAGCATGGCGAGCACGATCGCGAGCTCGCTCGGGCGGGTGAGCAGGCGCATGTCGAGGAGCATGCCGACGGAGATGAAGAACAGGCCGAGCAGCAGGTCGCGGAACGGGCGGATGACCGCCTCGATCTGATGCCGGTATTCGGTCTCGGCGAGCATCATCCCGGAGAGGAATGCGCCGAGCGCGAAGGAGAGGCCCGCGATATGCGACACCCACGCAGAGGAGAGCACCACGAGCAGCACCGCGAGCGTGAACAGCTCCCGCAGGCGGCTGTGCGCGATCTCGTGAAACAGCGGCCGCAGGAGCCAGCGCCCCGCGGCGAGCACCGCCACGATCGCGAGCGCCGCGCCGAGGGCCGCGGCGAGGCTGCCGGAGAGGGGCAGCCGATCCTGCCCGGCGATGAGGGCGGAGGCGAGGGCGAGGAACGGCACGAACGCCAGGTCCTGAAACAGCAGCATGCTGAAGGCGAGCCGGCCGTGCGTGCGGTTGAGCTCGGCGCGCTCGGTGAGCTGCTGCAGCAGGAGCGCGGTCGAGCTCATGGCGACGGCCCCGCCCAGCACGACGGCGACGAGCCAGCGGATGCCGAGCCGATGTCCGAGCACCGCGAACACGGAGGCGGTGGCGATGACCTGGGCGGAACCTAAACCGAAGACCTCCCGCCGCATGGCGAGCATGCGCGGCAGGGAGAACTCGAGGCCGAGGGTGAACAGCAGGAACGCCACGCCGAGCTCCGCCAGGAGCCTGGTGGTGCCCGAGTCCGACAGCACGCCGATCGCGTGCGGCCCGAGCGCCACTCCGAGCACGAGGTAGGCGATGCTCGTCGGCAGCGACAGCCGCCGGGTGAGTGTCACCAGGAGCACGGAACCCGCGAGGAGAATCAGGGCTTCGGTGAGCGGCGTGAGCATCGGGAAGGAACTTAGACCGCGCCGGCGAGCGGGTGCAACCCGTGCGCGAGGCTCGCACCTGCGCGCTGCGGTGCAGCCGCGAGGCGCGCCTCGGCGGCCGAAGCGCACCGCGTGCGGTCGGGGCGGCTTAGATGCCCGACTGCCAGGTGCTGGGCATGCCGGCCTTCCCGATCGCATCCTCGATGGCGAGGCAGGCGTCGCGGGCTTCAGGCTGCGCCCGCAGGCTCCTCGCTATGGAGTTGAGGAAGCGGCACATGAGAGCCACGTTCGGGTGGTTCGTGTGCAGCTGTGCCTCGACGCTATCGATGGCTTCGATCAGATCTTCCTGATCGCAGACGGGGAAGGTCATGCTCGTGACGGCATGTTGAACGGCAACCAGCGCTTGATGTATTGCGGCGGTTTGACTCCCATCCATGGAAGGGAATTTGAACCGGTTTGCGGAAAGCCGCAAGCCCTGCCGCGAGCCGTTGTCATGGGCGTGCGCGGGAGGCGCGTCGATGGGCTCAGAAAACTGATCGACTGGCTCCGAAAACAAAGGAGCCCCGCCTTGTGGGCGGGGCTCCGCAACCAGTCAACTCGAGCTGACGGTTTACTTGGCGGGCTCCTTCGCCTTCTCAGAGCCTTCAGCCGCCTTGGTGGACTTCTTGTGATGCTTCTTGTGCGAGGCCTTGGCCGGGGCCGCGGGCTGCTCGGCGGCCGGCGCGGTGGCCGGCGCGTCAGCGGCAATAACCGGACCCGCGAGCAGGGCCAGGGCAACGACTGGGACGAGCTTCTTGAACATTGATTTGGTCTCCAAAGAAAAAAGGTAGGGAGCTAAGGCGCGCGTATTATCACCCGACTCCAGTCCCACAAGCGCCGTATGACCGGAACGTAATGTTGGGGACCCGCAATCCCTAGCCTATTGAAAATAATACGGATTATTCAGCTCACGTTCAGGGTTCGGTCTGCCGCCGCCTTCAGTGTCAGCGAAAGGCAACAAGTGTCCGCACCGGTACCTTGAGGGCCTCGAGGCGAGCCGAGCCGCCAAGGTCGGGCAGGTCGACGATGAAGCAGGCGGCGAGGATCTCGGCCCCGAGCGTGCGCAGGAGCTTCACGGCGGCTTCCGCCGTGCCTCCGGTCGCGATCAGATCGTCGACCAGGATGATCCTCTCGCCGCTCACCACGGCGTCGCGGTGCATCTCCATCTCATCGAGCCCGTACTCGAGGGAGTAAGCCACGCGCACGGTGGTGTGCGGGAGCTTGCCCTTCTTGCGGATCGGCACGAAGCCCGCCGACAACTGGTGCGCGATCGCGCCGCCGAGAATGAATCCGCGGGCCTCGATCCCGGCGACGCGATCGATGCGTCGCCCCAGCCAGGGCTCGACCAGCAGATCGACCACCGAGCGAAACACGCGCGCATTTCCGAGCAGCGTCGTGATGTCGCGGAACATCACGCCCGGCTTCGGATAGTCCGGGATGGTGCGGATCGCGTCCCGGATCTCGCGCAACGCGTCGGATTCCATGCCCGTGCACTCTACGCTAAGCGCCGCCCGGAGGCCGTTGCCACACCAGCGTGCGGTTGTTGGCGGGCATCGCGTGATCGGCGGCGAGTGAGAGGCCGGCGGCGCACGCGAGCTCATCGAGCGCCTCGAAGTCGCGAACGCCGCTCGCCGGATCGCGCGCCTTGAGCCAGCGGTCGAAGTCCGCGTTGCTCTGGCTCGTGTGCTCGCCGTGATAGCGAAAGGGTCCGTACACGCACAGCACGCCCGGCCGGCCGAGCGCCGCGCCGACGCCGCGAAAGAAATCGCGCACCGCGCTCCACCCCATGATGTGCAGCGTGTTGGCGCTGAACACCGCGTCCACCGGCGCCACCGGCCAGGGATGCTCGTGCACGTCGAGGGCGATGGGGGCGCGGAGATTGGGTGTGCCTTCGAGGCGGATCCGCTCGGCGAGCGGCGCGAGCTGACAGCTAAGCTCCGTCGGCTGCCAGCTGAGGTGCGGCAGGGCGGCGGCGAAGTGCACCGCGTGCTGACCGGTCCCGCTGCCGATCTCGAGGACGCTGCGGCTCGAGGCGAGGGCGCGCGTCAGGACCTCGAGAATCGGGCCCCTGTTGCGCTCGCAGGCTTCGGAGAAGGCCGGCACGGCTCGAGTCTGCGACAATGCGCGCATGCAGGCCATAGATGTTCTTCTCACCCGGCGCTCCGCCCGGACGCTCGCCGAGCCGGGTCCGGACGAGGGCGCGCTCGGGCTCATTTTCGCGAGCGCGGCGCACGCTCCCGATCACGGGCGATTGCGCCCGTGGCGCTTCGTGCTCGTGCGCGGCGCGGCGCGCGAGCGGCTCGGGAAGCTATTCGCCGAGCACGCGCGGCGCGTGCGCCCGGAGCTCTCCGCCGAGGCGCTCGAGCGCGAGCGCGTGAAGGCGCTGCGCGCGCCGCTGATCGTCGTGGTCGGCGCCGAGTGCAACCCGGCGGTGAAGATTCCCGTGATCGAGCAGACGCTCGCCGCGGGCGCGGCCGCGCACGCCATGATGCTCGCCGCCGTCGCGCTCGGCTTCAACGCGATGTGGCGAACCGGGGGCCTGGCGTACGACGAGCTCGTGAAGCGGGCGCTCGGCTTCGGGCCCACGGATGCCATCGTCGGCTTCCTGTACCTCGGCACCGAGACCGGGCCGCCCGCGCCGGTCGAGAGCCGCGAATGGCGCGACCGGGTGCGCGACTGGGGAACGGCGGGCTGAAGCGCGTGGCCGGCGGCGAAGCGTTCGCCTGCGCCGACGAAGCGAGTCGCCGCGGAACGCGCGCAGCTCCCCGTGCGCGGTGGCCGCACCGATCGCGCGTGCGCTGCCTTATGATGCGCGCCTTGCTCAACTAATCCTAAGGTCCGGAGCTCCATGAGATTACCCTCGAGATTAGCCTCGCGGCTCGCGAGGTCGTTCACTCCACTGGCAGCGCTGGCGCTCGCGGCTGCCTGCGCTTCGAAGCCCGTCGAGGAGAAAGCGGTGTCCCCAAAAGCCACTTCGGCCGCCCCAAGCGCCACGGCGAAAGCCGCCACCGACCCCCCGCCCGCCGGCGGGTCCGGTGCGGCCGCGCCCGCGCTGCGCAAGGCGGTGATCGGGGACTTTGGCCTCGACCTGTCCGCGCGCAATCGCAACGTGAAACCCGGAGACGACTTCTACGCCTGCGCGAACGGCGCCTGGTACGACTCCTTCGCCATTCCGCCCGATCACTCGAGCTACGGTGCGTTCGACCAGCTCGATGAGCTCTCGAAGAAGCGGGTGCGCGAGATCATCGAGCAGGCCGCCGCGGCGCGCATCGCGGCCGGCACTCCCGAGCAGCAGATCGGCGACTACTATGCGGCCTTCATGGACGAGACGGCCATCGAGGCGAACGGGCTGGCGCCGGCGGAGCCCGACCTCAAGCGCATCGCCGCCGCCGGCACGCGAGAAGCCATCGCGCGGCTCTTCGGCGAGCCGGGCTTCGCCTCGCTCTTCGACGTGGATCTGCCGGCCGACTTCAAGAACCCCGACCGTTACGCGGTGGTCATAACCGAGTCGACGCTCGGGCTCCCCGATCGCGACTACTACCTCAAGGACGATCCGCAGCTGAAGGAGCTGCGCGCGAAGTACGTGGCCTACATCGAGCAGATGCTGACCCTCGGCGGGGTGAGCGACGCGAAGGCCCTGGCGCACGAGATCATGACGTTCGAGACCGCAGCATCGAAGGTGCAGTGGCCGATCGAGAAGCGCCGCGACGTCGATGCGACCTACAACCCTCGCAGCAAGGAGCAGCTGCTGGCCTTTGCGCCCGGCTTCCCCTGGCAGCCGTTCTTCGCGGCCATGCAACTCGGCGCGCGAGAGGACCTGGTGCTCGGAGAGCTGTCCGCGATCCGCGATATGGCCGAGCTCTTCGGCCGCACCTCCGTACCGACGCTCAGGGGCTTCCTGACGTTCCACTATCTCAGCAGCCACGCCCCGTACCTGCCGAAGCGCTTCGACGAGGCGCGTTTCGCCTTTTACGGTCAGGCCATGCATGGGCAACCGCAGCAGCGCGAGCGCTGGAAGCGCGCCGTGGACGCCGTCGACGGGGCGCTCGGCGAATCGATCGGGCGGCTGTACGTGGCGCAGTATTTCCCGCCGGAATCGAAGGCCAAGATGCAGCAGCTGGTGGCGGACCTGCGCACCGCGCTCGGCGAGCGCATCGACGCCCTCGACTGGATGACGCCACAGACCAAATCGCGCGCTCACGAGAAGCTCGCGATGTTCATGCCCAAGATCGGCTACCCGGACAAGTGGAAGGACTACGCCACACTCGTGATTCGCCGCGACGATCTCATCGGCAACGTGCGCCGCGCAGTCGAGTGGGACTGGAACTACCAGGTGGCGCGCCTCGACAAGCCGGTCGACCGCGCCGAATGGCACATGACGCCCCAGACCGTCAACGCCTACTACAACCCCTCCAACAACGAGATCGTGTTCCCCGCGGCCATCCTGCAGCCGCCGTTCTTCGACCCCAACGCTGACGCTGCGGTGAACTACGGCGCCATCGGGGCGGTGATCGGGCATGAGATGGGTCACGGCTTCGACGACCAGGGCCGCAAGTTCGGCCCCGACGGCGCCCTGCAGGACTGGTGGACGCCGCAGGACGAGAAGGAGTTCAAGGCGCGCACCGCGCGCCTCATCGAGGAGTTCTCAGCCTTCGAGGCGCTGCCGGGCCTGAAGGTGAACGGCGCCAACACCATCGGCGAGAACATCGGCGACCTGGGCGGCCTCAACATGGCCCACGAGGCGTATCGGATCTCGCTCCAGGGGCAGCCGGCGCAGGTGCTGGCGGGCTTGAGCGGGGATCAGCGGTTTTTCCTCGCCTACGCGCAGGTGTGGCGCAGCAAGTACCGCGACGGCGCGCTGCGCGAGCTGGTGCTTTCCGACGTGCACAGCCCGGCGGAGTTCCGCGTCAACGGACCGCTGCCCAACATCGACGACTGGTACGCGGCGTTCAACGTGCAGCCGGGCGACAAGCTCTACATCAAGCCGGACAAGCGGGTGCGGATCTGGTAGTGCCCGCCCTCAGGGCTTCACCACCGCCAGTATCACGATCGCGATGAGCAGCGCCGAGGGGATCTCGTTGAAGAGGCGATACCAGCGCTGCGAGTGCCGCGCACGGTCCGCGCGCAGCGCGAGCATCAACCGGTAGCACCCCGCGTGGTAGCCGACGAGGGCTGCGACGAGGATCAGCTTGGCGCGCATCCACCCGAGCGCCAGGTAGCCGGGTGCGGCGGCAATCATGGCCATGCCGAACAACACGGCGAGCAGCGCCCCGAGCGACATGATGAAGAACAGCCGCCGCTCCATGAGCGCGAAGCGCGCCAGTCCCTCCCGGTCGGCGGTCGCCACGTGGTAGACAAACAGGCGCGGGAGGTAGAACAGCCCCGCGAACCAGGTGACCACGAACACCACGTGGAAGGCCTTCAGCCACAACATCGGGTCGGATTGTAACCAAGGCGGGACAGACCCGCGGTGTACGGCTCTGGTAGCATGGCCGCCCCCGTCACGGCTCGCCACAGCCCAAGCCATGCCCGCAGCATCCTCGGCCCCCTCCGCGCCCTTTCCGGGCAACATCGAGATCGCGCAGCGCGCCTCGATGCGCCCCATCGTCCAGCTTGCGGGCGAGCGGCTCGGCATACCGGAGGAGCGGCTCGAGCCCTACGGCCACTACAAGGCGAAGGTGGCGCTCGATTACGTGGCGCAGCTCGATTCCCGCCCCGACGGCAAGCTGGTGCTCGTGACCGCGATCTCGCCGACGCCGGCCGGGGAGGGCAAGACCACCACGACGGTGGGTCTCGGGGACGCGCTCAATCTCCTCGGCAAGCGGGCCATCGTCTGCCTGCGCGAGCCGGCGCTCGGCCCCGTGTTCGGCATGAAGGGCGGCGCGGCCGGCGGCGGCTACTCGCAGGTGGTGCCGATGGAGGACATCAACCTGCATTTCACCGGCGACTTTGCCGCCATTGCGCTCGCCAACAACCTGCTGGCCGCCCTCATCGACAACCACATCTACCAGGGCAACCAGCTCGGCTTCGACGTGCGCCGCATCACCTGGCGGCGCGTGGTGGACGTCAACGACCGGGCGCTGCGCCGCATCGTCATCGGGCTCGGCGGCACGGCCGACGGCGTGCCGCGCGAAGACGGCTTCGATATCGTGGCGGCCTCCGAGGTGATGGCGATCGTGTGTCTCGCCAACAGCATCGCCGATCTGAGGGAGCGGCTCGGCCGGATCGTAGTCGGCTACTGCGCCGACAACGCTCCGATCCTGGCGCGGGAGCTCCAGGCGCACGGGGCGATGGCGGCGCTGCTGAAGACGGCGCTCGCGCCGAATCTGGTGCAGACGCTCGAGAACACTCCTGCCTTCATCCATGGCGGCCCGTTCGCCAACATCGCGCACGGCTGCAACTCGGTGATCGCGACGCGCACGGCGCTCAAGCTCGCCGACTACGTCGTGACCGAGGCGGGCTTCGGCGCCGACCTGGGAGCGGAGAAATTCGTCGACATCAAGTGCCGCAAGGCGGGCCTCAAGCCGAGCGCGGCGGTAATCGTGGCCACCGTGCGGGCGCTCAAGTACCACGGTGGCGTCGAGCTCGCGGATCTCAAGCACGAGAATCTCGCCGCGCTCGACAAGGGCGTGGTCAACCTCGAGCGGCACATCGACAACGTCCACAACCGCTACGGGCTCCCCTGCACGGTGGCGATCAATCGCCGCGCCGAGGACACCGAGCGCGAGATCCAGCTGCTGATCGATCGCATCGCCCCGCACAGCGTGCGAGTGATCCCCGCGACCCACTTCGCGCAGGGCGGACGCGGGGCGGTCGAGCTGGCCCGCGAGGTGGTGCGCCTGTGCGGCGAGCCCAACGGCTTTCGCTTCGTCTACGAGGACAGCGCGACTCTCTGGGACAAGATGAAGGCGATCGCCACCAAGGTCTATCACGCCACCGACATCACCGCCGATACCAAGGTGCGGGCCCAGATCCGCCACCTGCAGGAGAGCGGCTACGGGCACTATCCGGTGTGCGTCGCCAAGACCCAGTACTCCTTCTCGACCGATCCGAAGCTGCGCGGCGCCCCGGCGCACCACGTGGTCAACATCCGCGAGGTGCGGCTCGCCGCGGGCGCGGAGTTCGTGATCATGATCTGCGGCGACATCATGACCATGCCCGGGCTCCCGAAGCTGCCGGCCGCGAACAACATCGACGTGAGCGCGGACGGCCGGATTACCGGCCTGTTCTAGCAACCGCGGCAACCCCGCACCACCGCCATGCCGTTCTGCGAAGCCGACCCGTGGCGCCTGCAGTACTTCGAGGGTGTCGACTGTCCGCGCGACGTGCGCATTCCGACCGAGGACCCGGACGGCTACCAGTGGCATCCCGGAGAGCGGCGCATCTACGACAAGCTGTTCGTCGCCGAGTCCCAGGGACTCGCCTGCGCTCCGCACGGGGTCACCCCGCCGGAGTTTCCGGTGTTCAGCAAGCCGATCATCAATCTGCGCGGCATGGGTCTCGGCAGCCGCGTGCTTCGCGACCTGTCGGACTACGAGCGCCACCTGACGGCCGGACACTTCTGGATGACACTGCTCGAAGGCGAGCACGTGAGCACCGACGTGGCGGTGCTCGAGGGCCGGACGATGTGGTGGCGTCACTGCCGGGGCACTCCCGCAATTGAGGGCACCTTCGATCGCTGGCTGATCGAGGACGGCCGGCGGCCGCAGCTCGAGGCCTACGTCGGCGCCTGGGCGGCGCGACACCTCGGCGACTACACCGGTATGCTGAACGTCGAGACCATCGGCGAGCGCATCATTGAAGCCCACCTGCGCGTCACCGACCAGTGGCCGGACCTCTACGAGGCCGGGTGGCTCGAGGCCGTGGTCGGGCTGTACGCGCGCGGCGAGTGGCGGCTCGCGCCGGGCGAGCGCCGCGCGGGCTACAGCATCGCGCTCTTCGGCCCGCACGGCCGCGAGTACCGGCATCCGCCCGCGGAGCTCGTGGCGCAGGTGCGGCGCATGCCGCACGTGAGCAGCGTGCAGATCACCTTCCACGACGATCGTCCGTCCGCCTCGCACGCGATGCCTCCGGGGGGCTTTCGCCTGGCCGTCGTCAATTGCTTCGATCTCGAGGCCGGCCGCGCGGCGCGCGCGCGCCTCGCGGCGTTCTTCGCCGTGTGAGCGGAATTACCGGCCTGAGGCCCGCAGGCTGCTCCGCGCCAGTTTGCAGTTACCAGAATGGGTGTCGCCCACGCTGATCTGTGATGAGTGTCTCAATCTGCGCGCCAGGGGTAATTACTCTGAGCTGGTACCCTGAAAACAAAAGGGGAGACGCTATGAAGAAGTATAAGAACGTCGTTGCAGCGTCGTTTTTCAGCTCGCTACCTGCATTCATTGTGGTCGCGCCTTTGTTGGCCTCCTGTGCCAGTTCAGGTCTATATAACATGTCCGACGAATGGTGCGCGAGGCACCTCGATGCGACCGCCGCGCGGTGTCCTGAGAATCAAGAGCTCGCGCGTCGGACCGCCGCGACTGATATTCACGTCAAACGGTCTCACCTCGCGAGCCAGTAAGGGCCAAGCCAGACAGCTCAGTGGGGAGTGCGCCGTGGAAGCGCCTAGCACATTGCAGTCGACGGTCGCCAGCAACTCTGTCCTGCGCTCCAGCGAGCGCCATTTCTATTTGTGGATGGCCGGCGTCTTCGTGCTGATGGCATTCGGCGGCTTCACGCCTACCTATTGGGCTCCCGTCGCCAGCGGTACTTTCCATGGGCCGCCGGTCCTTCACATTCATGGTGCGCTGCTCTTCAGCTGGACACTGTTCTATTTCATGCAAACCGCATGGATCGCATCGGGGCACACGCCCACCCACCGCGCGTGGGGCCTGGCGGGGATAGCCCTGTTCAGCGTCATGATGTGTTCGATCCTCGTCGCGCAGATAACCGTCATGCGCCTGGGCGACGCGCACGGGTATGGAGACGCGGGACGCCGATTCGCTGCCGTGGCGCTTTGCGGTTTACCGGTGTTGATAGGATTCTTTTCCCTGGCGATCGCCAACGTGCGACGACCGGAAACGCACAAGCGGCTGATGTACCTCATCATGGTGGGGTTTATGCATCCAGCCATCGCGCGCGTAGTGCTGGCCCTCTTCGCCCCGCCGGGGGCGCAAGGACCACCGCCGGTGTTCGTTGCGGTGCCACCGGGCTTGATCGCCGATCTGCTGATCGTCGTAGCCATGGTCTACGACTGGCGAACACGGGGACGGCCGCATCCGGTATACGTCTATGGCGGTCTGACTCTCCTGGCCGACCAGTTGCTGACCGTACCCGTTTCAGCGACTCAAACGTGGATGAGCATCGCCAGATTCCTCGAGGGACTCGCGGGCTGAGGCTCAGCGCTCCCAGCCGTGCGCGCGCGCCGCCGCTTCGGCGCTCGCATCGAGCGCCTCCCCTGCACGAAGCTCATCGAGCGTGCGCGCGACGCTCGGCGGCAGCGCCGTCGCTGCCGGCCGGTAGCCGCCGGCGGCGGGCGGCTGCGGCGGACTCTGCGCGAGCACCTCGAGCCGCCAGGCATCGTGCTCGCGGCAGGCAACGCCGGCGAGCGCCTTCTCTTCGCGCAGCTGGAAGCTGCGGCAGTAGCCGCCGTCGCGGGCGCGAAAGCTGACGCCGATCTCGACCGGCGAACCGGGCGTCCGGTTGCTCGCGAGCTCTTCCGTGAGGGCGCGCGCGAGCGCGCCGCCGGCGAGCATCTCGCCGTCGCGGGTGATGACCGCGCCGCCGCCGGCGGGCAGGTGCAGCACCAGGGGTCCGAGCAGCGCTCCGAGGACGAGGCTTGCGGCGAGCGCGCCGAGCTGCGGCCACGACCAGCGCGGCGCGGCGGGGCGCTTGAGCGGAATCACCTTGGCGGCCGGCCGCAGCGCGGCTGCGCCGCGCACGCTCTCGAGGAGGCGCTGCGGCAGCGGCTCATCGAGCACCGGGTCGAGCGCGGCGCGGAGCCGCGCGCGCAGCGCCTGGTGGCGCGCGACCCGCTGCGCCAGGCCCGGGTCGGCCGCCATCGCCGCCTCGAGCGCGGCGCGTGCCGCGGGATCGAGCTCACCGTCCGCGTACGCCATCAGAGTCTCCTCGCTGTAACTCATCGCCGCGCTCCCCCGCTCTCGTCCAACATCTCCTGCAACGCCTCGCGGCCGCGCGCCAGGCGGCTGGTCAGCGTCCCGATCGGCACCTCCATGATGTGCGCCGCCTCCTTGTAGGAAAACCCTTCGATCAACACCAGCGCCACCGCCTCGCACTGCTCCTCGGGCAGGCGCGCCAGCGCATCCTGCACCGCGAGCGCCTCCGCGTGCCCGCCCTGGGACGCATCGCCGACCCGCTCGGCGCTCTCCTCGGGTGCGAACACCCGCGCCCGCCGGCCGCGCGCACGCAACTCATCCAGCCAGGCGTTGCGCACGATGCCGAACATCCAGCTCGACAGCGGCGCGTCCGGCCGCAGCTGCCCGGAGCGCGTCAACGCCCGCTCGACGGCGATCTGCACCAGATCGTCGGCGTCGTGCACGTCCCGGGCCAGCGCGCGCGCGAAGCGCCGCAGCCGTGGCAGCAGTGCCACGAGCGCCTCGCGCAGCGCCTGGGGCGAAGCGCTCATGCCGGTCCTACGTTCATGGATGCCATTTTCTTCCATTTCTTCCCTGCGGGGCCACGTTCAACTATGGTGCTTCCATGCGCAGGCTTGTTCTGACAGCGCTGCTCGTGATCGCCTCGTCGGCCGCCGCGCAGGTGACGCTGCCGACGCTGCGGCTGCCGCAGCTGCCTCCCGTCATGCTGCCGGATCTTCCGGCGAGCGTGCCGCTCGACATCGAGAAGTCGGCCGCGGCGCTCGCGGGCGAGACGGATCCGCGCCGCCTGCGCGAGCTGCGCGCGCTCAGGATCCGGGAGCTCCTGCGCCGGCACCGTGACGTGCTCGAAGCCGACCCGCACGGCGCGCCGGTGGTGCGCGGCGAGGTGCTGGCGCTCTCCCCGAGCGCCACCATGCTCGAGGCCGCCGCCGCCGCGGGGTTCACGGTGCTGCGCGAGCAGTCGCTCGGCGATCTCGGCGCGCGGCTCGTCGTGCTGCGCGTGCCAGGAAAGACCGCGCGCGCCCTGGCGCGCCTCAAGGCGCTCGATCCCGCCGGCATCTATGACTTCAATCACGTCTATACCGACAGCGGGGTGGCGTTGGCCGCCGGCACAGGCGCGGTGCTGCCCGCCGCACCCGGCGGCGCGCCGCGCGCGGATGGCGGGGAGCGCAGCGCGACCCGCATCGGCCTCATCGACAGCGGCGTCGACGTGACGCACGAGGTGTTCAACGGCATCACGATCCAGCAGCACGGCTGCGGCATCGCGGTGCCGGCGGAGCACGGCACCGCGGTGGCCTCGCTCATGGTCGGTCGCGCCAGCGCCTTCCACGGCGCGGCGCCGGGCTCGGCTCTGTACGCGGCGGACGTGTTCTGCGGACGGCCCACGGGCGGCGCGGTGGATGCGGTGGCCGAGGCCTTCGGGTGGCTGGCCAGGGAGCACGTCCCGGTCATCAACGTGAGCCTCGTGGGCCCGCCGAACACCATGCTCGCCGTCATCGTTCAGGACGTGCTGTCGCGCGGCTACCTGATCGTGGCCGCAGTCGGCAACGACGGTCCGGCGGCGCCGCCGCTGTATCCGGCGGCGTGGCCGGGCGTGATCGGCGTGACCGCGGTGGATGCGCGGCAGCGGGTGTTGGTGGAGGCCGGACGCGGACCGCAGGTGAAGTTCGCGGCCCCCGGAGCGGACATGGCCGCCGCAAGGCCGCAACAGGCCTATGTGCTGGTGAGAGGAACCTCGTTCGCTTCTCCCATCGTCGCCGGGCTCCTCGCGCTCGAGCTCGAAGCGCCCGACGGCGCCGCGGCGCAGCGTGCGGTGGCGGCACTCGCCGCGCGTGCCCTCCATCCCGGTGCCCCGGGCCTCGATCCCGTTTACGGCTACGGCCTGGTGGGAGCGGAGCTGCGCCAGCAGCCGGCGCTCGCGCGCGTCAGGCCCGACTGATCAGCGGCTGCGGCCGAACGGCGGCCGGTGAGATTAAGTCAACAATCCCAGCCGGGAAGAATTCACGCCGGCCGGTCGTAGTACTCCCTGGAAGGTCGCGGACAGGCCGCGGCCTCGAGAGGAGACGACCATGAAGATCACTCATCTTTTCACGAGCGCCGCGTTCGCAGTCGTGTTGGCTGCGGCGGCTCCCGCGCACGCGCAGGTTCTGGGCGGCGTGCACGGCGGGACGGGCGGGGCCCTCGGGGGCACGCTCGGCGGCGGCGTGGGTGGCATGGGCGGCACGCTGAATGGCGGTGCCACTGGGGCCCTCCACGGCGGAGTCGGCGGAGACTTGAGCGGGATGGACCGGGTTGGTCAGACCGCGAAGGACACCGCGAAGGACACCGCGCGTGCGGGCAAACGCACCGCGGGCAAGGCGGAGACTGCCGCGCACAACGGTGCGCACAACGGTGTCGAGAAGGCAGAGGCGGGCGTGAGTCAGGGCGCGCAGGTTGGCGCGAGCGCTGCGGGCGCAACCACCGCGTCCTCACCCGATGTCACGGCCAACGGTGCGGCGGGCGCCGCCGGTCAGGCGAGCGGCCAGCTCGGGTCCGGCGGCCAGATCGCCAACACGAGCGATCGGTCGCCCCGCAACGCACCGGCTGGCGGCAACGCCAAACCCGCGCGTGACAGCGGCAAGCCGACCGCGAACGACTCCGGCAAGCCGGCGGCGAACGACAACAGCCGCCCGCGCAGCAGCCATCAGTCGCTCGGCGACTTCGGCCGGAGCGGCAACGCTGATGCGCGCGGCAACGCCAATGCGTGGGGCAACGTCGACTCACGTCACGTGCAGGCCGGCGGCGACGCCTCCGCGTCGACCTCGGCCGATGCCTCGATGAATGCCTCGACTCCCCGCTGATCCCCCCCGGCAAGCGGCCCGAGGCCAGAGCGGCAGACGCAACAGTCTGCCGCTCTTTTTTTTCGCGC
>Ga0209350_1000167_pt1 | contig 43614 bp, 42 predicted proteins | sample GraSoi013_2_20cm_2_FD_185822 | JGI IMG/M metagenome (GOLD analysis project Ga0209350, IMG submission 185822) | Grasslands soil microbial communities from the Angelo Coastal Reserve, California, USA - Sample 09_27_2013_2_20cm (SPAdes) (version 2) | ecosystem: Environmental > Terrestrial > Soil >...
CTAGTGGTCGGCAGCGGAAACCTGGCCCACAATCTCCACGCCTATGCGTGGGGTCGGCACATGCCCGATCCTTACGATTGGGCTGTTCACTTTGAACGGGATGCAAAGCAGATGATGGTAGCCGGAGAGTACAAGCCGCTTATTGAATACGAGAAGCTCGGACCGGAAGCTTTGCTTTCGATTCCGACACCGGATCATTACCTCCCGATGCTGTATGTCGTCGCGACTCGGCAGCAAGGCGAGATCATCACTTTCCCAATCGAAGGTGTCGATGGCGGATCGATATCGATGCTAACCGTGCAGGTGGGTTAGTCATCTGGTCCTGCCGCTACCGAACAGGAAAAATACACGCTTTACGGTAGGTACTGAAGGCAAGGAACTATGAAGGATGCTTAGCGGGACGGCCCAAAAACCTCACATAACTCCAATCTGTTTTAGCAATCCGACCAAGTCATAAAAGAGCTTTTCTTCGACGATCTCGCCGTTCTTCCAGCGTGCGACGGTACAGAACTCAATATGAAACTTCTTGTTGGTCGGGACGATCATCTTGCCGTCCGAACCCTTCATCGGTCCGCGCATCGTACCTGTAAAATCCGCAACGGTACACGTCCACTCGCCCTGAGCAATCTCCACTTTATAGGGATGATTGATCAGATGGTTGTCGGGGAACGTCTTGAAAAATTCGATGGACTCCGCCTTGTGATTATCTCGTCCTCTTGTCGGCTCGGCCTGACCCGGCCAAAATACAGCAGTGTCCCTGGAATGCCGCTTTTCAAACGTCTCCCAGTCCTGTGTGTTCCACGAATCGTCGAGTGTCCGCATGAGTTCAAGATTGTTCTGTGCCATCTCATCCTCCCAAAATACACGGTAGCCCAGGCTCGCCTAAACCCGTGCTGGTCGTCGACGTTTCGGCGCTCATTCTATACCTTGGCTCATCACTCCGATCAAGCCACTAAAATGTTAGATAGCACGTCGGCCATCTAACAAACATTGTGAAAATTTCACTTTCGAGGCAGGCGCATCCGTCAGCGCAAACCGTACACCAGAATGCGGCTCTGCTGGGCGCCTCCCGGCCACATCGGTGACTTCATTCCGGAAGCCACGCCGATAAGCTGTCGTCCTCCGGCATGATAAGTGACGATGCCACCTCCTGTGGACTGTCCGGCGTCCGTTTGCCAAAGGATTTTCCCTGTCTCTGCATCCATGGCGTAGATCTGGCCTCCAAGATCGGCAGCGAATACCAGTCCACCGGCTGTCGGCGTCACGCCGGCGAGCATCGGATGCGGCGCTTGATATTTCCAGCGGACCTTGCCCGACTCCGCGTCGAACGCCGTCAGCCACCCCTTCGCCTTATCCGGCGGATCGAAGATATCGGCAAATGGGTTCTCGTTACCGAGCCAAAGCCCTCCAGAAGGAGGGACCTCGACATCACGCTTAAGCCGGACGTTCGCGCACCAGTCCACCGCTGCAACGAAGAGCGAATTTGTATCCGGGCTGAACGCCGCGCCGTTCCATTCGACGCCGCCCTGGATTCCCGGGCAAAAGTGGACCAGATGGTCGCGCGAGAGCGGCGCGTCCACATTCTCGCGAGTGGTCGTCGGCATCTGCGACAGGAGCGGGAGGACAGCCGTGAGATCGGCTGGCGTTGCACCGCGGGTCACCCGAGAGCGATCGAGAATGGAGAGCAGACCGTCTTTGTTCGCTGAGGCGACGATCCGCTTGCCCGAACGCGTCGTTGCCAGCGTCGGCGGGCTGTCCACGTCCCAGTCGTGGCTATCGCGCTTCACCAGCTGGTTGTAGCCGAGTATGCGCCCGGTTGCCGCGTCGATCGCAATCACCGAATCGGTATAGAGGTTGTCGCCCGTCCGCCGTTCGCTGTCGAAGTCGGGCGCCGGATTGCCCGCGGGCACGTACAGCACGCCGTTGGGTCCATCGAGGGTGAACGATGTCCAGAACGCACCGCCGGAGATCGGATACTTGGGATTCGTCCACGTCGAAAGCGCCGGCCCAGTCCCCGGCACGACGTCGAACCTCCACACCTTGCGGCCGTCCTTGGCATCCAGCGCATAAACGTGGCCGGTCACATTTGCCTGATCACCGCCGGCGTTGCCGACGTAGACCAGCCCGTTCGCCGCGATCGGTGCCATTGGTATCGAGACCCCAGGCCCTTGCGCATCGATCACGTGATCCCACAGCACGTGGCCGTCTGCCGGGTCCATCGCAAGCACGTGCGAGTCCGAGGTGCCTCGAAACAATCGCCCGTTGGCGTAGGCGAATCCACGGTTCACGAGCAGCATGCTTGGCGTGTCGATGTGCCGATGCTGTTTCCACTTCTCCGCACAAGTGCTCGCATCGATCGCATAGGACCCCTCGTCAGTCGTGAAGTACATCGTGCCGTCAACAACAAGCGGACCGGTCTGAAGCGAGGACACCTCTGGCAGCTTATACGTGCAGATCGACTTCAATTGGGCGACGTTGGAACGGTTGATCTCCTTGAGAGGGGAGAACCGATCTCCAGCCAGGGTGCGGTTGTAATTTAGCCAGTCGCCGTCTGCGACTTGTGCGCCCGCAGAGCTCTCAAGAAGAGCGAACAGGAACAACATACATGCGGTGGAGAGGGTGCGTCGAAGAATGGACATAATCGTTACCCCTAGTTATTGGCAAATAACATGTGAGCTAGAGTTCCCGCTCGATCTCAAGCAGCACTTCTACTAACATCGCTTAGCCCAGGAAACAGGCGAATCGCCTGTCTTGGTTCTAAACATGTGTTCGTCATCAGCCTTCCGAGGCTCATTCTATACCTTGGCTCGTCTCTCAGCTCAAGCCACTAAAACGGAATGGCCCTACCTTTTGAGAAGGTCTAAATGTTTCGGACCAGATGCTGTGAACACTCGGGAAGTCGATTGAGGTAATGGAATGAACAGGACCGCACGTTCGGGACTGTGCTCAGCAGCAGCTTTATGTGCGGCGGCTGTCGTGCTTTCAGGGACGCAATTGGCCACACAGGTTGCGTCACTTGATCCCGCCAAGATGCCCCCCATTGGTACAGTCGATGAGCACTTCCAGTCCTACAACATTGAAATGGTGGAAGTGATCGGCGGAAGGTTTTGGAAACCATACGAGAGTTCCGCTACAAACAACAGTAACGCGCAAGAGCCCGCACGGCAGGAGGGTTTCACTCCGGCAGGAATAAACCCGAACCTCTATCAATATCGGGCACCCATTGACCTTTCGAATCCTCGATTGCGAAAGTTGGCGGCGGCATTGGGATCCGCATATGTGCGAGTCAGCGGCACGTGGGCCAATGGCGCTTATTTTCAGGATTCGGATAACCCCGCGCCGGCCAATGCACCATCAGGATTCAGCGGAGTCTTAACACGAAAGGAATGGAAGGGCGTCATTGACTTTTCTCATGCCGTGAACGCCGAGATCGTTACATCGGTGGCTACAGGGCCAGGGCCGCGTGATGCTCAAGGCGTGTGGACTTCAGACCAGGCGCGGCAATTGTTCGGGTACACGAAATCTATTGGAGGAAAGATCGCCGCCGCGGAGTTCATGAATGAGCCGACGTTTGCAGCCCTGGGTGGCGCACCCAAAGGGTACGACGCCGCAAGCTATGGCCGCGACGTTGCGGCGTTCCGCACATTCCTTCGAAACACTGCACCCAGTACACTATTTCTTGGCCCGGGTTCCGTTGGTGAGGGTCCGTTCGCGATGCCAATGGGTGGCGGCGTGCTCAAATCCGAAGACCTACTACATGAGACCGGTCCCGTCTTCGATGTTTTTTCTTACCATCTCTATGCGGCTACTTCGCAGCGGTGCGCAAGCATTGGCGCATCATCACAAACAAACGCGGCAGCGGCACTTTCTCAAGACTGGCTTGCGCGCCCGGAGAAGATTGGCACATTTTACGCCGACCTTCGAGACAGATTCGAGCCAGGCAAATCACTTTGGATTACGGAAACGGCCGATGCAGCCTGCGGTGGAAACCCCTGGGCGCCGACTTTTCTGGACACCTTCCGATATCTCGTTCAACATGCAAGCCTCGCCCAGCGCGGCGTGAAAGTGATTATGCACAACACGCTGGCATCAAGCGACTACGGCCTGTTAGACGAAAATACATTCGCACCACGTCCGAATTACTGGGCCGCTTTGCTTTGGCGACGCCTCATGGGTGCGACAGTGCTGGATCCGCATCCATCGCCAATCCCGAATGTGTACGTCTATGCCCACTGCCTTCAGAACCATCCCGGCGGCGTCACGCTTCTGGTCATCAATGCTGACCGGCAGCGAGTCCATGAAATTACATTGCCGTCTGATGCAGAACGCTACACGCTGACTGCCAAGCAACTTCAAGAGACATCAGTCCAGCTCAACGGGAAGACTCTTCAACTGAACAGAGATGGCGACATGCCACAATTTCTGGGTCAGTCAACGCGCGCAGGTCACATCAGTTTCGCACCCACTAGTATTACATTTCTGGAAATCGCCAACGCGGACAACAGCAATTGCCACTAAGTCCACACGGTGGCGGTCTGATGTAAGGGGATTACTTTCATGAGCGCGAACAAGCCGACAGGAATCCTTGCAAGTCTCGCCACATTGCTTCCAGAACTCGAGGCCGTCTATAAAGACATCCATGCGCATCCGGAATTGTCGATGCAGGAGACCCGGACGGCTGGAATTGCTGCGAATCATCTGAAGGCGCTGGGCTTTGACGTGACCACGGGGGTCGGCAAGACTGGGGTTGTAGGTATCTTGCGTAACGGCGATGGACCCACTGTCATGCTGCGCGCGGACATGGATGCTCTACCCATCAAAGAAGCGACCGGCCTTCCGTACGCGAGCACCGTCACGGGGACTGACCCTAGCGGCAAGACCGTACCCGTAGCCCACTCATGCGGGCACGATATGCACGTTGCCTGCTTGATTGGCGCAACAAGTCTTTTTGCAAAGAGCCGCGACGCGTGGAGAGGAACCCTGATGGCGGTCTTTCAGCCAGGCGAGGAAACCGCGCAGGGTGCTAAGGCGATGATCGATAACGGGATGTTCAAACGATTTCCAAAACCGCACGTTGTGCTAGGGCAGCACGTCATGAGCTTGCCGTCCGGGAACATCGATTGGCGTGTGGGCATTGTCACTTCTTCGGCCGATAGCCTGCAGATTCGCATGTTCGGGCGCGGCGCGCACGGCTCGATGCCCGAGTCCAGCATCGACCCCGTAGTTATGGCCGCCGCGACCGTAATGCGGCTGCAAACGATCGTCTCCCGGGAGGTCGCGCCCACGGATTCCGCGGTGGTGACAATCGGGTCGCTGCAGGCCGGCACGAAAGAGAACATTATTCCGGACGAGGCATTGATCAAATTGAATGTGCGCACATTTGACGAGAGTGTGCGCAAGCGTGTGCTCGCGGCGATTGAACGCATTGCGAAGGCTGAGGCAGCGGCATCAGGAGCGCCAAGACCGCCAGAGATCACGCCACTCGATCAGTATTCGTCAGTAAGGAATGATGCCAACGCGACAAAGAAGCTCGTCGATGCATTTCTCGAGAACTTCCCTGCCGGTTCCATCGAACAGACAAAGCCCACTATGGCAAGCGAGGACTTCGGCTGCTTTGGAGCTGGGTGGGATGTTCCGGCAGTGTACTGGTTTTTCGGCGGAGATGATCCAGCGGTGTACGCCAAGGCAAAGAAAGAGGGAAAACTCAGCTCGCTTCCAACTAACCATAATCCCGCCTTTGCACCAATCATTCATCCAACTCTGGAAACCGGTGTGAAGGCCCTCGTTGTTGCGGCGCATGCGTGGCTGCCTTCGTGAACAGCATCGTGATCCACGGGTATCAACTAGCAGGTCCCTTTCTGGATGCTGTGGATCTGCTTGGCACGTTCGTTTTCGCACTCAGCGGTGCGGCAGCGGGTGTCAAAAGCCGGTTCGATCTGTTCGGTCTGATGGCGCTCTCGTTTGCGGCCGGTAATGCCGGGGGGATCACACGAGACGTGCTGATTGGTGCGGTACCTCCAGCGGCCATTAGCGACTGGCGCTACCTGGGCGTCTCTCTTCTGGCAGGATTGGTAACGTTCTTCTGGTATCCCGACATCGATAAACGTCGCAGGCTGGTGTTGTTATTTGACGGCGCGGGGCTCGGTCTGTTTGCCGTCGCCGGCACACAAAAGGCGCTCATCGCGGGACTCAATCCGGTGATGGCGATTTTTATGGGAGTGCTAACCGGCATTGGTGGTGGCATATTACGCGATGTGCTTGTGAACCAAACGCCTACGGTGCTTCAGGCGGATATTTATGCCGTTGCTGCGCTAGCCGCTGGCGTCGTAGTAGTGATCGGATATCTTTTGCATTATCCCGCTTTTCTAATGATGACCGTGGGCGCACTCCTGTGCTTCTGGCTGCGAGTTATGGCGATATACCGAGGATGGCATTTGCCCGTCGCACGGTCGCAGAATCAGTCGGATTGAATCATTCTCTTGCTACCTAGTTCCAGGAATTGACAGGTGACTCTAACCTGGCATCATAACCCGCTAATTGTCACGGCAGTGGTCTAACAGGTTGTGTGAATCAGTACCACGAAACGCGCTTGTATTGCGCAACTTCCGGGTGGTCGGCATAACCGGAAGTGATCGTCGGACTCGGTTTGCCTCGCGGTTTTGTCCGAGGCGTCTGAGCGCAAAACTACCATTTTTCGCTCGTCGAAACTCTGGTTGACAAGCGTGATGGATTGCTGTTTTTCCGCAGCAGCTTTCGCGTGAAGTTTTTTGCTCAGCCCACCCGGAGAGTGCCACGTACCGGCCCATACCCTTGAGTCCTAATTCATGCCTGGAACACGAAACACGGCTGCGGAGTAGATCAGACGGTTCTCGAAAGTGACTTTGTCGCCGTTACAGGCACAGGCACCGCGCGTGATTTTATCCGCCTCGTTCACGGATCAGTCCAAACAGACAAAGACTTCCAAAAGATTCGGCGACCCACAACGGGAGAGAGGAGGCGGTTGGGCGAGTTGGGCAATTCACGGCCTTTTCAAAAAGCTAACTGATTGTGGCGACGCGTCTTAGCTTTAGTGATTCCCCGTTCGCAATGAGGAGGCCGGGGTTCGAATCCCCTCTCGTCCACCATCTTCAAAACGACCTCGAGCGTGTCAAAAGTCCTACCGCGGCACGCTCGGACTAAGTTCGCTATCGGATAGCTTCCGGTACCTCGTCATCCACCCCGAACGACATTGCCTATGCGCCGCCTCATCGGTAAACACTAGCCGGCAAGTCACCACCGATTGAAGGCTTGCCCGGAAAGTGAGACAGAGTGATACTTTGCAAATGCTGCGTGTCGAGAAGCACGTGCCCGGCGACTTCTGCTGGATCGAACTAGCCACCACAGACCAGACTGCGGCGAAGAAATTCTATTCCGAGCTCTTCGGCTGGGACATCCACGAATTTACCATGGCGCCGAACGACTTCTTTACCTTCAAGATGGACGGCTGCGATGTGGCAGCCGCGTATACGCTTCCCGCCGAGCAGCGGTCGCAAGGTGTTCCGGCTCACTGGAACCTTTATGTCGCGGTGGAGAATGCGGACGCCGCTGCCGGCCGTGCGGCGAAGCTAGGAGCGAAAGTGCTTGCCGCGCCGTTTGACGTGTTCGACGCGGGGCGAGTGGCAGTTCTGCAGGACCCCACGGGAGCAGTTTTTTCCGCATGGCAGGCCAAACGCTACATCGGGTTCGGGATCAAAGGAGTTCCCGGAGCGTTTTGCGTCGCCGACCTCAGCACGCCCGATCAAGAAGCGGCCAGCCGTTTCTACGAGCAGCTTTTTGGATGGCGCATCGAGAAAGAAGACGAAAACCCGGCACACAACTACTATCATCTTTTCAACCACAACGAATTCATTGGAGGAATTCTTCCGCCTGCGTTTCGTGATCCTGCAGCGCCGCCTTACTGGCAGATCTACTTGCAGGTGTCTGATTGCGATGCGATTGCACAGAAGGCGAAGAGTCTCGGCGCGAAACTCTACATGCCGCCCATGAAGATTGAAGATATCGGCCGCATGGCCGTGATGGCGGATCCGCAAAGCGCTGCGTTCGCGATCTTCGAGGCAGCGCAGCGGTGAAGGCATCTCCCGTCCGGCCAGATTCCGGTGCGCACCTCAGAAAGATTCCCGTCGCCAATACAGGTCCTGCAAAACGCGGAAGTGTTTATATCATCGCGTACTTGTAAGTGGGGAGAATCCGGCGAATCGCTGCGATCCAGAAGTCCGGATGTGGGAAATGCAGCGCTTCCGGATAACTTCCGTGTAGCCGACTACGTACGGTCGGAATGCGCGGGGTGCGAGTGTATACTCACACGCAATTCTGAAGGTGGCTGAGGACTACTGCCCTTAACTCGTGCCATGCCCATGATCCCAGCAATTCCAGACGTTGGCGTACGGACACGGCGACGAATCGCCTGGCGGCTGCTTCCGTTCGTCTTCCTTCTTTATCTGGTTGCGTACCTGGACCGTGCCAATGTGTCTTTCGCGGCCTTGAAAATGAATCTTGATCTCGGGTTCAGTGATCGAATTTACGGTCTGGGAGTGGCGATGTTCTTCCTCGGCTATGTCCTATTCGAGGTGCCAGGCGCCATCATCGTAGAGCGCTGGAGCGCCAGAAAATGGACCGCGCGAATCATGATTTCCTGGGGACTGATAACTATTCTTTCCGGTTTGGTGCACAGCCCCCGACAGTTCTATGCAGCCCGTTTCTTTCTGGGGATGGCAGAGGCAAGTTTTTTTCCAGGAATGATCGTTTACCTGACCCATTGGATCCGGCTATCAGAACGAGGAAGGGCCGTTGCCATCTTGTACGCCGCAATCCCTTCGTCGGCCATCATAGGGGCACCGCTGGCCGGGTGGCTGTTGGGAATCGGCTGGCGCGGTATGGCCGGGTGGCGCTGGCTTTTTGTTCTGGAAGGTGTTCCGGCTATCATTTTGGGGATTGTCACGCTTTTTTATCTGACGGATTGGCCGAGAGAAGCGACGTGGCTCGCCACGGATGAACGAGAGTGGATAACGCGCGAGCTGGAATTGGAAAAGCAGGCGAAGAAGGAAACCGCACACTACACCATCTGGAAAGCGTTTCGTGACCGGCGCGTTCTATTACTCCTGTTTCCCTACCTGCTGGCCAACACAAGTAATGCGTCTGTTGTCTTCTGGTTGCCGACGTTCATTAAGCGCCTTTCGGGGCTTCCCAATAGCAAGGTAGCATTTCTTGTCCTGTTGCCGGCCATCGCGGGCCTGTTCGGACTTCTCATCAATGGATGGCATTCTGACAAGACCGGCGAGCGACGCTGGCACACCGTTATCCCGCTGGGATGCGTAGGCATTTCATATTTGTTGTTGATTCCCGCGAGCGCACATTTCCCGCTGGCCATGACCTTATTTGCGATGGGTGGCGGCTTCGTCTTCGCGTACTACCCAGCGTTCTGGTCCATGCCCACGATGATTCTGAGCGAATCGGCGGCGGCCGCGACCTTTGGTCTAATCAACTCCGTCGGGCATGCTGGCGGTTTTTTCGGGCCTTATATCATCGGTGATTTGAGCACGCGGACGGGTAGCCTTCTGCCGGGCTTCGCGTTCATCGCTTGCACCCGATTTCACGTACTCTACTCCTTATTAACTAGACATGACCACAAGTCCAGAGCCGTCACTTAATTGTTTTTTTTTGCCCGAAGAAGCGACTCGCTCGTTAATCGTTCAAACCGCGGACAAACACATACTCTGTGGCGCCCGTACTTCCAGGCCCGCCGTTGGGAAGAACCAGCGCAGACTTTAGTCGAAAGCCGGTGTTAAGAACATCCGCCATCACCTGTGCGCAGCTGCTTGGATTGACGTTGGGAGCGTTAGCGCTCTGAGTGTAGTGGGAGAACAACGCAAAGAAATCTGGCTGATTCGCTATCACGCTGCGACGTTTATGGTGCCTAGGCCTACGAACCCAAAAAACTGACCTTGCCAATGCATAAACGCGCCCACGGTGACAACGCCTTGCGGGTCCAAATCCGCAGGTCGAAGATGAATAGCCCTTGGACGTCATCATCCGAGTTACCGCTTCCGCTGTTAAAGAAGTTTCCCTGAAGTATGGCGTGCGCATGGGAGTTATAGAGGGTGGCGTTAGCCGGACAAGGCAAGGAACTCGCGCGTCGTACGGTTAACTCCGAGCGCCTCACGCGTAGCGTCCGCCGCGCCAGCGGCTTCGTTCAAACGCGCATCTCGTCAGTGCTTGATTTCCTGACGAGATGCCGACATCTCGGTACTAATCGGTTCCTCGATGAGCGACTCAGCGATAATGTGCTCATCGCCAAGTCAACCACTTCTATTCCGAATGACCAGTCACGCTGTTTGGTCAACCACCTTCATTTGTTCTTCATTCATCCGGCCACCGTGCACTTTGATTTTAGAGACAGCAGTGTCGATCTCACAAAGATCCGCGGGCGTGAGCTGAACATTGATTGCTCCTAAGTTCTCGCTTAGATGATCGATGTTGCGTGTGCCGGGAATCGGAACAATGAATGGCTTTTGCCCAAGCAACCAAGTCGGTGAAATTTGAGCCGGTGTTGCACTCTTCTGTCGGCGTCTGCAATGAACAAACCTGTCCGTATGGGTCCAATGCGGTTAAAGGCGATTCGATGCCGGGTACCTTTGGCCTGCGCCTGCGACGCGCTCGAAGTTCCTCGCCATCCAGTGGAACAAATGAAAACCGTAAGAGATAGCACCAGCAGGGCGTCAGTGCTGTGCTGGTGCAAAATTCTCAATATCCCTCCTCAGAACGGCCCATTCTAATCCAAGTTTCTAAGAGTCACTTTGGCTAAATTGAGCTGTGCCGCGCGTAACGAGACGAGCCATTGGGATGGAATCTTCAACATCCGGGAAATCCATGGGGCAGAGCGCAACACCCTGTTGTTCGACGCGAATTTGCGGACGCGGTTACAAATCGCTCCTACGGTGCGCTATCGAAAGACCGTTTCGCATGGTCACTCGAATCGAAATGCTGAGTGCCACTTCTATCCTCTCTAGCGCATCAGGCGGGATCGAGAGTGACCTGTCGAACGAGTCGCTTCACTTCTTCTCTGTAGGCACGCGGCGCTTCAGCTCTTCAAACCAGTTCAGCACGACGTTGATCTGCGTCGGGGCGGAAGCCTCTTGCTGGTTTGGCTTGAGCATCAAGAAGCGCTGGCCGTCCAGTGAGACGTCGTAGTTGGGAGTCGTTGCCGGGCTCGGTTCGTATCGTCCCTCGAAGAGCACCCGTGGCTTGCTGGCAGTGAAGCTCGGCCGGGTTGTAATCTCCACGGCCATCATCTTGTTGCCGCTGCGGTAGAACAGTTCGCTGCCGTTAGGGTTCCAAGTTGGCTCCGTACCACCTTCCGTCGAGATTTGCCACTTGCCGCCGGGCCCCGGATAAGGCTGCACGTAGATTTCATAGCGTCCGGACTCATTCGAGACATAGATCAGCCAGCGGCCATCTGGGGAAAACCGCGGCACGCTTTCATTGAACGGCGTTCGGAGGAATGGCTGCGCCTTGTGGTCGCTCAGCCGCAGCACCCAGATGTCGTATCCTGTAGTGGGATTGTTTTCCATGAAGGCCAGCAATTGCCCATCCGGGGACCAGGACATCGGGACCTGTGTGTATTCGCTGCTTGTCAAGCGCTCCAGCCCGCCGCTGCCGTCGGCCCGTTGCCAGTAAATGTTCCCTGCCCCATCCTTGTTTGATAGATACGCTATCCCCTTGCCATCTGGCGTCCAAACAGAATTGAGGTTCCTATTCCCTTCAAACGTAAAGCGGGTCAACGTCTCTCGCGAGAGGTCATGCAGCCAGACTTGCGCCTCCCGTTCCGCGATCCCCACAGCCACCCGTCGACCGTCGGGGGAAAGCCTCGGAAAAGTGTAGGAGTGCGTCGGAGCGGCCAAGGGTAGCTCGGTCCCACTGCGAGTGACCCACACCAGCTTTTGATTGTCCTCCTCAATACCTCCGGGAACGTAAACCAGCGAGCCCGTGGCGGAAAGACTATATTGAGCGGCTCCGCTGGCCCTGGATTGCAGGACGCCCTCAACAACGGGGACCGCCGCGCCCAGGACCACAAGTTGCTGGTGATCGAATGGGACGGCCATCAAGTTTCCTCCCTGCGCATAAACCAGGTGTCCGGAGGCCGCGTAGCGTGGGTGCGTTGCACTTTGAACCAGGTTCCGGCGCTCACCCGTCCCGAGCGTTTCGACGGCAACGTTTGCGTTGGCCCAATTGAAGCTCGACTCGGTAGTGGAAAAGAGCACGGCCTTAGCGCCAGGCAAGAACTCCGGCCAGCGGTGGCTGAACTCCCCTTTCTCGAGTCGTGTCAACGGCTGAGGCTTGCCTCCCGCGTCTGACATTTGCCGGAGAACTGACGCCCATGAAGGTGCGAAGGCTATCATCCCCTGGCTGCCCCAGCTGGCCCCGCCAGGAAACGTCGTCTCGGCAAGGGTGAGCACCGCGCCTCCACCTACGGGGGCCTTCTTGAGTTTGTTGCCCACGAAGAATCCCAGCCATTGGCCGTCGGGTGAGAAGAACGGCTCAGTAGCTCCTTCTGTTCCGGGGATGAGCCTGGCATCCAGACTATCCATCGCCCGCAGATAGATCTGCTGTGCGCCGCCTTGCGTGGCCACGTACGCAAGATGAGTGCCGTCGGGTGAAAGAGCCACAGCAGGCTGATCCAGTGCCGCCAGCCGCTGACCGAGCGGCAGCGTAATCACCGCGCGCGTTATGGGCCGTGGCAGCGAGGGCTTGAGACTCCAAATCGCAAAGCCGGTGACGGCGGCAAGGAGCAACGATACGACGCCCCACAGCAGAATTCTTTGCCAGCGCGCACCGATGCCTTTCGTTGCGCCAAGCGGAGCCAAAGCGGCCTGTGAGCCACCTTCGGCAATCCACTTCAATTCGAGCAGCAGGTCGCGCGCGGTTTGCCAGCGGTCCTCCGGGTCCTTCGCCAGACAGCGGCGGATGGCGCGGTCGAGCGCCGGCGGCGTCAGCGGCTTGATCGTGCTGATCGGAGCCGGCTCTTTTTCGAGTATGGCCGAAGCGACACTGAGTTGACTCTTCCCCTGAAACGCACGCTGGCCCGTCAGCATTTCGTAGAGCACCGCACCCAGCGAAAAAATGTCGCTCCGTCCGTCGAGCTCTTTTCCTTCGATTTGCTCCGGAGACATGTACTGAAAAGTGCCGACAACGGTGCCCTGCTGCGTCACCGGCGTCGTGCGTGTCGCGGCAGCCGTGAGCGTCGCTCCCGTCGTCAGCGGAACCGCTGCTTTTGCCAGGCCAAAGTCGAGCAGCTTCGCGCCAGACTTTGTGAGCATGATGTTGCCGGGTTTCAGATCGCGATGAACGATGCCGGTGCGGTGGGCTTTGTCAAGTGCGTCGGCGATTTCCACGCCGTACTTCAATACTTGCGCGAGCGGCAGCGGTCGGCGCGACGATCTCATACGGCCCCAGTTTTGTCCCGTTTGTAAGAGCCATTAGTGGCATGGATTATAGACCCGGAAGAAATCCTCGATGAAATAAACTGGCGGGTCGGGAGTAACATTGCGGAACCACCTGCCAGTAAAACTACTGATTGGGGTGTTTCCAACGACCGTGCCTGGATCACGAGCAAACCGGATGTTATTCCGGGCGAGAAGTTCGCCTTACCGGTAACTTGGGTCCGGGGCATAAAGCTCCGCCTCTTTGCGTTTTCCTCGGTCGCGGCCTCGCACGATCGTTTCGCCACTGGGCTCCGGAGTGGCAGGCCCATTTTCGTACTCCCTCTGCTTCGCGAAAATAAAACTCCGGGTTGTCCAATTCAGAGGGTTCTCGAAAATGACTTTGTCGTCGTTACAGCACAGGCACCGCGCGTGATTTTATCCGGCTTCTCACTGTCGAACTGCATTGAAAAGACAAAGAGAAAACCGGTTTGCCAGGTTTGCCAATTAAGGGCCTCGTGAAAATAGCTAAGCGATTGTGGCGCCTTGCCTTAGCTTATTTTCCCCACTGTTCGCAATGAGGAGGCCGGGGGTTCGAATCCCCTCTCGTCCACCATTCCTGATACCGACAAGTGCCGCTGGCCCACTAACGGCCTGATTGCACTTCTCCGGTAAGCGTTTATCAGGCGTTTGGAATCCTATTTTATTTCACGAAGAAGAAACGGACGAGGGCCATTCCGAATGCAAACGCAAAGCCATAGCCAAAGCTCTCTATCTGCATCGCCTGCTTATTCCGCTTCCGTAACGTAGAGCCTACCAGCGACATTCCCAGCCCCGCCAGGATGGGACTGACGAACACGCTGAGCCCCGGAATCCGGGAACGATGAACAAGAGGATGAGGAAAGAACAGGAGGCTAAGTCCACCTGCAACTCCGCCTAAGAACACATACCCGAGAGCCGCCAGCAGAGGGTTTTTGAACTCTGACGTATCAAATACCGCAGCGACCCCACGCAAAATTAAGGCACCAATTGACTCTGCCGCGAATTCAAACGCAGCTTCAAAGAAAACCTCCAAGAGGATTGCGAAGAACTCGACCAGTAGCTCAAGCATTGGCTCTGTCCATTACTACGCTCCAAGCTTAAGCAAAATTACGTGGTTGGTGTCGCCAAGTGCGCGATGTCGGACATTGAGGTTAGTTGTCCGGTAATTAGCGTTTGAACGTAGTCATTCTGGGTAGTTGTCCCCCTTGGATTCTTGGCGACTTTGATAGAATCCGTGAGCCAAACAGGACCAGCCACGCGAAGGGCGGCGCACCACGGGTAATGATTATTGGACTTCCGGCGTCAAGAAAACATCGATACGAAGCGACGCTGAAGTTTGAAGAGAACGCCGGTGACCTAGCAATTCCGCCACCCAGAGTTCAGGTCGATCTCGACTCCTTTGTTAGAGAAGACCTCATCATCGTCGGCGCCATTCTTGACGCTCTCGGATTTGCTTTGTGCTTGGTTGGCGTTGCCATGGCTGTCGCTCCATTCCTTAGAAGCAAATTCAGTCGCTCCAAAACTCTCCCTGAGCTGGGATAGTTCCTGGCAAGTCGCGTTTTCCTCGGTCGCGGCCTCGCACGATAGTTTCGCCACGGGGCTCCGGAGTGGGAGGCCCATTTTCGTACTCCCTCTGCTTCGCGAGAATAAAACTCCGGGTTGTCCAATTCAGAGGTTCTCGAAAATGACTTTGTCGTCGTTACAGGCACAGGCACCGCGCGTGATTTTATCCGGCTTCTCACCGTCGAACTGCAGTGAAAAGAGTAAGAGAAAACCGGCTTGCCAGACTTGCCAATTAAGGGCCCCGTGAAAATAGCTAAGTGATTGTGGCGCCTTGCCTTAGCTTATTTTCCCCACTGTTCGCAACGAGGAAGTCGGGGGTTCGAATCCCCTCTCGTCCACCAGATTTCAAAAGAACTTACATTATTTTCGATTCCATAGGGCGTGGAACGCTAACTTTGGTGTGGACATGGCGCGCCGCCTTTCCAACGCGCTAGTTGACGGTCGCGCGCCAGTTAAGGACCACAGAATAGGTTTCGAGAAAACCCTTGCGAGGTTCTAACACCAGAAACTTAAGTCCATCCTCGGTGACCGCATACTGATTGACGGTAGGGTCTGGCACAAGTCCCGTGTCGAATAGCTTTCTTGGGATTCCTATTTTGGGAGCCGCGCCGCGCTCCACGGTGGCCGACATCATTTTTCCTTGGGGATCGATGAAGAAGAGTTCTTTGCCGTCTCCGCGCCAACGCGGCTGGACGCCGCCTGCCATCGAAACCTGTTTGATATCGTGAAACGACGGAAATGAGGCCACAAAAACTTCCCATGTGCCGGTGCGGTTGTCCCCGTAAGCGATTAGCTGCCCGTCGGGAGACAGGTGAAATTCATCTTTCACGGAGCTTGATGAATAGAGTGCCTTAGGCTTGCTATTGCCTGTGACAGGTATTATCGAAAATGTTTTTGTGTCGTGCGTCAGCAGGAAGCTACCGTCCGGGGACCAGTCTTCGACCCAGTGCCTTTCATGGTCCCCATAGATCGGCTGTGATTGCTGAGTTCCGATTTCAATCTTCTGTACTAGGAACGGCGGATCGGATCCACCGTTGGGAAGAAGGTTGAATGCAACATAACGCGATTCTGGAGACCAAACGGGGTCCGACTGTGCGTGGGGATCAGTCGTCAGAGGAGTCGTAGTATTGCTCGCCAGGTCTATGAGCCACAGACTGCCGGTGGCATGCTGGTGAAACGAATTCAGTGCCAAGTGCTTCCCATCAGGGGAAAGCGTGAATTGCTGAAAATCGATTACCGGTTCGAAGCTGCCAATCACAGCGCCGTCTCGGGCGTACCAGTTGAATTGATCAAACGAGGAGCCTGTTGCACTGCCATAGATAAGCACGCCATTTTGAGAGGCCGTGAATTCGGAAGTGCCGAGATATGCCGGAGAGGCCGCGACGTTGGGTGCCAGCAACAAAGGTTCACCGACCTTTCGCGCAGCTTTCCAGTTCATGCGTTGCGCGAAGAGATTCTGGTCCTGGGCGAACAGCAGGTAATCAGGCACCGCTATGCCACGACTTTGGGTAGCCAACAGCAATGTCGGATCTCCACCATCGAGGGACTGAGCGTAGATTTTCGCTCCCGGATCTTTACTGGTCAGGCTTGTACGAGCTAAATAGATAAAATGCTTGCCGTCAGGCAAAAACTGAACCCACATTTGGCTGACTTCGCCAGGAAGCAGCGACGTCACAGGGGTGACAGTTCCATCAGTGGGCGAGATGCGGAGAATAGGACTATTCACTGCTCTGGCAAAGAGAATGGTGCCGTCCAGTCCCCAGGCACCTTGTGCAATTTCCGGTACGCTGTAGATCACCTCAGGGACTCCACCCGACCGTTGAACCTTCTTCAGCTTGGCCCCCGCCCAGAAGCCGATGAATTGTGAGTCCGGCGACCAGAAAGGCAAAAGCGCGCCCTCCGTCTGCTCAATCCGTTGCGCTTCAGGCGAACTCAAAGCCCTGATCTACAAAAAGCTTCTGCCGGAAGCATCAGTGGCTGCAAAGGCCAACGTCTGGCCATCCGGTGAGACCGCGATGTGTTCGAAGGGATGCCAGTTCCGATGTAGGTTTACCCCCTTGGGCAGACCTAGCGAAAGCCGCAATGTGTTGTTCGACTGAACTTTAGTACGAGACTGCGGCCAAATTATGGCAAGCCAACTGACGCAAACTAGCACCGCACTAACAGCCAGCCATAACGTACGCCGCGATCGCGAAGCAATCGCCTGGGAAGGGACAGGAGTTGTAACCTGATCGGCAACTCTTCCCGGTGACGACCAATTGAACTCGGGCACGTACGACCCAGGCAGAAGATCGATACGGACAACTGGAGTCTGTGCAGCCTCTCTATAATATTGTGCAAGCCTTTTGCGAACTTCGGTCGCTCGCACCCGGACGACCGCGTCGTTTGAGGTATCGTAATCGACCGGCCTACGAAACATTTCGGCGCCGATCATTCGCTCACTCAGAGAGTCCAGGTCACCCGCCAAAGCGTGTTCGACGACCAGTCTGAGAAAGTCCTGGCAACGCTTGCTTGGAGCGAACGCATCGCTCGAAATCACAGACTCGAGCGCGCACCGAACTAAGTTAGCTTGTTCGGCGCTGAGCTTATGGGCCGTTACAGAATGCTGTCCCGTTGCCATCGGCGCTATAGTAGCGCTTAACGTGGCTTAACGGGTAGTGGGTGACATGCCGTAAACCCAAGACAGACAAAAGGTTGTTCGCTTAACGGTTCCTCGGACCAGGAAGCCTGTCAAATCTAACCTGCCTGAACTGTTTCGAACATTCCCAGTAATGCAGGTTTTGTTTATTGTCGCCTCACGCCCGGTGGATCCGAAACACTCATGCACCGCATAAGGGCTGGGGGGACTATGGGACTCGCTACTGTTGGCCTCACACATAGCTTCGCGGAAATAAGCTTTGCGGAAGTGGGCGAGCTGGAACAAGAACGCCTTTACCTCGAATCGGAGATCCTCTCCGAATACAGCTTCGAGGACATCGTCGGTAAGAGTGCCGCCCTTCGCAAAGTGCTGGAGCAGGTTGCTATCGTGGCCCCCACCGGTTCAACCGTGCTCCTGCACGGTGAAACCGGGACTGGCAAGGAACTTTTAGCACGGGCGATTCATAACCTTAGCCCGCGTCGCCAGCGCGCTTTCGTCCGACTCAACTGTGCCGCCATACCTTCCGGGCTGGTGGAGAGCGAATTGTTCGGGCATGAAAAAGGCGCTTTTACAGGCGCGCTCATGCAGAAACAAGGCCGGTTCGAGTTGGCGGACCACGGCACTCTCTTTCTAGATGAAATTGGCGATATTAGTCTCGAGCTGCAACCAAAGCTGCTGCGCGCTTTGCAGGAACGCGAATTTGAACGCTTGGGAAGTACGAAAACGATTCGTGTAGACGTTCGGCTGATCGCCGCAACGCACCGCGATCTGCAGAGCATGATTCGCAACAATCAGTTCCGCGAAGACCTCTTTTACCGCCTGAATGTTTTCCCAATCGAGATTCCTCCGCTTCGCGAAAGGCGTGAAGACATTCCACTGCTGGTGCATCATTTTGTTCTGCGCCACTCGCGCCAGATGCAAAAGCGGGTTAAGTTTGTGCCAAAGCAGGCCATGGAGGCGCTGGTGAACGCTGAGTGGCCAGGCAACATTCGCGAGCTGGAAAACTTTATCGAGCGTTGCGTGATTTTCACGCGAGGGGACGAGCTGAATGTCCCATGCGCAGAACTGCGGCGCTCCGCCGCCCCAGCCCCATCAACATTCGAACAAGCTGAACGCCAGATCATCATCCAGGCCTTGAAAGCCGCCTCGGGGAGAATAGCCGGCCAAGGTGGAGCTGCAGAGCGCCTCGGACTGAAACGAACAACACTCCAAAACAAGATGTACAAGCTGAACATCAGTCGTGCTTGCTATGCCGTGTAAGTGTTTGCGCAGGGCTCGTGCGCTACGCGAGGTATCTATTGACGATTTGAATTGTGATGGGGGGCAAGGCAATGAGCACAGAAACCAGAATGGCAATTGAGCAATCGACACCAATGCCACAGCGTTCCGAGAGCGGGTGAGTGTGCGTTACGAAACCAAGGTTTTCTCGCTTTGGGATCGGAAAGCGGGTGTCGAAGTCGCTCACGCTTTCACGTATGAAATTGCCTGGATACCGGAACGGCAGTGCTGGCGGAGTTTCCTGTGTTCCGTCAACAAGCTCGCCTGAAAAGGTTTTGCAGCCAAACAGGTTGTTCAAGTTACGACAGTAAGGGGGCAGTTATGGCAACAGCAACACAATCGGTCCACATACAAGAATTGGACACGAAAAAGCGGAGTTCCACGTCGCGACATTTTGAAGATGTGTTGCGACAAAGATCGTCGGGCAGGATGAAGCCGTGCAAGCGCTTGTCGAGCTATATCAGGTGTTCAGCTCTGGGCTGCACGCCCCAGGTCGTCCCGTCGGAAACCTGCTGTTTCTGGGACCGACCGGCTCCGGCAAGACGCGCATTGTCGAGGCCGCAGCAGAAGTTCTGTTTGGAGACAGCCGAGCGCTGGTCAAAGTGGATTGTGCGGAGTTCCAGCACTCCCATGAGATCGCCAAACTGATTGGCTCGCCCCCAGGGTATCTGAGCCATAGGGAGACCCATCCGCTGATTACGCAAGAGGAGTTGGCAAAGAGCCACCGAGGCGAGTTGAAACTCAGCTTCGTGCTGTTTGACGAGATTGAGAAAGCCAGCGGTGCACTCTGGCAACTGCTGCTTGGAATCCTGGACAAGGCGACATTAACGTTAGGGGACAACCGTAGAGTCGATCTGTCGCAGACGGTGATCTTCCTGACTTCGAACCTGGGAGGGGGAGAAATCACGGAATTGATGCAAGGCGGGATGGGTTTCATCCAGCCGAACGACATGCCAGCCAAGGGATTAAATGAGAAGGTGGAGAGGACGGCCGTAGAAGCGGCACGGCGGAAGTTTTCGCCCGAGTTTATGAACCGCTTGGACAAAGTGGTGGTGTTCCACTCTTTGAAGCGCCAAGAACTCGATGAAGTGCTGGAGATTGAATTGGGGCAAGTGCAGAAGCGCTTACTGGATCGTACGACGAGTCACTTCCAGTTTCGGATAACGAACGAAGGAAGGCAGTTCCTGCTGAAAGAGGGCACCGACCAGAGATACGGAGCACGCCACTTGAAGCGCGCCATCGAGCGCTATGTAGTCTGCCCGATTGCGAGGCTGCTCGCTACCGCGCAAGTGCGCTCGGGGGATGTCCTTCTGATCGATCGGCATTCGGGCGAAGAGGAGTTGGCCTTTATAAGGGACGCGGAACAGTGCTCTTCCTATGCACAGATGCCTCATGCGGCGGCATATTTGAAGCTTCTTGCGACTGCCTCATCCCGTTAAGTCGCAGCAATGTCTTGCATTCATTCCGTCGAATCCCTCCTGCCCCACAATCGGAACCTTGATCAACGAAAATTGTGGTTGCGATCGCGGCTCGTAAGGTTGTACCTACGCTCCTAGCAACTTCCATCAAGACGTAAAACGTAGCCGACGCGTAGCTAGCAAGGCTTTCGAACGATTTCCCCATCGGACTTTCCGCAGAACACGTATCGCTCCACATCTTGCCCGGCACACGTTTCTTAAATTCGGTTGGATCATCGTGCGCCAGCCTAAGAGTCGGTTCCTTCAATCAACAAGTGTAACGAGCCGCTTTTTTTTCCCTCTTCGACAAGGACGCACTCACTGCCCGGCTTCTGCTGCCCCCATTCGGGCAGATGGTCGTTCGGAAGTCTTTCCCATTGCGTGAATAGCCAGAAAACGCGGCACTTAGTTGCGGCGGAGTTTTGGAAGGTCCCATGCACCTGTGATGTCCGTGACCGCTGGATGTGACAGAGGCATCCGGTCGTGAAGAATGCTCGACATCATGACCTCGATGGCGATGTCGGTGGAGACGGCATGAAAAGGTTCACAAGATTCGCGCTGCGTCATGTGCTAAGTCTGGTGATCTGTTTGCTTTCGTTTGGCGGGTTGTGCTTTGCCCAAGAACCACCTGAAGTAGCGGTGGGTGGGCGCGGCTCGGTATTTGCGCCCTCAGGGTGGCTAGAGCTCATCGTTCCTGTACAAAACCGGATCGTTGTTAAACCCTACGGCTTTTACATTGGCAATTTCAAAGCACCAGTCACACAACTTGACGTTTCTATTCGCGCGACAAAGTTTCTGACGATCACTCCCAGCTATATGCATTACTCGGTTCCTGCAAGCGGGCTTAATACACTCTCGCCGCAGCCGTCGCGATTTACTCGTAGTTACGAGGAGCACCAATTTCGGATCGATGGGGAATTCACGTTCTCTATTCGCAAGTTCGAGATCTCCGACCGAAACATGTATGTCAGAAGGTTTCGGCCAGCGCCAGCCGATGACGTCAACCGCTATCGAAATCGACTCAAAGTCGCGTATCCCCTCACAGTTAAAGACCGCGTCTGGAAGCCTTTCGCCTCATATGAACCTTACTACGAGTGGCGTAACGGTGGGTGGAACAGAGATCGAGTTTGGGGAGGCGTCACGGTACCGCTCAAGGAGGGGCGCGTGTGGTTCCAGCCGTCCTATATGTGGGAAAGCAGTCAACGAGCCAGAGATGTGAAGTACTTGCTCTTTGGCTTGATTATCAAGACGAAATAAAAAACTTCAACTCGAAAGGAAACTTCGAAAGTAAAAGTACTGCAACTGGGGGCCGCGATGCTTGCTCTGATCGTCAGCCTCGTTTTCGCAATAGCCGCGTCGGGTCACGACGCTGGTCAGATACCAACATCTCCGTGGAAGAAGGCGGCGCCGTTCCCGGAGCCGGATGAAGAGCTCTACGGTGCCGCCCTCAACGGCAAAATGTACGTGATTGGCGGCTGGGACGAAGGCAAGGCTGCCGGCATCAACTACGAGTATGACCCGGCTACCGACAAATGGACTCAGAAAAAAGGAATGCCGCGGGCGGCCCACCATGCGGCCATAGCCACTGCGAATGGCAAGCTTTACGTGATCGGCGGCTTCGTGCCTCCAAAGGACACTCAGATACCGACCGGCGGCGCGTGGGAACCCATCGCCGACGTGTGGGAGTACGATCCGGCGGCCGATTCCTGGAAGTCGCTGGGACCAATGCCCACCAAACGCGGCGCTGCGGTGGCCGTGGAAGTCGGCGGCAAAATCTACGTGATCGGCGGCGCAACCACGGTGGCAGGTTCCAAGGCCCCATACTTCACGTTCTTCGGTCCATCTTTGGTCCTCACCACCAACGAGGTTTTTGACCCTGCCACGAACAAGTGGGAGAGCCGCAGGCCGATGTCGGTGGCTCGGAACCACGCGTACGCCGCCGCCGTTAACGGCAAAATCTACGTAATTGGTGGCCGCACTGGCCATGCCTTCATTATGTCCGCTACCAACACGGATGTGGTGGAGGAGTACAGCCCAGTAAGTGATATGTGGAGTGCTCCGAAAGAACGGATGCCGACGGCTCGCAGCGGCGGCGCCTGGGGAACGGATGGCCGCAGGATCTACGTAGCGGGTGGCGAGGTGACTACGAAAGAGCTCGTCGGAGCGTTCCGAGCCGTCGAGGCGTACGAGCCAGCCACGAATTCATGGATCTCACTGCCACCGATGCCGATGCCGCGGCATGGCATCGCCGGCGCGGTGATCGGGAACGAATTTCATCTCGTCAGCGGCATGATTCAGTCCGCTGGAGCGTTGACGTTCCTCGACCCGCGTCTCCAAACCCACACGGGACAGCATGACGTCCTGGAGCTGAACTTCTTCTTTCCAACTCCCCCAACGAGTGCGAAGAAGGAAGAAGCGTCGCCTTCCACGCGTGCAAAGAATGTGGGTGCGGCTCCTTCTTCCGCTGCTGTGAACAACGTAGGCGCGACTTCTTCTTCCGCTCGTCTGAAGAAAGTAAGCGCGATTTCGACCGAGGGCGCGAACAGCGCAGGCACGGCTTCTTCCGGAGGGAAGAAGCCGTACATACGTTACAACGTGAACAGCCCCGAAGGCCAGGTGATGCTCGCGAAATACGCGCAGGCGATCGAGATCATGAGGACTTTGCCGGAATACGATACTCATTCCTGGACCTGGTGGTGGAATACCCATTGGATCAAAGGCCCCCCGGCTTTCCTATGGGACTACTCGAGGAAAAAGAAAACAGAGGTCATCGCCGCACTCCCGAAAGAGTATCAAGCCGATGCCGAAGCCGTATGGGACGGGTGCCAAGCCCACCCGTACAACCCGTCGAATCCTGAGCAATATCAACAGTGGTACTTCCTGCCCTGGCATCGGCTCATGCTCTCTGAGTTCGAAGGAGTCATTCGTGACGTACTGCACGATGAGGATTTTACGCTACCCTACTGGAACCCAGTCACCGGAAACGTCGCCGATTTGGTCGTGCCTGCCGTATTCCGGGTTCCCGGCGGCACGCTCTATAACGGCACGCGCTGGCCCTGGGTCAATGGGGGCGAACGGATCGATATTCTTTACAAGGATTGGATCAACCTGGACGCTCTTAACGAGACGATTTACATCGACTCGCCGACCGGCAACACTGGGTTTAATCCGCGACTCGACCTCAACCCTCATTTCTTGACTCACCTTGCACTCGGCGGCGACATGGCCGACTTCGCAACCGTCGGCGGTGACCCAATGTTCTATCTCCATCACGCCAACATTGACCGCATCTGGGAAAGCTGGAATCGGCTCGGCCACACGAATCCAACCGATCCCAAGTATCTCAATCGCACGTTTGCATATGGGGACAGGAGCGGCAAGCGCGTGGACCTCTCTGTCAGCGCGGGCGACCGCACTGCGCAGCTCGGGTACGAATATGACGGCTATGAAAACCCGCCCCAGCCGCAGCACCTGACGCCCGAGGAGGCCTCCGCCAGAGAGCTCAGATACAAGGCTCTCCACGAACAGGCCATGGGCGGTCCACATGGTGCCCAGCATGTGCATGGCAGCGCAGCCTCGAGCAAGCAGACGAATGGAATTCCACGATAACAGGGACGAACACAGGATTTCTTATGCCCAATCCTAGAATCATCTCGGCACTCGCGCTGCTCTCGACCATCGTAGCGGTGGTAGTGATTGACTACCACCGCGGCGAGCCGGTCAGACCGGTCAAGCCAATCGGTACGCCGCAAACTATCGCGACTCCGCTCGGATTGCCTCCGGTTCCAGTCCCCGCAGACAATCCCGTCACCGTTGAGACAATCGCCCTGGGGAAGCGCCTTTACTTCGATACGTCGTTATCTATCGACAAGTCGGTCTCATGCGCTACATGCCATGACCCCGGCCACGGTTTTGCATATCCGGGGGACGTGTCCACAGGCGTGGGAGGCAAGAAAGGAACGCGCAATGCGCCGACGATCATCAACGCCGCGTATTACACGACCCAGTTCTGGGATGGTCGCGAGAATACTCTCGAAAAGCAGGCGGAAGGCCCAGTGCAGAACCCGGTCGAGATGGCCCACAGCCTCGCTGGAGTAGTGGCGCGCCTTACCAATGACCCGAGTTACGTCACTGCGTTTGAGCGTGCTTACGCCGGCCCGGTCACATTCGACAAGGTGGAGAAGTCACTTGCCGCTTATGAGCGCAGGGTCGTGGCTGGTGATTCGCCGTTCGACCGCTGGTACTTCGGCGGAGATCAACATGCTGTTGATAAGAGTGTGAAGCGCGGATATGAAGTCTTCCGTCGTGTGGACAAGGGCAACTGTGCATCGTGCCACGCAATTGCTGAACACACTGCTCTATTTACCGACAACGAGTTCCACAATATCGGCGTCGGCGTGAGAAACGGCGCGCCAACCGATCTCGGGCGCTACGAAGTGACACATACCGACCGTGATCGAGGCGCCTTCAAGACGCCCTCGTTACGCAACATCGCCGAGACCGCTCCATACATGCACGACGGTAGCCTTGACACGCTACTGCAAGTAATCGACTTTTACGAAGCTGGAGGAAATGCGAACCCTTGGCTTGACTCCAAGATCGGGATGCTGCACCTCACCAGGCGCGAAAAGGCGGACCTTGTCGCATTTTTGAATTCGCTTAGCGGCGAAGTTCCGTCTGAGGCGCTGCCGGACGAAATCCTGAGTAAGCATTAGCGTCGGCTATTCGAGCCGGAAGGAAAGGCCCGCGAGCGTCCAACTGCACTGAAAAGACAAAGAGAAAGCCGGTTTGCCAGGTCTGCCAATTAAGGGCCTCGTGAAAATAGCTAAGTGATTGTGTCGCCTTGCCTTAGCTTATTTTCCCCACTGTTCGCAATGAGGAGGCCCGGGGGTTCGAATCCCCTCTCGTCCACCATCTTTCAAACGACCTCGAGCGTGCCAAACAGCCCTACCGCGGCATGCTCGGACTAAGTTCGCTACCGGATAGCTTCCGGTACCTCGTCATCCACCCCGAACGACATTGCCTATGCGCCGCCGCATCGGTAAACACTAGCCGTCCCGGGGCTTAATGCTCCCGGCGTCCATTTTGTGCTAGGCTCCTAGCCGCCCACCGACGGAGCTCGTCCATCCAGAGATGTGAAAACAATGATCGCCAGGTCCATCGTTGGAGCAATCCAAACCTGCTGGAGAGGAGGACACAAGACGATGGGATGTTCGGTCTTAGCTGGTACGACCGGCAGTTGTGAAATGGCTCGGTCGAAAATGAAGGGGCAATTATGAAAATCGTAGTGATCGGCGGCAGTGGACTTATCGGATCAAAGGTCGTCAGCAAGCTTCGTGAGCAGGGACACGAGGCCGTGGCGGCGTCACCCAAATCGGGCGTCAACTCCATCACCGGCGAGGGACTTGCGGAAGCGCTGAAGGGTGCATCGGTGGTCGTTGATGTAACGAACTCTCCTTCCTGGGAGGACGCGGCGGTGATGACGTTTTTCGAGACATCAACCCGCAACCTCCTCGCCTATGGAGCGGCCGCGGGCGTAAAGCATCATGTTGCGTTGTCGGTCGTGGGAACGGAACGCCTGCTCGCAAGCGGTTTCTTCCGCGCAAAAATGGCTCAGGAGAACCTGATCAAAGCTTCCTCGATTCCTTACACAATTATCCGCGCGACGCAGTTCTTCGAATTCGTCAAGGGCATCGCCGATTTTCCACGGAAGGCAACAAAATACGCCTGCCAACTGCGCTCATCCAGCCTATGGCGGCCGACGATGTCGCCAGTGCGGTAGGCCGGGTCGCGACGGGCGCACGAGTGAATGGTACCGTGGAAGTAGGAGGGCCGGAAAAGTTTCGTCTGGATGAACTGGTCCGGCAATTTCTAGCCGCACGAAAGGATCCGCGAGACGTTGTCCCGGACCCGCATGCGCTCTACTACGGCGTGAAGCTTAGCGAGAACACACTCCTTCCAGGCGATGGCGCGCCACTCGGCGAGACGCGCTTTGAAGACTGGCTTAGCCTGTCCGCAAGTCAGATCCTTCCAACGAAACCGCTGACCACAGCCGTTGCAGCCGCTTCGAATCAGTCCAGTGGCCCTCAAAAATAACGATTTCGCGTAAGCGAAGTACCGAACGCAGTCAATCCCTTGGCGGCGTGAGCCTCGCCATGCCGCACGACGTGGCGGAGATGGCGCGGACTTCGCGCCGCCCGTCGAGATTGGTACCGAGAAACGCGCCAGCAGTGACCGATCAATCGCTGGCGACTTCCCATTACCGATCTGGCTCCATTGCCGACCGGATTGATTCCGGGTTGACTCTCCTACAACCTTGGCTTGCGATTCCCGCAAGGCATTTAGGGCGCACAAGGACGACGTGGCTCTAACACGGGAGGTGAACGGCCAGCATCGATGGGAGCGACGGCTCTGGCTTAAAGCGGCAACCTTCTCGTCCCGGACGGATGACGAGCGATGCGGAAGTTATTCCAATAAACCCAACTGCACCATTACTTCCGGCTTGCCGACCATCCAACCGTAATCGCTGATTTCATCATTTGCCGTGGATCGTGAACATGTGTGTTGCCACATGGTTCGCCCATAAGTTAGCTGGGCACTTGCTACAAAGGGGACGCCAGTTCTTCGTGCTACGATCTAGCGCATTGCGAGGAGGACCCAATGTCTTCTCCTTCTTCGGCAGACCCTGTACAAATTCAGGCACGGCATTTTGCAGGATTGTTTCTGCTTTCTCTCGCCACTCTGCTGCTGGAACTTGCATTGACCCGGATACTGTCTGTGTCGCTGTGGTATCACTTTGGCTTTCTGGTGATATCGACGGCTCTGCTTGGCTTCGGGGTCTCCGGCGTAACCCTTGCACTCTGGGCGGACCTGCGGGAGCGGAAGGATCTAGACCTCGCGCTGGGAATTTGCGGACTCGCCTTCGCAGTTTGCGTGGTATTCAGCTTTTGGTGCATGCAGCGGATACCATTTGACCCTTTCTCGATGGCCGTGGATCACCGTCAATTCTTATTCATGCCAATTTATTTCCTTTTGGTCGCTTTGCCCTTCTTTTGCTCGGGTCTGGGCATTTCCTTATTGCTGACGCGGGGATCGAAAGAGATCAACCGGCTCTACGGTTACGACTTGCTGGGAGCGGGTATCGGATGCGCCCTAGTAGCGCTAGTGATTCCGCGATTCGGCGGCACAGGAAGCGTATTCGTGGCAGCGTTCGTTGGGGCGTTATCCGCGGTGTTTTTTGCCTGGGGCTCCCGGCTTGTTCCCGCAACGGCCGCACTTGTTTCGCTGGCCTTTCTGGCGGCGAGCTTTTACGGAGAAAGATTCATCCCCATCCATGTGAGTGCAAACAAGCGCAGCACAAGCATCAATGCCATTTATTCAGCCTGGAATACGATGTCGCTGGTACAGGTCGTGGAATTTTCACCGGAAGGTAAGAAGCTCACAGCCAGAATTATGTACATAGATGCCGGCACCGCTCTGACGGGCATCTACGATCTTAGGCCCGATGCGCGGACAGTTCTGAAGCAGAACCCAGGCCAGGTGGAGCCGCTATCCACGGTCGCCTACGCCGGAAAAACGAATCCCAAAATTCTGATCATTGGGTCCGGCGGAGGCGATGAAGTACTTGCGGGACTGCAGGCAGGTGCCAGCTCAATTACCGCAATTGAGATCAATCCGATCATTAGCGACATCGTTGCCAAGCGGATGAACGACTTCTGGGGAAACCTTTACCACCAGCCTGAGGTACATCTGGTCACGGACGAGGGGCGCAGCTTTGTCCGGCGCTCGACGGAAAAGTACGACGCGATCATTTCGGTCAATACCATCAGCAATGCGGCGATGGCATCTGGGGCTTTGAGTCTGTCTGAAAATTACGTATTGACTCGCGAAGCGTTCCGGGACTACCTCGACCACCTCACGCCTGAAGGTGTCATCTTTTTCAGCCGACCGGAGTTTCAGATTCCCCGCCTGGTTTCGACCGCGCGCGAGGTGTTTGCGGAGCAGGGACTAGGCTCGATCAACGACCACGTGCTTGCATTCAGCAATTTCAAGCGCCGCAACCCAACGCCAAGCCGCTTCCGTTTCCTTGCCGGATTGCTGCTGAAGAAAAGCGCGTTTCGCCCCGAAGAGCTGGCTCAAATTCGCGGAATTTTGAATGCCGGAGCTGGCCCGGAAGAAGATTCGGCCAGGGTCAAGATTCTGTTCGCGCCAGATCAAAGCCAGCCGGACAGTCTCTGTGCGCGGATCGCCGGTGCGGCGCAACTGGAGGATGTGTTTCGAGCCAGTGACTCGCAACTGGCTCCAGCCACCGATGACAAGCCGTTTTTCAATCAGCACACGCGATGGTCCCGAATCCGGTGGAGCACCATCGTCGATTTGTTTTCGCAAAGTCAGCCCTCTGGCGCACGGTTGGCCCTTGAGGACCGGCCTATTGCGGAAGTCACGCTGCTGATTCTCCTAGGTCAGTCGGCTATCGTGGCGGGCCTGTGCATCCTTCTGCCGCTGGCATTGCTAGAGCGCCGGGGGCTTCGGATCGAAGGGCGGTGGGCCTGGATCAGCTACTTCGCCGCGCTGGGCCTTGGCTTCATCATGGTCGAAATTGCATTGCTGCAACGGTTCCTTTTGTTCCTGGGACAGCCAATCTATACCTACGCCGTGGTGCTGGCTGGGCTCCTGATATTTACCGGAATTGGGTCTTATACAGCCGGAAGATGGGCAGCCCCTGAACTTCCGGGGACGCTCAAACGCGTTCTTGTCGGCGCAATTATTTTAGTGCCCGTGGTGGCAGTAATCACTCCCGTAGTTTTCCACGCCGCCTTGGGGTTTGGCATCTTTTGGCGGATTGTGATTTCGTTGTTGCTCGTGGCTCCGCTCGGATTCGTGCTGGGCATGCCCTTCCCTCTCGGGCTGCGCCTGGCAATGCGGCGTTCGTCGGCTTTGGGATCATGGGCCTGGGGTGTCAATGGATTCTTCACCGTGATCGGCACCGTTTTGGCTTTGATGCTGGGCATGATGATCGGATTCAGGATGGTCTTGCTGCTGGCTTCCGCTTGTTACGTTGGTGGTCTTCTGGCCCTGGCGTGGCTTTCACACGGTCGGCCTGAAGGTGGCATGCTTGCCGTCTCCCATTCTCCGGCAGCGGACTGAATCAGCTGGATACGGAGTACTCGCCGGGCTTCTGCCGCCACCTTTCGCGGCAGTGCACATCCAGGCGGCTCTAGGGTGAAGTGACCTGTTCGTAGGCGGATCAGCTGTTACGCGGCGCACTGATGCAGGAGGTCATCTGCAGGCTGCTCCAGGGTTGAATCACACGGGGCGATGGGCGTGAATCTTTGAACCTTCCCTTCCCGTTCTACTCTAAGGGGCGGGAACGGAAGGGCGATGGTCTGGCCGGATGGAAAACCGGAAAAAAGGAGCGCCGGCAAAGAACGCCGGCGGACGTCGCGTTTATTTTCCGAGGGACTTCAGCTCAGAAACCGAACCGGCTCAATGAGGCAGCAAACAAAAGAATACCCCGCCAGAGGGAAAGATTCCGGCGGGGTTGGTGGACTGCAGGGAAAGAGCCGTATGCGGATCCTCGCCTCAGCCCTCGGGGCCTGCCTAACCCGGCAGGCAGGTTTCGCCGCGGCGCGACCTGCGGCAAGTGGCGGACTCTGACAGGAGATACGCGATCAGTAACGATCTTTGTCCCTGAAGCGGGATGATCCGGGAATTCTTCCTAACCCTGGTTCAATCGGCGGCATTACAATCAGCAACGCATCTTTGAGATAGCGCCCGAGTCACGGGCCACTCGGAAGTTGCGGGCACTTCGTCGGATCAGTACCGACAAACGCGCGTGTGTTTATCAATTGAATTCCACTTGCCTGGCAAGTGCCGTTCTATTCCATATGACCAGAAAGCTTCGCGGCGTGAGGTCACGGCTCCGCAAACGCTGTTTAACGGTACTCGACCGGCATGTAATTTCCGTCCAACTTCCTTGGGATTCGAACGGAGTGGAAATACCGAAATAACGGTCTTCCCTCTCAGCAGTGTGGAGGTGTTGGACACGCCAACATCGCGAACGCTAGGTGAGTTGACAGCTGGTGAAGAAGCTGTAGAGGATTCGGTTGGGCGAGTTGGGCAATTCACGGCCTTTTCAAAAAGCTAACTGATTGTGGCGACGCGTCTTAGCGCGCGTGACCTTACCAAAAAACTGCCCCAGCGCTACAGGACCGTCTGGAATGAGCGGGTTGTGCTGGATGTACGCCGGACTAACGAATTTGGCCGTTCCCTCCTCCGACTTTTTCCGGTTGATCATCAGTTCGTAGAGGGCAAGAACATTGTCCTTATTGCGAACGGCGCGGCTATCATTGGGGTCTACGAGTACAATCATGATCTTTTTCCTCTCTAGAGTCTTGATTACGAAGCCAGCGTTGAGGCCGGCTCATTACTACTCCAGGCCGACCACATGGAGGCGCATCGCATCCAGTTCGGCATCGGACCGCTGACGGACCAGCCGAAGGATCTCTTCGGCGTCGGCGCCCACTGCTCCCCGGCTCGGCGCGGGTATTTGCTCAGAAAGCTCGATAACCCGATTGGCCGCCGAGACTGAATCAAGGCCGCTGCCCTGCATGTGATTGAGGGTCATCGCAAAGGTATTGAAGGCCTTCCCGTACAACTCGCGCTGCTCGGATGTCATCTGTTCGGCGACTCGCTTGAGGGCGGCGCCGTCTTGGCTGGCCCGCCAGTTCTCATGTTGCCGGCAACAGCCAGAACGACATCGATGCCAAAAGGCTTCAGCTCCGCGCGGTAGACGGCAGCAAGTGCGTCGAAAGCGGCCTTCGATGCGCCAGATGGCCCGTTGAAGGGAAACGGCAAAGTGGCCGTCATCGTACTGACTTGGACAATTCGCCCTCGTGCCTTTCGCAGTGCGGGGAGAAAGGAATTCACAACGGCGAGAGCGCCGAAGACATTGACTTCGAATTCGTGCCGGATAGCGTTAAGCGGCAGAACCTCCAGGGGGCCGGGCGTCAGGATTCCAGCGTTGCTTATGAGAAGATCCATGCGGCCTTCATTCTGGATTGTGACTTCGCCCGCCCAAACTTTGACGGCGGCTTCGTTAGTAATGTCGCATTGGCCCAGATTGACCGCCCCACCCGACGCCTTTTTGAGGTCCGCGATCTCGTCTAACGACATTGCCGTCCCGAACACGCGGTAGCCCTTCGCCGCGAGTCCAAGTGCAATGTCCCGGCCAAGGCCGCTGCCCGCGCCGGTGATTACGGCGGAACGCTTTCTTTGTCCGTCATGTGTGGAAGTCATAATTTCACCTATTCCGTTCCGTACCATTTCTAGCATTGTTCATGTCGCTTCTGCATAATTTATGTATTTCCTCTAATCGCTTGGAGCCTTGTCGAGAAAGGCATACAGGGAGCAAATGCGCCCTTGCTTGAAGACCGCAACATCCATCCCTGTGACAACGGGAGCGGCTCCATTCGGTCCGAAGTGCCACCGTAAGCGGCCGTGATCGTGATTCACCTCCGCCTGTCCTGCCAAACGAAACACGAATCCTGGAGCTTCCTCCAGAATGTGCCCCACCTTTGCATTGAGGGCGTCGCGACCGATGATTTGATCGTCGGCTTCAAAGAAGGTGCAGTCTTCCGTATAGAGTTCGTCGATCACCGACTTGCGGCGCCCGGAATCCCGCTCCCCGAAAACCTCCAAGACGTTCCTCTCCATAAGCTGGCCGAGTGTAGTGATCACAAGAGTCTCCTCTGCATAGCGCCAAACAACTATGCGCCTGGTTTTTGCGAGTTAGCCCCCAAGAGCTGAAACTCCCAGGCGAGACTGGTGCCTATGCTGCCGCCGTGCTTCGACATGATTTCGCCAATTCCCGCTATCGTCTTCTCCCGCGCCCAGTCGCGCTGCAGCTCGCTTGCGAATCCGATCCATGTGAGCGGGGCTGCACCGGCCGGTACCATCCGCTGCACGGCCCTTTCGTGCGCCTCCACGCTGACCCCGCCTGACGCATCTGTGACAATGAACACCTCATAGCCTTCTCCGAGAGCGCTCAGCACAGGATACGCCAGACAAATCTCAGTCCATAGCGCCGCGATAACGAGCTTTTTGCGCCCAATCTTCTTGACGGCATCGACCACGCGCTCATCTTCCCAGGTGTTAAGAGTGGTTCGATTAATTGGTTTCTGGTCCGGGAAGACATCCAATACCGTCGTCAAGATCGTCGGTACGCCAAAGACCTTGGCTGTTTTGGCCAAGCCAACTACGTTGTTGACTAACAGAGTCTCGTCGATGTTTTGAACACCGGCGAATTGAAGGGGCTGGTGGTCGATGAGTATCAGTGTGCAGTTCTCCGGGGCGAGAAGATTGTTTACTCCTGTGTAGTAGGTCGACATTGCTATTTCTCCTTTTCTGATTTAGGTCGGCCCGTGGTTCGCTCGGTGTCAGACCTCGACCTCTCTCCCCGAGGGATCGCTGTGAAACCGTGTGGCGCCCCCTGTTTTGAACGAGCCGGCAGTGCCGTAGCTGTCCTCGAGAAACTGGACGTAAGCAACCTTATCTCCTTCGAAGCCCGCCAATAAGCTGAACGGAGATGTGATTTCCTTCCCGGTCACGTTCGATTTGTAGGTAAAGGAGCCAAAGAATGCGACGCGGCTACCCTGCTCGATCGTGTCCGTGACCTTGAAGTCGAGTGTTTTCCAGCAGCGCTGGATCGCAGAAAAGACGTCAGGCAGCGCCTGAGGCCCCTTATGAGTGCCCGCCCAGGGCATAACCTTCTTCAGCTCCGGGTTGTCAAAATTCAACGAAACGTATGTTGCGTCCGTTGTCATCAATTGCCTGAGCAGTTTCAGATTAGTGGTGTTCTGCAAGAGCTCTTCCAGTACTGCGGTCAAGTTGGTTGACATTTGAAGATCTCCTCTTTTGCTTATTTTTTTGGCTCATGTTTCTTCGATCATCCGCTTTTGATAGGAGCGTTTGTACCAATTTAAGTGCGGTCTCATAAGGAGGATCCGTCGTTGTCAGGCGAGCATGAGCTTTGCTGCGCGACCTCCAATCATATGGGCCGACGCGTTTGTCCCCGGGCCCGTAATGATCCGCGGCATCACGGAGGCGTCCGCCACGCGTAAACCCAAAATGCCGTGCACGCGAAGCTCTGGGTCGACAACCGCGAGCTTGTCCACACCCATTTTGCAAGTACCAACTGCGTGTCCAAAACTCGCCGAGGCGAGTCTGGCAAGTTCTCGGATCTCTTCAGCACTCGCCTTGGGCCCGGGAATGAGTTCACTCTCGCGCAAACCCTCAAAGGCATTCTGGTTCCCGAGTTCACGTGCGGCTTCGATCGCGCGCAGGATGGCCGCAAAATCACGATCCGTGCCGAGGTAGTTGCCATCGATCAACGCTGCATCCTGAAAGTTATTGGTGGCCAAACGGACTGAGCCTTTGCTCGTCGGCTGCACAAGAGCTGGAGCGATTGTGAACGCGTCCGGGGGAGGAGTTCCAAACCGCGAGGCTACTTCGGGCGTAACCACTGGTAGTTGATGAGGCACAAGATTAATGTCTGTGTCACCCGAAGGACTGCTCGACAAGTAAGCCTCTGCTTCGACTGCGTTGCTGTCGGCCGGCCGATCCGGCATTTTGCCTTTGTACTTGAATACGACTCCGGACAGGAGCACATGGTCCTGCAGGTTTTGGCCAACCCCGGGCAGGTTCTCGACGAGGTCAATTCCAAGGCTGCGAAGCGCCTTCGCTTTCCCGACGCCTGAGAGCATCAGAAGCTTCGGACTATGGATGGTGCCCGCTGCCAGGATCACTTCCTTGTCGGCTGCGATATCCTTGCCCTCGCCGCCTGTCCCTGGCGAATTGGTACGGTGTCAAGGGTACAACGCAAATTTTTTCGCCAGCCACACCTAGCGAGCGGTCCAGCCACCGTCGATGAGAATGGTATGGCCGGTAATGAGCGAAGCGGCGGGTGATGCGAGAAACACAACCGCGCCAACAACATCCACCGGAGCGCCGATCCGGTGCAACCCGGCGATGCGTTCCAGAACATCGGCACGGAATGCCGGAGCGGCGAGCGCGGCATCAGTCCCTGGCGTGGAGATAAAAGTGGGCGCGACGGCGTTCACGGTGATGTTGTAGCGGCCCCACTCGATGGCGAGACACTTGGTCAGATGAGAGATCGCCGCTTTCGTCATGCAATAAACGGACTCTCCCGGCAGAGCTACAAAGCCTGCTTGCGAACTCAAGTTGATGATTCGGCCGTTTCGCTGGCGAATCATGACGCGACCCGCGGCTTGGCTGGCGAAAAAGGTGCCCTTCAAATTCACGGCCAATGTAAGGTCGAAGTCTTCCTCACGATAATTCTCCGCGAGATTTTCGGGGGCCACTCCAGCATTGTTGACCAGAATGTCGAGCCTACCGAAGTAGGAAGCAGCCTTGTCAACGGCGCGGCAGATTTGGTCAAGATGAGTCACATCCATTTGCAGAGACAGCGATTTACGACCCATGGATTGAACTTCGTCCGCTAAGTCTCTGGCGGTGTTCGCGTCGCGTAGGCCGAGGGCAACATCGGAACCGGCGTGAGCTAAAGCAAGAGCAATCGCGCGACCTAAGCCCCGCGCTGCGCCCGTAACCAGGGACACCTGACCGGTGAGGTCGAATCGCGGATATTCCATCCAGCAGCTCCTTCACGCGATGCCGGGATTAGCGCCAAGGATATTGCTGAGAATTCGTTGCGCCGTCAACTGGCGTTCACCAGCCCTGCGAGTGGCGCTGTGGAGAAGGCAAGTTCGGCTCCGAGGCCCAATCCAGGAGGCTTCGGCCTTTTAGCTGATCGGCATGCTTGGGGATCGGACTCGGCGCAAAAGGAGCGTTTGTCACGCTGGAAGAAATCTCACAAGGCCTGCGACTCACTGCGCCCGCCCACGAGGCCATCCTGCAAATCGAAGGCTACCCAAGGCGATGTATCACTCTGGGTTGCACTTCTTAGGCTATGCGACAATGTACATTTCAACCAGTAGTTGGAGAACCTTACTGATCGCTGGTTGGTGTAGACTTCTCGCCTGCCAAAAAATGCGAGTTGGTCTGAAGGAGTCTGTATGAAACGACGCGAACTGCTTCGTGCTGGTGTTCTTGCGAGCGCGGCCGCGGCACTGCCGCGAACGCCCGCCCTGGCGCAGAACACGGCACCGTCACCGGAGTTGACTCCGGCGCAAAGCGGTGTCGATGCATCGAAGGATCTCGCGGCGCCTGGGTGGAAGCCGCTGTTCTTGGATGCTCACCAGAACGAGACGCTCATCGTGCTTAGCGACTTGATCTTGCCGGCGACCGACACTCCCGGCGCCAAAGAAGCATTGGTCAACCGCTATATAGATCTCGTACTGGCCGCTGAAACACCTGAGACGCAACGCGCCTTCTTAAATAGCCTCGGGTATCTGGATGGAGAGAGTATGCGGCGCTACCAAGCGGCGTTTCGCTATTTGAAGCGAGAAGATCAGGACGATCTGTTACACGCGCTGGCCTATCCGCGCGCGAACAGCGGATGGACAGGTGAAGCGGGGGGGCCCGATGTAGGGCACGGACATTTTGAACAGCTCAAGCAGCGCATCATCACGGCGTACTATAGCTCGCAGACTGGCGAGCGCGAACTTGGTTGGGATGGCGCATTTGCGCACGGTAGCTACGAGGGCTGCAATCATCCCGAAGGAAGCCACAAATGAGCGGAAATTACGCGCAGCAGGATCCTCTTCAGCAACCCTACGACGCTATCGTGGTGGGATCGGGAGCCACAGGTGGGTGGGCGGCCAAGCAGCTCGCGGAAGCAGGGCTAAGAGTGGCCTTACTGGAGGCAGGGCGCGCAATCAGTCCGAAAGAGTTCACCGAGCACATGCCTTCGTACAAGCTGAGGTACCGCGACCACTCACCCGAAATTGTGCGCACGCGTCCCGTTCAGAAGCAGTGCTACGCGTGCATGGAATACAACTACGAGTGGTTCGTGAACGATCTAGAGAATCCATACAGCACGCCGGCTGGAAAGCCGTTTACATGGCAACGGCTGCGCGTCCTGGGAGGGCGCTCGCTCGTCTGGGGCCGTCAGAGCTATCGCCTCAGCGATGCGGATTTCAAGGCGGCCAGCCGCGACGGTTACGGAGATGACTGGCCCATTTCGTACGCTGACCTGGCTCCTTACTACGACATCGTGGAACGGTATGTAGGCATCAGCGGCGCTGCCGAAGGAAATGAGATGTTGCCCGACGGGCGCTTTCTGCCGCCCATGAAGATGAGCTGCGGCGAAGTTCTGCTGCGAGAACGCGTCAAAGCGAAATTCGGATACACAGTCACCATCGGACGAGCAGCCGTATTGACACAGAATTACAATGGACGGCTCGCCTGCCACTATTGCGGACCGTGCGAGCGCGGGTGCATGACCTTTTCCTATTTCAGCAGCCCGTTCACGACGGTAAAGGATGCGGTGGCCTCAGGTAAGTGCACGCTCATCACCAATGCCGTGGTGAGCCACGTGGATATGGATAATGCGCTGAACAAGGCGCAGGGCGTAACGTATGTCGATCGTCTGACGCGACAGGTTAAGGAGGTTCGTGGAAAGGCTGTGATCCTGTGTGCGCAGGCGCTCGAATCCACGCGCATCCTGCTGAATTCGTCTACGCGGGAATATCCCAAAGGACTGGCCAACTCGAGCGGCGCGCTCGGTCATTATTTGATGGACCACGTCGTTGGCGGAGGCGCCTCGGGCCGTCTGCCGGATTTTAAGACACTTCCCGATGCCAATGAGCCGCAACGGCCTAACGGGATTTACATTCCTCGGTTCCGGAACACTCCGTCTGGTAACAAGCATTCGCGTTTCATCCGCGGGTATGGCTATCAGGGCGGAGCGGGCGCGGAATTCAACATGAGCGCCGAAGGCTACGGGGCATCTTTCAAGAAAGCGGTCAAGGAAGGGATTTACGGGATTGGTCTCGGGGGTTTTGGGGAATCCCTGGCGCGATGGGACAACTACGTCGAGATTGACACGAATCTGAAAGACGCCTGGGGCATTCCCGCGCTGCACATTGTCATGGCCCACGGCGACAATGAGGTGGCGCTTATGGAGGATGCCGCGGCTACCGCGGCGGAAATGCTGGAATCAGCTGGCGCAAAGGACATCCGTGTCCAGGCAAACGTCGAGATGCCCGGTATGGCTATCCACGAACTGGGCACGGCGCGCATGGGGGCGGATCCGAAAAAGGCCGTGCTGAATCCCTTCAATCAAACCCACGATGTAAAAAATCTTTTTGTAATGGACGGCGCGAGCTTTGTGTCCTCAGCGTGTCAGAATCCGACTCTTACGATGATGGCTATTACGGTGCGCGCCTGCGACCAGCTCATCGATCGTTTTCACAAGAACGATATCTAGCTGTAATAAATTTAGACCTGATCCAAGCCTGACACCGTCTAGTTTTCATTGGGCTTCTGATCAAAATTATCGAAATCTGCGACAACTGAACCAGGAGAATTCATGGAAACAGCCAGGCTGGTCTTTCCACCGGTAAAGGTCGGATCCCGATACTCGCCCACGAAAGCGGAATTCAAAAATAGCTCGGCCGGGCTAAGAAGCAAAATGCGGCCGCGATTCCCAGGCGAATGGGCCGACAGGTGTTTCTGTTTCGCACAGTCTTAGCCTTAAACTCCAATCTTCGCCACTGACCGCACTCCGGATTCCTCACACTCCGTCGCGGGGCTTTTCTTCACGGACAAAAATATTATCTTGGGTAGGTTCGGCGTCGCATTCCAGAGCAAGGGTTGTCACGGGGTGGTCGGGCGCCTGTTCGGGCAAGCCGGTGAAACGGACACGGTAGGGAACCTGATGGAAATCTATCTTTTGGCCGGACGCAAGGAACCGCGCGGATTTCACTTTCGTTTGCAATCCTGCGAGCGCGACGTAATTCCCTGGCCAGAAGTGCACGTGCATGAAAAGCGTGTTGCCCTTGCGCGTGAAGCTCGCGTAATTTGAGCGGCGAGGCTGGCAGGGATCCGATCCGTAGATCGCTTCCCCGTTGCGCCGCAACCATTGTCCGACTTCCGTCAGCACGCGGACGGAATCTTCCGGCACGCTGCCGTCGGCGCGTGGGCCGATATTAAGCAGATAATTTCCCGTGTCCCGCGAGCAAGCAATCAGATTTTGAATCACTCGCCTGGAGCTCTTCCAATCATCATCGGCGCGTTGGTATCCCCAACTGTCATTGAGCGTCATGCAGGTTTCCCAGGCGCGGCCTTCCGTATCCGCCTTAATCTGTTGTTCGGGAGTCGAAAAATCGCCCGGAAGCTTATTGCGATTGTTCACGATAATATCCGGCTGAAGCTCGAACACCATTTTGTTCATGCGTTCGGATTCCCAACCGACGGCATCGAGCGGCCACGCCACGTCGTACCAGAGCACGTCGATCTTTCCATAGTTGGTCATCAACTCTCGAATGTGCGTATGAATATATTCGACGAAGCGCTTGCGTGCGGCCTCATCCTTCGCGCAGCGGGCGCCGTCCGGATGGTGCCAGTCCATCAGCGAATAATAAAAACCGACACGCATGCCCTCTCCTCGAGCGGCATCCAAATATTCACGAACGAGATCGTGGCCCGGTCCTTGCTTTGGCGAACAATACTCTGTGGTTCTGGTGTCGAAGTGACAAAAGCCTTCATGGTGCTTCGTGGTCATGACCATGTAACGCATGCCGGTTTCCCGCGCAAGCTTGGCCCAATCGCGCGCAGGAAACGGCTTCGGCTTGAATTGCTTGGCCAAGGGAGCGTATTCCGAAACCGGGATGCCTTCATTCTCCATGACCCATTCGTGCCGCCCGAGAACGCTGTAGAGTCCCCAATGAATGAACATCCCGAAACGGGCCTCGTGCCACCACTTCATCCGGCGGACGCGATCCTTTTCGTCGCCGGTTGCCGCTGTCTTAGCTTCAGCCTGCATTGGCTCGAATGCACGGCCATCGATCGTGGCAAAGCTCGCCGATCTGCCCGAGAAGGCTGCCGCCGCTACGCCCAAGCCGTTCTCGAAAATCCATTCTCGTCGCGAGGTTTGATTTTTGCTCATTCTCAGTGCTCCCAATTGACGCACAGTTAGGTGCTCAGCTCCATCATCTCAGGCATGGCAGCGTGGTGAGCGCTGCCCCGCCACAAAGTAAAAAGTAAATGGTTGTACAATCGAAAAGGTACCAAGCGCTCCTCTTAAAAAACAAATTTGGCTCCCAGTTGTAACTCACGTGGAGTGCTTGCGATGCTGTGGATGACTCCAAGCGTGCCGGACGTGACGTCCGCGCCCGGGATTCCCAGAATCTGCATATTGAAGACATTGAAGGCTTCGGCGCGAATCTGCAGACTCTTCAGCTCGGAAATGCGGAAGCGCCTCGACAAGGAGAAATCAACGTTATAGAAGAATTGGTCACGCAGAACACTTAAACCCAGGTCTCCAAAAACGGGAAAGCTTCCTGGCAGGACGTCCGTGCACATCGGGGCCAAAGCGCCTTTTGGAACAGTCTGCCCCGGAGAAGACGGGATGATGCACAAGGCTGCTGGATTGAACCACTGGAGTTGACTTTGATTCGAAGGGATCAAAGGTTGACCAGGCACCACGTCTGGACGGTCGTAGCCGCTCACCGAGGTCTTGCCAATCCCTCCGGTCCCGGAAATGGCCGCAGGGTCGCCGCTCCCGTTGGTGATCTGAAAGTTCTGTCCGGAGCGCCCGATGAAGAACAGATTCGTTTCCCAATTCCCGAAGGCCCACGCAAGCGGCCCATGCGTGAGGTACTTCTTTCCGCGTCCAAACGGCAGCCCATAATCAGCGCTCAGGGTAACGTCCTGCGGGATATCAAAGGCGCACGGCCCATAGGATAAGCTTTGGTTGAAATAGTTTTCGGTCACAGCGCCGCCGTTGGTTCCGTTCTCGACGTTGCACCAGCCGCTGCTGACCCCCAAACACTTCGACCACGTGTAAGACACCAGCGCCTGGAGCCCATTCGCGAATCGCCTCTGAAGTTCCGCCTGAAGCGCATGGTAATTCGCGTACCCCGTGGAGGTCGAATAGTGGTAATCAGACCTGCCGCACGGCATTGTCCGTAGGCTGTCCACCGCAGTGTAGTAAGCCGCTTCACAAGCCGGCGTGTCTGTCGCCGAACCCTTTAGGCCACAACTTGTAACACCCTGCGGGGAAGTCTGCGGCGCCGAGTGGAGCAACGGCGACGCCAAAGGGGCGGCATTGGCGTTCCCGGTCCAGTCGAGCCGGTCCCGCTTGTCCCTTTCAATGGACCTTCACTCGCAACGGCTACTCTCCTCGCTAAAATCGAAAACAAACGTTTCGCACGCCCAGCCTAATGGCCGTTCAAATACGTCACCGTAATTCCGAACGAGAGCACTTAGCTAACGCGAGACGGCTGCGACGCAGAAACAACGCAGCTTCACATACTCTCGCAACTATTGCGGCGCCACGGCTCGTATCGCCCTCCGCCGCTCACCGGAAGATTAATTCAGCGTGATCCTCAACACCCAAGCCGGCTGTGCTCGCAGATCGTCGGGAAGCTCTGGCACCTCGATTGCAAGGCCTGATTTTATCGGCTTGAACTTCACCAGGGTCGGCGAGCCCAGCAGGGCGACTGATTTGGCAGCATTCAGGTCTTTGATGACAAGTCTCTGGCCTAACCAGTGCGGCAGGATGGCGTAAATATCGTTACCTTTCGCTGTGAAGAACGCCTCGATAGACGCTTTGCCTCCCGACGGCTTTTCGATCAACTTAGTGACATCGTACCCGGATGAAAATTCCTTGTTATATTCGATCTTGGGCACCTCGCCTGCCGTCCATTGCCGCGTATTCTTCCACGGCTTGGTGCCGTAGATGGCTTCTCCGTTGATCTTCATCCAATCACCGATTTCTTTGAGCCGCTGCTCCATGATGACGGGGATGGTTCCATCCGCTTTGGGTCCAATGTCCAGCAGCAGGTTACCGCCGCGGCTAACGGTGTCGACCAGGATGAAAACCAGCTCACGCCCGGTGTGATAAATGCTGAGGTCTTCGGCGCGATTGTAGCCGTAGCTCACGCCCATGCCGCGGTTCTCTTCCCAGGGATGGTCGATCCCGTTCATGCCCGCGGTGTATTCGGTCGTCCAGTAGCCGCCGTGCTTGTGGCGGGTATCGCTGCCCCAGCGATCGTTAATCACTGCTTCATTTTTGACCGGGGACTCATTGAAAAGCCATGCGAGCAGTTCAGGAGAATGCCAGTCGGCAGAGGGCATCTCCCACTCGCCATCGCTGAAGATGGCCGAAGGTTTGTAGCGCGTGACCAGATCTTTGAATTGGGGGAACATGTGCTCGGTTACGTACCGCGGCCTGTTGTAAAGCCAGAGGGGGTTGTACCACTCGTATAGTGAGTAGTAATACCCCATGCGCAAGCCCTTGCGGCGAACCGCGTCGGTAAGATCACCTAACAGATCCCGCTTCGGACCGATCTCGACCGCATTCCAGGGGCGTCCCCATGTAGCGGAAGCTTCTTTGCTTGGCCACAGAGCAAACCCCTCGTGATGTTTAGAAGTTAGGACAACGTATCTCGCTCCAGATCCGGCAAAAACGTCGGCCCAGTGGTCGGGATCAAAAAGCTCAGCTTTGAATTGCGACGCAAAGTTCTGGTAAACGAAATCGGTACCATACAATTTTTGATGGAGCGCCCAGGTACCCCTCTCGAGATCATTCGCCTTGGACTCGTATCTGCCATTTGTCATCGCGTGCCAGTACCACTCGGCGTAGGCTAGCTCGCCGGGGATGACCGGAGCATAGGCTGGAACAGAATAGGTTCCCCAGTGAATAAAGATGCCAAAACGCGCTTCGGCAAACCACTCAGGCGTGGGGCGTTGGTCAATGGAATCCCAGGTAGGCTGGTATGTTTGCGCACCTATCGTTGTGGCCCAGAAGAGTAAGAAAAGAAGAACGGGAAGTCTTTTCACATAAACTCCATACCGCTGAACGGAACAACGTCCTAGTTCAGTGCCCAATTCGTCTTTTACACCGGGGGCAAACGTTATGGGAAGTGTTCCGATAACCTTCACTTTGTCTCCGACCCGAAACCTCGGCTTTGCCATCGTTTTTGTACTATAAACCACTTTGCCGGGAAGCTCATAAATCGGGGACTGTCTTTCCTTTTCCACTGTTTTGCGTTTCAAGCGGAGCTAGCCACCTAATATGGCCGCACCCACATTAGGCGATAACTGCTTCCATTTGGACTGAGCCTTAGCTCCTGAAAAAACTCTCAACACTCCTCCTTACCATTTTCTCGGATAACCTCTCGTCCTTGCGGGATGCCGCTTGGCTCGCACAAGTTGCACTTCGCCCGCACAAAAAATTTCAATACGTGTCCTCAATTCTTTTCGTACTCAATCGCGTAACTTTTCGCCCGCCGAAGAGTCCAAACTGTTGTATGCATTTTGCTGATGATTGTTGCAACGGTGGCCGGTAACGCGCGAGGAATGCAAGCTCCTCGTTTACTCGCAACGACACCGAAACGTACAAAGGAGACAGTGTGAAAAAACCATTCTTGTTTATCTTCTTGGCGCTGGCTGGCGTCGCTGGGCTCATCATTCCGGCGAACGCTCAGGCCCAGGATCAAATCGTAGTGAAAATACCTTTTCAGTTCGTGGCAGCCGGCCAAACCCTTCCCGCAGGCGAATACAGAATCTCTCGCCTCAGCTATTCCGAGCCAACCATCCTGCTGCTCAGCAGTCTGGAAAATCACACTAACATCGCCATGCTTCGCGCCGTCACCAAAGAGCCTGCCAAGGACCAGGCAAAGCTCGACTTTACGACCGTCGGCGATCAGCGTTTTCTCAGTCGCATCGAGACGGCAGACAACGCCTACAAACTCGCGGTGCCGAGCGCCGAGGCTCTTCAGGCGGCAACCCCACACCCGAGTAGCGCTTCCCCTTTATCCTCCGGGAGCAACTAATCCGCCGCTAACCAGCCCTCGCTCGATGGCGTCCGGGCAAAAGCAGCCGCTCCGCCATACCCTGGACGCCAGAGCCGCCACTCCCAACAACGCTGGGCAAAATGCCGGTGCATGGAAGCGGCGGATACTCCCAGCATGATCGGTATCGGAGTCTCGGAGAGAACACGGCCGCAGTCATCGTGGGAGACCCTGGCCACGCCAAT
>Ga0209350_1000168_pt1 | contig 43505 bp, 36 predicted proteins | sample GraSoi013_2_20cm_2_FD_185822 | JGI IMG/M metagenome (GOLD analysis project Ga0209350, IMG submission 185822) | Grasslands soil microbial communities from the Angelo Coastal Reserve, California, USA - Sample 09_27_2013_2_20cm (SPAdes) (version 2) | ecosystem: Environmental > Terrestrial > Soil >...
CCAGCGTGAGCGAGTCGCTGTTCGGCTGCGCGGGCCAGCGCTGTCTGGCGGGGAGCGTGGTGGTCACGACGGGCAACGCGTACGCCCCATTCCGCGATCGGCTGCTCGGGGCGGCGAAGAACCTGCGGGTCGGATACGGTTTGGATGCCGGAGTGACCATGGGCCCGGTCGTTTCGGGACGGCACAAGGAGCGGGTGCTCTCCTACGTCGAAGCGGGCCGACACGACGGCGCCGAGCTGCTGCTCGACGGGCGCGCCACCCGGGTGGAGCGGTATCCGCGGGGCCACTTCGTCGGCCCGACCGTATTCGATGGCGTGCGGCCGGAGATGACCATCGGGCGTGAGGAAATCTTCGGACCCGTGGCGAGCGTCACGCGCGTAGCCGACCTGGACGAAGCGATCGACGTAATCCAACGCTCGAGCTACGGAAACGCGACGTCGATCTTCACCACGTCGGGCAGGGCGGCGCGCGAGTTCCGCTACCGGGTGGGGGTGAGCATGATCGGGGTAAACCTCGGCATCGCGGCGCCCATGGCGTTCTTTCCGTTCGGAGGCGCGAAAGGGTCGTTCTTCGGCGACTTGAAGGCGCACGGCCAGGACGCGATCGAGTTTTACACCGACAAGAGGGTGGTGATGTCGCGCTGGTGAGCCGCTAGCGCACCGCCAGCGGCGCTGGGTGACGCACGCGGCCGTCCTCGGCTTTTGTCGCGACGTCGAGCGAGTCGCGGTCCCACATAACCACGGCCAGGAGATCACGCGACGCGGCGAAGGTCTCGAGGTCCATGGCCGACAGGCCGCGCTCCTTGAGGGCCCGCCCGGCGCTATCGGCGCGATACGGGTGCGTGTGGAACGTGCCGACGAGCCCGGCGACGCTGTCGCACGTCCCGGCCACCGCGAACTGCAGCTGTTTCAGGTCTCGCGCCGGCTGCAGCCGGCGTACGAACAGCGTGTCCCGCACCACCTCCCCTTCGAGACAGGCGAGATACTCGCGCTGCGTCGGCCTGCCCGTGCCGAGCAGCTGCGTGAGCGTGTTCTGGCCCGCGAGCTCGTCCCAGTGGCGGTTGTTCTCGACCCAGAGGTCGCTCATCACGCCACGCACGGCCGCGGGCAGCACGACGACGTGAAACGACGGCGCGAGCGCGACACCCGCGAGTACGGCGGCGAGCGTCAGTCTCATCGCTTCCGCCGCGCGTAGGTCCCCACGAGCTGGGCCATGCCGAGTGTGTGGCCCTGCATTGCCGCCTCCACGTCTTTCTGGCGGGCGGCGGGACGCGGCGGCAGCGTGGCATCGAGCGCGTACAGCTTGAAGAAATAGCGGTGCGCGGGACCCGGCGGCGGGCACGGCCCGCCGTAACCGGGGCGTTGGAAGTCGTTGCGCCCCTGGCGCGCGCCGCCCAGGTCGAGCGTCTCGACCTTGGCGACGTTCTCGGGCAGCTCGCCGGCCGTGGCGGGCAGGTTGTACAGCACCCAGTGAACCCACGTCCCGGCCGGGGCGTCCGGATCGTCGACGAGGAGCGCGAAGCTCACGGTTCCCGCGGGCGCTCCGCTCCACGCGAGCGGCGGTGAGACGTCGGCCCCGTCGCACGTGTGCTTGGCGGGAACGGCCGAGCCATCCGTGAAGGCCGGGCTGGTGAGCGTGAAGGCCATGCTCCTGCAAGATAGCGGGGGGAGGCGCGGGGCTAAAAAGCCAAACCCGGGGCGGGAATGGCCCCCGGGCTGACCGGCCGGGCGAAGTGGCCGTCGACACTTCGGCCGCGACCTCTAGTGCGACGAGAAGCTACGGACTGTTGCGGCCATGCAGGTGGAGGCGGTGTGGGAGGCGTGTCAGAGAACGGTCAAACGGGAAGCGCTCGGTGAGGAAACGGGGTTAGCTTGAAACTCCCCGAAATCGGGTGCATTTCTCGACCGTCCTATGAGCGCCGGTTCCCGCGCACCTCGTCCTCGCGGCCTGTTCATCGCCGCGCTGCTGCTGCTCACGCTCGCGCTGGCGGGCGCGATCGCGTTGCAGGCGTATCGCAACTTCCTCGATCACAAGGCGACCGCCGAGCGCGTGTTGAGCGACTACGCGCGCCTCGCCGCCGCCCGGTTCGCCAACCGGACCGAGATGGCATTCTACTACCAGGCCTTCTGGCCGGCGCTGGAAGCGTTGTCGCGGGCGAAGGCCGGGCTTGCCGACAGGCCCCTGCCGCCACCCGGGCGGCTTGCGCCGAGCAACGAGCCCCACGCCGCCGACTTCCGCAAGCTCGCCCGCTACACTTTCCGGTACGGGCTCGCGACCGGGCGCCTCGAGACGTCCGGCGGGGCGCCACCGGCACTGGTACGCAGGTGGCTGCGCGATACGCTCCCGATCCACAGCCGCACGGTGTACGACCCGAAAGAGCGGCTCGGCGCGATCGTGCGCACCGTCGACGGCGTGCCGCGCGCGATCGTCTATACCATAGTGAACGACAAGGCCGGGCACCCGCGCACCGTGGTGGGCCTCGAGGAGGATCCACGCGGGTTCGAGCCGCTGTATACGGCTGACGAAGACAAGTTTCCCCTGTTACCCCGGCCTTTGACGGGGGGCGTGATATACGATTCGTTGGGCTCGGCAATCGTCACCGGGGCGGACGGCGTCGAGTTGTACCGCTCTCCTGTGCAATACGCACCGCTGTTCGCCGCCCGGGACTCGTTTCAAGAGCCGATGATGGGCAGGCTGCAGGTGCAGGTCGCCCTGCGACCCGACATGGCCCCGAAGCTCGTGATCGGCGGCATGCCGCGCTCGAACCTGCCGATGTTGCTCTCGTTGCTCGCCATTACCGCGGGACTGGTCGTCGGCGCCCTGCTGCAGCTGCGTCGCGAGTACGAGCTCTCCCGACTGCGCGCCGATTTCGTGTCGGGCGTCTCGCACGAGCTGCGCACGCCGCTCGCCCAGATCCGGATGTTCTCCGAGACGCTGCTGCTCGGCCGGGTGCGCTCGGAGGGCGAGCGTGTTCGCTCGCTCGAGATCGTCGACCAGGAGGCACGCCGCCTCACGCACCTGGTGGAGAACCTGCTGCATTTTTCCCGCTCCGAACGACAGGCCACGCGGCTGTCGCCGGCCCCGGCCCCGCTCGCGCCGCTGGTGCGGGAAGCCGTCGAGGCCTTCGCCCCGCTCGCGGCCGCCCGGGGCGTCACGTTCCGCACGGAGCTGCGCGACGGTCTGGTCGCCCCGGTGGATGCCGAGGCGCTGCGGCAGATGCTCGTCAACCTGCTCGACAACGCCGTCAAATACGGCCCGGCCGACCAAACGATCACCGTGGGCCTCGACGCCGCCGACGGAAAGGCGCGCATCCGGGTCGAGGATCAGGGACCCGGGATTCCGGCCGGCGACCGCGAGCGCATCTGGGACCGGTTCTGGCGGCTGGAGCGCGACCGCGGCTCCGCCGTGGCGGGGACCGGCATCGGCTTGTCCGTGGTGCGGGAGCTGGTGGCATTGCACGGCGGCCGTGCCTGGGCGGAAGAAGGACGCGGCGGAACGGGGACGCGCGTGGTTCTGGAGCTGCCGCTCGCCGCGCAGCCGGAGGCGGCCCCCGAGGGCGCACGGATGCGAGCGGACTTCGGGGCCACGGCATGACGCGCATACTCGTCGTGGAAGACAATCCCGATCTCGCGTACGGCCTGCGCAACAACCTCGAGATCGAGGGCTACGAGGTGGAGGTCGTCGAGGATGGCAGCGAGGGCCTGACGCGGGCGCGCACCGGCGGCCCCGACCTGATCATCCTGGACCTGATGCTGCCCGGCCTGGACGGCTACCGCGTGCTGCGGGCGCTGCGCAACGAGGGACGCCGCATGCCGGTCCTCATCCTCACGGCGCGGGGCGAAGAGGCGGACAAGGTGCGCGGGCTGCGACTCGGCGCCGACGACTACGTCACCAAGCCGTTCGGGGTGCTCGAGCTGCTGGCGCGGGTGGAGGCGCTGCTGCGCCGCACGGCGCCCAGTGGCGGCGGCGCCGCGCCGCCCGAGCAGTTCGGCGCGATCGAGGTCATCCCTGCCTCACGGACGGTGCTGCGCGGCGGCCGCCCGGTCGGCCTCACCCCGAAAGAGTTCGACCTGCTGCTGGCGCTGCTGCAGCGGCGTGGCGCCGTGGCGACGCGCATGGAGCTGCTCACCGAGGTGTGGGGCTACAGCGCGGCGGTGCTGAGTCGCACCGTCGACACGCACGTCGCTGAGCTCCGCCGCAAGCTCGAGGGGGACCCGGCCGCGCCACGGCACATTCTCACCGTCCGCAAGGCCGGCTACCGACTGGAGAGATAACGCATGGCGCTGCCGACGGCCCTCGTCTGCTGGCCGCTGTGGGTCGTTCTCTCCCGCACGCCGACCGACGGTCACGCCATCCTGGCGGCGATGCACGACCGCTACGCGGGGAAGTGGTACACCACGCTGACCTTCGTGCAGCACAATACCGCCACCCGACCCGACGACAGCACCGAGCACTCCACCTGGCGCGAGTACGCCGCGCTGCCGGGGCGGCTGCGCATCGAGTTCGAGCCGCTCGATTCGGGCGGCGGCGCGCTGTACGTGCGCGACTCGCAGTTCGCGTTCCGCGGCGGGCGATTGACCAGCGCGACGGCGTTCGTGCATCCGCTCATGGTGCTGGGCTTCGACATCTACTTCGATCCCGCCGAGCGTACCGCTCGCCGCCTCGAGCAGCTAGGGTTCGATCTCGCGACCGTGCACGAGGACACGTGGGACGGCCGGCCCGCGTACGTCGTGGGGGCGCGGCGGGGGGATCTGCGGACCCGCCAATTCTGGGTGGACAAGGACCGGCTCCTCTTCGTGCGACTGCTCGAGCCCGGTCAGCGTGACACGACGCGCACGAGCGACATCCGCTTCAACGATTACCGGCCCGTCGGCGCTGCCTGGGTCTCGGCCGAAGTAGCGTTCCTCGTGGACGGCCACCAGCGGTGGCTCGAGCAGTACGCCGAGATCTCCACCGGGATCGCCCTTTCAGACGCGCTGTTCGATCCTCGTCGCTGGGCAGAGACGAAGCACTGATCCCTGTCGCCGTGGGGCCGGCGCTGGTAGTGTTCTCCCCCATGAGCGACACATCGCCACCGAAGCAATACACCATCGGGCTGGTGCAGATGGCGATGTCCGCCGATCCCGCCGCGAACCTCGAGAAGGCGATCGCGAAGGTGGCGGAGGCCGCGCGGGCCGGGGCGCGCCTGGTGTGCCTGCCGGAGCTGTTCCGCTCGCAGTACTTCGCACAGCGGGAAGACGCGGCCCTGTTCGATCTGGCCGAGCCGGTGCCGGGGCCGAGCACGGAGGCGCTGGGGCGGGCGGCGCAACGGGCGGGCGTCGTGGTGATCGCACCCGTGTTCGAGCGCCGCGCGCCGGGGCTGTACCATAACAGCGCCGCCGTGATCGACGCGGATGGCCGCGTGGTCGGTGTGTACCGCAAGATGCACATCCCCGACGACCCGGCGTACTACGAGAAGTTCTATTTCACGCCCGGCGATCTGGGTTTCCGCGCGTTCGACACGCGTGTGGGACGCATCGGCACGTTGGTCTGCTGGGACCAGTGGTATCCCGAAGGCGCTCGTCTCACCGCCCTGCAGGGTGCCGCCGTCCTGTTCTATCCGACGGCCATCGGCTGGCATCCGGCCGAGAAGGACGCCCACGGGCAGGAGCAGCTCGATGCCTGGCGCACCATTCAGCGCAGCCACGCGATCGCGAACGGCTGCTACGTCGCGGCGGTGAACCGGGTGGGCCGTGAGCGCCCCGTCGCTCCCTCTGGGGGGCCGGCGACGGAGGGCCTCGAGTTCTGGGGGTCATCGTTCATCGCGGATCCGTTCGGCACGGTCGTGGCGGAGGCCCCGGCGGACCAGGAGACGATCATCCTGGGAGACGTGGACCTCGCCCGGATCGAAGCCGTGCGACGCGGCTGGCCGTTCCTGCGCGACCGCCGCATCGACGCGTACGGCGGGATCGTCAGTCGCTATCTCGGCGACGCATAACGGCGCGTGAAGACTGCTACCTCGCTCGGGCTTCGCATGCCCGCCGAGTGGGAACGGCATCATGCCACGTGGATCGGGTGGCCCCACAACAAGAGCGACTGGCCGGGCCGGTTCGGCCCAATCCCGTGGGTCTACACGGAGATCGTCCGCAAGCTCGCACCCGCGGAGATCGTGCGGATACTGGTGAACTCCTCCGCTCACGAGGGGGCCGCGCGGCGCGCGCTCAAGAGCGCGGGGGTGAGCCTCGATCGGGTCGAATTCTTCCGCTTCCCCACCAACCGCGGCTGGACCCGTGACTTTGGGCCGTTGTTCGTGCGCCGGTCCGGCTCCTCGGGCGAGCTTGCGATCGCACGGTTTCGTTTCAACGCGTGGGCCAAGTATCCCGACTGGAAGAAGGACGATCGCATCCCGGAACGCGTGGCCGCGCGGCTCGAGCTGCCGCTGTTCCCCGCGCGCGCCGGGAGGGGGGGGCGCGACGTGGTGCTCGAGGGCGGGAGCATCGACGTGAACGGCCGCGGCTCGCTCCTCACGACCGAGCAGTGTCTGCTCGATCCCGCGGTACAGGTCCGCAACCCGGGCCTCTCGCGCTCCGAGCTCGAGGCCGTGCTGCGGGATTACGTCGGCGCCACGAACGTGCTGTGGCTCGGCAAGGGGATCGCGGGGGACGACACGCACGGGCACGTGGACGATGTGTGCCGCTTCGTGAACCCCGGGACGGTCGTGCTCTGCCGGGAATCGGACCTGCGGGACGCGAACTATCGGCCGTTGGCGGAGAACCGCGAGCGGCTCGAGGGCATGCGCCTCGAGGACGGCTCCAAGATCGACGTCGTCGATCTGCCGATGCCGGCCCCGCTCTATTTCGCCGGTCAGCGGCTGCCGGCGAGCTATGCCAATTTCTACAGCGCGAACGCGGCGGTGCTGGTGCCCACGTTCAATGATCCGAACGATCGCGTGGCGCTGGGGATTCTGGCGGAGCTGATCAAGGATCGGCCGGTCGTGGGAGTACACGCCGTGGATTTGGTGTGGGGGCTCGGTACCATTCACTGTCTCACGCAGCAGGAGCCAGCTCGTCAGCAAACTCGGTGAGGGAGGATTATGGCCTCTACGACTCCGCAGTTCGGCCTCTCCTCGATCGGCCAAATCTTCGTCCGCGCGAAGGATCTCGACCGCGCCGTCCGCTTCTATCGTGACACGCTCGGCATGCCATTCCTCTTTCAGGTCCCCCGAATGGCCTTTTTCCAGTGTGGCGCGACGATGGTCATGCTGGGCATCGCCGAGACCGGCGAGCTCGACCACGCGGCGTCGCTCATCTACTACCTCGTCCCCGACATCGCCCTCGCCCACACGACGCTGCGCGGTCGGGGTGTGGAGTTCATCACGGAGCCCCATCTGGTGCACCGCGCGCCCGACTACGAGCTCTGGCTCGCGGACTTCCGCGACTCCGAAGGAAACGTGCTCGCGCTAATGGACCGGAAACGGCCCTCGTAAGCGGCGCCTTGGCTCGGGCTTCCGGGGGTGGGTATCGTTCGGAACGATCCCCGGAAACCAGAGCCCGCCGATGATCTCTCTCTACCGCCCTACTCTGCTCGCGGCGCTGCTCGCTGCGGCCTGCCGTGCCGGCCTCCCGACGCCCGGTGCCGCGCCCGCACCGGCATTGCCGACGCCGGGCGCGGCCCCGTCCGATACCATGTGTCGCATCGCGCCCGGTCCCGCGGCGAAGCGCGACACGGTCGCAGTCGCACTCGCCGAGCCCATCGACCCCACGCACGCTCCGCAGCCGCGGAACGACGCGGAGCGATTCGTGTTCGCGCAGCTGTACGAGACGCTGATTCGCGTCGACTGCGCCGGCCGCGTGCTTCCCGGGCTCGCCCAGTCGTGGGAGGCGTCGGGAGACCGCTGGACGTTCACGCTGCGGGACGACGCCCGCTTCTGGGACGGGGCGCCGGTGACGGCGCGCGACGTCGTCGCCGCCTGGCGGGCGCGCGATTCGACGTTCGCGCAATCCGCCACCATCCTGGGCGACCGCACGATCAGCGTACGGCCGCCGGTGGCGCCGGTCGAGCCACTCGCCGACCCCGCCCTCGCGGTGACGAAGCGGGCGCCCGGAGGCGATTGGCCGATCGGCACGGGTGGCCACTGGGTGAGCGAAACCGACGCGGCCGGCGTCCTCTCGGTGGTGCCGGTGCGGCGCGGCGCCCTGCCGGCCCTGCGCGTCTCCACCGTCCCGCCCGGCCGCTCGCGCGACGCGCTCGACGAGGGGTCGGACCTCGTGATCACCGGCGACCCCGCGGTGCTCGAGTACGCCGCGACCCGGCCGGGATTCGTCGACGAAGCGCTCGACTGGAACCGCACCTACGTGCTGCTCGCGCCCGGGCACCCCGATGGCCTCGCCGACATTCAGCGCGAGAGTCTGCGCGACGCGGTGCACCTCGATACCCGGCCCGCCGAATGGACGGGCGACCAGTTCTGGCTTGCGCAGCTGCGGGCGTGCGGGTTCCCGACGACCCGCGACACGGCCCCGTCCACCCCCCGGCGGCAGCGCGTCGTGTACGATCAGTCCGATCGGAACGCGGCCGACCTGGCCGCGCGGCTCGTCGGCCTCGGAGCGCTGGGAAAACGCTCGGCGGCGACGGGACTCGCGCCCGCCGCATTCGCGGCCGCGCTGCGGGCCGGCGGCGACGCCGCGTATGTGCTGCCCCTGCGCCGTCGCGTGTTCGACGTCTGCCGGGCGGCGCTGGAGCTGCCGCCCTGGAGCTGGACCGCCACGGTCGAGCCATTGCTGGACGTGCGCCCCCACGCCCTCGTGCGGCGGGGTCTGCCTCCCCTGCAGCTCGACTGGGACGGCACGCCGCGCATCACCCCGCGATGACCTTCCGGACCCGGATCCTGATCGGGTTCGGCGTGGTCGTGCTGGTGCCCCTCGCCCTGTTCGGCGTACGCGTCCGCACGGCGATGGCGGCTCGCCTCACCGACGAGTACGAGCGGCGCGTCGCGACGCTGGTCGCGGTGATCCGCACTCACCTGACCCGGGACCGCGCCGCGATCGCGCGCCGGCTCGACGCCCTGACCGATGCCATCGTGGCGGACAACCGCTTCCGGGCGGCAGTGCTGCAGGGCGGCGACCGCACCTACCTGCTGGACTACGCGGGCGCAGCGATGCGCTTCGCGGGCCTGTCGATGCTGCAGATCCAGGACGACCAGGGCCGGATCGTGAGCTCGGGACACTTTCGCAACGAGTACGACCGGCTCGAGCCGGCTCTGTTGCGCGCGCTCGCCGCCGCGCAGGGCGGTATCGCGCTGGTGGAGGCGCGTACGCCCGAAGCGCCGCTGCTCGCGATCGCGCGCCTCGACTCGCTGCGTCTGGGCGGCAGGCGGTTCACGCTGGTCGGCGGGATCGCGCTCGACTCGGCGTACTTCGCGGGACTGACGCCCGATTCCGAGCTCACCGTGGCGGTGCGCCTGCCGACGGACACCATTCCCGCCGCCGCGTCCCCCGACGCAGTCGTGAGGGAGTTCTCGCTGCCCTTCGTGCTGGAGCGCGACTCGTCCGCCGTGCTCCGCCCGGCACGCATCGTCGTGAGCCATTCGCTTGGGTCGCTCGCGGCGCTGCGCCGCGGCGTGGACGTCGCGTTCCTCGCCGCCGTGCTCCTGGCCGGCGCGATCGCCCTGCTCTTGGGCGGCTGGTTGTCGCTGCGTATCAGCCGGCCGCTCACGGCGCTGGCCCACAAGACCGCCCAGATCGACATGGACCGCCTGGATGTCGTGTTCGAGAGCGAGCGCGGCGACGAGATCGGAGCCCTCACACGGCTGCTCGGCTCGATGACCGAGCGACTCCGCGCCGGAGCCACCAAGCTGCGCGAGGCGGAGCGACGCATCGCCATGGGCGACCTCGCGCGTCAGGTGAATCACGACATCAAGAACGGCCTCACACCCATCCGCAACGTGTTCCGGCATTTCAGCGAGACCGCCGCGACCGAGCCCGACCGACTCAGTGCCGTGTTTCGTGAGCGTCAGGGGACCATCGAGGCCAGCATCGCGTATCTCGAAAACCTCGCCGGCAACTACGCCCGGCTCTATCCCGCACCGGCGCATGAGGCGTGCGACGTGCGTCACGTGATCCGCGAAATCATCGGCCGGCTGGGGGCCCCCGGGACGACCGACCTGCGGGCGGACCTGGCCGAGGACCTTCCGCTGGTCTGCACCGACCAGCTGGTGCTGCGGCGCATTCTCGAGAATCTCGTCGGTAACGCCGTGGACAGTCTCGAGGGGCGCTCCGGTACCGTGACAATCACGGCCGCGGCGGGGGCGCCCGCCAACGGTCGGCCCAGCGTCCGCATCACCGTCGCCGACACGGGCAAAGGCATGACGCGGCAGGAGCTGGATCGCGCCTTCGACGACTTCTACTCGACCAAGTCCGGCGGTACGGGGCTCGGTCTGTCGATCGTGCGCCGGTTGGTACTCGACGCGAACGGGGTGTTGCGGGTGGAGACGCAGCCGGGCGCCGGCAGCCGCTTCATCGTGGACCTACCAGGAGCCTGAGCGTGACCGTGGTGCTCGTCGTCGACGACGTGTCCGCCATGGCGGAGCAGTACGCCTACGACCTGAAGCGCATCGGCGGCTACGAGACCCTGGTCGCCGGGAGCGGCCGCGAGGCGCTCGACGTGCTCCAGCGCGAGGCGGTCGACTGCGTGCTGCTCGACCTCGAGATGCCGGGCATGGACGGCTTCGAGGTGCTGCGCGGCATGGCGCGACGCGAGGCCCGCACGCCGGTGATCGTGTACACGGGCACGGGGAACTACGACCGCTGCGTCCAGGCGATCCAGCTCGGTGCGCAGGGCTTCATCGACAAGGCCGAGTCGATGGAGCGCGTCGTGCGCGAGGTCGAGAACGCGCTGGAGCGGGCGCGGCTCAGCGGGCAGGTCACGGCCCTGCGCGAGCGGCTCGGCAGCGAAACGACCCTGGTGGGCGGGAGCGCGCCGATGCGACAGCTCGCGGACACCATCGCCCGCGTGGCCGCGATCCCGAGTCCCGTGCTGATCACGGGCGAGAGCGGGTCCGGCAAGGAGCTCGTCGCCCGCGAGCTGCACCGGCTCGGCGCCCACCCCGCCGGGCCGTTCGTCGCGCTCAACGCCGGCGCCTTGCCCGAGAACCTGGTCGAGGACGAGCTGTTCGGCCACGAGCGCGGCGCGTTCACGGGGGCCAACGCGCTGCGCAAGGGGGCGTTCGAAGCCGCCTCGGGGGGAACGCTGTTCCTCGACGAGATCGGCGAGCTGCCGCTCGCGGCGCAGGCCAAGCTGCTCCGGGTGATCGAGCAGCGTCAGGTCACCCGGCTCGGCGGCAACCGTACCATCGCCGTGGACGCGCGCCTAGTGGCCGCCACCAACCGCGACCTCGATGCCGAGATCGCCGCGGGGCGGTTCCGCCAGGACCTGTACTATCGACTCAACGTGCACGCGGTCTCCGTCCCACCACTGCGCGAGCGCCGCTCCGACATCCCCGCCCTGGTCGACCATCTGCTCGGCTTCACCTGCGCGCGTTTCGGGATGCGCCCCAAACGACTCGATCCGGCCGCGCTCGAGTGTCTCATGGCGTACGATTGGCGCCGCAACAACGTGCGCGAGCTGCGCAATGCCGTGGAGCGCATGATCATTGCCGCCGACGGCGACATGATCGGCGTCGACGACGTGCCCGCCGACATCCGCGACGGGGCGAGAGCCGCGACGCCCGGGCCGGGGCGCGGCGAGCCAGCCACCAGCTTCCAGGCTCTCAAGGCAGAGGCCGAGCGCCAGATCATCGTGACGGCGTTGGAGCGCAACGATTGGCACATCACCCAGACGGCGCGCGCGCTCGGCCTCGCGGATCACGCCAGTCTCTTGAAGATCATGCGCCGCCATGGCATCAACCGAGAGCGTGTCGACCCGGACACATGACGTGCTCGCAGGTCGTGTCGGCAGGGACACGCACTGCGTCGCCCACTTTCGCAAGTCGTTGACCCGACACCTGATGACCGACGACTCATCGCTGGCCTCTCTCCTGCCTTAGGGGTGTGCGTTCACCCCTAACCAGGAGGTCGTTATGCGGAAGCTGTTCCTCACCCTCGTCGCGGGCAGCGTCGTCGCGGCGTGCGGTCACCAGAAGTCGCAATCGTCCGAAGCGAGCGCCGCGGAAGTGTCCACCACACGGTCCGAGACATCGACCGTGGCGAACCCGCCGGCGTCTCGGGTCACGGGGCCGGTCTCGTTCACCGATGGGCAGACGGCATTCACCGAGAAGCGCTACGGCGACGCCGTACGGCTATTCACCGCCTACACGAGCGACAAACCGGACAACGTGTGGGGCTACTACATGCTGGGGCTCTCGGCCTGGAAGGCCGGCGATCGCGATGCGGCCGTCAACGCGTTCACACTCGCGCTCGAAAAGGACTCGACCCATGTGAAGAGCCACATCAACCTGAGCCGCGTGCTGATCGAGCAGGGACGAGCGCAGGACGCCCTGCCGCACGTCGAGTCGGCGCTCGCCATAGACTCCACGTCGGGCGAGACGGTCCGCCTGTTGGGTCGCGTGAAGCGCGAGCTGGGCGACTCGGCAGGCGCGATCGCCGCCTACAAGCGGGCGATCGTGCTCGACGAGCGCGACGTGTGGTCGATGAACAACCTGGCGAAGCTGTACATCGGTCAGGGGAAGTACGATGAGGCGCTGGGGCCGCTGGCGCGCGCGGTCGAGATCGACTCCACCGTGCCCGCGTTCCAGAACAACCTCGGGCAAGCATTGGCGCGCAGCAGCCGGGTGGATCTGGGCGGACTGGCGCGCAGCTTCGAGGAGCAGATCAAGACGTGGAAGTAGAGGACGGCGGTATGTGATCGTAGGGGCGCAGCATGCTGCGCCCCTACGACGTTCCATACCCCTTATGACGTCTTCCACGCCGCATATGTCCAGATCAAGCCGCCCACGAGCACCGCCGCCGGAATGATCAGCATCGCCTCGCCCAGCGTGCGCGCGTCGGAGATGACCCCGACGAACGACGGCGAAGGCACGTCCCCCAAGACGTGAATCGTGAAGATGCTCACCGCCACGGCCGTGGCCCGCATACTCGGATCCACCACGTTCACGATCATCGAATTGATAGGGCTCGTGGAAGCGAACAGGCAGAGCTCGGCGGCGACGATAGCGCTCCAGTACACCGCCGGGTTCGGCGCCGTCAGGGCGACGAGCGTGAGGGGCGCGGCGGCGAGCGTGGCCAGCCCCGACAGCCAGAGGTATGCCTGCCGCGAGCGGGAGAGCAGCCGGTCGCCCAGCCAGCCGCCCGCGTACGTGCCGAGGAACCCGGTCGCGACCACGATGGCGCCGAACTGCACCGTCGCGTGCGCCTTGGAAAGGCCGCGCGTCCGCTCGAGAAACGACGGGGTCCAGAACGCCAGCGCGCCGATGGCAAACGTGTAGGCAGCGTAGCCCAGCACCGTGAGAACGTACGCGCGGTTGCGCGCAAGGGCGGCATAGGCGGCACGGATGGTAAGGGCGGCCGGAGCGGCCGGGGCCGGGCCATCCTGCGCGCCGCGCGGCGGATCGTACAGCCGCAGCACGACGGCCGCGAGCACCAGCCCCGGGACGCCCGCCACGAAGAAGGCGCTGCGCCAGCCCAGATAGCGATCGGCCAGACCACCCACGATGTATCCCAGCGCGCTGCCGACCGGGATGGCGGCGAAGAACACGGCGAACGCCCTTCCCCGCCGCTCGCGCGGGAAGTAGTCGGCGAGCAGAGCGGGTGAAATCGTGCCGTAAGCCGCCTCTCCAATGCCGACTGCGGCACGCGTGAGGAACAGGGTGGCGAAGCCGCGAGCGAAGCCCGCCAGCCCTGTCGCCACGCTCCAGATCGCCACGCCCAAGCCGAGCAGTCGCGGCCGCGACCGCGTGTCGCCGAGCGACCCGAACAGCGGCGCCGTGGCCATGTACACGGCGAGGAACCCCGTCATGAGAGAGCCGAGCTGAGCGTCCGAGAGCCGCAGCTCGGAGTGCTTCATGCTTTCGGCGAGCGCGGCGACGATCCAGCGATCGAGGTAATTGAACAGGTTGATCGCGGTGAGGACGGCGAGGGCCGTCCCGCCGCGCGCCACGACGGTCCGTCCTACAGATGGCTCTTCAGCCACGCCGTGAACAGGCCGTACAGGTTCTCCCGCGTGTTCCCGCCCGCGATCGCGATGGTGGCCACCGAGCGGCTGGTTGGGGTGCCCAAACTTAGCCGTCGGTGGCCACCATGCCTACTCAGGCGGCTCAGCCTTCGAGACCGTCGTGGTTATCGTCTTCGAACGCCTCGAAGGAGTTCTGGATGTTGTTCGCCACGACGCTCTCGTTCGCGCCGCCCTTGTTCGCCGACGCGGGGTCTACGAGCGCCGTCTTGGCGCCGTTCAGGTACCAGCCCGAGAGGTCGACGCGCAGCGTCACGTTCAGGCTCTGCCCCGCCTGGATCGTGGCCGGCGAGGGCAGCGTCGCTTCCTCACTCTGGTCGACATCGGACGTGAAGGTGAAGCTGGAGCGCGTGCCGGCCTGACTGTACGTGCCCGTCACGCGGATCGAGATGGCCGCAAAGTCGGGGTTAGCCGCGATGAACGCCGCGTCCTCGCTGGAGCTGGGCTTATGGATCTGGAACTCCAGCGCGGTGAACGTGCCCGGCGGCGCGGCGACGGACACCTGCTGCGCGATGGTCGTGCTGCCGAGCGGCAGCGTCACGAGCGTGGCGCCGGTCTCGAACTCTTCGCAGTCGTCGTTCCCGGCGACCGCATCGCAGGACGCGACGTCCGAGCGCTTGAGCTCGACCTTGCGCAGCACGACCTGCGCGCTGCGAATGATGATCGAGTCGTTGCCGAGCGTGATCAGCGTGCTGTCGCCGGTGGCGGTCACGCTGGGCGCGGCTGAGGTGCTCGAGAACCCGGCACTCGGCGCCGGGGCCGCAGCCTGGCGGGCCGTGAGCGCGAGGCTCACCGTTCCGGTATTGGAGTCAGAGCAAGCAGCCAGCGCGAACGACAGCGCCAGCGCAACCAGAGTCACGTTCTTCATACTTCCTCCTCAACAGAGTTTGGACGGCTACGCATACGATCTCGCGCCGGAAGGGTGGCAAGCGATATGCCGCGCGCGGTCCGGGCGTGGCACGTGCGGCGCGAGCACGACCCGTGAGCGACCTCACATGTGTTCGCGACACGTGGCACATTCCCCTGCATCAAATCGGCGCAAATGCCGCCCGCTATGAGCCAGGAGGAATCATGAAGCCGAGTCCACGCGAGCAAGCGGAAGCGCTCCGGCAGCTGCACACCGGGCCGCGCATGCTGGTGCTCCCCAACGCCTGGGACGTGGCGACCGCCCGACTGGTGGAAGAAGCCGGCTTCCCGGCCATCGCCACCACCAGCGCCGGCATCGCGTGGGCGCTCGGCTACGCCGACGGCGAGCGGATCAGCCGGGGGGAGATGCTGGCCGCAATCCGACGCATCGTCGCGGCGTTGCGGGTACCGGTGACCGCCGACGTGGAGGGCGGCTATGGCGCTACGGTCGCGGCGGCCGCCGAGACGGCGCGCGGCGTGATCGCGGCCGGTGCCGTCGGACTCAATCTCGAGGACGGTACCAACGAAGGCACCCTACTCGACCCCGAACTGCAGGCGGACCGCATTCGGGCGGTGCGCGAGGCGGCCGCGTCGGCGCGGGTGCCGCTGGTGGTGAACGCGCGAACCGACGCCTTCGAAGTGAAACGTTGGTCGCCGGAAGAGCGCTTCACCGCGGCGGTGCGGCGGGCCAACGGCTACCTGGCCGCCGGCGCCGACTGCCTGTTCGTCCCCCACGTGAGCGACGGCGAGACCATCGGGCGTCTGGCCCGGGAGCTCTCGGGGCCCCTCAACGTAATCGCGGGCCCGCCCGCCCCACCGCTCCCAGAGCTCGAGCGGCTGGGCGTGCGACGGGCGAGCCTCGGACCCCGCCTCGTACAGGCGACACTGGGGCTGGTGCGACGCCTGGCGGCCGAGTTGCGGGAGCGGGGTACGTACGACACTATGACGGAGCTGCTCATCCCGTTCGGGGAAGTCCAGCGCCTGGTGGGGCGGACCCCTTGACCGGTTCGAACACGCGGGTATATTTATACCGTCCCGTGAATATTTAGTATGATCGGGTTAATTCCTTTGGGTGGTCATGAATCGATGATGCACTGTTCGCCGAAGACCGTCGCCAATCTGAATCCGGCTCCCACCGATGGGAGCGGGCGGGCGGCGTAGCGTGATAGACGATCCAAACTGCCGCGGCCCGCTCGCAACCGAGCGGGCCTTTCTTTTTGCCAGGTGACCGATACCGCCGGAGGACACACGATGTCCCGAGGGAACACGCGCTGGACCCATGCCCGCGCTCCGGACTTGGACCCGTGGCGCGAGCAGGACGCATGCGGCGTCGGATTCGTGGCGCGCGCGTCCGGGGAGCGCTCGCACGCCGTGACACGCCTGGCGCTCGAGGCCCTGAAGCGCGTCGCACACCGCGGCGCCGCGGCCACCGACAGCTCGGGCGACGGCGCCGGCGTGCTCACCCACATCCCCGGACCGCTGTTCTACCGCGAGGCGCTACGGCAGGGGCTGCCGCTCGAGCCCGGCCAGCCGTTCGCCGTGGGCATGTTCTTCCTGCCCCGCGAGGCCGCGGCCCTGGCGCACGTCACCGTCATCATCGAGGACGTGCTGCGGGGTGACGGCCTGCCGGTCCTGGGATGGCGCGACGTGCCGGTGCGTCTCGACGTGCTGGGCGCTGGCGCCCGCGCCTCCTGTCCCACCATCCGCCAGGTGCTCATCGGGCCGGCGGCCGACCGGCGCGGCGACGCCGCCGCCTGGGAGCGGGCCCTCTATCTCGCGCGTAAGACGATCGACGCCCGAGTGGCCGACGCGGGGCCCGGGCTCGATCCGTTCTTCGTCTGCTCGCTGTCGGCGCGCACCATCGTCTACAAGGCGCTGCTCACCGGGACCCAGCTTGGCGCGTTCTTCCCTGACTTGGAGTCACCGGACTTCCAGACGGCGCTCGCCGTGTTCCACCAGCGCTACTCGACCAATACGACTTCCAGCTGGCCCCTGGCTCAGCCGTTCCGGCTGCTCGCGCACAATGGCGAGATCAATACGCTGTGGGGCAACCGCAACGCGATGCGCGCGCGCGAGCCGGCGCTCGCCTCACCGCTGTGGGAAGAGGACGTCGACCGGCTGAAGCCGGTGATCTGGACCGAGGGGAGCGACTCGACCAGCCTCGACAACGCGCTCGAGCTGCTGGTGCGCTCGGGCCGCGACCCGGTGCACGCCCTCATGATGCTCGTGCCGGAGGCGCACGAGGGCGCGGTGGAGATGGAGCCCGCGCTGCGCGGCTTCTACGAGTTCCACGACTGCCTGGTGGAGCCGTGGGACGGGCCGGCGGCGCTGGCGTTCTCGGACGGTGTGATGGTCGGATCGGCGCTCGACCGCAATGGGCTGCGCCCCTGCCGCTACAAGATCACGCGCGACGGGCTGGTGGTGGCGGGCTCCGAGGTCGGGCTCGTGGACCTGGACCCCGCGAGCGTGGTCGAGAGCGGACGGCTCGGCCCGGGCGAGCTGCTGGTGGTCGACACCCGGCGCAAGGCGATCCTCCACAACGCCGAGGCGAAGCGCGAGGTGGCGCGGCGTCGTCCGTACGCGCGCTGGGCGGCGAAGAGCATCCGGCCGCTGCGGCCCACCGCCCCGGCCCCTGCCGGTCCGGAAACCGAGATCGTGACGCGGCAGCTCGCGTTCGGTTGGAGCTTCGAAGATGTGCGCTACGTGCTCGAGCCGATGGGCGGCGAAGGCCAGGACACCGTGTGGAGCATGGGGGACGACACGCCGATCCCGCCGCTCGCGCGCGTACCTCCGGGCCTCTACGCGTACCTGCGCCAGCGGTTCGCGCAGGTCACGAACCCCCCGATCGATCCGTTGCGCGAGACGCTCGTGATGTCCTTGCGCATGCATCTGGGGCGTCGCGGCTCGCTGCTCGCCGATCGCCCCTCGGGCCTGCGCCTGGTACGGAACGAGCACCCTGTGCTGCTCGAGAATGAGATGGCGGCGCTGCGGGGCCTGGTCGGCGCGCAGGCGGTGGCGCTGGACGCGACGTGGCAGGCGGCGGGCAGCCCCGAGTCGCTGTGCGCCGCGCTCGACGCCCTGTGCCGCACGGCCGGCGGGGCCGTCGAGCAGGGCGCGCAGATTCTCGTGATCAGCGATCGCGCGACCGACCGCGAGCGCGCGCCGCTGCCGATGCCGCTCGCGGTCGGCGCGGTGCACCAGCACTTGCTCCGCAAGGGCCGGCGGACGCGAGTCAGCCTCGTCGCCGAAGCGGGCGACGCGTGGGACGTGCATCACTTCGCCGCCCTCATCGGATTCGGTGCCGAAGCGGTCCATCCCTGGCTGGCGCTCGAATCGGTGCGGCGTCATGTCGAGGCCGACACGGCCCCGGCCAAGTTCCGCGCCGCGGCCGAGAAGGGGCTGCTCAAGATCCTTTCCAAGATGGGCATCTCCACGCTCTCGTCGTACTGCGGCGCCCAGATCTTCGAGGCCCTGGGCCTCGGTGCCGAGGTGATCGACCGTTGCTTCACCGGCACGGTATCGACGATCGGCGGGATCGGGTTCGCCGAGATCGCCGAGGATGTGCTGGCGCGCCAGCGCGCGGCCTACCCGGAGACCCCGACGCCCGACGCCCTGCCCGACCATGGGCGCGTGCGCTATCGCCGCGACGGCGAGGACCATGGGTGGTCGCCCCCGCTGGTGCGGGCGATGCAAACGGCCGTGGAGAAGAACACGCCCGAGGCATACGACGGCTTCAAGGCACGCGTGGCGGCACGGCTCCCGGCCAGCCCGCGCGATCTGCTGGCCATCCGTGCGGGCACGCCGATCCCGCTCGACGAAGTGGAGCCCGCCGAGACGATCCGCCGGCGCTTCATTTCGACGGCGATGTCCTTGGGGGCGCTGTCGCCCGAGGCGCATCGCACACTCGCGATCGGCATGAACCGCATGGGGGCCCGCTCCAACTCGGGCGAGGGGGGCGAAGATCCCGACACGTACGCCCCACTCGAGAATGGCGACCGGGCCGATAACCGTATCAAACAAGTAGCGTCGGGGCGCTTCGGCGTGACGACGCACTATCTGGTGCGCGCCGACGAGCTCGAGATCAAGATGGCCCAGGGGTCGAAACCGGGCGAAGGTGGTCAGCTCCCCGGGCATAAAGTCACGGCGTTGATCGCACGCCTCCGGCACTCCGTGGCCGGCGTACCGCTCATCTCGCCACCGCCGCATCACGACATCTACTCGATCGAGGACCTGGCGCAGCTGATTCACGACTTGAAACAGGTGAACCCTCGCGCACGCGTCGGCGTGAAGCTCGTGGCCGAAGCTGGGGTCGGGCGCGTGGCGGCGGGCGTCGCGAAGGCATACGCAGACTACGTGCTCATCTCGGGTCACAACGGCGGCACGGGGGCGTCGCCGCTGTCGTCGATCAAACATGCGGGCTCGCCGTGGGAGCTGGGGCTCGCGGAGACGCAGGCGCTGCTCGTCGAGAACGGCCTGCGCCACCGGATCGAGGTGCGGACCGACGGCGGCTTGCGCACCGGGCGCGATGTGGTCATCGCCGCGCTGCTCGGCGCGGAGACCTATGGATTCGGCACCGCCGGGCTCGTGGCGATCGGCTGCGACATGGCGCGGCAGTGCCACCTGAACAGCTGTCCCACGGGAATCGCGACGCAGCGCCCCGAGCTACGGAAAAAGTTCACCGGCACGCCGGAGCAGGTGGTGGCCTATTTCACCTGGATCGCCGAGGACGTGCGCCGCATTCTGGCGGAGCTGGGCTATCGCACGCTCGACGACGTCATCGGGCGGGCGGAGCTGCTCGAGCGGGTGGACCGCCCGGAGGTACCACGGGCGCAGATGCTCGATCTCTCGCTGCTCCTCGCCGACCCGGCGGCGGACCGCGACGCCCCGCGGCGTCGCACCGTGGCACGCAACGATCGCCCCGGTGTGGAGTCGCTGGACGAGGAGATCCTCGAGACGCTCGGGGCCCGCCTGGACGAGGGCCGGCCGTTTGCGGGCGTGTACGACATCGGCAACCACCATCTGACTGTGGGGGCGCGCATCGCCGGCCGTATCGCGGACCGGGTCGGCAACGTCGGGCTCCCCGCCGGCTCTATTCGCCTGCGGTTCCGGGGGAGCGCGGGCCAGAGCTTCGGGGCATTCGCCCTGCCGGGCATGAGGCTCGAGCTCGAGGGCGAAGCGAACGACTACGTGGCCAAGGGGCTCTCGGGGGGCGAGATCGTGATCCGGCCGTTCCGGGAGGGCGTGCTCGCCGGTGTCGCCGATCAGCAGGTCCTGCTCGGGAACACCGTCCTATACGGCGCCACCGCTGGCAAACTGTTCGCGGCCGGCCGCGCGGGAGACCGGTTCGCCGTACGCAACTCCGGCGCGATCGCGGTGATCGAAGGGGCCGGGGCGCACTGCTGTGAGTACATGACGGGCGGCGTGGTGGTCGTTCTCGGGCCGGTGGGGCGCAACTTTGCCGCCGGCATGTCCAACGGCGTGGCCTACGTGCTCGACGAGGCGGAGACCTTCACGGCCCGTTGCAACGGGGACATGGTGGCGGTGCGCGCGCTCGAAGAGTCCGACGAGCGGCTCATTCTCGGTCTGGTAGGCGAGCACGTTGGCGCCACCGGGAGCGTCCGCGGGCGCGCCATCCTGGACTCGTGGGAGCGCTATCGCGACCTGTTCCGCAAGGTGGTGCCCTACACGGCGCCGGTGGCGGCCGAGCCGGCGGCGGAGGAGGAAGCGGCAGCGGTCTGAGCTCGTAGCAGGGGGAGCTCCAGCCCGTCCCGCAGCGCCTGCCAGCTCGCCTCGATGATGTTCTCCGAGCACCCCATGGTGCTCCACCGCTCCGCGCCGCGGGCCGACTCGACCACCACCCGGGGCCGGGCGGCGGTGCCGAGGTGCTCGTCCACGATGCGCACCTTGTAATCCACCAGCTGCACGTCGGCGAGCTCCGGATAGCGGGGCAACAGCGCCTTGCGCACCGCGCAATCGAGCGCGTTGACCGGGCCCGCGCCCTCGGCGGCCGTGTGGATCACTTCCCCTTCTACCCGCAGCTGGACCATCGCCTGTGCGGTCGTCGTCCCTCCGCTCCGCCCCTCGACGATCACCGTGAACCCGAGCAGCTCGAACGGCGGCCGATAGTCCGGGGCGGAGCGGCGCACCAGCATCTCGAATGAGCCGTCGGCTGCTTCGAACTGGTGGCCTTGAAACTCGAGCTGCTTCACCCTTCGCAAGATCTCGGCGTCCGAGTCCCGAGCCCCCTCCCCGAGCCCCAAGCCCCCAGCCCGCAGCCGCACGTTCTGGCGCCCCGACAGCTCGCTCACCACGACGCGCATCTCGTTGCCGACGAGCGCCGGATCAATGTGCTGGTAGCTCTCCGGCAGCTTTGCTACTGCCGCGACGTGAATGCCACCTTTGTGCGCGAACGCGCTGGCGCCGACGTACGGGGCGTGCGCGTCGGGATTCAAGTTGGCGACGGCCGCCACGAAGTGCGCCACCTCGGTCAGGCGCCGCAGCCGGTCGGGCGGGAGGACGTCGTAGCCGAGCTTGAGCTGCAGCGTGGCGACGAGCGGAATGAGATCCAGGTTGCCGCAGCGCTCGCCGTAGCCGTTGATGGTTCCCTGCACATGGCCGCACCCGGCGCGCACCGCCGCCAGGGCGTTCGCCACGGCCAGGCCGCTGTCGTTGTGGGGGTGAATGCCGAGGGGAGTGCCGAGCCGGGCGCGGACGTCCCGTACGCGCTGCTCCACGACATCGGGGAGCTCCCCACCGTTAGTATCGCACAGGACGATGCAGTCAGCGCCGGCATCCGCCGCGGCGCGCAGCGTCGCGAGGGCGTACTCCTGGTCCAGGCGGCAGCCGTCGAAGAAATGCTCCGCGTCGTAGATCACGTCTCTGCCCCGGTCACGTAGGTACGTCACGCTCTCGGAAATCATGCGGAGATTCTCGTCACGGCTTACGCCGAGCACACGCTCGACGTGCAGCGTCGAGCTCTTCCCCACGAGCGTCACGACCGGTGTCTCGGCCTCGAGCAGGGCGGCGAGATTGGCATCGTCGTCGCATCCCACGCCCGCGCGGCGCGTCATCCCGAACGCCGCGACTTTCGCCTGGGGCAACGGCTCCCGCCGGATCCGCCGGAAAAACTCGGCGTCCTTGGGGTTCGATCCCGGCCAGCCGCCTTCTATGTAGTGCACGCCAAGCTCATCCAGTCGTCGCGCGATCTTGAGCTTGTCGTCCACCGAGAGCGACAGGCCTTCCCGCTGGGTGCCGTCGCGCAGCGTCGTGTCATACAGCCGCAGACTCATGGCCGCCTCCATCAAAGCACGCGCGGCCTCTCGAGCTTCCGAGAGGCCGCGCCGTGCATGTTCCGGTATCGAGTATCCGTCAGCCGAGTGCCGGCACGCCGCCTCTCACAAAGAGTCGGATGGTAATGCTCGTAATCGGCCGGTGCACGATACGGCTGCTCATGCGTGTGATACTAACCGTGGCGGGCTTTGAGTCAATCCCACGCGTACCACCTCGCCGATCACGATCGTGGCGGGCGGCTCGAGCCCCGCCCCGGCGACAAGCTCCGCGATATCGTCGAGTGTTCCCACGACCGTGCGCTGCTCCGGAAGCGTGCCGCTCGCGATCACCGCGACCGGCGCATCGGCTGGTGCCCCCTGGGCCCGCAGCCGGGCGACGACATCGGGCAGCGCCGCCAGTCCCATCAGCACCACCAGTGTGGGCATCCGGGAGAGCGCCTCCCAATCGAGGTCCGAGCGGCCGTCGCATTCGTGCCCCGCCACCACCGCGAAGCCCGATGCCACCCGCCGGTGCGTGACCGGGATGCCGGCGGCGGCGGGCACCGCGATCGCGGACGTCACACCGGGAATCACCTCGTAGGACACGCCCGCGGCGGCCAGCGCCTCGCACTCCTCGGCGCCGCGGCCGAACACGAACGGATCGCCACCTTTGAGGCGAACGACGTTGAGCCCCTCCCGAGCACGGTCGATGAGCAACGCGTTGACATCCTGTTGATCGGTCCCCCTTAAGATCCGCTCGGCCTCGGCCGGCGCCTGGGCAAGGAGCGCGGGCGAGACGAGCCGATCGTACACCACCACGTCGGCAGATCGCAGCAGCTCGAGGCCCTTCGCCGTGATCAATCCCGGGTCGCCCGGGCCGGCGCCGACCAGATAGACCGTCCCCCCTCTCCCGAAGGGAGAGGGAGACAGGGGGTGAGGACCGACGAGCTCTGCTATCCTCCCCCGCGCCCCCTCGATATCTCCCCGCCGCACGAAGTCGATCACGTCCGAATCGACGATCCTATACCACAGGGCTGTCCGCGTGGGCGTATCCGGCACCCGCTCCGCCAGTCCGGGCCGCAGCTCGCCCAACAGCTCGCACAACCGGGCCTCGGCGCGCCCCACGAGCCGCGCGATGCGCTGCCGCAGCCGCACCGCGAGCGCCGGGCTCTTGCCCGCCGTCGAGACGGCGACCGTGATATCCCCCTCGCGATGCACGGCGGGCGCGATGAAGCTGCAATGCTCCAGGTCATCCACCGCGTTGAGCGGCACGCCCAGCTGCTCGGCCTCGGCCCAGACGGCTCCGTTCGTGCCGCGATCGTCGGTTGCCGCGATCGCGAGCCACGCGCCCTTGAGGTCACCCCTGCGATACGGCCGGCGCTTGTGCTCGATCGCGTTGCGCCGCGCCAGCGCCCCCAGCGCGGGCGACACGTCCGTGCTCACCACCGTGACGTGCGCACCCGCCCCGACCAGCCCGTGCACCTTCTGCTCGGCCACGGCACCGCCGCCGATCACGACGGCGCGACGGCCGCGCAGGTCGAGAAACACGGGGTAGAACGCGGTCATTGCAGGCCGACCTCAGCCGCCTCGCCCCCCCTCTCCGCACCGCGGAGAGGGGGATGGGGGGTGAGGACCACCCGGTCGCAGAAGTCCCCGAACCGCTCGCCCTCGAGCCGCTCGTCGCGGAACCGCTCGAACAGCGGCCGCACCGTCGCCACGAGCCGGTCGCGCGGCACGAGATCGGCGTACTGCGTACCGAGCCGCGTGCCCAGCATACTGCCGCCCACGAACACGGCGTACTTGTTGAGCGAGCGCCCCACGAAGGCCAGGTCGGCCGTGTAGGGCCGGGCGCAGCCGTTGGGGCAGCCAGTCATCCGAACCGTGAGCGCCGCATCCGAGACGCCGAGCGTTTCCAGCTCGCGCTCGAGCTCGCTGATGACATCGGGCAGGGCCCGTTCCGCTTCCGCCAGGGCGAGCCCGCAGGTCGGCAACGCGGGACACGCCATCGACCAGCGCCGCACCGGCGACAGCATCGCGTCGGCGGTGACGCCATGGTCGGCCAGAATGCGCTCGACGAGCCCCCGACACCGGTCCGGGACGTCGGTGATCAGGAGATTCTGCTGCGGCGTGAGGCGCACGCCCGCACCGAGCGTCTCGACGACGCGGCGAATGCCGCTGCGCAGCCGACTGTTGCCGGCGTCACGGATGCGCCCGTTCTCGATGAACAGGCCCAGGAACGAGCGCCCGCGCTCCTGCGCGTGCCACCCAAGGTGATCGGCGATGCCCGAGACTTCGATGTCCGAGGCCGGCGCGAGCCGGCGACCCAGCCGGCGCTCCACCTGCTTGCGAAACCAGTCGAGCCCTTCCTGATCCAGCAGGTACTTGAGCCGGGCATGACGCCGATCGCTGCGGTTGCCGTGATCGCGTTGCACTTTGACCACGGCCTCCGCCACCTCGACCAACTGCTCCGTCGCAGCAAAGCCCAGCACGTCGGCGAGCCGCGGATAGGTGTCTTCCTTGCCGTGCGTCTTCCCCATCCCGCCACCCACGAGGACGTTGAAGCCAAGAAGCTGACCGCCTTCCTGGACTACGAGGAAGCCGAGGTCGTTCGAGTGGACGTCGCAGCAATTGTCGTCGGGAAACGCGAACGCGACCTTGAACTTGCGGGGCAGGTAACGGGTCCCGTAGATCGGCTCCGACTCGAGGGACCCGCCCGCCACCTGCTCGCCGTCGAGCCAGATCTCGTGGTACGCCCGCGTGCGCGGCAGCAGATGATCCGACAGTCGTCGCGCGACGGAGAACACCTGTTCCCGCAAGCCCCGGGACGTGGGTGCGGGGCACGACACCACGTTGCGCACCACGTCGCCGCAGGCACCCAGCGTGGTGACCAGCGCGTCGTTCACGGCGCGAATCGTCGCCTTGAGATCGCCCTTTAACACGCCGTGGAACTGGTTGCCCTGGCGGGTCGTGACGCGCAGCGTGCCGTTGCCGTAGCGGTCGGCCAGCTCGTCGATCACCAGGTACTGCGGGCCGCTCAGCACGCCTCCCGGGATCTTGCACCGCACCATGAACTGGTGCGCCGGCTCGGCGTCCGTGCCGCGCTGCGCGCGCCGCTGGTCCCTATCCTCCTGCTGATACGTGCCGTGAAACTTGAGGAGCTGCGCGCTCTCGTCCGAGACGTGCGTGGTACGCTGGGTGAGCTCGGCGGCGAGATCGCCCCGCAGCCCGCGGCTCAGCTCCTTCACGTTCTCGACCGGACTCAGCGGCTTGTCGTTCGGCATGTGGCGACTCACGAGGTCACTTCGCGTACACATCCCACCAGTGCCGGACCGGCAGCTCGTCCCAGTCCCACGGCTGCACTGGCGCCGTGATCTTGCGCAAGAAGTCAGTGATGCGGCGGAGCGTAGCGCGCACCATCGTCAGTGTCATACGACTACCTCCCGTAATCCGTCCGCCAGCACCTGCACGACTTCGGGACGGCTGAACTCGGGCGGCGGTAGCGTGCCGCTCCGCAACATTTCCCGCACTTTGCTGCCGGACAGGATGACGTGACTCGTCGCCTCATGCGGGCAGGTCTTGGGCGACGCCATGCCGCCGCAGCGCCGGCAAAAGAACGTGTGCTCGAACCGCACCGGCTGAATCCCCAGCTCGGCCGGCGTGAAGCGATCGAAGATGCGCTGCGCGTCGTACGACCCGTAGTAGTTGCCGACGCCGGCATGATCGCGGCCGACGATGAAATGGGTGCAGCCGTAGTTCTTGCGCACCAGCGCGTGAAACACCGCTTCGCGGGGACCGGCGTAGCGCATGGCGGCGGGGAAGCCAGCGAGCAGCACGCGATCCCGCGGGTAGTAGCGCTCGAGCAGCACGCGGTAGCTCGAGACGCGCACGGCGGCCGGGACGTCGTCGTCCTTGGTGGGTCCGAGCAACGGATGCAGCAGCAACCCGTCGACGGTCTCGAGCGCCGCCTTCTGGATGTATTCGTGCGCGCGATGCACCGGATTGCGGGTCTGAAACCCGACCACGCTGCGCCAACCGCGCTCGGCGAACGCGCGCCGGGTGTCGGCGGGATCGAGCGCCAGATCTGGAAACAGCGGCGCGGGACGCTCGAGCAGCCGCACATCGCCCCCGACGAGGAGGTCGCCCTGGGCGTACAGCTGTGCTACGCCAGGATGCTGCGCGTCGGTGGTGCCGTAGACGAGCTGGGCCTCTTCTTCCTTGGAATGCTGGAACACGTCCCGCACGTCCAGCAGGCCAACGATGCCGCCGGCCGGCGCCTTGAGGGCCACCGACCCGCGCAGACCCGCGCCGTCCGCGACGCGCAGCGTGATTGGGAGCGACCAGGGCAGGCCGCTCGCCAGACGCATCTCGTGCAGCACGTGCAGGTAGTCGGCGCGAGTCATGAAGCCGGTCAGGGGACTGTACGCGCCGGTGGCGAGCAGGCCGAGGTCCGCCAGGCCGCGCGGGTCGAGAGTGAGGAATGGCAGCCCCGACGCCCGCGACAAGGCCGCGCGCCGCTCCTCCCCCTCGAGCACGCGCTGCACTAGTACCCCGCCGTGCGGCGGGATCGTCGTGATGTTACCGATCACCTCTCACCTCTCACCTCTCACTTCTCACGTTTTGCGGGTGAACGTGTGCAACCCGCATTCGGTCTTGCCGCTGCCGCTCCACCGCCCGGCGCGCTCGGCCTCGCCCGGCGCGGTGGGCCGGGTGCACGGCCAGCAGCCGATGCTCGAGTAGCCCTGGTCGAGCAAGGGGTGGTATGGCACGCCGTTCTCCCGGATGTAGCGCCACACGTCGGCCCGGCTCCACCGGGCGAGCGGGAAGACTTTGACGATGGAGTGGCCGTTGACCTCGTGGTACTCGACCGGCTCCGTGGCCCGACGGGTGGCGGACTGGTCCTGCCGGACGGCGCTGATCCAGGCGTCGTATGCGACGATGGCGCGCTCCAGGGGCTCGACCTTGCGAAGAAAACAGCAGCGGTCCGGATCGGTCTCATACAGGGGACCCGGGTCGGTGAGCGGCGTGAGCTCCACCAGATTGAGGCCGTAGCGCTTAGCGAAGCGCCGCTTGAAGTCGTAGGTCTCGCGGAAGTGGAACCGGGTGTCCAAGAAAATTACCGGCACGGAGCGGTCGATCCGGCTGATCAGGTGCGCCAGGACCACCCCGCCACCGCCGAAGCTCACCGTGAGGGCAACCTTGGCCGGGAAGGTCTCTACCGCCCAGGCGAGCGTCGCCGCGGGATCCGCCCCGGACAGCACGGCGGCGCGCTCGCGTACCTCGAGGGCGCTAAGCATCCGATCCGCTCGCTAGGTAGCCCAGCTCGACCAGGCGATCGATTACCCTCGCCGCGCTCGTGGCGACGTCTTCACGCTCCGTGTCGACCACCAGCTCCGGCGCGAGCGGCTCTTCGTAGGGATCCGAGACCCCTGTGAACTGGGCGATCTCGCCGGCCAGCGCGCGGGCGTACAATCCCTTCGTGTCGCGGCGGACGCACTCCTCGAGCGACGCTTTCACGTGCACTTCGACGAATGCGCCGATCTCGTGGCGTACTTCATCCCGCACCGCGCGGTACGGGGAGATCGCCGCGCTGATCACGACCACATCGTTGCGTGTGAGCAGCTTCGCCACGTATCCGATGCGGCGGATGTTGGTGTCGCGGTCGTCGCGCGAAAAGCCGAGACCCTTGGAGAGGTTCTGGCGCACCTCGTCGCCGTCGAGCGTCTCGACCGGGATGCCGTGGCGCGCGAGCTCGCGGCCCAGGGCCGCGGCAAGCGTGGACTTGCCGGCCCCCGACAGGCCGGTGAGCCAGAGGGTGAAGCCTCGTGCGAGGGTGATGCGCCGGTCGCTGAGCAGCCCGGTTGAACTCATCGTCTCCTTGCTCCGACCTCTCACTTCGGGTGAGGCTGACCCCGGGACAGGGGGTGAGCAAAACGAAAAGGGCCCGCTTCCCTGAGGAAGCGGGCCCGAGATCGAGTCGCCGAGTGCCGGCTATCCGGCAGTCACAGCGTCACAACCGCGTCCGCTCCCCGAGGAGCGAGCACACATCCCGCAACAGAGCGGACAACAGTGCTGGGCGGTGTGGCGTGCGATCATGGTTCGGTATTTACCCCGCGTCTCTCGCCGTGTCAACCACGCGATCGGGTAGTTGACAGTCGTCAGGCGGCGGGTTAAGTACCGCCCATGCAGCGTGCTCGTTTGCACCACCGGCATCATCACCACCACCCGCTCCATCGGGGGCAGCCGGAGGCGCACGCAAGGTAACGAGTAGCTCTGTAGATCCTTGAATGCTTTCGCCAACGCCGGCTCCCCTCGGGAGTCGGCGTCGTGTTTTTGGGGCCCAACATCGGAGCACGACAGATGTCTCGACAATCCGTTTCTGCCTGCCTACGACTCGCCCTCCCGAAGGGGCGTATGGAGCAGGCCGTCCTCACGCTCCTGGGCGACGCGGGCATCCGCATCCGACCCAGTGCTCGGAGCTACCGACCGGAGGTGTCGCTCCCGGACACCGAGGCGAAAACGCTCAAGCCCCAGAACATCGTGGAGATGCTCGCGCTCGGCAGCCGGGACCTGGGCTTCGCGGGTGCCGACTGGGTGGCGGAGCTCGAGGCCAACGTGGTGGAGCTGCTCGATACCGGCCTCGACCCAGTCCAGGTGGTCGCGGCGGCGCCGCCGGAGCTGCTCGAAAACGGAGCGCTGCCCGCGCGGGCAATCGTAGTGGCGTCGGAGTACGAGCGGCTGGCCCGTCGCTGGATCGCGGCGCGCGGACTCTCGGCCGAGTTCGTGCGCTCCTACGGCGCCACGGAGGTGTTCCCTCCGGAGGACGCCGACGTGATCGTCGACAACACCGCCACGGGCGCCACGCTCGAGGCGAACGGCCTCGCGGTGGTGGACGAGGTGATGCGCTCCTCTACCCGACTCTACGCCAATCCGGTCGCTCTCGCCGACCCCGCCCGGCGCCGGCGCATCGACGACCTCGTCATGCTCTTGAACTCGGTCCTCGTCGCCCGGCGGCGCGTGATGCTCGAGGTGAACGCGTCGGCCGAGTGCCTCGACGCTGTAGTGGCGGTACTGCCGTCGATGCGGCGGGCGACCGTGGCGCCGCTGTTCGGGAACGGCGGCTACGCGGTGAAAGCCGCCGTGCCGCGCGATGCCCTGCCCCAGGTGATCCCCGCCGTGAAGGCGGCCGGCGGCACCGACGTAGTGGTCTCGACCCTGTCACAGATCGTCCCATGACCACGGCCACCTCTCCCGCCGCGGGACCCGTGTCCCGCATCGACCCCGAGGCCGCTTACCGCCGTCCGACGGCCCCAGGGCCCGCGCTGTTGCGGCTCGACTCGAACGAGGGCGCGCTGCCACCGCAGGAACTGCTCGCCGGGCTCGCCGGCGCCGACCCGGAGCTGTTGCGGCGCTATCCCGAAGTGTCGGAGCTCGAAGCGGCCCTCGCCGCACGCCTCGCCGTGGCGCCCGAGCGCGTGATCGTGACGGCCGGCGCCGACGAGGCGATCGACCGCGCGTGCCGGGCGTTCCTCGAGCCCAGCCGCACGCTGGTCCTTCCCGACCCCTGTTTCGACATGTTCGATCGCTGCGCCGCGCTCGCGGGCGGGACGCTGGTGCGGGTGGCGTGGCGGGACGGTCCGTTCCCACTCGACCGATTCCTCGAGCGGGTCGACGCCCGGACGGCCGTCGTGGTGGTCGTGACGCCCAACAACCCGACCGGGGCCGTCGCGACGCTCGCTCAAGTGCGCCGCCTCGCGGCGGCGGCGCCGAATGCGCTGCTCGTGATCGACCACGTGTACGTCGAGTACGCCGACGAGGACTTGACCCCGGGCGTATCGACTCTGCCCAACGCCCTCGTGCTCCGCACCTTCTCGAAAGCGTGGGGACTCGCGGGCTGCCGCGTGGGTTACGCGGTCGGGAGCCCCTACGTGATCGGGGTGCTGCGCGCCGCGGGGGGCCCGTACTCAGTCGCCGCTCCCTCGATCGCGCTGGCCCTGGCCCAGCTCGAGCGCGGCGAGGGAGCATTGCGGGCCCACGTCGCGCGCATCCGGACGGAGCGCGGCCTGCTCACCGCGCGGCTGGCCGCCGCGGGGGGTGGGCTCGCGCCCCAGCCGTCGCAGGCGAACTTCGTGCTGGTCGAGTGCGGTGGGCGCGCCCAGGCGATCCGTGCGGCCTTGGCCGAGCGCGGCGTCGTGGTGCGCGACTTTCCCGGCCGCCCCGGCCTCGAGACGTCCCTACGGATCACGTTGCCGGGGACGCCAACGGACTTCGAGCGGTTGTGGGCGGCGCTCGACGCCGCACTCGCCGCCGCGGGGCCACGCCCGTGACCGCCCGCACCGCCAGCGTCACCCGCGCCACGCGCGAGACCTCCATCACCGTGACGCTCGCTCTCGACGGCACGGGCGCCGTGGACGTGAAGACCGGCATCGGCTTCCTCGACCATCTGCTCGACGCACTGGGGCGCCACGCACGGCTGGACGTGACGCTCGCCTGCAAGGGCGACCTGCACATCGACGATCACCACACCGCCGAGGACTGTGCCCTCACGTTGGGGCAGGCGTTGGACCGCGCCTTGGGCGAGCGCCGCGGTGTGGCGCGGTTCGGCTCGGCCTTCGCGCCGCTCGACGAAGCCCTGGCGCGCGCGGTCGTCGATCTGTCGGGACGGCCGTACGCCGACGTCGCGCTCGACCTCGGACGCGAGACGATCGGGGGGCTCGCGTGCGAGAACATCGCGCACGTGCTGCGCTCGCTCGCGGTGGCAGCGCGGCTCACGCTGCACGTGGACGTGCTCAAGGGCGAGAACGATCATCACAAGGCCGAGGCCGCGTTCAAAGCCACGGCGCTCGCCTTGAAACAGGCGATCGCCTGCACCGGCTTCGACGACGTGCCGTCCACCAAGGGGACGCTCCATGGCTGACGTCGTCATCGTCGACTCGGGCGTCGCCAACCTGGCGTCGATCACGAGCGGGTTGGGCCGGCTGGGCGCGAGCGTGGCGGTGACGCGCGATCCGGCCGCGGTGCGGCAGGCGCCCCGCGTGGTGTTGCCGGGGGTGGGCGCCTTCGGCGCGGGGATGGGCGCGCTGCGGGCAGGCGGGCTCGACGGTGCCATCAGGGATGTGGCCGCCAGTGGCACGCCGCTGCTCGGCATCTGCCTGGGCATGCAGCTGCTGTGCCAAGCGAGCGACGAAACCCCGGGCGTCCCCGGGCTCGGCGTGATCGCGGGCGGCTGCCGGCGCCTACCCGCCGACGTGCGCGTGCCGCACCTCGGCTGGAACACGGTTACGGCTCAGTCGGGCGGAGGCCTGGTCGCCACTGGTGTGGCGGCGTTCGCGAACTCGTACGCCCTGCGCGACGCCCCGGCGGGCTGGACGGCCGCGTGGACCACGCACGGGGTGCCGTTCGTGGCGGCGCTCGAGCGCCTCGGCGTGCTCGCCTGCCAGTTCCATCCCGAGCTGTCAGGGGCCTACGGCGCGGCTCTGTTGCAGCGCTGGCTCATGGGCGCTAAGGCCGAGCCCACTCCGGTCGCCGGCCCCACGCCGGGACTGCTGCCGCGCGTCGTGCCCTGCCTTGACGTGAAAGACGGCCGGGTAGTGAAAGGCGTGCGGTTCCAGGACCTGCGCGACGCCGGGGATCCCGCGACCCAGGGGGCCGCGTACGAGGCCCAGGGGGCGGATGAGATCGTCGTGCTCGACGTGGCCGCCTCGGCGGAGGCGCGCGCCGCCCAGGTCGACACGGTAGCGCGGGTGCGGGGGGCGATCCGGATTCCCCTCACGGTGGGCGGCGGAGTACGCAGCGTGGACGACGCGCGGCGCCTGCTCGCGGTGGGGGCGGACAAAGTGAGCGTCAACACGGCGGCGATCGCCCGCCCTGCCCTCCTGTCCGAGCTCGCGGCCGAGTTCGGCAGCCAGTGCGTCGTGCTCGCCATCGACGCGCGCCGCTCGGGCGATGACTGGGAGGCGCTGACCCTCGGAGGCCGCGCGCCGGGAAAACCCGATGCGGTGAACTGGGCGCGGGAGGGCGCGAGGTTGGGCGCCGGGGAAATCCTGCTGACGAGCTGGGACCGCGACGGCACGCGAACCGGTCCCGACCTGGAGCTGTTACGGGCCGTCGTGCGAGCCGTGCAGGTACCGGTGATCGCCTCCGGGGGCATCGGCGAGCGGGCCCACGTGGCGCAGGCGTTAGGTGCGGGCGCCGACGCCGTGCTCGCGGCGTCGGTGTTCCACGACGGCGATGACACGGTCAGTGGTATCAAGGACGACCTGTCGCTGCGCGGCATCCGGGTGCGGCGATGATCGTCCCCAGCATCGACGTGATCAACGGCCGCGCGGTGCAACTGCGCCGCGGGCGCGAATTCGTGCTGGACGGCGGCGACCCGCTGGCGCGCCTCGAGCAGTTCGCCGTGGCGGGAGAGGTGGCCGTCGTCGACCTGGACGCCGCGCTCGGCCGCGGGTCGAACGCCGACCTGATCAGGGAGATGGTGCGCCGGGCACCCTGCAGAGTGGGCGGGGGAATTCGCGACCTGGACGCGGCACGCGCCTGGCTCGACTCGGGCGCGGCGAAGATTATGATCGGTACGGCAGCGAGCCCCAAGCTGTGCGCCGCCCTGCCGCGCGAACGCGTGATCGCCGCCGTCGATACCGACCGGGGCCAGGTCGTAGTGGACGGCTGGCGTCGCGACACCGGCGTGCCGGTGGTCGAGCGGATCCGCGCGCTCGCGCCCGTCGTCGGTGGGTTTCTCTTCACGCAGGTGGAGCGCGAGGGCGCCATGGACGGATTCGACTTTCAGGCGGTCGCAGAAGCGGTGCGCGCGGCCGGGGAGTCGCGCCTGACGGCCGCCGGCGGGATCACGACCACGGTCGAGATCGCCGAGCTGGACCGGATCGGGGCGGACGCGCAGGTGGGCATGGCGTTGTACACTGGCCGGCTCACACTCGGCGCGGCGGTGGCCGCGTCGCTCGCCAAGCCGATCGACAACAGCGGACGCGGAGTCTGGCCCACGGTCGTGTGTGACGAGTGGGGGCGTGCCCTGGGACTGGTGTGGAGTACGGCCGAATCGCTGGCGCGGGCCGTCGAGGAGCGCCGCGGCGTCTACTGGTCGCGGTCGCGACAGGCGCTGTGGGTGAAAGGGGAGACGTCGGGCAACACGCAGCTGCTGCTGCGCGTGGACCTCGACTGCGACCGCGATGCGCTACGCTTCAGCGTGCGGCAACACGGCGCGGGATTCTGTCACCTCGACCGGCCGGCGTGCTGGCCGGCTGAGTTCGCCCTGGACGACCTCGAGCGCACCATAGTCACGCGAGCGGCCTCCTCCGATCCCGACTCGCGTACCAGCAAGCTGCTGGGGGACCCGGCGCTGCTCGCGGCGAAGCTGCGCGAGGAAGCCGCCGAGCTGGCGAAGGCCGAAACTCCCGGCGAGGCGGTGCACGAGACGGCCGACCTGTTGTACATGTCGCTCGTAGCCCTCGTCCGCGGTGGCGGCTCGCTCGCGGAGGTGCGGGCCGAGCTGGCACGCCGTCACGCGGGGGTAACGCGGCGGCCGATGACCGCGAAGGCTCCGGCGGACGCGCCGTGACCGCTCCACGCCTGCTGCCCCGTCGCTCGGTTTCCGAGCTGGCCCGTCGCGGCTCGGGCCTCGACGCCAAGACGCTCGCGGCCGCAGCGCGCATCGTCGAGGCCGTCCGGACACGGGGAGAGGTGGCCTTGCGCAAGCACGCCGAGCGGTTCGGGGACGTGGCGCGGGGCGCGCCGTTGTATTACAACCGCGCCGATCTGGCGCGGACGCTGGCAGGCCTTTCCCCCGAGGAGCGCACTCGGCTCGAGCGCGTCGCGGCGCGGATCCGGGCGTTCGCGGTGGCGCAACGAGGCGCGCTCGGTCCGGTGAGCGTGCCGGTGCCCGGCGGCGTCGCGGAGCACCGGATTGCGCCGATGCAGCGCGCCGGGTGCTACGCGCCCGGAGGGCGCTATGCCCTGCCCTCCTCGGTGCTGATGACCGCGGTGACCGCTCGCGTGGCGGGCGTGCGAGACATATGGGTCGCGAGCCCTAAACCACAGGGCTTAACGCTCGCCGCCGCGGCAATCGCAGGCGCGGACGGCGTGCTCGCCGTGGGAGGGGCGCAGGCGATCGCGGCGCTCGCCTACGGTGCGGGTCCCATCGCGCCGCGCGACGTGATCGTCGGACCCGGGAACCGCTACGTGGCCGCGGCGAAGCGGCTGGTCGCCGGAACGGTGGCGATCGACATGCTCGCGGGTCCGTCCGAGCTGGTCGTGTTCGCGGACTCGAGCGCGGACCCCGCCACGGTCGCGGCAGACCTGCTCGCCCAGGCCGAGCACGACCCCCACGCGGTGCCCGTGCTCGTGACCACCGATGCCACACTGGTCGAGCGCGTGAAGCGGGAGCTCGCCCGCCAGCTGGGCGATCTGCCGACCGCCCGCGTGGCACGGGCGGCGCTGGCTCACGGAGGCGCGATCGTCGTGTCGGGCGTGGACGAGGGCATCGCCGCGTGCGACGCCATCGCTCCCGAGCACCTCCAGCTCCAGCTGCGCGACGCGGACGCGGTCGCGCCTCGGCTCGCCCACTATGGCGCGTTGTTCGTCGGGGCGGCGAGCGCGGAAGTCCTGGGCGACTACGGCGCCGGCCCGAATCACGTCCTGCCCACCGGCGGCACCGCGCGATCGAGCGGCGGACTGTCGGTGTACACGTTCCTGCGGGTGCGGACCTGGCTGCGGATCACCGACGGCGTGACGGCGCGGCCGCTCGTCGAAGACGCCGTCTGGCTGGGCCGCGCGGAGGGGCTCGAGGCGCACGCGCGCGCCGCGGAGCGAAGGCTCACGACGCCCGTTGACACGCTTCCTCACCCACTCTAGGTTGCGCTCACATGCGCTTTGCGTCCACGTGTCCGCTCTGTTGTTGTCGCCTCCACCCGCGGGGTTGGACGGACGTCTCGGCGCACCCAGTGACGACATGAGGAAGCCCTAAGCCTCTCGCCTTCTGAGCCGCTCCCAGGCCCGGCCACCCAGCGTGGTCGGGTTTTTTGCTTTTGTACGCACCACCCAACGAGTCAAGATGCGATGCATGTGACCTCAAGCGCGCTCGTCTTGATCTTCATCACACTCCTCGCCGCCACCGTCAACGGCGCGCTCGGGTACGGCTTCTCCTCGATCACCGTGCCCATAGCCCTGCTGTTCTATACAAACCGGGTACTCAATCCGGTGCTGGTGTGGATCGAGGTGGTGCTCAACGCGTACGTCCTCTGGGTCAACCGGGCGAGCGTACCGCTCGTGTGGCGTCGCGTGGCGCCGATCATTCTTGGGCTGGCGCCGGGAGTGATGATGGGAACGGCCCTGGTGCACCGAGTGCAACCGGGCTGGCTCAAGCTCGCCACCTTCGTCGTGTTGCTGCCGCTGATTCTGTTACAGGCGGCGGGGGTCCGCAGGCCCATCACAGCCGAGCGCCCCGTCGGCCTGGCGTTCGGCGGCGCGCTCGGCGTGCTTTACTCCGTCACCACCATCTCCGGTCCGCCCCTGGCGCTCATGCTGAGTAACCAGGGGTTTACCAAGCAGGACTTCCGCGCCGGCCTCGGGCTCGTGCGGCTCGCCGAATCGACGTTTACCGCTACCGCGTACTACTTCGCCGGGATGTTCGTGACCGATAGCGTCGGCCTGCTGCCGTACATTCTTCCGAGCCTGGTCGTCGGAATCCCGCTTGGCGTGCGGATCATTCGCCACGTGCGGCCCGAGACTTTCCGTCGCGTCTGCATGAGTTTCGACGCCTGGGTGGTTGGATACGGCATCTCGACACTGTTGCAACAGCTCGCCTTGGTCGAGGGCGCGGCGGCGTTCTCGGTGCTCACCACGGTAGGCCTGGTGGACACCTGGTTGCTGTACCGGTTCTTCGGCTATCGGAGGGTCGAGGCACGGGCACCCGCATCGCGCGCCGGTGCCTCGACCCTGCTCGTCAGTACAGGTACGCCACACCCAGAGCGACTGTGACCTGGTCTTTCTTGCCGTTGAACGCGCCCAACGTCGAGCGGTCGTAACGCACTTCCGGCCGCACGACGGCATTGGGCCAGGCGCGGATGTTCAAGGTCGCGGTGCCGCTGCCGAACTTCTGCCCCGTGTTCGGGGAGAAGCCGAGCACGCCGCTCGTGCGGGCGCCGTTCTGGTCGTTTACGTAGTCGCCCCGGAGGGCCAAGCCGAGGGTCGAGCTGAAGTCATACGTGACCCAGCCGCCGAGGGCGAACCACTTCGCATCCTGCGTCGGATCCGGCAGCGCCGCGTTGGCCTGCTCCCGGCCGTAGTCGCCCTGTACCCACACGGCCGCCTTGCCGAGTTTGCGCCACAACAGCCCCTCGACGCCATAGCGATTGGCCGTGTTGCTGACCGCCTCTTCGGGCCCCCAAAACCCGACGACCCCGATAGAGGTGAGCGCGTCGGGATAGATTCCCACCCGTCCCATCAATGACTTATGGGTGTTGTTGTCGGCCACCTGGTCCCACCCGTTGATCACGCGGAACTGGGCGTCGACGTGGTCGTTGAATTTGGTCTCCACGCTCAGCCCGGTGCCGGTGAAGTTCTCCACGTAAATGAACTGGTTCCCTTCCGACCAGTTGGGGTTGGCGTACGTCTCGATCACCTCGAGACCCAGGAGCGTGGGAATGCGCCCCACCTTGAACTGCAGGCCGTTACCGCTGGCCGTGGGCACGTTCAAGGTGACGTAGAGATGCGGCACATCGACCGGGATCGGGGTAGCGGCGCCCGCGAAGAGCCCATTCGACTGGATGACGGTCGCATCCTGGCCCACGAGCAACTCGGTGTGAAACCCGGCGCTCAACTTCGCGGGGTCGTACGGCTTGTCGAGCACGGCCGCCAGGGCGTTGAGCGTGAAGCGGTTCTGGAACCGGTCATACAACCGACCGACGATGACCGTGTCCGCGAGGCTGTGACCCGAGTACGCGTACGACCCTTCCGCGAAGCCGGTGAGCTTGAACCCGGCAATCGTGGTCTCGAGATGGTTGACGGGTGGTGCCGGCGGGTCGGGCTTGTTGGCCGCCGCCGTGTCCTTCGGTGCAGACGATGCGCCCTGCGCGTAGAGCAGGCCGGGGGCAACGAGCCAAAGGGCAAGGAATACGGCTCTCATGTCGTGATCTCCTTCAGCGCCTTGCGCTGAACTGCATCCGCGGTCACCGCCGTGACGGCAGCGGTGTCGACTTCGCCCGTGCGGATACGGATGACGCGCTCGAGCGGCTGGACGAAGATCTTCCCGTCGCCGACGTTACCGGTGCGGGCAGATGTCAGAATCGCCTTGATCGTGGGCTCCACGAACGGCTCCGACACCGCCATCTCGAGCCGGACTTTCTCACGGAATTCCAGGACCACGGTCCTGCCGCGGTAGTGCTCCAGCATCTCGTGCTCGCCGCCGTGACCGCTCACGCGATTGATCGTGATGCCGGTGACGCCGGCCCGGAACAGCGCGGCCTTCACTTGCGGCAGCCGCTCGGGGCGGACCACCGCGGTGATGAGTTTCATCTGGCGAGCTCCTCTGAAGTAGGGGCGCAGCATGCTGCGCCCCTACGGTTAGATCGCTTCGGGTTCGGGTTCGAGCCGCCCCGCCCCCAACGACACGGCGGCCGACTCGCTGAGAATGACCGCCGAAGAGACTTCCGGCGTGTCGGGGTACGCCAATGCGCCCATCTCGGGCAGGTCGAGGCCGAGCTCTTCCACCTCCGCCGACACACGGTGGCCACCCACGACCAGCTCCGTCACCTTGTACGCGGCGTACGCCATGGCCCCGACCGCGACGAAGTTGGTCAGGCCGCCGACCAGTTGCGCGACGAACTGGCTCGCGTCACCGTAGAACAGCCCGCGCACGGCGCCCGGGACGCCATTCCACCCGTCGCCGTACGTGCCGTCGGCCAGCAAGCCGAGCGAGAGAATGCCCCACAACCCGTTGACCCCGTGCACCGAGATCGCGCCCACGGGATCGTCGATGCGGAGTTTCCCGTCGATGAAGAAGACCGCGACGCACACCAAGACACCGGCCACCCCGCCGATCAGGACCGCGGACGGCGCCGTAACGAAGGCGCACGGCGCCGTGATCGCGACCAGGCCCGCCAGCGTGCCGTTCGCCATCATCGAGGGGTCGGGCTTGCCATACTTGAGCCACATGTACAGCATCGAAGTCACCCCGCCTGCCGCCCCAGCCAGCATCGTGTTCGTCGCGATGACCCCGATGCGCAGGTCCGAGCCTGCCAGCGTCGAGCCCGCGTTGAATCCGAACCACCCGAACGCCAGGATGAACGTCCCGATCAACGCCATGGGGATGTTGTGGCCCGGGATCGCGTTGCTCGTGCCGTCGGCGTTGTACTTCCCACGGCGCGGGCCGAGCAAGGCCGCCGTCACGAACGCCATTACGCCACCCGTCATGTGCACGACCGACGACCCGGCGAAGTCCACGTGTCCGTGACCGAGCCCGAGGTTCTTGCCCAGCATCGCGAGCCAGCCGCCGCCCCAGGTCCAGTTGGCATAGATGGGATAGATGAACGCCCCGACGAACACACTGAATACCACGAACGCCGAGAACTTCCAACGCTCAGCCAATGCACCCGTGGGAATCGTGGCCGCGGTGTCCATGAACACCATCTGGAACAGGAAGTACGCGAACACCGGGGCGGTATAGGCGACGCCGGTGAGGAAGAACCCCGTCCCGCCGAACAGCCCCCACTCCTTGCCACCGATCGTGAGGGAGACTTCATGGGCGAGCTTGTCGTAGCCGCCGAGCGTGCCGAGCGCGCCGACACCGCCGGCCTGCAGCGCAAAGCCGACGACCCAGTACGCCAGCATCGCGATGCCGTAGACCATGAAGTTCATGGTGATCGTGTGCGCGGCATTTTTGGCGCGCGTGAACCCGGTCTCGACCATCGCGAACCCGGCCTGCATGAACATGACCAGGAACCCGGCGACCAGGGTCCACACGAAATTGATGGCGACCGTATTCGCCGCCGCGGCGGCGTTCGCGGCTGTGGCGAGCGAATCCGCCGGGACTGCTTGCGCCGCCAGGACCAGCGGACAGGCCAACGCCAGCATCAAACCAACGCCGACCGAGCGCTTCACGCCTTCTCCCGTCATACGGTCTCCGAGTCAGGGGGTGGAACGTTGAAGTGGTGTACGTCGTTTCGCGCAGAATATGCACGAATCATGCTACAGTGCGCTACTACCCATTCGTATGGGCGTGCCATACTGTACTAAGAAATGTGCAAAATATGCACGTTTCCGTCGACATCTGTAGCAACCGTGCCTCACAGGAGGCCCGCCTTGCGCCGACCCGGCGGGCGCCTAAGTTTCGGCGTCCATCATGCCTACGCCCGCGTACTTGAAGCGCCTCCCGTGTCTGGCTCCTTCTGCCGCGAAGCAGAAGAAGCCGGGGTCGGCGAGCGCGCGCGGGAGACGATCACTGTAGGGGGCTCGAGCCCTCGGGCGTAGAACAGATCGGCCGCGACGCGCAACTTGAGCCGTCGCGGCCGATCGCGCTTTTGGGAGACGTCATGCTACAGCCGCAGATCCTCAAATTCGGAGGGACCTCGGTGGCCGACGCGGCCGCCGTGGAGCGCGTGACGGGCGTAGTCCGCGAGCATGGCGGACCGCGGCCCGTGGTGGTCGTCTCCGCGCTCGCCGGCGCCACTGACGCGTTGCTCGCGGCGGCGGATGCGGCGGCGGACGGCCACCCCCGCGGCACCGCGCCCAGCCTCGACGCCCTGCTCGAGCGGCATGCGCGCATCGCCAACCAGCTCGTGCGGCCGGAGGCAAGGAAGGCGCTGCTCGGGGGACTGGAGGCGGCGCGGAGCGAGCTCGCCCGGCTGCTCGACCACGTCGAGCGGGAGCCGGACCGGCGAGCGGCATTGCGGGACGAGATTGCGTCGTACGGCGAGCGACTCTCGGCGTCGCTCCTCGCGGCGGCGCTGGCTGGGGCGGGCGTGGCGGGGCGCTACGTCGACTCGCGCCACTGTCTCACCACCGATGCGACACATGGCCGGGCCAAGCCGCTCTTGCCCGTCACAATCGAGCGTACCCGCGCCGCGCTCACCCCGTTGCTCGACGACGGACTCGTCCCCGTCCTGGGCGGCTACATCGCCGCGACGGTCGACGGCATCACGACCACGCTCGGGCGAGGCGGGTCAGACTACTCCGCGGCCCTGATCGGCGCCGCGCTCGACGCGCGGGAGATCCAGATCTGGACGGACGTGAGCGGCGTGCTCACCGCCGACCCGCGCGTGGTGCCGGGGGCCCGGACGGTCCCCAGTTTGTCGTACGCCGAGGCCGCGGAGCTCGCGTATTTCGGGGCCAAAGTGCTGCACCCCAAGACCATCCAGCCCGCGATGGATCGCGACATCCCCGTGCGCATCTGCAATTCGCGCGCGCCCCGCGACGGGGGGACGCTCGTGACCGCTGGGGGAGAGGTGCGGCCCGGGGGCGTGAAAGCGATCGCGCACAAGTGTGGCGTCACGATCCTCCAGATCACCGCTGCTCGCATGCTCGGGGCATACGGGTTCCTCCGCGCGTTGTTCGACGTGTTCGATCGGCATCGCACGGCGGTGGACGTCGTGACCACGTCCGAGGTGAGCGTGTCGCTCACCGTGGATGACGCGGGATCTCTGGACGCCATCGTCGCGGATCTGCAAGGGCTGGGGACGGTGTCGCTCGAGCCCGACCGGGCGATCGTGTGCGTGGTAGGTGAAGGCCTGCGCGCGACGCCTGGCGTGGCCGCCCGTGTATTCACCACGGTGCGTGACATCAACGTCTCGCTCATTTCCCAGGGCGCCTCCCGCGTCAACCTCACCTTCGTCGTCGAGGAAGCCCGGGTGCGCGAGGTGGTATGCCGGCTGCATCAGGCGTTCTTCGAACCCACGCGGAGCGTCGCATGAAGCTCGCGCTGATCGGCCACGGCCGGATGGCCCGCGTGGTGGAGGCGCAGGCCCGCGAGACGGGCCACGAGATCGGTGCCGTGATCACGTCCCGCAATGCGGCCGAAGCGCCGCGGCTGCTGCCCGGGCACACGGCGGCCATCGACTTCTCGAGCCCGGGCGCCGTGATCGACCATGTGTCGGCGGCCGTCGCGGCGGGTGTACCCCTGGTCGAGGGTACGACCGGCTGGCAGGGCGATGAGCACGAAGTACGGCGGATCGTGGACCAGGGCGGCGGCGCGATGCTGCACGGAGCGAACTTCTCGATCGGGGTGAACTTGTTCTACCGCCTGGTCGGGCACGCCGCGCATCTGTTCCGCGACATCGGGGGATACGACCCGTTCATAGAGGAGGCGCATCACGCCGGCAAGCGCGACGCGCCGTCGGGCACGGCCCTGGCGCTCCAGGCGCTGCTCGCGCGCGAGCTGGGTCGGAGCGTGCCGGTCGCGAGCACACGGGCGGGTCACATTCCGGGCGTCCACCGCGTGGGGCTGGACTCGGCGGCCGACCAGGTGCTGTTAGTACACACAGCGCGCTCCCGGGCGGGCTTCGCCGCGGGGGCGCTGCTCGGCGCGCGCTGGATCGCCGGGCGGCGGGGCATGTACGCCTTCGCCGACGTGCTCGACGACATCTGCGCGCTGGCGCGGGAGACTGAAAGGAAGGATCCATGACGCAATACGTAGGCTGGCTGCGGGGCTGTGGCACCGCCCTCGTCACCCCCTTTACGGGAACCGGCGCGGTCGATGAGAAGCGGTTCCGTGCCCTGGTCGAGCGCCAGATCGCGGCGGGCGTGCGCGTGCTGGTCCCCTGCGGCACGACCGGAGAGGCCGCGACCCTCACGGCGGCCGAGCTCGAGCGGCTCATCGCGTTGACGGTCGAGACGGCGCGCGGCCGCGCCAAGGTGCTCGCCGGCGCGGGGAGCAACGCCACGGCCGCGACCATCGACCGCGCCCGCGCCGCCCGCGCCGCCGGTGCGGACGCGCTGCTCCTGGTGGCGCCCTACTACAACAAGCCGACGCAGCCGGGCCTCGCCGCCCATTTCCGCGCCGTCGCGCAGGCGGTGGGCGATTCGCCGGTGGTGCTGTACAACGTGCCGGGCCGCACGGCATCCAACCTCGCCGCCGCGACGACGCTCGCCCTCGCGCGAGAGGTCGAGAACATCGTGGGCGTCAAGGAGGCATCGGGCGATTTGGGGCAGATCATGGCCATCCTGCGCGACCGGCCGGCGGGCTTCCGCGTGCTGTCGGGCGACGACGCCGTGACCCTGCCGCTCATCGCCCTCGGCGCAGACGGCATCGTATCCGTGGTGTCGAACGAGACACCCGACCTGATGACCAACTTGACGGAGAGCGCCTTGCGGGGCGATTGGGAGATTGCCCGCGAGCTGCACTACCGGCTGCTGCCGCTCATGGAAGCAAACTTCCTGGAATCGAACCCCGGCCCGGTCAAGGCCGCGCTGGCGGCGATGGGCCTCCTGGAAGAGCACTTCCGCCTGCCGCTCGTTCCGGTCCAGGAGCAGACCCGCGACCGGGTGCGGGCGGTGCTGGGACCGCTCGGCCTCCTGCCGGGCGCCGCGCATGTCGCTGCGTAGTCGCGTCGAGGCGCTCAGCGCGGCCGCACGCGACCGCTACGACGAAGCGGACCGCGCCCTGTTCGCCGAGTTCCGCGCCGCGCTCACCCGCGGCGACATCCGCGCAGCCGAGCGCCGCCCGGACGGTGCCTGGTGCGTCAACGCGTGGGTTAAACAGGGTATCCTGCTCGGCTTCCGCATGGGGACGCTGGTCGACATGTCCCCGCACCCGAGCTTCCCGTTCTTCGACAAGGACACCTACTCAGTTCGTCTCACCACGCTCCAGGAAGGTGTGCGCATCGTTCCCGGGGGATCGAGCATCCGCGACGGGGCATACGTTGCGGCGGGAGTGATCTGCATGCCGCCGATGTACGTCAACGTCGGCGCGTACGTGGACGCCGGTACGATGGTCGACAGCCACGCCCTGGTCGGCTCGTGCGCACAGATCGGCAAGCGCGTGCACCTCTCCGCCGCCGCCCAGATCGGCGGGGTGCTCGAGCCGGTGGGGGCGTTGCCCGTGATCGTGGAAGACGACGTGCTGGTGGGCGGCGGCTGCGGCATCTACGAGGGAACCATCGTGCGGGAGCGTGCCGTGCTCGCACCCGGGACGATGCTCACGGGCTCCACGCCGGTCCATGACCTGGTGCG
>Ga0209350_1000170_pt1 | contig 43040 bp, 29 predicted proteins | sample GraSoi013_2_20cm_2_FD_185822 | JGI IMG/M metagenome (GOLD analysis project Ga0209350, IMG submission 185822) | Grasslands soil microbial communities from the Angelo Coastal Reserve, California, USA - Sample 09_27_2013_2_20cm (SPAdes) (version 2) | ecosystem: Environmental > Terrestrial > Soil >...
AGCCACAAACTGCAGTCTTTCATCCATTACCGAACACTCCTTCCAAGGCATCACTCCCTCCCCTTTACGGGGAAAAGTGTCACCTATGTGTCCGGTACAATGTGTTACCTATGTCTCAGGCCGCTCAAGGCCGCAAATCAATCATTTACTAATTTGGCCGCTGCCCGACTTCCGCAATTTGGGTCCAACTAAAAGCTTCTCCACGTCTTCGACCGCTCGGCGTTGCTCCGCTGGAATCGCGTGCAGATGAATCTGCCGCGTGACCTCAGGCGAAGAGTGACCGAGCAACGCTTGCACCGTGGGGATCTTGTTTTGGAACGGCCTTGCCGGTTGGGTCGTTACGGCGCGGGTGCGCTTTTCATTCTGGCGGGCGTGATCGCCAACATGAGCATCTATTTTCGGCCGACCAGCCTTTTCAACACGCTGGTGATGCTGATCCTGCTCGTTGGCGGGCTCGGGCTGATTGCGCGCGCGCTGCGGCCGCACCCTGCTGCTAAGAGCGGGTAAGCGAGCGATTCCCTTTCATTATTCTTTGTGCGAATTTCTGCTGCGGGCGGGAAAACCGAGACGCGCCACTGGAGCGGCGTGGTTCAGAGCGGCCGATTTGGGCCAAGGTGCACAATCATCAGAAGTATGTGCGGCAACCAAATTAGGTTGTATATGTATTAAGCAACCAGAATAGGTTGCTCTAGCTTTAGACAACCTTATTAGGTTGACATGACTTCGAATGCCCGTATGATATGAGCATGGCGCCGACCAGGGGAAAAGGGGTACTTCGTAGCGAGCCTTGCCTTGCTCTCATCGGAGACATGGTGGGCTCGCGTGAATTGCTTCCCAGCCGACGCCCAAAGATACAAGAGAGGTTCAGAGAATTTATTCAATATCTCAATAAGAAGTACGCGAAAGACATCTTGGCGAAGTTCGTCATTACCCTCGGCGACGAATTTCAAGGCCTACTCTTGTCAGCAACACCTGTTCCCGACTTGATGTGGGACATTGACCAGCGATTCACCGATCGCGACCTGAGAGTGGGTGTCGGATTCGGTGTCTTGACTACACCCATCCAAGAAGAGGCCATAAATGTCGACGGACCCGCGCTCTATAACGCGCGGGCGGCAATAGAAAACGCAAGGCGCAAAAGATCCTTGGGTGGGGTCTTTTTTGGGTTCGGTGAGGCCGATCAAGTGATGAATGGCATCGCTCACCTTCTGTCCTTCCACCGTTCCGAGCTTACCCATCAACAGCTTCGGATCGCTGAACTCATGCGCGAAGGACGCACTCAACTGGAAGCCGCGGAGCACCTGAAGATCAGCCGACAAGCGGTCAGCAAACAGGTAAAGTCAATGGGCTGGGGAGCATATGCCGAAGCAGAACAAGCTTGGCGAGTCTTTATCGAAAAATGGGTAGATCCACCATTAGAGAAAAAAAGTGCCAAGACTCATCATTAGCGATCAGTTTTTGATGTGGTCCGAATTGTTCGTGCTGTGGTCCATCTTGTCTTACGGAATCACGGCCGATCCCCTGCCCGAGGATGCGGACGGAGTCACGTTCAAATGGCAAACTTGGCGCTGGGCTCTGCTTTTGAGGATCGTGGTCGCAGCAGTTCTCTCCTATTGGATCTGCCACTCCGTCATTGTCAGCGCTTGGCTGGCTACCTTGATCGCCATTCAACCGTGGTTCCGATTCCGAAGTCCTAAGAAGTGGACGGCCGAACTAGAGATAGTAGTAGTGGTTCTAAATCTACTCTTTGGCTTTGCCTTCATAAGACACTTCGATCTACACATGCACGCCCATCTTTCGTTGCCCATCTCTCGCGAACAAATATCGGCAATTTCCATTGTGAGCGGTGTCTTGCTATTCGTCATTCGAGGCGGAACATACATCGTCCGCGGATGTCTCCGCAAAACCGAAACTCTTCCGCAACTTACATTGCGCGGCACGGAAGCAGATTGCGATACCGGAACGAAGAGACTTGATCTAGTGGAGATGAACCGCGGCCGCCTGATTGGAAATTTGGAGCGCTTGGTTCTAACCGTGGTCGTGGTTGCGGGGAGCTATGCAGCGTTGGGCTTTCTCATCGCAGCAAAGGGCCTAATTCGGTCAGAGGAACTCCAGGAGCGAGAATTTGCGGAGTACTTCCTGGTGGGCTCCTTATGCAGCGTCTTAGTTGCCCTGTGTGCCGGACTGGTCATAAGGTACACGCTTCTAGCGTTATGGCCGGAGCTTTTGTCGCTACAAATGGGATCCTAGACTTGCAACACCCAGGTTTTTCCGATGAAAGAACGATAGCCCGGTCGAACCAGCCTGATATCGGTATGGGCTGTGCACGAATGGCATGTTTTCATTCCATTGGGGTTAGCTACGACAACGCCAATCGCCTGGCGCAGGTCGCTCAGGGGTCCTCGATCGTGGCCTTCGCTTACGACACCGATGGTCGGCGCACGACGGTCACGCTGCCGAACGGCGTCACGATGCGCTACAGCTACGATCGGGCGTCGCAGCTTACGGGGATCAACTACACGCTGGGATCGAGCACGCTCGGCAATCTTACGTACACGTATGACCCGGGAGGCCAGCGCACGAGTGCGGGGGGGTAGTTTCGCGCGGGCAGGAGTTCCGCAAGCCCTTTCGTCCGCGTCCTACAATTCGGACAACCAGCTTACTCAGTTCGGATCCTCGAATCTTACCTACGATGCGAACGGGAATTTAGCGAGCGATGGCACAAACATATACACCTGGAATGCCCGGAATCAATTGGCGGCAATCAGTGGCGGTGGGAGCGCTGCATTTCAATACGATCCGTTCGGCCGTCGGGTCACGAAAACCACAGGATCGACAACGAATTACCTCTATGACGGTGCAAGCATTGTGGAAGAGCTTTCAGGAGGGACTCCAGTCAGGTTAAGGAATGACACTTTAAATGTCTCCGATGATCGTCTCGCCGATCTCTTGGATGGAACGACCAACCTGCTTTTTGAGCCACGCTCCAAACCGGCTTGCAAACTCCGAATCCTCCAGCAAGAGGTCGCGCGTAAAAGATTGTCCTTCATACTTGGTTAGCAATACTTCATCGCTTGTTTTCTAGCCGTAACATTCGTATCCTTCTCAATTCCCGCAGCATGAGGAATCTCCATGGCCGAAAATGCTACCTTCATTACCAGTGGTGGTTCACGCAGGTTCAGTCCTCGCGTGCTTGTTTCGATTCTCCTGCTCGCCGGGCTGCCGGCCGGGTTGATCGGTTACAAGGCGCATGGCGGATTGAAGCGCATCAATGAATTGCGCGCGACGGGCTCACTGCAGATACCGACAGACTCTTTGCATCGTCCTGCCGGCTCGGAGTTCATCGCGAGCGGTGCCCAGACGCTTGCTTACCTGAATATAGTCTGGCCGGCGCTGGTGTTCGGGGTTCTCATCAGCGCGGCGGTCCATGCGACAGTTTCTCCTCGACATTTGGCCACGCTGTTCGGGCAAGGCCTGGTCAAACCACAACTTGCTGCAGCAGCGGCTGGCGCTCCCTTAATGTTGTGCTCTTGTTGTGTGGCTCCGATGTTTCCCGCGGTGTATCGTCGGAGCCGCCGTTTGGGGCCGTCGTTAGCATTCACCCTGGCTGCTCCTGCTTTGAACCCTGCCGCCCTCACCTTCTCATTCCTGCTATTCCCTCTGTCCATTGCCGGGATGCGATTGGTTATGGCCATCGTTCTGGTGGTCATGGTTTCGGCGCTGGTGGCGCGAGTTGCTGGACCCGTGCAGGTGCGCACGGCAGGCATCGACGAGTTCGCAGAAACGGGAGACGGCCTGGGTGACCTCATCCGGGCATACTTCCGCTCGCTCGCGTACATCTCTGTGCGGACGGTGCCCTGGATCTTGTTGGGCATTTGGGTTTCCATGGTCATTGCCAATCGCATCCCCATCCAGACACTTGCTTCAGGGGGATCGAAGGTGCTGATCCTGATGGTGGTGGCAACGGGGGCGCTGCTGCTCACCATGCCCTCATTTTTCGAGATACCTCTGGCCCTGTCGCTGTTGGCCGCCGGCGCTTCCGCCGGAACTGCCCTCGCCGTGCTGATCGCCGGTCCAGCCATCAATCTGGCCTCATTGCTGGTAATCGCGCGCTATAGCCATTGGAAGGTTGCGGCGCTGGTGGCGGGGGCCGTATGGACCACCGCGGTTGCTGGAGGCCTGTTAATTGGATAGGATTCTTGTCTGTTGTTCCCGGCCCGAAGGTGGCATGTGGCAGCTCCCCAACAAGCTGCGGCGGATGGTTCGGTGAAGCGAGACGCGGCGCTCGCCGCGTGGGTGCGTGACGCGCGACGGAGGACGCTGGAAGTTGTGGCGGATCTCTCGGACGAGCAGCTCCTGGGCCCGCAACTGCGGATCGTGAATCCCTTGTTGTGGGAAATCGGCCACGTCGCCTGGTTCCAGGAAAAATGGGCGTTGCGTCACGCGGCTGGTGCGACGCCGATCCGCGCTGACGGGGACTCGCTCTACGATTCAGCCGCCATCCCGCATGACACGCGTTGGAGCTTGCCGTTGCCGTCGCGCGCCGACACGTTGGCGTACATGATGGCCGTGCGCGACCGTGTACTGGAGCGTATCGAACGGGCGAAGCTCACCGAGAACGACCGTTATTTTATTGCTCTAGGCGTTTTCCACGAGGACATGCACACGGAAGCTTTCACGTACACGCGGCAAACGCATGGGTGGACCGCACCCTTTATTTCCGGATTGGAGGCGGTGATTTCCAGCGGGGCGGGACCACTGCGCGGAGATGCGCAAGTTCCCGGAGGACGTTTTCTGCTGGGAGCGGGTCGCGAAGAGCCGTTTGTTTTCGACAATGAGAAGTGGGCGCACGCGGTTGAGGTGCCTCCGTTCGCGATCGCGCGCGCGGCGGTGACGCAAGCGGAATTTGCGGAGTTCGTGGAAGGACGGGGATACAGCCGGCGAGAATTCTGGAGCGAGCCGGGATGGAACTGGTGCGAGAGTGCACACGCGGAGTATCCCGTGTATTGGAAGCGCGAAGCAGCGGGACGCTGGCTGCGGCGCAATTTCGATCAGTGGACGCCGCTGGAGCCGCACCGCCCTGTACTGCACGTCAACTGGTGGGAGGCCGAGGCCTACTGTAATTGGGCTGGGCGCAGATTGCCGACCGAGGCCGAATGGGAAGTGGCTGCCTCGGCCGAACCGGCCCATTCCGGCAAGGAACTTGCGGACGTAAAGCACCGGTTTCCCTGGGGCGGCGAAGCACCGGGAGTGGAACACGCCAACTTGGGATTGCGAGCAATGGGCGCGGTGAACGTCAGCGCGTTCCCGGCCGGCGACAGCGCGTTTGGCTGCCGCCAGATGATCGGCAATGTGTGGGAATGGACTGCCACCGACTTCGGGCCATACCCCGGGTTTGAAATCGATCCCTACCGTGAATACTCGCAACCGTGGTTCGGTACGCACAAGGTCCTGCGCGGCGGCGCGTGGCCGACGCAGCCGCGGCTGCTCCGCAATACCTGGCGGAACTTCTATCCGCCGGATCGCCGCGACGTGTGGGCGGGATTTCGCACCTGCCGGCCATAACAGCGAGTGAAAATCACACTAGTTACGCCGGCACCCGCGCAAATCCACACCGGAAACCGGACCACCGCGGATCGCTGGGCACGGCTCCTGAGAGAATTAGGCAACGAAGTCGACGTCCAGCGAGACTGGAATGAGGAACAATGCGACCTGCTGATTGCTTTGCACGCGCGTCACAGCTTTGCGGCGATGCGGCGTTTTCGCGAGAAGCATCGACGTGCCCCGCTCATTCTCGCGCTGACCGGCACGGACATCTACGGCGACCTGGAGAAGGGCGCCGAAGCAATGCGTTCGCTGGATCTGGCAACGAGGATTGTTGTGCTGCAGGAGCTTGCAGTGCGGGCCGTTCCCGAAAGCGCGCGGGGAAAAGTGAGCGTAATTTACCAATCGGCTGAGCGCCCCGCAATATCTCCTCCGCGGGAAGAGGGTTGTTTCCAGGTGTGCGTGCTGGCGCACGTGCGGCGGGTCAAGGACCCGCTGCGGGCGGCGTATGCCGTCCGCGAGTTGCCGGCTTCGTCGAAGATTCAGGTAAAGCACGCCGGGGCCTTGCTGGACCCGGAGTTTCAGGGACAGGTGGAAGGCGAACAGCGGACCAATCTGCGCTACCACTGGCTGGGACCTCTCACGCACGAAAAAGCTGTGGATCTATTGGCCCGCTCGCACCTGCTGGCGCTCACGTCTCACCTTGAGGGCGGGGCCAACGTTGTCAGCGAAGCCATCGCCGCCTGCACTCCGGTCATTTCGTCGCTTATTCCCGGCTCGGTCGGCATTTTGGGAAAAGAATATACAGGATACTTTCCCGTGGGCGATAGCGGGGCACTTCGGGAACAGCTCCAGAAGGCGGAATCCAATGACGGGTTTTATCGTGACCTCCAAGACCGGGTCGCAAGGTTGCGTCCGCTGGTGGGTGCTGACCGCGAGCGCGAAGCCTGGAGCGCTTTGTTGACCGAACTCCGCTGAGGAACTGAATTCCAGAAACTCTGGCACGGTCTGCACCCCGTATGGGTGCCATTCCTCGACGCTACCGCCCGCTTGCAATCTACACTATATCTAGATAATATCTAGAAATGCTCCGCTTCGAGTGGGACGAGAGGGAAAATAGGGGCAATCGGACGAAGCATGGAGTGTGGTTTGAAGAAGCCCAGAGCGCTTTCCGCGATCCGAATGCACGCCTCTTCCATGATCCAGAACACTCAGAGGAGGAGGATCGGTTTATCCTCATCGGAGTGAGTTCAACGGCAAGACCTCTGGTCGTCGTTCACTGCTATAAGGAATCCGATTCAGTGATTCGGATCATTTTCGCGCGGAAGGCAACCAAGAAGGAATATGACTTTTCCAAGATGAAAGAACTCAAGAACCCGTACGCGGGCAAGAAACAAGCCGTTGGAATCAACTTGAGTGCGGAAGTCGTGGACTATTTCAAGGGACTGGCGGATGAGACAGGACTTCCTTACCAGAAGTTAATCAACCTTTATCTTCTCGACTGTGCGAAAAAGCGCAAGAAACTGATGATGAAGTGGGTAGCGTAGAGTCTTAAGGTGAAATTCGTCTACCGCAGCTGGATTACTCGCGTCCAGGATCCGCTGTAAAAGTAGGCGGCCTCGCTGACGCCGCTTGTCGATGGCTATCTTTTTGGAGCAACTTTGGAGCAATCTAAGAAAGGCTTGAAACTAATAAGCGCAACCGAAGCAACGACTTAGATTGAATTTACGCTTGCTTTGCAAGCAGGGGGCCGCGGGTTCGAGTCCCGCCACGTCCACCAACCATATTCGTTTCAACAAAATAGCGCCGAAGATTGTCCTGTATAGCACCTGCCGTTTAAGCAGGGGGTCAGGAGTTCGAATCCCTTCACGTCCATTATCTTTTTTCTTTCTTACTTCCGTATTGCCATTCGTTCATTCGTTCGCTGCCATTGAGCGTTTGTCGGGATTAAGCGACTCGTGTTCAGCCGTTGGCTCGCCGCTTGACGAGCGCCCTTCGAATTGGCCATCACATTCGTAGCGGTGGTTTTAGCGATCTAACGCCACTGCGAACGGCTCCGCAAGAGCGGGCTGGCTAGGCGACGAATCGTCTGTAGAGGGCTTCCAGGTAGGCGCCGACTTGATGTCTCGGGGAATGGAGGACTCCATGTCACGGCTGGAGCTGCGATCGCAGATAACCAAGTTACAGGAGCAGGCTCTGGAATCGAACTGAGATCTATCACGGCGATGCCGTCCCCATTGCCGGTGATGGCGATGATTCGGTCATCTTTCCCGTTTGCGACCAGAGCGCGGAAATTCGGCGAAAGCGGCAAGGGTAAAGCTATGCGAGCGCGAAACGCCCCAGTAACTCCGTCGAAGACGTCGATGGCATTAGTGCCGGGCTGGAAGAAGAGACTGCCGTTTGCCGAAAAGGCCCCGCCATAAAGATAGTTTGCGTCGATGCTCTCGGGGACGTTCAGCACCTGCAACCCGATGCCGTTAAGGTTTGTGTCCACAAAGAATCCATCAGCAAAAAGGCGAGTTTGGGTCCCGCTCATCTCGAGCTCGTAACCATTCGGCGCGAAGACAGAATAGCCGTTATTCGGAATAGTGACTTGGCCCGACACTGTATCTAGATATCCGAGGATCCCATCGTCGTTGAAGAAGATCCGCGTGCCATCCGCCGAAGTGACGATGCTCCCGCCGATCATCCCGCCTTGAGTCGGGAGGCAATTTCCCGAAGACGAAGGCCCCACATTGCTCAAAAGCCCAGTCGTGGGATCAAGCCGAAGCAGAAAGCCGCAGCCTCCGTCCCCATTGAGGTCGGAAGTCGCCACATACACAACGCCACTGTTGGTTATGGCCAAAGCTGTCGGCACTTCCGTCAAGGGAAGGAATTGCGAAGCGTAGGGAAAACTCTTTAGGGCATTAGAATGATTCAGGTCGATTACATACACCGCAGTGGCCCCAGCATCGGCTACGGCGAGACTGGCGCCATTAGGAGACATTGCCATCCCTATCAGGCGTTGTGGTCCGGACGCGCCCTGAGGCGCCGGAATGGGAATTGACGGGAGCCAGGCATTCTGCGTCAACGAGAAAACACGAATCTGGTTCGCATCGCTGAAGTAATAGACATTGCGGATTCCATCGTACATGCCGTCGGCTAATTGTCCCGACACCGCATACCGCTGGACGGGGGGCAAATAGTTCATCTGCTGCGTGGCAATCGTGGAACCCGTGGAGTTCGTTACATCTATGCTTGAAGACGTCCCCGCCGTCCCCGGAGGAATCGTATAGTGCAAGGCATTCGACGGAAAAACCGGTGCCGTGAAGTAGGTCGAGCCGTACGGATTAGGACTAAAATCGGCAACCGTGGCCGTAGCGCCCCCAACCGTCACTTGAAGGTCAGACGGAGGTTTTATGAAAAGCGCGCCTCCCGTGTAAAGCTGTGGCCCGAAACCGTAACCGAACAACTCTCCCGTCCCGCCACCCTCCACTGTTGAATACGTGGTGGCAGACTCCAAAACCCAGGGACCGTACGAAAAGCCATCGGGGATCACTTGGGATGAGCCGTCCGTCGCAAATGTCCGAACGTCAACCGGGCCTGGATTTCCCGCTGGTGTGACGGCTTCCAGAAAGCCGGGAAAACCATTGTTGTTGATAGCGCTGGCCGCGTTGGCGCCAAAATAGATGCTTCCTAGTGGTGGAGGAGGCACACCGCCAATATTGGGGAGCCAGCTCGTCATTGTTCCCCCGGTAACGGGGCCAAACGGAATTGCCAGTTGCGTTTCCGTAAACCGCGATCCGATGGGCAGTGGCTGCACCGCCATTGTGTCAAGCAGCCCGATTCCTCCACCGGGGATCACACCGCTGGCCAATCCCCCCGGAGTGATCCCCTGATACATCGGTTGAACCGTCGAATACGAACCCGGAGCAGGCATATTCAGCTGAGAAATCCACCCGCTCAGTTTTCCCGTCGCGACGTCGTACTTATCGAATACATCCGAACCATTCGGGTCGGTTAGGAAGACGGAGCTCTTATCTGGACCCACTAGGAGAACGGAGATTGGGGCGTAAGAGGCTGTTTTTGGAGCCGACGCGGCAAACGAAGATTTCACCGCGAGGGTCGCAGGATCGAGATTGTAAATGTTGTACCCATCGAAGGCGAAAAGAGTGTTGCCGTCAGATGAAACGCCAAACGTCGTGAGCGCGCTCAGGGAGCCTCCTGAGAGCTGTCCGGACAGGTTCCAGGTGCCAGTTGCAGGGTCCAGGGAACAGAGCTGCGAACTACCCGATCCGGTAAGGACCGGGGCAAGAAGAACTCGCGTGCGATTGTTTGTAAGGATCACGTTCTCAACTCTGTTGAAACACGAAGGGACCGTCGGTGCCGAGCCGTTATATCCGTAGCCGGTGCCGCTTTGTCCGAATACCGTGATGTTATTCGTAGCCGGATCCCACAACGCGATCGGCCCGTTCCCGTCAACCCAGGAAAAGCCAGGTACGAGGAAATAGGTTTCAAGAATCAATTTGCCGTTGGCAAGCGCGTATACCGCATTTGCCGGGAATCCGTATTGGCTGATCGTGCTCGCGGCATAGCGCTTCACGATCGTCAGTTGTACGGGGTCAACAACGTACAAGTCGCCCAGCATCGTGCCGACATAGAGCACGCTGCCATCCGGAGCCTGATCGAGACCGAATGCGCCGGGAATGGTTAGAGTTGCTGTTAGTTTTTTTGCAGTCGCGTCCACGACGTAGAGTCGGCTGAGATACGGCTCGGTCGAAAAAAATCTTTGCGTCGCCGCATGGTAGACCGTGTAGTTCGGCGGCGGGAAACCGTAATAGGGAGCCAGCGTGTCGGCGCGGAGCAGTAGATCCGCAGTGCTCAGGGCAACCGGTTTGAACTGATCCGGAGGGCCAATCACAATCGGCATGGAAGCCGTAGCCTGAGCCGGGCCGAAGGTCGCCGTTACCGTAAGCGTGCCTGCCGTGGCTCCCGTGCCTGCCGTGACGTACACATTGAATCCGACTCCCTGAGGCGGAGACGTGTAGCTCGTCGGTGATACCGTTACGCCGGAAGGCACGCCGCTAACCCGCAATGCGATGCTTCCGATTGGCGTCCCAATGCTCGCATTCCCCAATTGAAGCTCAAAAGAATTGGTTGCCCCGGCGGGCACCGTAAGCGTTGTGGGTTGCAATGTCAGGTTCAGAGCTGCAGCGACAATGGAAAGGCTGATCTGGAGCTGATGGGTCATCCCTCCCGCCGAACCGGTGATGACAAAACTTCCATTGGAGGTCGGTGCGGCAGAAAACGTGGTGCTCACCGTTATTGCTTGGCTTCCGCCGCCCGGCTGCAGGCTGAACGATGGCGGGGAGAGCTTGACGCCGGTTGGCACTCCCGAGAAGGAAATCGAAACGGGTTGACTGAATCCGTTGTAACCCACGGCGGAAATATTGAAAGTCTCTGACGCGCTCTGGCTGATCACAAGGAAATTGTTCGTCCCAGTAGTGAGCTGAAAATCAGGCGTCGTGTTGATGGAGATGGGCAACTGCGCCGTAGCAGTAACGGATCCGCTGCTCGCGCTGAATGTGACCGTGCCCGAAGACGCACCGGTTGCGGCTGTGAAGTAGAACGTCGCCGTACCCCCCGGAAAAACACTGAAAGTCGAACTGCTCACGCTCACGCCGGAAGGCAAGCCGCTAACACTTCCGCTGACGAGTTGGTTGAAGCCGTTGATCGCATTGACGGAAAGCTGCACCTGCTGCTGCACCGTAGGGATGAGCGAAACACTGGCAGGCTGCAAGGATAAAGAAATGCCGGGAGGTCCCGTAACCGTGAGCTGGAATTGCGTGGACGGCGAGAGTGTCCCGCCGGAACCATTCACAGTTATCGTCAAATTCCCAGCCCCGGCAGTGGAAGCTGCGTTCAACTGAACCTGCTGCGTTCCCGAACCCGTAAAGGTGAAACTAGACGGCGATGCCGTCACACCGGCAGGTAATCCGCCAAAGGATACCGACATGCTTCCGCTGAACCCGTTCAGCGCCTGGCCGGTCACCGTGATGGTGACCATACCGCCTGGGTAAATCGAAAGCGCGGTGGGATTGACGCTGAGGATATAGCTGGGCGAATTCTGGCCACCCGCCCCATTGTTACCGCCGCCCCCGCAGCCGATAAAGCCGGCAATCGAGAGCGACGAGACGGCGAAAACGACTGCTAGGAGCAGCGCCTGTTTGGAATAGTATGTGAACGACCTGTGGGGAGGCACTGCGGAGTAAAGAACATGATAAGGGCAGGGGACTGGCCCTGGAAGAGGTTTCATCGTCTGCCCTCGATGAGACGAACCACCGTTTTCGAGGTCGTCATATTAGCATCTTGTTTGAGAAATGCAAAACACTTGGTGCATCGGCAACCCAAAGATTTGAGACTACTGCGGGACAAAGATTGCCGGTTTGTCTGACGGGGTTACGCAAATGTGGGAGAGACTAGTGACAGTGCCAAGCTGACATCTGCGCATGACGGCCTACTCGGAAGTAATGGACATCCGGAAGTAATGGACATCCGGAGGAAGGTGCCACTCGTAAGAACCATTTTGGAGCAACTTTGGAGCAACCTAAGAACAGCTTGGGACTGATAAGCGCAACCGAAGCAACGACTTAGATTGAATTTCTGCTTGCTTTGCAAGCAGGGGGTCGCCGGTTCGATCCCGGTCACGTCCACCAACCATCTGCCCGCAATCTCCATTGCTCACTAGGGCGTTGTCTCGGTGTTTCGTGTGACTGTTTGAACCTGCCCACACGATCCGAGTGGCTTCTAAATTGACAACTCACTATGTCCGGTTTCAACTTTCCCATTCGTCATCTAGGTGTAGGCCGTAATCAGGCTCTGAAAAAGAGACGCCAGCCGGCAAGGCGTCGCTCGAATCAATGATCGTTGATGCCCCTGGGGATGGGTTAGGTTTGTTGAGAATCGGCCTCCCGCATTCCGCGCAAACTCTTGTTGCTAAACGACTTGCCACCGTTTATGCTCACTCAATACATGCACCCCGGAAGCGTTGCTGCGTCCCTCACGGCCTTGCTTTGGCCCCTTGCCAAACGGCTACGGCCGCTTTTTTTGACCCTGCTTCTCGCGCTGATTCCTGCCCCCATTTCGGCTCAGCAATCGCACAAAGGTGCGAGCGCCGGGCTCGAGCTAATTCGCTCTTATATTTCCGCCGGATGGAAAACTCTCTCCCGGTCTCTTTCTGATTGTGCCACTTTCAGCGATACCAAGCTGACTACCGCGCCACAGCTTTATCTTCCCGCCGACTTTCCCGTGCCGGAATCCGTGAAGCAACTCGAGACTCGTTGCAAGATTCAAGTCAAGAGTTTGCCTCCGTCCGCTAGTCATCTGGGAACGAGCGCGGCTCAGTCCATCGATCCTCCTGGCTTGCTCTATCTGGAGAACCACTACGTTGTCCCCGGCGGAAGATTCAATGAAATGTACGGATGGGACAGTTACTTCATCATCGTGGGGCTTCTCCGCGATGGCCGGCTCGATCTTGCCCGGGACATGGTGAACAATTTTCTGTTCGAGGTCGAGCATTATGGCGCCGTTCTGAACGCCAACCGCACTTATTACCTCACCCGTTCGCAGCCGCCTTTCCTGACCTCCATGATTCTAGGTGTCTACGGCGCGCAGAAGTCCGCGGGCCATGAAGACCGCAAGTGGCTCGAAAGGGCTTACCAACTTGCTGTCAAGGATCACAGCCTGTGGGTTGCGGAACCTCACCTCGCGGGGTCCACTGGTCTCTCGCGTTATTTCGATTTTGGAGACGGCCCCGCGCCCGAAAGCGTGAAGGATGAGACAGGTCACTATCGCGAAGTGGTTGCCTACATCCTGGCTCATCCGGAGGTGGACCAGAGTCTCGTGGTTAGAAAAGCGCCCGGGCAAACTGCCTCCTCAAGCGCCGGCTCGACGTACTCCCTTCAGGTTTGCGACGTTGCCCGCACGACGGCCAAAACGGATTGCACCATCGCCGCAGGCGTGGCGTTGAGCGCGGACTTCTACAAGGGCGACCGCTCCATGCGCGAATCCGGCTATGACATTTCCTTTCGCTTTGGCCCGTACGGAGCCGGAACGCATCATTTTGCCCCGATCTGCCTCAATAGCCTGCTTTATAAGTCCGAAAAAGATCTCGAAGAGCTCAGTAAGATTCTGGGCCGCACGGAAGATGCGGAACAGTGGCGGAAGCGCGCCGAAGAGCGCAAGGCGGCAATCCAGAAATATCTTTGGAATGGCCAGCGCGGCTTGTTCGTGGACTATGACTTCGTGCATCAGGCGCAATCGTCCTACGATTATGTGACGACTTTCTTTCCGCTCTGGGCAGGTATCGCGACCGCTGAGCAGGCGCAAGCGCTGATCAAGCATCTTCCCACGTTTGAGCAGCCCGGCGGACTGGTCATGAGCCCTCACGAAACGGGCGGCCAGTGGGACTTCCCGTACGCCTGGGCGCCCGATCAGCTGATTGCTGACGAAGGCTTGCGAAAATATGGATTCAACAAGGAAGCCGACCGCGTCTCGTACGAGTTTCTCTCCACTGTGGCGGAAAATTTCCGGCGCGACGGAACCATCCGGGAAAAATACAACGCCGTCACGCGCTCGTCCGAAACCCAGGTGACCGCGGGCTATCATATGAACATTGTGGGCTTTGGCTGGACAAACGGAGTGTTCCTGGAGCTCCTGCACGAATTGCCCGCGGAGATGGTACAGAAGCTCGCCGGCGAGCAGGGTAGCAGCGCGGCGGCTACACATTAAGAGTGTTGCTTACGGTGGGGGAGCAGCTGCAGTGATTTTCTAAATAGCGCGAAATACTCCGCTCAGGGTTTCGAGTCCTTCTGAGCCTGCAACTGTTCCGATAATTTCAGTTCGCGTTCCGCGTCTTCCGTCCTGCCCAATTCCCGGTAAGCCTGCCCTAGCAAATGGTGAGGTATGGGATTATTGGGATCCATGGCCAAGGCGCGCTGCAAGGCTCGCACGGCGAGCGCGGTTTCGCCTTTTTTCTCCAGCACCTTGCCCATTAGGATGTACGGCCCCGTGGACGTTGCATCCAGCCAGATGGACCGCTGCAAGAGTTTTTCCGCCTCCTCGTACTTTTGCTGCCGCGTATAGGCATCCGCCAATTTGTAATAGACGGCAGCATCTCCCGGATTGAGCTCCAGTTCCTTCTGAAATTGTTCGGCAGCTTCCGGCAGGCGCGATTTGTAGAGATAAAGTTCGCCGAGCAGCAGGTGTACGCGCGGCAGCTTCGGATCGAGCTCCACCGCCTTCCTCGCGTATTCCTCCGCGACCGGATCGTAGTCCTGCCTAAGCAGCATGCGCGCCGTGAAGAGGTAGCTGGCGGCCGATTCAGCGGACACGCCAAACATCTTTGCGAACGCCTTGCGCGCGCTGGCGTAGTCTTTCGTTTGGATGTAGCAAATCCCCAGAATATAGGAAGCATCCACGTTCGCGCTGGGATACCACGTCTGCACCTTTTCCAGCGGCCCAATGGCCTCCGCGGGCCGCCCGGCCAGGTAATACGAGAGCCCCATCAACTGAATCGCCTCGCTATCTCCCGGATCCTCCTCCAGCGCCTTTTTGAAGCTCGCCACAGCTTTCAGAAAATCGCTCTTTTTGTAATAAGCGATGCCGATTGCGCGCACGATTCCGCGCCGCGCGGGCTCCGCTGCGGCAATGTTCTCAAGGAGTCGCAGCGCTTCATCGTTGTTACCTTGTTGCATCAGGCGTGTGGCTTGCTCGAAGCTGGCGTCCCGCGTTGCGGACGATGCACTTGGAGTTGAACCATCCTGTTTTGGCGCGCCCTGTGCGGCCGGCGATTCCGCATGCAGCGCGGCGCAGACGGCAAGGCCGCCAACCAGCACGAAAACAGAACGAATTGGGAGTAGCGTCATATGGAATTTCCGCGCAGCACTTACGAAACGATTAAAGCATAAAAAACGGGGAGCCCGTGAGGGCTCCCCGTCGGGGTGGTAAGGCGTCTTTGGTCTTTGTTAGAAAGAGAATCTCAGTCCAAACGTCAGTAGCCGCATCGAAGTGTTATTTTCGATGTTCGTTATCCGTCCGGCGTCGCCACCGCAATCGACACAAAGATTGCCCTGGGTGTAGTTGAAGCCCAGGACCGGGTGGTTAAAGATATTGTTGGCGTCCATGCGGAACTCCGCCTTGTAACGTTCGGTGATGCGGAAGTTTTTCGCGAGCGACAGATTTGAAGTGAAGAGATGCGGCCCGCGAAACGAGTCGTACCCGATGTTTCCGAGTGTGCCGCAAGCCGGACGAGAGAATCCCGCTATGGTCGGCCTTGCCATGCTGCATTGGTTGGGGTCAGACTTGCATGAACCTGCGGCAATTAAGGTGAGCCCGGGGATTATACAAGTCTTGGTTGGGTCAGTAGGGTCCGGAATAGTAGTAAAGACGGGAGTAAACCAAGTAAGGTTCCCGCTCGAGTCCCGCTTCGCGCCCAGCTTAAGTGATCCTGAGCCCTTGTTAGGACGGCAGATACTGGTATTCTCGTCCTCGCCGCAGGCACTATAGCTCGCCGTCCACGGCAGACCCCCGCTCCAGTTGGTGATGCTCGTCAATCTCCATCCGCCGATAAGAGCGTCCGTCAAAGTGTTGGCGCCGCTCATGTATTTCTTGCCCTTGCCGAACGGCAGTTCATAGAGGATGTTCGTTATCCACACGTGATTCCGGTTCACATTCATGGGGCCATAGCCGACTGAGGGGTCGACGGAGTAATAGTTGTTGTCATGGAATCTCGCGCGCGAAAAAGTGTAATGCGAGACGAATTGGAGTCCCTGAGAAATTCGCTTTTCCACTTTGAGTTGCAACGCATTGTAGTTGCTGCTTGCATCCATGCCAAAGTAGTTCCCCAAGTCCGACGAGCAGCAAGTCAGCTGATCCGACAGTGGAACATTGGCCAGGCCACAGACTCCCTGCGAGACAGAGCAATCAGGATAGATGTAATGGTTGAAGAAGGGACGTGCGTTGTCCGGGTTCGCAGTCCCATACCCAGCAATGCTTCTCTCATTAACGTTATATGCCGGTCCGTCACCCGCGAATCCGTGCGTGCCCTTATTTCCGACGTAAGCCACTTCCACTGTCATCGTGGAGGTCAACTGGTGCTCGACCGTTGCGTTCCACATATCTATGCTAGCGGGTCGTTGCACCGTCGGACGAATTCGCGGATCCACGCTGTTTGTCGGTCCACGCAGAGGAATCGTGCCATTAGAACGGACCGCCGGGAACTGGGCCGGTTGTGGCCCGGTGGCCGAGTCCATCTGATATACGGGAACGTTGTCGTTGATGGCTGCAGGAATGAGGTCATGCGCTTGGATGGATTGGTGAACAAGCACGGGGAGGTTCTGCGTCACGGCATGGCCAAAGTTCGAGCCGAATACTCCGATGTCGAAACTCCGGCCGTAGCCGATGCGCACGACAGTTTTTGGCCGCAATTGATATGCGATGCCTATGCGCGGCCCGAATGCGCCGATATAGTTTCGGATGTTGCCGTTTGACCCGTACGGGCCGTTCCCGCTCACCCGGATGACGCCTTGGTCGAGGTTTGCAAAACCGCCATTGCCCTTGGCATTCACGGACTCCGGGAAATAGTCTTCCCAACGCATGCCATAGGTGATTGTCAACTTGCTGCTCATCCGGAATTGGTCCTGGGCATACAGGAAAAAGCGCTTCTGACTCTCCGCGGCATTTTGGCTAACGCTGGCGAAACGCTCGAATTTGGAAACATCACCTAATAGAAAAGAAGCTAGATCCAGCCCGCCCGCGTTGCTCCCGGAAACCGGGTCGTAAAGCGACGTCTCTTTGTGGCTGAAGACGAGTTGCCCCGTTCGATTGGCGTCGCTTGGGAAGCGCAGGTTGTGCGCAAAGCGAAGGTCTGCGCCAAACTTCATGGCATGGTTCCCACTGATTTTGGTCCAGTTGTTCACGAACTGGTACTGGTGCTCATTTTCAATTAGCGGGCAGTTGCAGCGGGAAGGATCCAGGCCGTCTCCAAAGTTAGTCAGCGTGCCGTCAAACTGGAAAGCGGGGAGGCCTCCGGTGGACGTATCGCTAGTGTTTAGTCCGTTCAGTCCCAATGCTTGCGCGGCCGCGACGTTCGCGTCCGGTTTGATCGAATGCGGATTGTACTTGAACCAGCCGAACCGGAAGTCCGTCAGCAGCGTTGTGCTGATTGCCTTGTCGAATCCCGCTGCCAAGCTGTGGTTGTGAATGATGGAGCTGCCGCTCAAGCCCCCAACTCCAGTACCTTGGCCTCCGAGCCCGATACCCAGGATGGGCTGCCCATTTAGGCTATAGTAGGCACGGGTGTAACGGCCAAAGATGTGCAAATTCCCTGGGGCCTGATAGTCGCCCCGTGTGTCGAACGTATTCCCGTGGAATGGGCCAGAACCGTTACCAAAGAAGTTAAAAGCCTTCACGTTCGCGTTTGCCGGCTGCGGAAAGAGTTTCAATAATTTTACAGCAATGGGAGAGAGCCGGCCCACAGGAATCAAATTGCCCGCGAAGGCCGTGCGTCCCGCGCCGGTATTGGCGTTTCCAGTCGCAGGGTCGTAGACTTGGCCGCCTCCGCTGACACCTGCCGTGAGGTACTCGCTCAAATCGCAGTTACCCGTTGTCGCCGTGCAGGTGCTGAGAACCTTGGATGTGGGTATCACAATGTTATCTGTGACGCCGTTGGCCTGTCGGGTTCCTTGATAGTCGGCAAAATAGAACAATTTGTTCTTGATGACTGCCCCGCCCACCGACCCGCCAAATTGATTCCACTTCGAATGAGGCAGCGCGCCAGTTGACTGGGTGAAGGGGTTGCGCGCCTGTGTGGCATCGGAGTTTCGGAACCAAAAAGCGCTCCCATGGATATCATTCGTGCCGGACTTGGTTGACGCCACCATCAAGCCCGCTACGGACTTTCCAAATTCAGCGTCATAGTTCAGCAGCGTGATCTTCGCTTCTTCCACCGAGTCCAAATTGGGATTGATGATGATGATGCCCAGGATCGGGTCCTGATTGTCGGTTCCGTCCAGTTCGTAGCCCGTGCCGCTAAAGTGCTGGCCTTGGACGAAAGTCTGCTGCGAGCCTTGCGGGTTCTCCGTGGCCGCGTGGCCCCAGCCTATTTGCTGCGTCCCGGGAGCCGAAAGCAACAGCGACTGAAAGTTGCGGTTTACAAGCGGGAGTTTCTCAACGTAATCCGCACTGAAATCGAGCGAAACGTCGGCACGGTCGGTCTTGAGTTGCGGTACTTCGCCAGTGACTTCGACCGACTGCGTGACCTCGCCAACCTGTAACTGCGGATCGACGCGCGTCGCCGTATCCACCTGCACCAGGACGTTTGGCACCGTATAAGCCTTGAAACCCGTTGCCTCGACCTTGACCCTATAGGTGTCGGGGATCAGGTGGATAACGGAATAATTTCCGCTATCATTTGTCGTGGTTTCATCAGTCGTGTTCTTCGTCACCGATGTCACAGTGACCTTGGCCCCCGCTACCGCATTGCCTTGCGGGTCCGTCACCGTGCCAATGATGCTTCCATACACCGCCTGGCCCGATGCCGTGCTTGCGCCAAACCCCACCGCGAGACAAAGAACGAGAATCCACCCCACCGTCGCTAGCCTTCTCATTACACCCCTCCTGACTGCTCTTTCCTGATTGAAAGCACTTGCCAATTCCATTCCAATCACTTGCCCCACGGCAGCTGCAGCATTGCTCTCGTCAATTCGCTCGGCAAACGTCACGTCGTTGCGCCAACATGAAACTTAATCAAGAAGGCGCGTTTCAGTATGAAAATGGGAAATGCGGTAGCCGAACCAACCGACCAATTAGCAGTGAACAGCCCCCAAACTCCTCGACCGAAATCTCGCTACGCCATCCGCGCACGCTCCCACACTCAATTGTGTGCACATATAGGGCACAGGAAGCGCGGACACCAAACCGGAGTCAGCGTGTATTTGTGATGCCTTCTATCAGTTTTTTGGTTACAAGGATAGTCTCCAAGGGTCTGATACGGTTACGCGGTTTAAGCTGTGTCCTCACACAGAGATGCACAGGTGTTACTTTGGTGTTACAATCCCCACCGGTGGTTTTCGATGACTGAGAAAGCCCTGTTCCATGACCAAATCGACAAACTTCTCAGCAGCCATGCCCTGCACGGTTCCGAATCTCTTTGCAAGCTGCTCCGCTACCTGGCAGCTCATTCGTTGGAGCACCCGGGTGCCTCTCCAAAGGAGTATCAAATCGCGACGGAAGTCTTCGGGCGGCAGCAGGATTTTGATCCCCACGTAGATTCCATGGTGCGAGTCCAGGCAGGGCGGCTCCGCACCAAGCTGGCTGAGTACTACGCCTCCGAAGGCGCTGAAGATCAGACCGTCGTGGAGCTGCCCAAAGGCACTTACGGCCTTACCTTTCACCCTCGTCCCCACGGGGCTGGACGCAACCACGTGGCTTCTGCTCACGAGTCAACGAGCAATCTGGACGCGAATGGCCGGACCTCGCGTACTTGGGTCATCGCCGTCATTGCACTTTCCGTTGTGCTCGCTTCCGCCGTCGCCGTGGCGACCGACCGTTTCCTGAATCGCAGGGTCGCGGAAGCCCGGGTGGCCGGCGACAGTCCTGACCTGCCGGTTGCTTTTCACGTTTTCTGGAAAGGGTTTCTTACCGGGCAGCAGGAGCCGTGGGTCATTTTCAGTAACGCGGCCTTCGTCGGCCGGCCTTACGTTGGCATGCGCTACTACAATCGTGCCAAGGATTCCGGCGCGGTGATCCTGGATCATTACACCGGGGTAGGTGAAGTGCTGGCAGTGCACGCTCTCGATAGCGTTTTTGAGAGGCTTCATCAGCAAATTCGCGTGAAGCGCGGCAGCCTGTTTTCCCTGGACGACGCCAAGAACAACGATCTCATCTTCATAGGCTCTCCCTCGGAGAATCTGACCCTGTTGGAGTTGCCCAATACGCAGGAATTCGCCTTCAAGCAGATCATTTCCGGGCCGCGCATGGGCACCATGGAAATCATCAATTTTCATCCGGAGTCCGGCGAACCAAAGGAGTTTCTTCCTTCTCCGCCAGACGAGGCGCTGACTGCCGACTATTCGGTCATAGCGCTGAAGCGAGGATTGAATCCTGCGCACTCGATCCTAATTCTGGCGGGCGCCACGACCATTGGCACGCAAGCCGCTGTCGAATATGTATGCCAGCAGGATTCCCTCGAACAACTGCTGTTGCGGCTCTCGGTTTCGAACTCGGGTGAACTGAAACCGTTTGAAGCGGTGATTCACGTGAAAGTTGCCAAGGGCGTGCCAGTCAGCTCGGAGTTGGTCGCTCTGCGCAAAGGGCCTGCGTAGAGCGAACAGGTTTGAACTAAACTCTGACACTGTCAGCTTCGCGATCGCACTTTGAGTATTCCTAATTCTTCTTCGATGCTGGCGCCTTCAAACTCGGATCGAGCGTGGCCGCCTTCTGAAATTCCTCTTGCGCCTCTTTTGCTTTTCCTTGCTGACGCAGAGCCAGCCCCAGCTCAAAATGCGCCGCCGCGTAATTTGGCGAAGAGTTGATCGCCGCCCGGAATTGCGAAATGGCGCCATCAAGATCCCCCGTGTTGAGTAGCCGGCGTCCCGAATTTGTGGCGAAGAGCGCCGCTTGTTCGCTGGTCTTCTGTTTCGCGATTTCCGCTCCCGCTTTGCTTTCGGCCGCGGCGCCTTCGGCGTCTCCGAGCTGGCGGAGCACGGTTGCCAGAGTGGTATGCGCGCCCGCGAAATCCGGCTGTAACCGGATGGCTTCCCGTAGAGCCGACGCTGAATCCTGAAGCTCGCCCTTCTGTTTCAGCACCGTTCCCAGCGTGTAATACGCCTCCGCGTAATCCGGCTTGGTACGAATCGCTGCGCGTAGTTCGTCCGCAGCTCTGGCAAAATCCCCTTGCTGCCAGAGCGTCACTCCGAGCGTGTAATGCACGTCCGCTTGCCCGGGGTCCAACTCCGCGGCCTTGCGCATTTCGGCCATGGCTTCCGGCAATTTGTCTTTCAGCTTGAGCGCGAGTCCAAGATCGTAATGCAGTGTTGCATCCTGCGGGGAAAGCTTAAGCGCTGCCTCAAATTCAGAAATGGCGGCGTCGAAATCCGCCACTTGCAAATGTGCCGCGCCCAGGTTGCCTTTGTATCCGCTGTCGTCGGGCCGCAAACGGATTGCGGTTTGGAATTCAGCGATGGCCCCGTTGCCATCGCCTGTCTGCAAGAAGGCCAGCCCAAGATTATTGTGCGCGTCGGGATTTTGCGGCTGCAATTTCACCGCCTGGCGAAATGCTTTGACGGCTTGCTCCATCTCGCCGTTGTGCTGCAGCAGCAGGCCCAGGCTATTTTGCGCGTCAGGATAATCTGAATTTAGTTCGACGCAAGCCTGCAACTCGCGGATCGCCGCCGCTGTGTCGCCTCTGGTCTTCAGAACTTGCGCTAAATAATAGTGAGCGCCCGGGTCCGCTGGATTCAGTTGCACTGCTGAATGAAGATGCTGGACGGCATCTTCGATTGATTTTTCCTGGTAACGCAAAACGCCCAGATGAAAATGCGCTTGCGCGAAATCAGGTTGCAGCCGGAGCGCTTCGGAAAACTCCGCGGCCGCCCCTTGCGCGTCAGACTTCTGCACCAGCACGGCACCGAGATCGTCGTGCAATTCCGCCCTTTGCGGCTCCAGTTCGATCGCACGCCGAAACTCGCCGATGGCGCCGTCGAGATCCCCGGAAAAATCCAGCGTGCGCGCCAAAATGTGATGAGTCTCGGAATCGTCCGGAGACAGACGCACCGCTTCTTTCGCTTCCCGCAGCCCGGCGGCCACGTCTCCTTTTCGGTAAAGCGCCATGGAGAAATTCATGTGCGCCAGCGCAAAATCCGGGTTCAGTTTCACCGCGGAACGGAAATGCACGATCGCGGAATCGATCTCTCCCTGCGCGAGCAAAACCCAGCCCAGAGAGTTGTGTCCTTCCGGGCTGCTCGGCGCCAGCCGCACGACTTTTTCGAAATCCGCGCGCGCGGAAGCGAGATTGCCCTTTTGCAGCGCCGACATGCCGTGCTGATAGGTGGCGCTCGCTCGCGAAGCCGCGTCCGCCTTCGCAGAACTCGCGGATTGCGCGGCACATTTCAACGCTCCAGCGCAGCAGAGAAACAGTAGCGCAGCGCAGAGTCTGAAGATTGGCGTCGAGCGATGAATGAACATCAATTTCATTCGATTAACTTCCGCAGAGCGTTCTCAAAAATACTAGCACGTTCACATTCACGAACCATTCCACAAGCTTCTTTGCGGAGATTCTCTTCAAGTAGACTTCATCTCCGACCAGACCTTGCTATCATTGGAAATTGATGACTCCCGACTTTTCTTTTGTTCGGCTTCTCTCCTTTGTTGTGCTTTGCGCTTGGCTCTCTATGCAGTCACCAAACTCTCCCAACGCCGACGCTGCTAAATCCCAGAATGCAAACGCCAAGCCGATCGTGCATTTCACCGATGTCGCGCAGAAAGCGGGGCTCAGTGCTCCGGTGATTTTCGGCGGGGAAAACACAAAAAAATACATCATTGAAACGACGGGCACCGGCGTCGCCATTTTTGACTACGACAACGACGGCTGGCCGGATATTTTTGTCGTGAACGGCACCAAGCTGGAACCTTTGCCAACGGGCAAAGCGCCGACAAGCCACCTCTACCACAACAATCACGACGGCACGTTCACGGACGTCACTGAAAAAGCCGGCTTGACTCACACCGGCTGGGGCCAAGGCGTGTGCGTCGGTGACTACGACAACGACGGCTTCGAAGATCTGTACGTGACCTACTACGGCAAAAATGTTCTCTACCACAACAACGGCGACGGAACATTTACCGACGTCAGCGAAAAAGCGCATGTCGCGGGCACCGGAAAATATTGGGGCACCGGCTGCGCCTTCGTCGATTACGACCGCGACGGCAAGCTCGATTTAATGGTCGCCAACTACGTCGACTACGATTCGGCCACTGCGTTTGCGCCGGGCGCGCAGCCTTCCTGCATGTGGAAAGGCGTTCCGGTGATGTGCGGGCCGCGCGGGCTGCCGTGGGCGAAAAATATTCTTTATCACAATCTCGGCAACGGCACGTTTGAAGACGTCACCAAAAAGGCGCACATCGATCAGACCAACGGCCATTACTCCTTTAGCGTTTCCACGCTGGATTACGATGACGACGGCTGGCCGGATATTTTCGTAGCCTGCGACAGCACCGCCAGCATCCTGTACCACAACAATCACGACGGCACATTCACCGATGTCGCGGTTGTTGCGGGCGCCGCGTTCAATGATGACGGACGCGAGCAAGCCGGGATGGGCTCCACGGTCGGCGACTATGACGGCGACGGCCGTCTGGATCTTTTCAAGACAAATTTTTCAGACGATACCTCCACGCTTTACCACAACAACGGCGACGGAACGTTTGACGACAAGACTTTTCCCGCGGGATTCGGCTTGAACACGCAGTGTCTCGGCTGGGGCGTGACGTTCCTCGATGCAGACAATGACGGCTGGCCCGATCTGCTGCTGGTGAACGGCCACGTTTATCCGGAGGTGGACAGTCAGCACCTGGGCAGCAATTTCAGGGAGCCGAAGATTTTCTATCACAACAACGGCAACGGAACTTTCACGGATGTTTCCGCCAACGCTGGGCCGGGAATCACGGCGGCAAGCTCTTCGCGCGGACTGGCCGTGGGCGATTTGTGGAATGACGGCCGCATGTCCGCGGTGATCAGCAACATGAACGCGCCGCCGATGCTGCTGGTGAACGACGTTCGCAACGGCAATCATTGGATTGCGTTTCGGACGATGAGAACGTCGTTTTCTTCCGGACATTTTTCCGGATCGGGCACCACGAAATCGAATCGCGACGGCATTGGCGCGAGGATCACCGTGAAGGCCGGCACGCGCACGTTTGTCGACGAAGTGCGCAGCGGTTCCAGCTATATGTCTAACAATGATATGCGTGTTCACTTTGGCCTCGGATCCGCTTCCAAGGTCGATTCGGTGCAGGTGCGCTGGCCCAGCGGCTTGGTGGAACGCTTTGAAAACTTGCCCGTCGACGCCGTCCACACGCTGAAAGAAGGCTCCGGCACGCCGACCGAGAGACAGAAACCTCACCCCTGAAGGGGTGAGCCACAGGTCCGCGAGGCGATTTCTGGTTAACCATAACCACCCCTCCCCCCTATGATTTTTGTAAGTATTGCATCCAGAGGCTTAGCCGGGGCGTAAGTCTTTTGTTTGCAACACTTGCGAACTGTCGTGCAAGTGTTGATTTTAAAGGGGTTGGCACATGGGCGCTTGACTGCCTCGACCCCCTCCCCCCACCATTTTGTAAGAGTTTGACACGGTAGGGTTTAGCAGGTGGGGGTCGGATAAAAGTGTGAGAGGAAAGAACTTAGGGGCGAATGGGTTAGGGGCAGAGAGGAACGTTGAAATTGGAGAGCTTCGGCGAGGTGGCGTCTAACTATCACACAACATGTTACCATGAAGTATCGTACTTGTCAATAACAATTTGCAAGCGGTTTAGGCTGAACGAGATAGCGCCAGAAGGTTGGGTGAGTTTCGAGGCAAGTGGGGCATGACAGTTTACACGGGCACCGTCACCAAGGCTCCAACCACCGGCAGGCGCGTTGCGCGCCGTCGGCGCGCCAATAGAGGTGGAAACTCCTATTTCGTTATCGGTTGCTCTCCGAATCTTCACGTACAAGAAGGATTGATCGGGCGCATAAGAGCAGTGCAATTGATTTCTGCTCATCTTTTCCATTTGGCCATCCACACAGGTTTATATGTCGAGGATGTGGCTCCGAGTCAGGCTCTATAGCTAGCTTAGCTTCTGAGACAGCTGCCACGTCAAAGTCGGCACGCGCCAGTGGTTGTTTACTCCGCGCTGTACCAAGCAAATCGCCAATGTTCCAGATTTCTTGCTCCGAAAGCTTATCTCTCCACAGCGCTGAAGTTTTCAGAGTGGAAGGCCTCGGAAGGAACGCACCCGGTTTCGGCTGCGCAGGGGCCTTCTTCCTGTAGTGGCCTTCTTGGAAGATAAATCTAGCCAACAGGGAATACTGATGAGGGCGAGCTGGGCCTGCCTCAGCGGATTGCCTTTTCAATACCCCGGACAATTTGTTGAGGGCAGCCCTCAGCCAGTTGCTCAATCCCATGGACCCTGCTTTTCTCTCCGAACCAACCGGCGTATGCAAGGCGATTCCGCTTGTTGACGCTTACAGAAAACATTTCGCCAGATGGTCCGGTCCAGTCAAACGAAATTTCCCCGTCAGGGTCAGCCGACACTTCAGGTATGGGTACGAACCGTGGCAAAGAGTAGGCAAACTGTGTCGCAGCACGAATAGTATCCGGGTCAACGGGGATTGAAGTTTCATTGCAAACGACGGGCAGATTTTCGATTTCAGGGAGAAGAAGCCCTAGCCTAGTTTCCAGATAATGTTCTAAAGACTCTTCAAGGGCCACCTTGACGTGGCGAGCGGCGTCGCTCACACCGGTGCTGGCCCAGTCGCGCAACCCCAACGAAGTATCAACAGCAGGGCAATATACAGTCATCGATACGATTCTAACACTTTCTCGGTCAGAGACGAAAAGAAGATCCTATTCGCAATGCCCCTCAGCCTCTCCAACTTGGACCAAATATCGGCAGATGTTCCTTCCAAGGAACATTCAGTAAAGACATCTATATCTAAGACCGCGGCGGGAGCTGGCATTTCCAGCGTTTGCGTGATTATGGCAGTCGCAGCCTCCTCTTCAAATGGGACAAGCACTCTCTGCAGGAAGTTTGTCACGATCGGAGGAACTGATTTCGGGACTCGAGGACCCGTAGTCAAATATTCATCGTAGTCTGCCCCTAGGGGGATACTGATCGCGTTGATGTATCTTACGGCTAGTCTGCTGATATGGACAGGCCCGGAGACCGCAAGAAATTCTCGCCACACATCGCGACCCGCTTCCCTGAGTCCATTCCAGCCTGGGTAATTCTTCAAGATGCTATACGTTAGCCCATTCCTACGTAGTTGAACCACTGCTGAGCCATCATCCGTCTCGTAGCGCCATCCCAACGCTCCTTCAGCGAGGACTTCGGCTAGGGCGGGTTTATCCTTATCCAACTTGAGCTGAAATTGGCCCTGCCTCATTTCCTTGGCAATAGGGAAACCTTTTGGCGCATGGAATTTTGACAGCACGGAAACCGGAAGCTCCTCACGCAATCGAATGTCTACTAAAGCCTCTCTGAGCGGAGGGCGGGTCAGCTTGGGGAATTCCGTCTCGGACAATTCTTCACCTATTTTGGATCAGAGGTTCAGATTACCAAATAGCGTTGGCAGCAAGGCGGTATATTCTGGCCGGAGAATCCACAAATTGCAACGGCACTCAAAGATCGAAGTGAAAAACGCGCCTTTGGGAACGACCAATGCGCGACGGGCGTTAACCTTCGGAATCCTTCCGAAAGAGGCGTATCACTTCGCGGGGGTTTCCGCGACGCCGATGTATTTGTCGGCGGCGCCATAGTAGAAGAGAAAGTGGCGAGTGGTGAGCGACGAGTGGCGAGTTCCAGACAAAGCCGAAGAGAGATTCCTCACGCCTAAAGGCCTGAGCTACAGCTCGGAATCACGGGGTTGTTGGAGGCATCGAGGGAGGGAACTAGGACGGACCCTCACTTCATACTAGCTTCCGCCACGCCCACATACTTGTCGGCGGCGCCATAGTATAAGAAATAGCGATTGTCCTTTTGGACTAAACCTTCGTCTTTGCCCTTAATTAAAACCATTGCTTCGACGAAGACTACGTTGGGGACTTGGCCGACTTTTTCCCATTGTTTTTCGGGGGCGAGGATGGGGATATCGGATCGGGAGAGGAGTTTGCGCGGATCGCGGCGGTCGAAGACGGCGACGGCGGCGCGATAAACGAGTTGGTCGTCGGCGCCGTTATAAACGAGGACAATGCCGCGGTCAGTGAGGATGGGCGGAGGGCCGGGTTCGACCACGCGGGAGTCAAACATTCCCGGGCGGCGCGGGAGGATGGGAGTAGCGGTGGCTTCGGTCCAATGGAGGAGATCGGTGGAATACGAGAGGCCCATCTGGTCGGTTTTGTCGGCAGCGGTGCCGAGCCAGTACATCCAATACTTGCCGTCGATTTTTTCGGGGACGATGGCGCCGGACTTGGTCCAACCTTTGTTCCAGTTGCCTTGGTAGGCGGGGAGAAGCACGCCTTTGCGATCCCAGTGAATGAGATCGCGCGAGGTGGCGAGGCAGAGCTGCGCGTCTTTTTTGTTGTAGCCGGTGTAGGTGAGGTAGTAGGTGTCCCCGAATTTCTGGAGGCGCGGGTCTTCAACGCCGCCGTCTTTTTCGTACGGGGCTTCGGGAGAGAGGACCGGCCCAGGGCGGCGAGTGAAGTGGAGACCGTCGGCGCTTTCGGCGTAGCCCAGACGGGAAGTGCCCGAGGCGTCCTGGGCGCGGTAGAGCATGACGAATTTGCCGTTGTGAAAAACGACCGCGGGATTGAAGGTGCCGGCGGATTCCCAGGTGGAGCCCTGCGGAGAAAGGATGGGTTCGTTGGCAGCGCGGGTCCAGGGGCCGAAAGGGAGGTCGCCGGTGGAGGCGGGGAGGGCGAGGGTCCACACGGAAGCGATCAAAATCAGCGAGGACAAGGCGAAGAGAGATTTCTCGCTTCGCTCGAAATGACGGGACGCGCTGTTTCTGCGATTAATGATCATGCGAACTCACTTTGGAGGCTTGGGGGACTTGGGAGGATCGAATTGCCGGGTGCGGATGATGCCTTCGCCCTCTTTGACGAAGATGACTTGGTTGGGCTTGATGTCTTTGAGCGTTTCGACGAGGCCGCTGGGCCAGCGGATTTCGAGGAGCTCGATGGATTCGGCTTTACCAATGCCGAAGTGGACGCGCAGATCGTTCTGCGAAAAATAGCCGCCGCCGCTGTGGACTTCGTCGATTTGGGGATGGAGACTTTTTTCGCCCGGGAGATGCGTGACGCATTTGATGCGCGCGCCGATACCGCTGCGATTGGATTTTGTGCCAATGGTTTTGATTTTGATCCAGTTATTCGCGGTGCGCGAATCGCAACGCAGAAGCTGGGGAAAATCATTGACGGTGTTGACGACGACGTCGAGGTCGCCGTCATTGTCGAAGTCGCCGAAAGCGCAGCCGCGCGCAGCGACCGGAGCGGAGATTCCAGGACCGGCATCGTAGGAAACATCGTCGAAGCGGCCGTTACGCAGATTTTTGTAGAGCAGCTTGCGCTGCGGATAACCCGCTTCGGTCTTAAGCTGCTCGACTTCGGGATAGACGTGGCCGTTGCAGATAAGAATGTCGGGCCAGCCGTCGTTGTCCATGTCGAAGAAACCGCAGCCCCAGCCGAGATATTGCGTGTGCTTGCCGAGACCGCCCTGATAGGTGGTGTCCTCGAAATTCGCGCCGCCGAGATTGTGGTAGAGCGAAGGGGTGTCTCCCGCGAAATTGGTTTTGACCAGATCGAGATTGCCGTCGAGATCGTAATCGGCGGCGGAGATGCCCATGCCGGCTTGTGGCTTGCCGTCGGCGCTGAGAGCGCAGCCGGCCTCGATGGCGATGTCGGTGAAGGTACCGTTCTCTTTGTTTTGATAAAGCGCGCTGGCGGTGGAATCGTTGGCGACGTAAATGTCCGGCCAGCCGTCGTTATCGAGATCGGCAGTGAGGACGCCGAGGCCAAAAGTGCCGTTGGCTTTCAGAATGCCGGATTTTTCGCTGACGTCGGAGAACGTGCCATCGCCGTTGTTGTGGTAGAGAATGTTTTTTCCGCCGTTGAGTCCCGGCGGGCCGCAGGCAACCATCACGCCTTTGTAGAGACAGGGGCCGGATTCGGGAACTGGCGCGGTCTTTAGATCGAGATCGATGTAGTTGGCGACGAAGAGATCAAGGCGGCCGTCGCGATCGTAGTCGACGAAAGCGCAGCCGGTGTTCCAGCGCTTGCCGTTTCCGGCGACGCCGGCTTTTTCGCTGACGTCAGTGAATGTGCCATTGCCGTTGTTGTGATAGAGGACATTCTTGCCAAAGTAGGTGACGAAGAGATCGTCGAAGCCGTCGTTGTCGTAGTCGCCGATGCACACGCCCTGTCCCCAGCCGGAATGAAGCAGGCCTGCTTTGGCGGTGACGTCGGTGAATGTGCCGTCGCGATTGTTCTTGAAAAGATGATTGGTGGGTTCCTGGCCGGCGGGGAAACCTTCGAGGCGGGTGCCGTTGACGAGAAAAATGTCCAGCCAGCCGTCGTTGTCGTAATCGTAGAAGGCGACGCCGCAGCCGGTGGTTTCGAGAAGATATTTATTTTTGTGCTCGTCGCCGAAAATGGTTTTGGCGTTGAGGCCGGATTCGCGCGCAACGTTGAGGAAGGAAACGCCAAGATCGTTGTGGGGGGCGGCGGTTTGTGGAGAAGCAGCGCTTTGAGAAAAGGATCGCGGCAGCAAATTTTTCGGGAGCGCCAGTGCAAGCACTTTCTCCAGCGGAAGAACGATCGCGGAACGGCTCAGTGATTGGAGAAATGCGCGGCGTGTGAAAGACAAAAGTAGCGATACCTTTCCTTGCGAGCGCCGTGCTAGAATCCGGCGCTTTCCTTTATAGTAAGGCCAACGAGGCAATGCAAGCACACCACGCAGCGGGGGCCGTCAGAATGCACATCACGCCGGAAGCATCTGTTCAATCTCAAGAGCGGTTGCGTTTGATGCTGAGATTGTTTTGTGCATGTCTCGCGGTAATTGTGATTATGGGAAGCGGAGCAGCCGAGGGCTGGAGCCAGCGGGTACAGCAGAAAACGCACGAACTGGAGCTTTCGCGCGCAGTGCGTCCATGGGAATTTCTGCCAATCACGGGGACACGTGCGGGGCTGCTGGGAAGTGAATCCGGCCGCATGGAAGCGTGGGTGTACCCGCTGAAGATTTTCCGCGAGTTTCACCTGAAATTTCATACCGAAGGGCGAGCCCTGGCGGCGGAGGCATTGGCGAGGACGGTTACGGTGCGGCCGGAGTCCGCCACGATTCTCTATGCGGGAGATACGTTCAGCGCGCGCGAAACATTCTTCGTTCCCGTGCGGGAACAGGGCGCGGTAATCCTGCTCGACGTAGAGACAGAGCAGCCCTTGGAGATTGAAGCCGCTTTTCACCGGGATTTTCAGTTGGAGTGGCCGGCCGCGCTTGGAGCGACTTATCTGGACTGGTCGGCCGCGCAGCATGCGTTTTATTTTGGCGAGGAGCAGAGAAAATTCTCGGCGCTGGTGGGTTCACCGGCGGCGACGGAGCCGCACGCAGAATTCCAGACAAATTATTCGGAGTCGCAGGAGAGTTCGTTCCGGCTGGGACCCACGGCGAGAGGCAAGGACAGAAAGTTGATCGTTATTGCGGGGTCGCTGGAAGGACGGGCGGCAGCGGAGAAAACGTATGCGCATCTTACGTCCGATTACGCTGCACTTTGGAAGGAATCCGCGGAATACTATCGGGATTATTTGGAAAAAACAGTGAGTGTGGAACTGCCCGACGCGCAGATCCAGCACGCTTATGATTGGTCGCGCGTCAGCATGTTGCAGGGCATGGTGAACAATCCATACTTGGGCACGGGGCTCGTGGCGGGATACCGCACTTCGGGGGAGAGCCAGCGGCCGGGATTTGCGTGGTTTTTCGGGCGCGATTCGTTTTGGACATCGTTTGCGCTCAATGCAGCGGGCGATTTTTCCGACTCGCGCACGGCGCTGGCGTTCATCAGCAAGTATCAGCGGGAAGACGGCAAGATTTCGCACGAGATTTCGCAGGGCGCGAATTTCGTGGACTGGTTCAAAGGCTATCCCTATCCTTACGCTTCCGCCGATGCCACGCCGCTATACATCATCGCGATGAATGATTACGTCGTGGAGAGCGGCGACGCCGCATTTGCAAAGGAAAAGTGGGAGAGCCTGCGGAAGGCTTATGAGTTTCTGAAATCCACTTATGACGCGCGAGGCTTGCCGCAGAATCTTGGCGTCGGGCACGGCTGGGTCGAGGGCGGGCCGCTGCTACCGGTGAAGACGGAGTATTACCAAAGTGGGCTGGGGGCGGAAGCGCTGCGGGCGCTTGCGAATCTGGCGCGCGCGACGGGTCAGGAGGAATTGAACAAGGCGCTGGAGAAGGATTTTGAGAAGCAGCGTGCGCTGGTGAATGAAAGTTTCTGGATCGCACCCGAAAAACGGTTTGCCTTTGCGCTGGACAAGAACGACCAAAAAGTGGATGAGCCAAGCGTGCTCGCGACGGTGCCGATGTGGTTTGGCCTGCCCAGCGAAGCGGATGCGGTGCCGATGATCCAGCAACTGGCCGGGCTTGACCACCAGACGGACTGGGGCATGCGGATTATTTCCGTGAATTCGCCGAAATTTAGCGGCGGAGGCTACCACTACGGTTCCGTGTGGCCGCTATTCACGGGATGGGCTTCGGTCGGGGAATATCGGTATCATCAGGCGTTTCCGGCGTACGCGAACCTGCGCGCCAACGCGCTGCTGGCGCTCGATGGTTCGCTGGGACACGTTACTGAAGTGCTTTCCGGGGATTATTACCAGCCACTCTCGACGAGTTCGCCGCACCAGATTTGGTCGGCGGCGATGGTCGTGAGCCCGCTGCTGCGTGGAATGTTTGGGTTGCACGCGGACGCGGCCAAGCACACGATGACGTTTGCTCCGCATGCTCCGGTGGATTGGACCGCGTTCTCGGTTCGCGGGGTTGCCGTGGGCACAGACACTTTGGACCTGACCTACAAAAAAAGCGCGGACGCGATTACGTTGGAAATCGGCCGCAGAGGATCCGCTGAATGCACGATGGATTTCGAGCCCGCCGTGAGTCTGCGAGCCGAAATACTCGGGGCGGAATTGAATGGGCGGGCCGTCCCATCCAAGGTTGAAGCGAGCGGAAGCGATCAACATGTACTGGTGCATTTGGGTGTGAACGGCGGGTCGAGCACTCTGCGGATACGGCTGCGAAATGATTTTGGAGTGAGCTACTCATCTGATCTGCCTGCGCTAGGCAGCGCCAGCGAAGGTATCCGGATTCTCTCGGAGACTTGGACCGGTCCGCATAACTTGGCTTTTCTCAAACTGGAAGGAAAAGTGGGACGCACGTATGAACTTTCCGTTTGGGGAGGGGAACAACTGACGGCCGCTGAGGGCGCTGAACTGGTCAAAATGTCGGATGGATCGGTGAAACTTCGGGTTTCTTTTGTTGAGGGCAGTTCGAAAGCGCCCCAAATGAAGACTGTCGCGTTAGACTTCAGAGCAAAATCCGGGGAACGTAAGGCAAAGAACCCGTAGCCGCCGCGGCGAAAGACAACCCGTTTACGCTTTCGGGCAAGGAGTCGATTCGGAATGTTTAAGAAAGTAATCCGGTTTGTATTGGTTGGGCTGTGCTCCTTGAGCACAGTCGTAGTTGCGGCGGCGCAGACGAAACCAGTCGACGCCGAAGGGCACCCGTGGTGGCAGCACGCGGTGTTCTATGAGATTTATCCGCGAAGTTTTGCGGACAGCAATAACGATGGGATTGGCGACCTGAACGGCATCGTGTCGAAATTGGATTACTTGAAGGATCTCGGCGTGGACGCCATATGGATCACGCCATGTTTCCCGTCGCCGCAGGTGGATTTCGGATACGACGTGTCCGACTACGAAGCGATTGATCCGATGTATGGAACGACGAAGGACTTCGACCGGATGGTGAGCGAGGGACAGAGGCGCAACATCTGGGTCATCCTCGACTTCGTAGTGAATCACACGTCGGACCAGCACAAATGGTTCGTGGATTCGAAGTCGTCGAAAACTTCGGAACATCGCGACTGGTATATCTGGCGCGACGGCAAAGCTCCAGGCGAACCGCCCAACAACTGGCTCTCCACGTTTGGGCTTTCCGCCTGGAAGCTCGACCCGAAGACGAATCAGTATTACTACCACTACTTTTATCCGGAGCAGCCGGACTTGAACTGGCGGAATCCGGCGGTGGAGAAAGCCATGCTGGACGTGACGCGCTTCTGGTACAAGCGCGGCGTGGCAGGATTCCGCCTGGACGCCGTGGACACTCTTTTCGAGGATCCGAAGCTTACGGACAATCCGGTCCTGCCGGGCACGGACAAGTTTGGGCGGCCGAACATGGAGGAGAAGTACGACAAGAAACTGCCGGAAGTACACGACGTGATGCGCAAATTGCGCAGTGCGGCGGACGAGTTTGGTTCCGTGCTGATCGGCGAAACGTGGACCTCCAACGTTTCGGAGCTGAAGGATTACTACGGCGAACACAACGACGAACTGCAGCTGCCGATGGACCTTATGATGACGGAGTTCAAAGGGCTCTCCGCGGATCAATACCGCAAGCACATCGCCGCCGTGAATGCCGCCGGCCACTGGCCCGTTTATGTGATCACCAATCACGACATCGTGCGTTCGTACACACGCTACGCTGATGGAACGCACAACGACGACATCGCCAAGATGATGGCAACGCTGTACCTGACGCTGCGCGGCACGGCGATCATGTATTACGGCGAAGAGATTGGCATGGAGAACAACGACCCGAAAAGCAAAGATGACGTGCAAGACCCGATTGGGAAGCTCGGATGGCCGCTGGAAAAAGGCCGCGACGGGGAACGCGCGCCGATGCAATGGAACGAAAGCCAGAACGCCGGGTTCAGCAAGGCCAAGCCGTGGCTGCCGGTTCCGGCGAGTTACAAGGCCCACAACGTCGCGAGCGAAATGAAAGACTCAAATTCCGTGCTCAGCTTTTACCGGCAATTGCTTGCGCTGCGCCACAAGGAACCCGCGCTGCTCGAAGGCGATTTCCAGTTGCTGAATGAGAACGACCCGAACGTGCTGACTTATGTGCGGCGCTACAAGGACGAAGCGATCCTTGTAGTACTAAATATGTCGGCTTCGAACCAGAACGTAGGGCTCGATCTTTCCCCGCTTGGGTTTGCCCAGCCGAGGCTCAGCGTTCTGCTGACAAGTTTCCACAAGCCCCTACCCGCGATGGCGGCGGAATTGCCGATGGAGCCTTACTCGGCATTCATCGCAAAGATAACCAAATAGGCGGACTGCCTGCCGGAGTAAGCCAGTTTTGAGGTGGGCTAGACCAAAGTTCCCTGGAGAACTTCGCGAAGGAGCTCCTGCTTCTGCGTGGTGAGCTTCTTGCCTTGCCCGGTGAGGTAGAAGACATCGATAGCCTTGTGGCCTTCCGTGTCGATCAGCGCGACTTCGATGTTGCATCCCAGGCGCGCCAGCGCCGAGCCAATCTCATGGAGCAATCCCGGATGATCCTGCGTAACGATTTCCATTAGCGTGCTGTGCGCCGATGAAGCATCGTCGAAGTTGATGCGCGTTTCGACGGTGATCTTCGGCGCCCGTGCGCGGCTGGCGCTTACGCGGCTCTTCAATAGCGGTTCCAGCGGCGCCTTTCCATTCACGACATCGGCAAGACTCTTCCGGAAGCGCTCAGCCTCGCTGGGGTTCAGCTCCAGCGTGTGGTGCAAATCCGCAAAATGAAAAGTGTCCAGGATGACGCCCGCGGCGTTGGCGAAAGCGTCCGCCTTGTTGATGTTCATGCCCCATCCGGCCAACACGCCCGAAATTGTGGCGAAAAGCGCGGGGCGGTCCTCCGTCAGCACTGTTAGAGAGAACCCATGGCGCGTGGCGAGGAGCTCCGTTTGCACGGGAACGGTGCCCAGCTTGCGATAAAGCTCGAAGTGCGCCGCAATCTCGGCCGCGGAATGCACGGCCAGATACCGGCGCGGGAATCCTTCGAGGAACCGCTCGATCTCTTCGATTGTGGCCTGGCCCGCCTTGGCTTTAACGCGCTGGAGGAGCGAGCCTTCATCCGGTGCGTGCAAGCGGTCGCGATCCAGCGTGCGGCTAAAGTGGTTGGAAGTGGCAACGAAAAGCTGCCACAGCATTTCTGCTTTCCATGGTGTTAGCGCTTCCGGGTTGACGGAGTGAATGTCCGCATAGGTCAGCAGGCACAATCTTTGCAAGCGCTCCAGCGTGGTGACGGACTGCGCAAACGCGGAAACCGTGGCGGGATCGAAGATATCTCTCCGTTGCACTGTGGCGGACATGTCCAAGTGGTGTTCGATCAGGAAGTGGACTTCTTCCTTTTCTTCCGGCGAAAGTTGCAATCTCTTGGCGGCGCTGTCGAGCGCGGCGAGGCTGCCGGTGACGTGATTCTCCACCGGCATCCCTTTTCCCACGTCGTGCAAGAGCAGCGTCAGGATCAGCAAATCCCGCCGCTCAGCGGTCTTCCAGAGCGGCACGAAATGCGCTCCACGCTCATCCGGCGGTGCCGCCAATTCCTGAAGGTGCTCGATGGTGCGCAGAGAGTGCTCATCGACGGTATAGCGATGATAAAAATCGCGCACCACCAGCGAGTCGATCATCGCGAATTCCGGCAGGACTTCCGTCAGCAACCCCAGCCGCTGCATCGAGCGCAACGCCACTCCCGGATAATCGGAGCCCAGGATTTCGCGCAGAGTGGCCCAGGAAATCTGCGTGTTCTTCGGGGGGAGTTCCGGATGGGTAAGGATGTAGCCGATGCTGCGCTCCGCCTCGCGGCTCAGCGGTGTTCCGGTGCGGGCCGCTTCCGCGAAAAGGGAATAAGTAATTGCGCGGTCCGACAACGATGGCAGGTCCACAACCTCCAGCAGCCCGTCTCGCACGGAGGAATATCTGCCGCCTGCTGGCTCGCTCTTGGTGGAGCGCGCCGCATTGAACAGGCGCTGCCGCAACGATAGCGGCACAGGGGCTTTTTGCTCTAGGTAGCGCAGAAGTTGCCGGTTCAGCGTGCGCGCGTGCCGAAAATATTGGCGCATCCATTCCGCCGGTGCTCGCGCCACGCCGTCACCTACGCCGAGAGCGCGTTCTGCTGCCGCCGCCTGCAGCTCATAAGTGAGCGTGTTATCGTTCCGGGCGTTGCTGTAGTGCAGGAAACATCGGATGGCACTGAGAAAATCGACGGCCGCTGCGGAAAGTTCTTCCTCCGCGGCGGTGACGTTTCGAATCCCCCTCTTTTCCTCCACGATCTGACGCAGCCAAATGGTCGCCTGATAATCCCGCATGCCGCCCGGCGATTCTTTCACGTTGGGCTCGAGGTGAAAAATCGTATTTCCGAAGCGGGTCAATCGTTCCCTGGTCAGACGGTGGATTTGCGCCAGCAGGAAAGGACGTGCCTGCTTTTCCGACGCGGGCAAAACTTTCGCGTCGAGCTTTTCAAAAAGCGCTGAGTCTCCGGCCAGGAACCGGCGATCCAGCAAAGCCAGATGAAACTCCGCATTGTCCTCTTCGATCCGCTTACATTCGTCCACAACGCGCCCCGCCGAGCTGACGCGAAATCCAATGTCCCACAACGTCCGCGAAAATTCGGAGATGAGCGGCCGCAATTCCTGCTCCACTCTTTCGTTGCCCAGCAAAAATAGAATGTCGAGATCGGAGTAAGGGAAGAGCATCCGCCGCCCGTAGCCGCCCAGCGCCAGCAGGCAAAGTCCTTGCGCATCGCGGTTGTGGACGCGCAGCAGTTCTCCAAAAATTTGTTGGACGTTGTGGTCCGCCAGCTCGCACAACGCGCGCAGAGTTTCTCGCGCACTGGTCCCGGCCTCGAATTGTTGACGGATGCGTTGCCGTTCAGCCTCAGCCCGCGGGCCGAGCACGGACAAGGGCGTTGGGGAACCTTGCATGTTCTTTTCGGGTGGGATGCCCGGAGTAAGACTGGGGCGTGCAGCGGTAGTCACGTTGAGCGTCCTGCGGTCAGTAAATCGGCTGCTGGGCGGCCAAGAGTGAATGGCTAGAGCGCGTTTTCACCACGCTCCTCGTTGCGAATCCGGATCGCTTCCTCAACCCTCGATAGGAATATCTTACCGTCACCAATCTTTCCTGTCTTGGCGGTCTTCAGAATTGTGTCCACGGCGCGGTTTACTAACCCGTCCGGCAGCACCATTTCCAATTTAATCTTTGGAAGAAGGTCCACGGTGTATTCGCGCCCGCGATACACCTCGGTGTGTCCCTTTTGCCGGCCGTGGCCGCGCACTTCCGTCACCGTCATCCCTTCGATGCCGATTTCGCGCAGCGCATCCTTCACCGATTCGAACCGTGAGGGCTGAATGATTGCCTCGATTTTCATCATGGGTGTTTCCGCTCCGCCCCCTGCCTGACGCTCCCTTGCCGGCTTTGCCTACGATTCAAGGTTATAAGCCTCTTCGCCGTGTTCCGTAATGTCCAGACCTTCGATTTCGTGCTCTTCCGGCACGCGCACGCCGGTGATCAAATCCACAATCTTAAGGAGCACCAGCGTTCCCACTAGTGCAAAGCCCCAGGCAATCACAACGCCGACAAGTTGGTTGCCGACCTGGCTCCAATGCCCGTCCAAACCGCCGACCGGTTTGTCCGCTCCAAAGATGGGGTTGATCACCTGTTGAGCGAAGACTCCGGTGAGCAAAGCTCCGATCGTCCCGCCCGCGCCGTGTACTCCGAAAGCGTCCAGCGCGTCATCATACCCGAAGAGGGCCTTCACCTTCGTTACCATCCAATAGCACGCAGCCCCAGCGATAATACCGATGGCCAGCGCCGGCATTGGGCCGACAAATCCGGCTGCCGGAGTAATCGCCACGAGTCCCGCCACCGCGCCGGAAATCGCGCCCAGTGCGCTGGCGCGGCCGTTCTTGATCCATTCCGCCGCACTCCAGCTCAGCGCAGCCGCCGCCGCCCCGAAGTGCGTCGCTACAAACGCGCTGCTGGCCAGCGAGTTTGACGCTAGCGCGCTGCCCGCGTTGAACCCGAACCATCCCACCCACAGCAAGCAGGCGCCGATGAAACTCAGCACCAGACTGTGCGGCGGCATCGGCTGCTTGGGATATCCGGTGCGCTTGCCGAGATACAGCGCGCACACCAGCGCGGAAACTCCGGAAGAAATGTGCACGACCGTGCCGCCCGCAAAATCCAGCGTTGGAAATTTTCCTCCAAGCGAAGCGTTTAGCAGCCCGCCTTTTCCCCACACCATGTGCGCGAGTGGCGCGTAAACAACCAGGAACCACAGCGTAAGGAACAGGACTGTGCCGCTGAACTTCATCCGTTCCGCTGTCGCGCCGGTGATCAAAGCAGGCGTGATGATGGCGAACATCAGCTGGTAGACCATGAAAGTCAGTTGCGGAATCGTTCCGGAATAATCGGGATTCGGGTCCGCGCCTACGCCGCGCAGGAAGGCGTGCTCGAAGCTGCCGATAAAATGTCCGTCGCCGCCGAAGCACAGGCTGTATCCGACCAGCGCCCACATCACGGTGATCAACGCCATCAGCGCGAAGCTCTGCATCATGATCGCCAGAGTGTTTTTCCGCCGCACCAGACCGCCGTAGAACAGCGCCAGCCCTGGTCCCGTCATCATCAAAACCAGCGCCGCGCTGACCAGCATCCAGGCGTTGTCCGCGGAGGACTGCGCCGCTTTCACATCTTTATCCAGTTGCGCCAGTTTTTCGGAAACAGTTTTGGCGGTTTCCGGAGCGGCGAGGGAGGCCATCATTGTTGGAGGAGCGGCTAAAGAGGGGGGCGGTTGTTGCGCGGAGAGGGGAATTGCAGTGAACAGGATGGCTCCAAGCACCAGGAGAAGGCTGAAACTACACTTCCATCCTTCGCACTTCATAGATGTGTCTGCTCCGCTGGCTCTGGATTCTACTACCGGGGACCCGCTACTTTGTCGCAAAGCATTATACGCGTGCGCGCTTTTCGCCACAGTTTGAAATTTTCATTGCCTGGATTTGTTTTTCTGATACGCCTCCTTCCGCAGGCTCGGCCGATTTGGCCTGTAAACTCGTGGAACGGTTCGCTTTGTGCAACTTACCCTCCAGCGTATAATGCCGTCCGGCCTGGCGAATCACCAACGCCGCCTTAATCCAGGATAGACTGACGCACCGCCATGACTGACCGGCTGCCCATGGAAATCAACGTCCGCGAAACCGCAGGAGTACCCGTCCTGGAAGTTCACGGCCGGCTCACTATCGGCGAGCCTGCGGAGCAGCTCCACGACGCTCTCGAATCCGTGCTTAAGGGTGGCGCGAAGAGAGTGGTCGTTGTCCTGAACGGCATCCCGCAGATCGACAGCTCCGGCATTTCCACGCTGGTGCGCATCTCCATCAAGCTGGCGCGCGAAGGCGGTGTCCTGCGTCTCGTCTGTGGCCCCGGCCGCGTGCGCGACGCACTCACCGTCACGCGGCTCATCGAAGCCATCCCCACCTTCGAATCCGAATCCGCCGCCCTCGCCAATTTCGCGTAAACGCAGGAATCCTTCTGCGTAGAAATTCACGCTGCTAATTTTGGATGATTTGGAAAATAGACTTGCCAGAAGTAGACTACCCGCCCTTTTTCAATTCGGCGAGGACGAGCTTCGCAACTTCCTTCAGCGTTTCGAACACACCCACTCCCTGAATCGCCACGCCTTCCAAAACCGGCTCGCCTTTTTTCTGCAAATGCTTCGTCAGGTCCGCAACGGACATGGCATTCGGCAAGTCACGCTTGTTCAGCATCAGCACGTAGGGAATCGTAGTGAAATTCAGGTTGTGCTCTTTCAAATGTTCCTGCAGATTTTCCATGGTTTCGAAGTTCGCGTCCAGCCGTTCTTCCTGCGAATCCGCCACAAACACCACACCGTCCGCGCCCTTCAGGATCAGTTTCCGGCTGGCCTCATAGAACACCTGGCCGGGCACGGTATATAAATGAAAGCGCGTCTTGAACCCGCGCACCGTCCCCAAATCCAACGGCAGGAAGTCGAAGAACAGCGTGCGGTCCGTCTCCGTCGCCAGAGACACCATTTTGCCCTTCTGATTCTGTCCCGTATGGTCGTAGATCCACTGCAGGTTGGCGGTTTTTCCGCCCAGACCTGGACCGTAGTACACCAGCTTGCAGTTAATTTCGCGCGCAGGAAAATTGATGAAAGGCACTTTGTCGTTAACCAGAATTGGCCACAAACTTATAGCATACGCGGCGCAGGCAGGCCAGCCTTCCAGCCCCGCGTGCTAACTTGCACGAACTGCATATAGTTTCCGCGATTCGGCGCTGAACTCCACGCCCTATTTTTGGCCATGCCTCCGTTCGGTAACGCCTGATGGGCCCCCAAGTGCCTCCGTACACATGATTTGACGCGAGAATCCTGCTCTGCTAGCATTCGCCCAATGGCAAAAACGCACAAGTCTCATTCAGGCTCGTCGAGCCGGTCCAAAGGGACGGCCCATAGTCAATCTAAGCTACAGAAAAAGAAGCCTTTAGGCCCGCCGCCACCAGCGCAGCGTGGGGGTGTCGAGCTGGTGGACCCGCTCGTCCAGGCGCAGCTCAAACTTTACGATGAGGCTCTCTCGCTCTTCCATCAGCAGAAATTCGCGCGCGCCAAGCAGGAACTTGAAAAAGTTCTCGAAGGTCCCAGCAAGGAACTCGCGGATCGCGCGCGCATGCACGTGAAAATCGCCGAGCAGCGCATGAAACCGTCGCACGAGCAGAATCCGCGCACTGCCGAAGAACATTATCAGCGAGGTGTTGCGATGATGAACATCGGCCGCTGGGACGATGCGCGAGAAAGTCTCGACAAAGCCCGCAAAGCGGCGCCCAAGGCGGACCACATTCATTACGCGCTGGCCGCGCTCGATTGCCTCACCGGTGAAGCCGATTCCGCGCTTGCCAATCTGAAGGTGGCAATTCACTTGCGCCCGGAAAACCGCTACCACGCCCGCAACGACGAAGATTTTGCGTTCCTCCAGGAAGACCCGCGTTTCACCGAGCTGCTTTATCCTGAAAAAGACGGCCTCGCCAGCTAGTAGGATAGGCTTTAGCCTGTCCGCTTTTTTTCCTGTCTGCGTTCTCTGTGCCGTCTCTCTGTGTCCGGCGTTTACCCGGATCGAAGATCCCGAGCCGGTCGGGAGCCTGTCCGGCTTATTTTTCTCCGTGCTCTCTGCGTACTCAACGTCCTCTATGATAAATTCTTTCCCGTGAAATGAAGCCGCTTCTGCGATCCCAAATATCATCATGAAAAAGTGTGCCTCCAAATCGCAAACTCTTTCCCCCGGCTTTCGCGTCGTCGCCCTGGGAGGCGGCACCGGACTCTCCACGCTGCTTCGTGGCCTCAAGGAACACGTGATTCGCCGCACTGACGGTCGCGCCACCGCCGAACGGCCTATCGCCGATCTCGCTGCCATTGTTACCGTTACCGATGACGGCGGCAGCTCCGGCCGCTTGCGCCGCGAGAACCGCATCCTTCCGCCCGGCGACATTCGCAACTGCATGGTGGCTCTTTCGAAGGATGAAGCCCTTCTCGGCCGGCTGTTTCAATATCGTTTTCACGCTGGCCACGGCCTCATCGGCCACAATTTCGGCAATCTTTTCCTGGCCGCGCTCACACACGTCACCGGCGATTTTACGGAAGCGATTCGCGTCAGCAGCAAAGTGCTGGCGATTCGCGGGCGCATTTTTCCCTCGACGCTTTCGAACGTGCATCTCGTCGCCACGCTGGAAAACGGCCGCACCGTCCACGGCGAAACGCGCATCACCGCCAGCCGCGCGCCCATCAAGAAGCTCAAGCTTTCCTCGCGGCGCGTTCGTCCGCTCCCCAGGGCCGTCGAAGCCATCAAGGAAGCCGATCTTATCCTGCTCGGCCCGGGCTCGCTCTACACCAGCATTCTTCCGAACCTGATGATCCCGGAAATCGCCGCCGCTATCGCCAAGTCCAAGGCCCCGCGCGTCTATGTCGCCAACCTGATGACCCAGCCCGGTGAAACCGCCGGCTACGCCCTTGCCGATCATCTCCGCGCCATCCAGAAGCACGTCCCGCAGCGCGTGATCGATTGGGTCGTCGCGAATCGGCAGCCCGTGTCGCCCGATGTGGCCCGCCGCTACCGCGCGCAGGGTGCGGAGCCCGTGGCCGTCGATCTCCCGGCGCTCCAGGAGCTCGGCTTCCGCGTGATCCTCGACAATCTCCTCGAGGAGCACGGCGTCCTTCGACACAACACGCGCCGCCTCTCTCGCCTCCTCCTCGAAGAATTCCTCCGCCGCTAATCCGCACTCTCAAGCGGGCCGCTCAATGGGCTTTGTAGAGGCGGCTTTACGCCGCCATCTTCGTTCTCGGCACGCAGACGGACAGTTAGTCGAGGTAAGCCAAGGGACATTTTCCAAGGGGCTTGACATCGGTTGCCATTTTTCTTGGGAGCATTTCTTGAAGACAGTTCCAACTTTCCATTGACAAAAAGTCATATCCAGCGTATAGTATTTCTTGGGTAATATTGCGGTCCAGCCGGAAAGCGCCAGCCACTTCGCTGGCGTTTTTGCTGTGTGCCGAGCATGTTTGACAGCTTGGAGGTGAAAGTCCTCTTCACAGCCTGATGGAGGCGAAGTGATAGCGAAGCGCAAGGGCTGAGCCGCGAGGCGAGGTCTGAAAGAAGCGCGGAGCAAACA
>Ga0209350_1000172_pt1 | contig 42812 bp, 34 predicted proteins | sample GraSoi013_2_20cm_2_FD_185822 | JGI IMG/M metagenome (GOLD analysis project Ga0209350, IMG submission 185822) | Grasslands soil microbial communities from the Angelo Coastal Reserve, California, USA - Sample 09_27_2013_2_20cm (SPAdes) (version 2) | ecosystem: Environmental > Terrestrial > Soil >...
TATGAGCCGGATGAAATACTAGCCTGTCTTTGCTTCTCAACAACTTACGTATATGTTGATCGACTTATTTCACGGGTGTTCCTCGATAGTTTGTTCCCAATTTGTTCTCGATTTGTTCCCAGTTGGTTCCAAAATGGGTCCATTAAGCCCGAAAACCACGGAAAACCGGGGGACATGAAACGCGCAGAGCCAAGACGAATCAACGAGATAGCAAACTAGAATTTAACTACGAACCAGAAGGTCGGTGGTTCAAACATTCGCGCGTTTGTTTCCACCTGCGCAGCTAAATCAGTCAGCAGAATCAGCAATTGGATTTTGCGGGCGGCTGCAACGCCTTCATTCCACGGGACTTTGTAGTTTGGGGGGTCGTGTTCGATCCCCACCGCCCCTACCAACCAACTGTTTTAGTAATGAATAGTGTAGAAGTTTTGCGAGGCGACAGAAGGCGACAATAAGAGCTTCAGGGGTGGCACCTTTGGCTCGGCGGAACGAAGGCAGAGCAATCATTGGATAAGAGAATAGCGATCTGCGCGCCGTGAAGGGGGCCGGGATTTTAGGAGGGCTGAAAAGTCTGTCCGGGGACAGTGACACCTGAGTCGCTGAAACAAATTCCCGAAGTCCTGATCGGCAACGCGCTAGAACTCATTCCAATCCACACAACAGTTCGATTCGGGGGCCCGGTTTGCACCGTTCGCGCCACGGAATTCTCACTCCCGCTGGCGGCATGACATACGTTTTAGCGTTAAACGGATAGATCCCCGGGCTGGGCCTTTGCTGTGACAGTGAGGGATTTATAAGTACTTGCAACTTATACAATAGCACGGACGGTATCCTGAGTCTTTGCAAGGCAGCCTTAGACGTCGCTGTTGTGTGCCTCGCTGTGTACCACGCCACCGTTCTTGGGCTAGCTGCTAAGCGGTCTGCGTCTTGGTTGCTGATCTTTCGGACATAAGTTATCGACTATGGCGTGTCTCTAGTTTATTTAAATTCAGGAAAATCCCATTTTTCACCCACTCCCTGGCGGGCCGGATCACTCTGAGCTCATAATCGAACTCGCTTGCGACATGCAGCCACGGCTGGTCAAATTTGCCCAATCCGGTGGGCTGGTGCCTTTGGCTCCCATGAGAGGTGGCCCGCGGTAAAATCGACCCGAGCAGGGATAGAAGTATCCGAGGAAACCAATCTCAGAGGACGTCCGACCACTATCGGGTTAAGATTAGCGCCGCAGTATCGGTTACCTTGGCTGTTGGCTCATGTACGAGACCGCGACTCATAATTGCAAACTTCTTACAACGACAGGGTATGAATCGGTGTATATCCTTCTGATCTGGATTCTTTTTATAGTTTGGCTATTCGCCGCCCTCGTGTGGATCAGCCCCGCCGCTCCGGAGCCGGACAAGACTGTGCAGGCCGCCGACTTCAACGACGTGGCCAAGAAAGCCGGACTCACTGCTACTAATGTCTTCGGCGAAAAAGACCGCACCACTTACGTTCTGGAAAGCACAGGCACTGGAGTCGCGATTTTCGACTACGATAACGATGGGTGGCCGGATATTTTCGTCGTGAATGGATCAACGCTGAAAGGTTTTCCCGCCGAGAGCGCCCCTACCAATCACTTGTATCACAACAATCACGACGGGTCTTTTACTGACGTGACTTCAGGGGCAGGCCTTGTGGCAACCGGATGGGGTCAGGGCGTATGCGTAGGGGACTTTGACAATGATGGATGGGAAGATCTTTACGTTACCTATTACGGGAAAAATCGCCTCTACCACAACCTTGGAGGCAAATTCGAGGAGGTGGCGGAGAAATCCGGCGTGGCAGGCGACGGAAAGACCTGGAGCAGCGGCTGCGCCTTCGTGGATTACGATCGGGATGGGCAGCTCGATCTGGTCGTTGCGAATTATGCGAGCTTTGACCTTGCACACGCCTCTCCCCCTGGCAAATACCCTAGCTGCTTGTGGAAGGGCATTGCCGTCTTTTGCGGGCCGCGGGGCCTGCCTGGCGGCAGAAATATCCTCTATCGCAATCTTGGCAAGGGCCGCTTCCAAGACGTCACGCTTTCCGCACACATTGATCGCACGATGGGCCATTACTGTTTCAGCGTTTCACCCTTTGATTTTGACAACGACGGCTGGCCTGATATCTACATGTCCTGCGACAGCACACCGAGCATCCTCTACCGCAACAATCGCGACGGGACCTTCACGGACGTGGGTACTCTTTCGGGCGTGGCCTACAACGTCGACGGCCGCGAGCAGGCAGGCATGGGCTCCACGGTTGCAGATTACGATGGCGATGGGAATCTCGATCTTTTTCGCACGAACTTCTCCGACGACACCCCCACGCTTTATCACAATAATGGCGACGGCACCTTTACCGACGTGACCTATCCCGCGGGGCTTGGCTCCAGTACCCGGTACCTAGGGTGGGGCACCATGTTTTTTGATTTTGACAATGATGGCTGGCCCGACCTTCTGCTGGTGAACGGCCATGTCTATCCGGAGGTAGAGGCCCTAAAGCTTGGCATCGATTATGGCGAACCAAAGTTGCTGTTTCACAACAAGGGCGATGGCAAGTTTATCGACATCTCGAAGACGGCAGGGCAGGGCATCAACACACCAGCCCCTGCACGGGGACTGGCGATTGGCGATCTCTGGAATGATGGCCGGCTGTCGGCCGTGATCGTGAACCGGAACGGGGCGCCCAGTCTGCTAGTCAACCGCACTACCTATCCGAACCACTGGATTGAAATCAAAACTGTGGGTAGCGACTCCAACCGGAGCGGCATTGGAGCACGTCTCGAGCTCAAGACCGCTACTCGCACCCAGATTGACGAAGTTCGTAGCGGTTCGAGCTATATTTCCAACAACGACATGCGTGTTCACTTTGGCTTAGGAACGATAAAAAAGATTGAATATCTGGAAGTCCGCTGGCCCAGTGGGCCGGTGGAACGCTATTTGAATCCGCGTGTAGACAGCATCGCGGTGGTGATCGAGGGCTCCGGGCAGCCAGTCGGACGGACAATGCAGAAACCGGCAAGAAAGATGGGGGATTAGCCGTGATCGCTCCTTTATCAAAAAGTGCGTGTTTGCCGCCTGCCGCTAAGCTTGCGGCTCCTTTCTGTCTGTTCGTGCTTTCACTCGTGGCGAACCTGGTCGCCCAGCAGGAGGACCTGGCACTGGCCACGGCCCGCTCCCTTATCAAAGAAAACAAATACCAGGAAGCCGTTGTCCAACTTAAGGCACTGGCAGCAAGCCACCCCGGAACCAAAGGCATCAGCCACGAACTTGGCATCGCTTATTATTACCAGGCGGACTACTTTGAGGCGGCTACTTACCTTGAAGAGGCCCTTCAGGAAAATTCCGAAGATCGTGATGCAGCGCAACTATTAGGACTCTCCTATTACTTCAGCGGCAAGCCAGCACAAGCCATTCAGGTGCTGGAAAAGGTACGACTCTGGCATCCCAACGAGAATATTGATGCCATCTATGTTCTAGGTCTTTGCTACGCGCTGAATAGGAACTACCCTGAGGCGCTGGAAACTTTCGCGCGTCTATACCGTTTGGGGCCCGACTCCGCGGCATCCCACTTGTTGATGGCTCGCATTCTGCTCCGTCAGGGTTTCGATCCGGTCGCTGAGAAGGAGGTACGCAAGGCGCTGGCGCTTTCACCACGCCTGCCGCTCGCCCATTTCACATTGGGAGAGTTCTACGCTTACAGCGGTGATTATCCGAAAGCCGCCGAGGAATTCCAGCAAGAACTCGACATCAATCCCGGATATGCGCCCGCGTTCAACCATTTAGGCGACGCATACTGGCGACTCAAGCGAAACGAGGACGCAGAAAGAGTTCTGCAAGGTTCCATATGGCTGGACTCGACCAGCGGGGAGCCTTACGTGATTCTGGGCAAAGTGTTTATGGCCAAGAGGCAACTACTGCAAGCGGAACGAACCTTGCAACGCGCAATCGCCGCGGATTCCGCCAACTACACAGCACACTATTTCCTCGGCCAGCTTTACCGGGAACTTGGCAAAACAGCTGCTGCAGAGCGTGAATTGAATATCGCTGCGCACATCCAACAGCTCCAGGCGCAGAACGCGCCTCGCATTCGATAGTTGATCCGTTTTGGGGCCCCCCGCGCTTCTCCTTGGAAGCCGCGAGTTCCGCTCGGATGATTTTCTCAAACGCAGCTTCCGGTTGGGCTCCGCTGAGCAGGATTCCGTTTATGAAAATTCCCGGCGTGCCTTCGACGCCAGCGCGGATCCCATCCTGCAGGTCCTGTTCAATTTGCTCCGTGTATTTGCCACTGGATAGGCAAGCGTCAAATTGCTTCTGGTTGAGAACCAGACTCTCAGCCATTCGCGCCGCCCCCGCTCGATCGAGTTTATCGGGATTCGCGAACAAAAGGTCATGATACTCCCAAAATTTCCCATGCTCAGCCGCGCAACGCGAAGCTTCGGCAGCCAACTCCGCCTGCGAATGCATCCCGCGTAGCGGAAAGTCTCGGTATGCCAGGCTGACCTGCCCTGGGTACTTTTCGAGTAGGTTCTTCAGGGTGCTCTGAACTTTTCTGCAAAACGGGCATTGGAAATCGGAGAATTCAACAATCATTACCGGCGCTTGCGGACTTCCGCGAAGCCGGGCCGGGTCGTAGGCGACGTGGACCTTGCCCGGTTGCAATAAGATCGACGTTCCATCGCGTTCCTGCAGGCGTTTCAGCAATTGCTGCCTGGTCATATGAAGCTCTGACTGGTTCAGGGCGAGTTTTTGGCGAACGCTGCGCAATTCCGGCAGACCCTTGTCCGCGTCGCTCCACAGCTTTTCTGCGATGGCAAACTCCTGGCTTGCGGCAACAGAATCACCTTGGTGTTCAGACGCCAAACCAAGGGCGTAGTAGCCGCCAGCGTAGCCCGGGTCTTGGTGGATCATTTCCCGCGCAGTGAACTCGGCCAGCGCCCATTCATCGGTCTCACGAGCTCTGCGCGCAATGGAATCGAGCTGGATCAACGCCTGGCTTCGGGCATCGGGTCCGGGCGAGGCGACAAGCTGCCCTTCGATTTGCTTCATCAGCCCGACGCCTTCGCCCGATTTTCTTTGCGAGAGCAGGATTTCGGCCCGCAACGTCTCGGCATAGGGCCGCAACCGATCAGCTTCGGTTGCCGTAACCAGAACCAGCGCATCGCGAGCCAAAGCTAATTCCTTCTCGGCTTCATCGACGTGATTTAGGACCACTAGCGCACGGCCCATCAACGTATGCCCCGCAAATTGCGCCATCACCGAAGGCCTCTGTGCGAGAATCTGCGATTGCTCGTATGCCTCTTGAGTGCGCCCTCGCGCCAGCAGATACTCCGGCAATTGTCTGTGGTCGAACTCCGCAAGTTCACTGTGCGCGGGGAGGGAAAACGATTCACGCAGCAGTTGCTCCGCGGCTTTCATTTGTCCCAGCAACTGGTAGCACATCGCCAGGAGGCCGAGGTTATGAGGACGGTGCCAGTCGTACTCTGCAGGAATGTGCTCGGAACGATAGTAGGCACTTTCCAGATCGTTCGCTTTTCGAAACTCTTCGACGGCATCCTCAATGCGCCCCGCCCGGCGAAGTTCATGTCCGCGCATATGATGTGCGTGCGGAATCGAAAGAGACACGCGCAAATATGCCTCGGAGTGATACAGCGCCTCTTCGGTGCGGCCAATGTTCTCGTAGGAATGAGCCAAATAATGATGCGCGGCGGAATTGTTGGGAGAAACTGCCAGCGCGGATAGGTAAAACGCGATGGAATCCAGATCCCCGGTCTGACCGTGTCCCGCCCCCGGACCTTCATCGGCAAAGCCTCGCAAAATCCAAAGGCCTGGGTCGGTAGGGTTGGCCATCAAAGCGTCGTAAATGGCTTTACGGTAGGCGACGAACTTGTCGAGGTTCTGCTTGTCCTCGAGGAACTCCACAAGGCGGCCACGGATCTCCATACGCTGCCGCTCCGCTTCGGTTATTTTGCTGGAGAGCGATTGCGCTTTCTCCAATGCCGCTCGCGCAGTGGGCACGTCTTGCAACTGCACATAAACATCGCATAGTCCGACATAGGCCGCAGATAAGGAGGGATCCAGTCGCAAAGCCTGATGAAAGGAGCGTGCCGCTTCGATCCAGACATACGAAGCAAAGTAGTTTAAACCCTGATCATAAAAGGCCTGAGCTTCCGCGGAGGACGTCGTCACTTTCTCGTGAAGATTGCCGATGTCGTGCCGAAGCGGAAGGGGCCGTCCGAGAATCTCCTGCGGCACCCATCCGACCACTTCATGTTCTTCGTGGCCCTCGTGCTGCGCCAGCCCTGGTGCTACCCATACTGTCAACAGGCAGGCTTGCATGATTGCCAATCGCGCCACAAGCAACCATGCCTGGCCATTCCACACACCATGGTGAACGGTGTTCCCTTCCTTGCCGGTTTGCCGGCAAACGCCTTCTATGTGTAAATTCATTTTCAAATTTCGGTTACCTCGACGGAGCGAACGTAGTGTCCGGAATTGAGTCTCTTTGTTTCCACCGGAGGTTCAGTTACTCGCAGCCGGATCAAATAGGCTCCCGTGGCTTTCGGCGTCCACACATGTGACCAAAAGCTCCAGGGATCATTTGTCGTTTGCGAAAAGTGCGCCACTCGGACGTAGTCCTCTTCCGGGTTAAAGCGTATTTCCAGCGCCTTCACCAGGCGCGAGCCTCCCCACAGAATCCCGACAACGCGATACTTGATTCTGCCATCCGCAAACCACTTTTCGACGCGAATTGGCATAGCCGCCTGGTCTATTATCGCCGGCCGATAATCTCTCGCCAGCTTCGGTACGCCTTGCTGATGTGTTCGGGCGGCAAATTCTTGCATCTGCGATGTCGCCAAGAAATTTTCATTGACAAATGTGATGGCGTTTACCCACTTGATGGAAGTGCAGCCATACCAGCCGGGCATAATCAGCCGGACCGGCGCGCCGTGGTCTTTGCTAAGTGGCTGCCCGTTCATCTCAGTGGCCAGAAAGGCCTTGGAAGCCTTGAGTTGCTCAACTGTGAAGACCCAATCCGCACCGGGAATCGACGTTGCCGATTTCATCGGGTACTCGTCGAAGCCCGAAACCATCACGCGATCCATTCTCGGCTTGATTTGAGTCGCGAGTAGATCAGAAATAGGTACGCCGATCCAATCTGCCACGCTGAGCAGTCCGAAGCGCGTTGCGCGCGTGTTGCCGGAGCATTCCATCAGGTGCATGCCCATGGGTTTCGCGCCTTTCTCTAAGTCTTCTGAGGTGAGATTCAACGGTTCTTGAACGAGCCCGCCCACCTTGATCGTCCAGGGCTTCCCGCCATCGAGCGACTCCGAAGCGCATGTGCGGGTATAGAATTTTTCGGTCGGGGTAACCAATTGCTCTGGGCTCAATCGAGAAAGGTCAGAAAACAGACGCGCGTCGAGACCTGCCCCGATAATCGTATCAAGCGGCGCTCGGCTTTCTCCAGTGAATTCAAGGATTCCAAGCTGCTTGCCGTCCCCAAGCGGATCGTGTCGCTCGTTTTGCGGTCGCGCGAAGCCGTTGAGTTTGTCGAAATCTACAAGAAGCGCGCCACTCCCGAGCAAGGACGCACGAAGAAACTCACGCCGGTCCGGCTTTACAAGCCCTCCAATCACTTTCTCCTCCATATCATGCATGGGCGCCAAGAAAAAGGGGGTCAGGCCAACGACCTGACCCCCGGACAATGAGGCTGCGCCTCCTTCTAGAAGTCGAATCGTAAGCCCATCTGAATGTATCGGGGCGAGTTGAATTGGTTGCTGGGAACACCAAAGGCGCCGGGCCCGGATATGTCCATGCCCGGCTGGTTCGAGAAATATGAATCGCCACCGCTCCCGAACATCACGTGGTTGAAGGCATTGACGAACTGTACATCAAAACGCGTGGATACGCGTTCAGTAATGCGCATGAGCTTCGATACCGCCAAGTCCAGGTTCCAACGCATCGGGCCGCGAACGCGGCCAAACCCCAGAGTCTTGTCGGCAAACGTCGGGTATCGGAAAGCGGCAACCACCGCATCCGGGTTTTGGAACATATTCGGCACTCCTCCGGTGCTCCCGGAACCATAGCCGGAAGAGGACAGCGTGGGATTGTTCACGCGGGTTTGATTGAATGTGCCAGGTCCTATCGGAATCATCCCGTTCGAGTTTCCGTTTGACGGCGTGCTGCCGAATTCCGAAAAGCACGCAGACGAGTCATAGACCATGTCTGGCAAGCCGCTGGCAGCAACGTAGACGCCGGAGACAGACCAACCACCGAACACCCTGTCTGCAAACGCACCGTTGGCCATGCTCTTGCCCTTGCCGAAAGGCAGTTCGTAGTTGACCAGCAGATTGAAGGTGTGGCGCCGATCGAACAACGACGGACCATAGCTGCGATGATGGTCATAGGCATCGGGAATGGCGCCGGTGCATTCCTGCGTAATGCCGAAATTATCCAGCCCGTGGGAGTAAGTGTAGTTGGCATCGAATGTCAGACCGCGATACGCGCGCGATCGCACAGTGATGAAGCCGGCATTGTAGTTCGCGTAAGTGAAGCTTCCGCTCCAATCCAACGAACCCACCTGAGTATTAGCCAGGGTCATCGGCCCGGTCGCGAAGTTCGGCTCCAAGAGGAACCACAGTGCACCGGCCCCGTGAGCCGGCCAGAAGGGGTTGCCATTTTGAGCGTCAAACTCGGCAGCAGCAGCCGTGCAGGAAGCGAACGGCGCCTGCGTACTCCCCCATACGCTCGCACTGCCACTGCACAAGGGGCTACCCAATCCGCCCAGCATGGCTTCTAACGCTGGCTGAGTGGTAACCGCCCTGGTCGAAACACCAGCCTGGAGTTGCGCCGCCACGGCGTCGAACGCCTTCGCAAAGCTCTGGTTGGTGCCCTTGGGCGTAAACATGTAGGGAACGGAATTCAAATCGATGTTCCCATAAAGATCCCGGGACCAGCGGCCCACATATCCCACTTCCAGGATCATCTTGCCGGGCAATTCGCGCTGGATACTGAAGTCGATTGAATCCGAGCCCCCAGTAACGTAGTGCGGATCAAGACGGAAGTCGCGGCTCTCGAAGACGCTGTTGGCGTTTGCCGGCTGAATGCCGCTGGGTGATCCCTGCCCCGGGATGATTACGCCACCGCTGACCGCCGGGAGGGGCGGAACATTAATATGGTTGCCGTCTATCCCGATCCGGAAGGCAGTAGTCGGATTGGAGAACCCGCTGCACGCACCAGTCGTATTCGGCGCTGTGCAAACGGAAAGATCGCCAAAACCAATACCCAGCGCAGGAGTCAGAACAAGTCCAACGCCGTTCTTCCTTTCAAACGCGCGCGACCAGCCGCCACGGAGCACCGTCTTCTTGTTGCCAAGGAGGCCACCCAGCGGCCCGTCGGAACCGGGATTCCAGGCAAAGGCCAGCCGCGGACCGAAGTTCGTATAATCCGGGTCAAATGGATATTTTCGTCCGAGGCTCTTAATAGGCACATAACCCACAGTCGGATTGAAAACGTCTCCGTTCAGAGCGGCCTTTTCCTTGGCGTCTATATAAGATTTGGCATCAATCGGTTTGCCAGTACTAACGTCGATCATCATGGCCGTCTTGCCTGTCGGATCAGTTGGCGGCATCTGCACACCCCACGTCAAACCATAGCTTAATGTCAGTGATGGAGACACGCGCCAGGTGTCGCCGAAATAGAGTTCATAGGCATTTACATTTTCTTTCTGTGTGATCGTGCTACCCGCGGGCTGCGGACTCAAGTCCCCAGCGCGTGTTAACACCTGCGTGGCGCTGTCCACTAACCCGAGTGCGGAAATGTAAGCCCGTCTATATGTGCTCGCGTCCGAACTCTTAACAGAAGAGGGGACAGGGACTCCGCCGATGTCGAGGAATTGACCTCCCCGAGCCACAAAGTAGAGAGGCGTGGTTATGCCGCCCACCACCTTGTCATCTCGGACGTGCAAGAAGTGCTGCAGCTGCACACGCCCTCCGAAGTTCCAGGCGTGCTTCCCTTTAATCCAAGTCAGGTTGTCGATAAACGTGTAGTCCTGGCCGTTCCAGACGCGTTGGCGCGCCTGTTGAGTATTGACGTTAATAGGTACCATGGCGTTGATACGGCTTTCTGACCAGATCTGCAGCCTAGTGTCACTACACGGCGCTACCGCGCCGCAAGCGGTACCAGTGTTGAGTCCAGGCACAGGGATACCAGCTCCAGGGGCAATCCAAGACCACCAGTGACGCAACCAATCGAAATGGAAGTCATTCACCAGGTTGGGCGTAAGTCGCCCGGTCAGGCCCCCAACCAAAAATCGCGGCTGCAGCGGGCGGCTGGCCAGCGCGCACGGCACGCCTTTCTGGCAGCCCTTCGCGATGCCCCCAACGTCCTCTTGGATGTTGGGGGGGACAATGGCGGACGTACTGTAGCGATAGGAACCCATGAAATCCCATTTGTCATTAATCTTGTGGTCCAGGCGGAGCACAGCAAAGTGCTCGTTGCTGATGTTTGGCACAGTACTTGTGAAAAACGGAGCTCTCAGAGCCGCGTCACCTGCAGAGAAGTCATTCGGTGGAGGCATATTAGCCCATTCGGCGGCTATGGCAGGGTTAAGGCCTTTCACGCGCGGATCGAGGGTGCCATTATCGGCCGGCAGCATTGTGCCAATCAGAGGATCGTTATCGTTGCAAGGGGCGGAGCACGCGGCTGGATCAAGCGTCGCCGTTGGATTCAGATTGAAGGCCCGGACCACTCCACCAGCATCCTTGAACTTCAGGATACCAACTTTCAAAGCGGCAGAGGGCACTAGTCGTTGAAATACCGATTGCGTGGAGAAGTGACGCTCTTCCTCATGGACGAAGAAGAAGGTCCGGTTCTTCCAGATCGGCCCGCCGATCCGACCACCATAGCGGTTGTCGCGCCATTCGGGATTCTCGACGCCTCTGCGATTGCGGAACCAGTCATTCGAGTTCAGCTCATCATTTTGGTGATACCAGTAGCCAGCGCCGTGCCAATCGTTGCTGCCCCGTCGCGTGACCATCTGAACCTCGGCCCCAAGCGAACGGGTAAAGTCCACACCAGCGTTGTTCGTTTGTACGCGAAACTCCTCAAGGCTTTCCACGGGGGTGGGTACCACTGCTCGGGGGGTAGCCTGAAAACCCGTATTGTAGCCGCCACCGCCCTCCATGTTGCTTGTAGCGTCGCCACCATCGAGCATGAAGGTGTTCTGGTCCATTCGCGCTCCGGCAATCGTTCCGCCGCTTGCGTTGCCTTCGCCTGAACCTGAGACTGCCCCGTTAAATCCAGGAATCGCCATGGGCTGGAGCAGAACCAGGGATGTGGCATCCCTGCTCAGAGTCGGCAGACTCGAAAGAAGATTGGCGTCAAGCACATCACCCATGCTGGCGTCCAGCGTCTGCAACTCGACACCAGTGCTGGCCCTGACTTCCACTGTCTCCGTCATGCCACCGACTTCCAAAATCACGTTAACCAAGGCCGATTTTCCGATTTCAACTCTTACGCCGGTCACCACTGACTGTCGGAAGCCTTTAGCTGAAACCGTGATGCCGTAGTTCCCCGGACGCACGGAAGGAAAGGTATAACCGCCGTCGCTTCCGGTGGTGACCGTTGTCTTCGCCTTAGTGTCCACATCTTCCAAATCGACCTTGGCGTTCGGAATGGTAGACCCCGACTTGTCGGAGATTGTCCCCGTCACAGTGGACGTTGACGCCGTTTGCGCCTGCAGCGAAGCATTCATCAACAGTAAGACGATCAACAATATGACTACCTGACAAAATACGGTTCTAAGGCGAAGCATACACACCTCCCTCAGTTTTCTGTAGCGCAATGGATGGGCGGGAACAAAAATTCCTTTATGGGCCCCACAGGAACCCCCAAACTTGAGAGTAAGCTAGCTAAGTGCAACCAATTAAGCAAGAGTTTTCTGCGAATTTAGTCCAGGCATGACAAGAGTCTACTTGTAATTTAGATCTGGTGCCGGGGGCCAGACATGCACGATACTGCCACAAGCTATGTTCTTTGTTGACTTAGCTGCCTAATCGCCTTGAATGCCTCTGGCATCATCGAACAAGTCACCGCTATGTCTTCGCTCCGTGCTGCCTCAATTCTAACTGCCGGAACCGCCGCCCAGGAGGCCCACCGAAACTGGGTTGAGAGGCTATACCCAAAGCAAGGTTAGTCATCTGCTCAGATTCTGGTGTTTTGGTGCGCTAAGGCTCGCAGGATAGCGTCCAGAACTTGATCTAGACATTTGCCGACGTCTTCTGCGAGGAAGCGGAGGGCCCGATAGCCATTCTCCTGCAGCAAAGCATCCTTGCGACGATCTCGCCGGTAGGCTTCAGGGTCGCCCAGGTGCTGCCTGCCGTCAAGTTCGACGGCGATGTGCGACGGCTCGCAAAGCAGGTCGACTTCCATGCGGCCCCAGCCATCGAACGGAATCGGCAGCTCTGCATTCAAGCGAAACCTCCCGGCCGTCTCGGCTAATGTTTCCAATCGGCGATAGAGAAATGCCTCGGTTGCACTTCGCGCTCGGCCGGAACTATCGGCATCGGAGGGCGGGATTACGGCAGCAAGCACAAATAGTTTCGCCAAAGGGGAATCTACGCCATCTCTCACCAACCGGCGCACGCTGGCGGCATATTGGCTTTTCCAGTCGGGATCGACGGGGAGTGGCACATCTGCCGGCCAGCCCGGCACCGCGCTTCCTGGAAGCTGAATCGTGTAGCCGATACCTTCGTAGTGGTGACAGCGGCGGTCGAACATTCGCGCCAGCATCGGTACATTGAGATCCGCGTAGTCGTAAACGCGCACCTCCCGCTTGTTGTGAAAGAGGCGATGCAACCGACCAACGTACTGCGTGATCGTCCCTTGCCACGAGACAGGCAGCGTCAGGAATAAGGTGTCGAGTCGGGCGTCATCAAAGCCCTCCCCCACATACCGGCCGGTTGCCAAGAGCAGCCGAGCCTCCTCAGCAGGAATCGCAGCCAAGCGAGCTTGAATAGCGTCAAGCTCCTTTTTGCGCATCCCTCCTCTGAGCACAATCAGGTGCGGCAACTCAGAGGTCAATTGCTCCGTCAGAGAGTCAAGATGCTCATTCCGTTCAGTCAACACCAGCGGCGACCGCCCCTCTCGAAGGGCATGGATGACGTCCTGACAGATGAGTCGATTGCGCTCCTTATCGGCAATTAGTTCTTCATAGAGTTTGTGGAATTGTACCCGCACATCAGGATCGGCTGGTCGTAGCGGACGAAAACCAGTCGGACGAACCACTACCTTATGCTCAAAGGGATGAGTTGCAACACCCTGCCGGACACTGCCCCGGTAGCGTACGGGACCACACTCCATGAAGATGATCGGATGCTGGCCATCCTTCCGGGTGACGGTCGCAGATAGGCCAGTCACAAACTTCGCCTTAGCCTGGCGGGCAACCTGCTCAAAGCTTTGGGCAGAGAGATGGTGGCACTCATCCACAATCAGGTGGCCATAATTGCTCACGAGATCGTCGACGAGACCGCTTCGTACCATGCTTTGTATCACGGCTACATCAAGCAAGCCGGTTGCCTTTGTGCGGCCGCCACCGATCCGGCCAATAGTGCGCGCCGGCATTCCGAGGAAGGTGGAAAGGCGCTCGATCCATTGAAGTTGCAACTGCCGCCGATGTACCAATACGAGTGTGTTCACTCCCCGTTGCGCAATCAGCCACGCGGCGACCACGGTCTTTCCGAACGCGGTGGTGGCTGCCAACACTCCCGTATCATGGGCGAGCATGGCATGCGCGGCAACGGTTTGCTCGGGGCGCAGCTCACCTTGGAATGTCGCTTTCAGTGGCAGGCCGGGGTTGCGCTCGTCCCGGACCATCGCCTTGATGTTCAGATCCGACAAAGTTTGACAGACTTCATCCAGGCAACCGCGCGGCAGTCCTACGTGCTTGGGGTGATCCTCGGCACAGGCAATAATCCGAGGCTTGTCGTAAGTCGGAAGCCGCAGGGCCTGCAATTTGTAAAACTCGGGATTCTGGAACGCCGCCAACCGGATCAGCCGGTTGCGGAGGGCTGGCGGCAACGCATTTTTAGGAATGTATATTTGATTGCCGAGGATGAGTTCCAAGCTCTCCGGTAATGGGCCAGCGATTGAAGCTTTTGTCCGACTCCGTGATAGCGGTCTCTTCCAAGGCGTATCCTCATCTTCTTCACTCTCAGGCGCCAAACGTACGCCAATTATCTGGCCCTTTACGTCAGCACGCCGGACTATTTCCTCAACTCCTTGCCGGCTGATTCTGCGGATCGAGGACAAAAACTCCCATTGGTCGATTTGGGGAGCGAATCGCTCGTCCAGGAAAACGCTATTACCTAATTCTCGGGACCGCCGCTGAAGAGGCAACGCGATCAGGTTGCCGAAGCCGCCCACCGGTAGTGTGTCTTGATTTGGAAAGAGCCGATCGTACGAATCCAGACCGACTTCGGGGCGGCGTTCCATGGTTTTCGTGAGTATGTGTGTACCCAGCTTGCGCGCCAATACGGCGGGCTTCATTGAAAAAGAACCAAACGTGCCCGCCGTTGCCCGACCGGGACCGCTCCAGGGCAGCGGGCACGTTCATTTGTTGACATGTTTCCAAGAATGCGCCCGCATCTTGCTGCCACGTTGCTTTGTCAAAGTCGGCGGCCAGGAAGAAACAGGTCTCATCCCGAAGCATCGGATAGACGCCCATCACGAATTCCCGGCCCTTGTCGTCGTGACCGCAGAGATGCCAACGAATTATTTCGTCGGTTATGCGAAGAAACCGTTGGTGCGGACATTCGGAGCACTTGATTCTCGGTTTCTCGCAAATTCCCCGGACCCACTCATTGCCGCAAGCTGGCGAATAGCCAGCTCTGCCTGTCTTACGGCTTTCGAAGCGTTGCGGATAAACATCCTCTCGTCCATGAAACAGCGCGCGGAAGAGAGCAATTTTGGCCTGGGCGGGTGAATGCTGATTCACGCCACCTTGCTCGAAAATAGGCAAACTGACAGGTGTAGCCACGGCCGTATTCTACACTTTGCATCCCGGCAACGCCGCAAGCATCCTCAAGCAGACCCAGGGGACTAGGTCGACCAGATCGAAACGCAACCGCCTTGCCATATCCCACCTATCTAGATATTATCTAGAAATGCTGCGGTTCGATTGGGACGAACGGAAGAACAAAAGCAATCGGATCAAGCACGGAATTTGGTTTGAAGAGGCCCAGAGCGTTTTTAGCGATCCGCATGGACGCCTATTTTATGATCCGGAGCACTCCGAGCACGAGGATCGGTTCATTCTACTTGGTGTGAGTTCAGCGGCAAGAACGCTCATCGTAGTTCACTGTTACAAGGAAAACGATTCCGTGGTCAGGATTATTTCTGCCCGTAAGGCGACTAGAAAGGAGGTGCGCTTCTATGAGGAAGGAATATGATTTCTCCAAATTGAAAGAGCTGAAGAACCCGTACGCAAGGAAGAAAAAGGCGGTGGGCATTAACTTGAGTCCGGAAGTCGTGGACTACTTCAAGCGACTGGCGGAAGAGACTGGACTGCCTTACCAGAAACTGATTGATTTGTATCTGCTGGACTGCGCGAGAAAACGCAAGAAGCTGACAATGAAGTGGGTGGCATAGCGGCGACGAATTACTCAACCTGCGGTGAATGCTTCGGCGTCATCCTCGCACGAATCGCGTGACGATCGCATGACTGGATTTTGCGTGAGCCGCTGCTGACCAACCAACAGCGATCTCACAGCGTTGCGGTCCGCGCACGCATTGAAAAGTACGTAGTGGGCCTTACCCCAGGATCCCGACTTCAAGTATCTGGCCGGGCTTCAGGGATTGCAATGCGACGAGAGCATTTGGAACATGCGGTCGGATGTCATCCATATCGTTCGAAGCTGGGCGGATGATCAGGATAGCGATGTTCCGGCCCGTCATGTTCTGCTGATACCGAATGTTCCTGTCTATTGTGACGAGGACGTCAAAGTGCCCTTCAGCCAGCGCCAACAGCGCCCCATACTCCTTGCCGCTGAATCCCGCGTCTCGAACAGTCTCACATTCATGACCGCCGTCGGCAAACAGGAATTTGACCTTCCTGGGGACACACTCATCGAAGAGCAATTTCATTTCAAAGTGGCAGTCAAGCTCGTTCTGGCTTCTTCGATCGCCGCAATAGCTTCGGCGCTTGTTACACTGGTGAAATCTTCAAGAAACTCAGACAGCGTCCGCCCATGCTCCAGATAGTCTGTCAGCGACTTGAAAGGAACTCGCGTTCCACGGAAGACTGGTTCACCGCTGAGGATAACCGGGTTGCTCACAATGATGCTCAAGGCCATTTTGTGAATCTCCTTCCGAAAGTTTAGCGTACTTCCTTAGTGTTGCGCATCCTTCCCGTGCAAATTGCTGAACGTCGCTGCTGTTGTCCTACACGAAGAAGCGGCGCTCGCTGATGCGCTCCAACTCGTACAGGTAAGTGCGCGTGACTTCGTAGGTGCGACCACTATTCCCGCTGAAGCTCACAGCACAACCTGGGCGTAGCCCATGGGGATTCCGGTAGATCTGAACCAACGTACGAATTCAATCTGCAAGGAAGGAAGCAGTAGGTATGGCGAAGAAAAAACAAAACTGGTGCCGGGGGCCAGAATCGAACTGGCTACGCCCGCCTTTTCAGGGCGGCGCTCTACCAATGAGCTACCCCGGCACAGGTGATTTAGAAATTGTAGGGGTGATGCGAAGTTGTGTCAATTCACCGAAGGATGCTACGCAAAATCAGTGCGACGACTCGTCGAATTCCTTCATCCAATTGCGGTTCTTCAGGACCTCGCGTGGCTTGGTTCCATCGGGTGGACCCACGATTCCGTCTTTTTCCATGAGGTCGATCAGGCGCGCGGCGCGGCCGTAGCCAATTCGCAAACGCCGCTGCAACGTGGAAGTGGAAGCGCGCCCCGCGTCGCAGACCACGCGGATCGCGTCCTGGTAAAGAGCATCATCGACGTCTTCGCCGCCCTCGGCATCGCCGTCAGCTGCGCCTTCCGTTTTGCCGTCCTCATCCTTCGGCGCCGCAAGCAGCTCTTCCTGATACTTCGCCTGGGCCTGTTCGCGCCAGAAGTCGCACACCGAGGTGATTTCCTCTTCCGTCACCAGCGGCCCGTGAATGCGATGCAGCCTCGCCGATCCTGCCGGCAAATACAGCATGTCGCCTCTTCCCAGCAGTGATTCCGAACCGTTTGAATCGAGAATGGTGCGTGAGTCCACCTTGCTGGCCACCCGGAACGATATGCGGGCAGGGAAGTTCGCTTTGATCAAACCAGTGATCACGTCCACGGAGGGCCGCTGCGTCGCAAGGATCAAGTGGATACCCACCGCGCGCGCCATTTGCGCCAGCCTTGTGATGGACTCTTCCACGTTGTTGGTGTCCACCATCATCAGGTCGGCCAATTCGTCAATCACGATAATCAGGTAGGGAAGCGGCTTGTGCTCGGTCTCTTCCAGATTGTCGAACAGCGACAACGAGTGTTCTTTCTTGAAGGTACGATTGTACTGGTCGATGTTTCGCACGCCGCGCTGCGCCAGTAGCTTCAAACGGTTTTCCATTTCGCGCGTCGCGTTTCGCAGCACGTTGGAGGCGATCTTCGGATCGGTTACCACCGGCGCGATCAAGTGAGGAATGTTCTCGTAGAGATTCAGCTCCAGCCGCTTGGGATCCACCAGCACCATTTTCACTTCGTCCGGACTCGCCTTGTACAGAATCGACATCATGAGCGAGTTGATGAACACGCTCTTGCCGGTACCGGTGGAGCCGGCGATCAGCAAGTGTGGCATGGCCGCAAGCTCCGTCACGCGAATCCGGCCGTGCAAATCCCGCCCCATCGCCAGCGTCAGCTTGCTCGGAGAATTCATGAACTCCGGCGCTTCGATAATTTCCCGCAGTGCAATCGTCTGGCGCTTGTCGTTCGGGACTTCGATGCCAATGGTCGATTTGCCTGGGATGCGCTCGATCAAAATGGATTCGGCTTGCAACGCGAGGCACAAATCCTCCGTCAGCCCGATAATCCGGCTGTACTTGATGCCCGCGTCCGGCTTGAATTCGAATGTCGTGACGACTGGCCCGGGATTGATTTGCGTCACGCGGCCCTGGATGTCAAATTCCAGGCACTTTGCTTCAATCGCGCGTGCCCGCTGTTTCAGCTCTTCTTCATCAAGTTTCTGCCCGCGCTCGCCTTCGCGGAGCAGGGAAGGGGACGGCAGCTTGTAATTAGGATTGCCCTTCGCGATTTTCGGCTCGCCTTTTTTGGCGGCAGATTTCTCCGTGTCGCGATTCAGCACGAAGATCGGCGTCTTGCGGGACGAGTCCTTTGTCTCCTTCTCGTCCTCCTCCTCTTCGCTTTCGTCGGCCAGGCGAATTGTTTTGGAAGCCTCATTCAGCAACTCGGCCTTTGCGATCAATTGGGGCGGAACGGGCTTCCTGCCCGAAAGGCGGGACTCCTCCACGCGGCGACGCATGCGTTGTTGTTCGCGCTCTTCGCGCCACGCGTGCCAACGCGCCTGCGCTTTCTGCAAAATTCCCAGCTTCTCCACTCTTCCGATCGGACCATTCGGGCCGCTTGCCCATGCATGCGCGCCGGAAAAAGAAAACCGCGTGGTCATAAACAGCGCCGTCACCAGCAGCGCGACGGTCACCAGATTCGCGCCCCACAAGTTGAACCCGGTGCGCAGCCCGCCGGAAATCAGCTCGCCCAGCAACCCCCCTGGCGGCACGGCGCCACGCACATCCCAGACGTGCCATAGCGAAAGCAGCGTCGGCAGCGAAACAAGCAGCAGCCCGAAGCCCACGACCGTGGCAACCTGCGAATCCAGCGCCCGGCTCCGGAGCCACCGCCATCCCAAAACGAGGATCGCCGCCGGCAACAAAAACGCCGCAAACCCGAAGATCTGGAAAAGCAGGTCCGCGCCGTATGCCCCCGCGGGCCCAATCCAGTTCCGCGCCGGGCTTCCGTCGAAGGCTGCCGCACTTACGTTGAACGACGCGTCTTTCGGAGAATAGGACAGCAACGCCAGCGCGATCAGCACCGCCAGCGTGATACACAAAAATCCAATCAGCTCGTTGAAACGCTTGTTTCCAGTCGGAGTCAGTAAGCGCAAGAAGAATCTCCTCAGCTTTGTGGGGAAGGCTGAGTGTCGCGGCGGGGGCTGGCGCTATCGCACTCCCGCCTGGAGGAACTTCCAAACACACTGAATATAGCAAACTACCGCCCGCAAAAATCAAAAACTTTATGTGCCCGTGTTTCCAAAGCGGTGAACCGGTTCCGTAACCAGCTCAAAAACCGACGGAACATAAAACGGAAATGGCATGTAGTCATGCCAGTCCACAAACAACGAGAAGATTACGTGAATAGCAGGGGCCATCAAAACGGCTAGCGGAACATACTGCAGGATCTCGCCACGCCTCATGCGCAAGACTGCCGGTGGCAACAAAAACGTGACAAGTGCAGGCACTCCGTAATATATCCACAACGGCGGACGAAAGAAGATGTGGCCATATCGTGCAAAGATCATTCCGAGCACAACCACCACGAACGTTGTTGAGGCTAACGCTCTTACCCCGGGCCTGTTGTTCCGGTTGCGCGTAACGAACATTAGAAGAGCAATGAAGGCAGCCGCCGACACAACCATGAAGATCACGAATCGGCTCACGTCGCTCATGGGAGACCTCGCAGTTCTGCGCCAAGTTCAGTCATCCGGGAAGGATCAGTGCAGTATTCCCGTAGCCCACGCCAGCACCGCTGCGCCCACAACAATTCGGTACACCGCAAAGGGCGCGAAGCCATGCTTCCTCACCCACGCCAAGAACCACGCCACCGCCCCGTACGCCACGATGAACGCCACGACGAATCCGATCGCCAGCACCACCCAGCCGTGCGGATCGATGTGCGTCACTCCGATGGCGTTCTCGCCTTTGCCGCGCAAGGATTTCAGCAAGTCGTATCCCGTCGCCACCACCATCGTTGGAATCGAAAGGAAAAACGAAAACTCCAGTGCCGACGCCCGCGACATTCCGGCAATCTGTCCCGCCGCTATTGTCGACATCGATCTCGATGTGCCTGGGAATACGGCCGAAAGAATTTGGCAAGCACCAATCCAAATCGCCTGGCTCAAAATCATGTTCTCCATCTGCCACGTATGAATCCGGCTGCCGATCGCCGCCGACCCCGCTTCCTCCCACTTCGCGTTCACGGCATCCACAATCCACATCACAATACCGCCAATCAACAGTGAACTCCCCATGATGTACAGGCTTTCGAGATGCTTTCCGATGATCTTTGTCAGCAAAAACGCCGGCAGCGCCGTCACCACAAACGCCACGCACACCAGACTCAGCGGATGCGTCAGAATCGCCCGGTCGCCGCGCTCGCCCTTCGGAAACGTGGACAAGAATTTTGCGATGCGGTCGCGAAAATATACCGGAAGGCAAAGGATCGCCCCCAGTTGAATCACGATCGTGTACATCTTCCAGTAGCCGTTCGCTAGGTCGATGTGAAACAGCGCTTCGCTGATGCGCAAGTGCGCCGTTGAGCTCACCGGCAAAAATTCCGTCAATCCTTCCACGATTCCCAGCAGCACGGACAGCAAGTAGTCGCTCAAACGTTTTCTCCTGGATGCCTCGCCGTTTTCCGCGTCCCCGGCAGGATTTTCCGCATTTCGTACGCGTCGATACGCCGCAAGTAATATCGCTTCAGCGTCGCCTCGATACGATAGCCATGCCGCTGCCAGAACGCAACGCCCGCCTCATTCTCTGTTGCTGTTTCCAGCAAAATTGTTCGAACGCCGCGCAGCGCCAGGTTCTTCTCGCTCTCTGCCAGCAACGTCGAGCCCACTCCTTGCCTCCGGTGCGATTCCGCTACATCCAGCGTAATCACGTGCGCCAGCGGCGGATTTTCCTCCGTCAAGATAAATCCCACAATCTTCCCGGCGTCCTCTGCCACCATTCCGTCTGCCGATGGCAGCTTCAGAAAATATCGCAGCATGGTTTTGGAATAAGCGATCCCCGGAGGGAAGCACGACTGGTCCAGCCGCAGCAGGGCAGCAAAGTCCCCTGGTTGATGGGCACGCAGCGTGACCGGCATGGCGCGATTGTAGGCTGAACTTTACCCGCTGAACAGCGCGCCAGTCACGGCGCGGAGGGTGGCATCTTCATTCCCAGCGCCTTCACGGTCACCGCATCAGGAATAGCCGGATGGCCCTCTTGTTTTGTCACGACTCCGAATCCGCCGCTGTAATCCCACATCGTCCATCCCATTCCATATTTTTCGAGCGTCGTTCGAACGTCGGAAATCCACGCCGCGCGATCCTGCGGATTCGCCGCCTTGCGGTAAACGCCAAACTCGTTGCAAGTCACCGGCACGTTCCAGCGTTTGGCCCAGGCCGTCACTTGCCCGATTTCACCGTCGATCCGCGCCGCGTTCCATCGGTCCAGGCCATAATGAATCGCCGCCAAGCGGTTCACCGCGTCGGGAATCAGCGCCGCGGCCGCTTGCACATTTTCCGGCGTCGAAGGATACGGCAGCTCCTTCAAATAGTGGACGTAATTCGTGCTCCAGTTCGCTCCCTGGTGCGTAAAAATGTGTGGGTCATAAAAGTGAAAGTTGTAAATAATGTTCGGATCCCGCAGCGGATCGAAAAACAGCAGCTCGTTCTCCGAAGACCAGTACGCCCCGGCCACAATAATTGTATGCTGCGGCGCCCCTTCGCGAATCGCTACGGCCAGCTTCGCCTGCACGCCCTGCCACCGGTAACGATCGTGAAATTCCGGCTCGTTTAGAATCTCGAACGAAACAAGTTCAGGATTCGTCGAAGAATAGTGCCTCGCCAGCGCCCGCCAATAGTCGGCAAATTGTTCGACAAAACTATCCTCCGCCACCAACTTCTGTTTGAAGTCACTGTCGGGATGAATGTCAACAATCACTCCCAGACCCTGATCGAGAATCATCTTCAGCGCAGCGTCGAGATATCCGAGGTAATCCGCTGGTATGCGATCGGCCTGCCCACGCCGGAACATCGGCTGCGGATTCACGCTCAGCCGCACGTGGTCGAATCCCATAGCCTTAATCAACGTGATGTCCTGCGCCGTCGTCCATGCTTCAAAATGTTCCTTGGTGTACCCCTTCTGGTCGTAAACCTGCGCAAACCACTCGCTCAAGTTAATTCCATGACGCAAATGCTGCGCGTGGCGCTGTGCCGCATCCGTTGTTGAATTGGATTGTGCTTGGACGGGTTCCGCGCCGAAAAGGATCGCCGCCAGCGCCGCAACCATCGCAAAAAAGTGTAGGGGCACGATAAATCGTGCCCCTCTTGCTGTTCCGATTCGAATTGTTTCGCTCATAGTTTGACGGTGACGGTCTTCACCTCGGTGTAATTTGCCAATCCATATTCGCCAAGTTCGCGCCCGATCCCCGATTGCTTGAACCCGCCGAACGGCGCTCCCGCATCGAACACGTCGTAACAATTCACCCACACGGTTCCCGCACGAACGCTGTCCGCGATGGCATGCGCCTTGCTGATGTCCTTGGTCCAAACCGCCGCTGCCAATCCATACTGCGATTTGTTCGCCCTCTCGACCACTTCGTTCAGGTCTTTGAACTTCAGGATGGACATCACCGGCCCGAAGATTTCCTCCTGTGCGATCTTCATGTTGTCTTGCACGTCGGCAAACACCGTGGGCTCGATGAAGTAGCCCTTGTCACCCACGCGGTTGCCGCCCGCCACCAGTTTCGCCTTCTCCTTCTTGCCGGCGTCGATGTAGCTCATCACTTTGTTGAACTGATCCTGGTCCACCTGCGGCCCCTGTTCCGTATTCTTGTCGAACGGGCTGCCCACGGTGCGCTTCTTCGCGCGCGCCACGCTGCGATCCACGAATTCGTCATACGCCTTCTCCTCGACGTACAACCGCGACCCCGCGCAGCAGCACTGTCCCTGGTTGAAGAACAGCGCAAAGTGCGCGCCCTCGATGGCTTCATCCATGTCCGCGTCCGCGAACACGATGTTCGGGCTTTTTCCGCCCAGCTCCAGCGTCACTCGCTTCAGGTTTGTTTCCGCCGCGTTCTTCATAATCAAGTGGCCCACTTCCGTTGATCCCGTGAATGCCACTTTGTCGACGTCCATGTGCCGTGCAATCGCTGCGCCGGCCGTCGGCCCGTATCCCGGCAGCAGGTTCACCACGCCTTCGGGAAATCCCGCTTCCATGATCAACTCGCCCACGCGCAGTGCCGTCAACGGAGTCTGCTCCGCAGGCTTCATCACTACCGTGCAACCCGTCGCCAGCGCCGGCCCCAGCTTCCACGCCTGCATCAGCAGCGGAAAATTCCACGGAATAATTTGCCCCACCACGCCCACAGGTTCGTGCTTCGTGTAGCAAAAATAGTTGCCACTCACGGGAATCGTCTTCCCATGATTCTTGTCCGCCCATCCCGCGTAATAGCGGTAGCAGGCAATCGTCAGCGGAAGGTCCGCCGCTCTCGCGACGTGCGCCGGCTTTCCGTTATCCAGTGCTTCCAGTTCCGCCAGCTCATCGGCGTGTTTCTCGATGAGGTCCGCCAGCCTGTTCATCAAAACGCCGCGGTCGGCAGAGCTCATCTTCTTCCGCCACGGGCCTTTGTCAAACGCCCCGCGTGCCGCCGCCACCGCCTTGTCCACGTCCGGAGCGTCAGCTTCCGCCACTTGCGTAATCACTTCACCCGTCGACGGGTTGATCGTCGGGAAGGTTTTTCCCGAAACGCTATCGACCCATTTACCGTTGATCAATAATTTGGTCGGTCCAATCTTCACATTCGGTTGCATCGTTGCAGTTGCTGTAGCCATTTTGGATTCCTCCTCTTCTCAGCAGTACGTCGCGCCGTCATTTCGAGCGCAGCGAGAAGCCTCTCTTCGCCGTCGATGACAAAGGTGGGTGCAGGGCAACCCCTTTTACCCCTCGCGGAAGGGCAAGCCCCGCATGACGCAAACGTGTTGCGAGACGGAAGCCTATACCTGTGGAAGTGCGGAGGCAAGGAAGTTCAATTCGAAGCAGCGTGTCCCTGGTCCTTACACCAAAGCCTGGGGCTACCCTGAGGCGCGTACTAGGGCAAACACCTGATGCCAAATCAAGGTATCCACTATATTCCACACTCCCCAGCCTTAGTGCACTATGCATTCACATTCGGGACAGCGGGTCCGCCTCCGAGTCCAGGGCCCCCACCCTAGTACCCCACATCCATTTGTCTTGGAGCGGAGGCGGCCCGACCTTTTTCCTGCAATCTTCCGCCGTTTAGCACAGCGGCATCCCGCAATTCTTCTAAAGATTGGTAGTCTCCCGCAGCGAGAAGGTTCTTCATTGACACGATTTGCGATCGGAAGAATACTTCGAGACTAGTAGCCGTCCTGCTTTGCCTATTGGGGCAAAAATTGAGACCCAAACAGTTGTCGCCGTCGCGTCTATTTCCGGCCGTCCTGGCTGCCGCTGCAGTTTCCATGGGATCTGCCCGTACGACCGCGGACCGGATTTTGTTGCCAGTCGAAATTTTGGGCGCAGAGGGCAAGGCGACGAGCAGGACCATCACCCTTCAGGATGGACAAGCAGAGTCGGCGCGGTCGCTCTGGTTGCAGGTCCATGGGCTGCGCTATGCGGATCAGGCCAGCGTCCAAGTCAACTCCAGCGCCTGGATGCCGCTCAACAACAGCACGGTCTCAATCCCCGAGCCCGCCAGGAGTTTCGGCGGAATCGGTGGAGGCTTCTCCACGCTCGTGATGACTCTCTCCCTTCCGAACGCCACAGTCGTCCCTGGGGCTAACACAGTCCGCTTCCGGTTCAATCAGACCGACGGTATCGTCAGCGCCTATCGCGTCCTGGCATTCAACTTCCTGACCAGCGACGGAAGCAAGATCCTCACTCCAAACGATTTTGTGCAAGATGCGCCCGAAACCTGGGCTCCGCCCTTGCCGGATGCCGCCTCTATTCGGGCTGGGCGCGAACTTTGGGAGACCGCCTCACTCGCGGCAAACAGCCTCCCCAATAGTCCGAGGATTCAGGCGCACTGTGCGGACTGTCACGCCAGGGATGGGCGCGACCTGAAATACTTCAACTTCTCCAACGGCAGCATTGTTGACCGTTCGCGCTTCCATGGCTTGTCCACACTCCAGGGTGAACAGATCGCCAGCTATATTCGCAACTTGCCGTTACCGAGTCCGGGCCGCCCGTGGAACCCTCCTTACCAGCCCGGGCCCGGCCTTGACGAGCAGCCTGTCTCGAGCTGGGCGGCTGGTGCCGGACTCTCCTGGGTTCTTGACCGGGATATGGATGCGTTGCCATATCTGATCAACCAGCAAGGCGCGCGAGTGAACGGTGACGCCGCCAATTCCCCAGTAAATTTCTCCACCCTCCGCGAACTCGCGGGAAAGATCACTCCCGACCTCTTTCGTCCTGACGGCAACCTCAATCCTCGCGAGATTCCCATTGCCTTGCAGCTTCCCGATTGGAGCGGTTGGCTGCCGCGCGTGCATCCCAAGGATGCTTGGGGGCCGGACTTTGCACAGAGCGAATTCGCAGCCTTGTACGATGGCGAAACGCAGCCAGAGGGCAAGAGCAAACGCACCGCGAAGCAGCCGCTGCGCACCCTTCTGGCGGCCACCCAATCTTCCGATCGCAACGCTCACCCCGTCCCTGCCGCCTTCGACGACTGGACTCAAGCTCGGCGTGCTTTCCTCAAACGCTTCGTCAAGCCAAAGATGGAGTGGTCGCCGGCGTTGACGGACAAGGTGTACTCGACTCAGCTATGGCAGCTCATGAAGACGTGGGAGATGATGCAGGAGTTTGGACTGGAGGGACGCGGCCGCGAAATTTTTGGATCCCTTGCGGATTCCCGCACCTGGTGCAACACCATTCCGGCAGAAACTGCTCCATCCTCAGCGCTCATTCCGGATGGAGCCGCTGGAGTCGGCGGCAGCGCGCTGACCAACGAATATTTCATGGCCGCCTGGTACGAACTGCAAATCGTCCTGAACAGCGGCAACCATCAACACCGCGATCGCGCTCCCGTGGATTGGGTTTATGTGATCGGGCGCTTCAACGACCTGCATGCCCAGACGCACCAGCCGGAGCCGGCACGGCTCCTTGTCGCGGTAACCAAAGCGCTGCAGTCCACCGATCCTCGCTTAGGTCCCGGCGACTACCGGCAAGGTTGGCGGCCGGAGCAGAACATCGATCCTCGCATCCTGATTAGTCCCGTTTGGGAACCAATCTTCAAACCGCTCCCGGTCGAATTGCGTCGCGCGCTAACCGCTTCGCTGCTCGCCGCATGGATGGATAAGAACCTCCAATACCCGGTCGCGAAGTACTTGCCGATGGGCGGGTTGCCCGCGCGGCCCTATGCTCCTCCCCAGGCCTACGGTGATATCAGTGGTGGAAGCGTTTGGGAAGCGGCACAACAGTTCCGTGATGCCGGCGTTCCCGCCGAACTTGCCAGGCGCTTGCAGCAATGGGGAATTGCGTACTCGGACCGGGCAGCACGGCTCCAATACGCCGGTAACTCCGCATCCTCAAAGAGGTAGCTGTGAGTTCGGATCCCTCCAGCAAGTGTTCCTGCAAGAGAGCGTCAGGCCGAGCCGGCTGCTTTGCCTTTGCGGAATTTGGTGTCGGCAGCGAGGCCGAACGCTTCTAGAATGTTGGCTTGCACTTGCTTTGTAAGGGCGTTGATCTCGTCGACACCGATACTTCGGGGGCTAACCACATAGCGCAGCTGCTTCTCTCCCGCGGGAGTCTCGACAATCCGCAGAACGGCGTCCGCGACTTCCTGAGCGTTGCCGGCCGTGGAGGAAAGTGCCGCGTTGATCTTTGCGGGGATCTCCTTGACAGCGCCATACGTATTGGCGCGAGCCTCGTCGGCGCCCGCCAGGTTATTGCCGAAAATAGAAGTCTCATATTGGCCGGGTTCGACAATCACGGATTCAATTCCTTGCCCGGCAAGTTCGTAGCGGTACGATTCGGCCAGGGCCTCGAGCGCAAATTTGCTGGCGCAATAGAAACCCACCGAAGGGAGAACCACGCGGCCGGCGACGCTGCTGATGTGCATGAGCACCCCGCTGCGTTGGCGGCGCATGTGCGGGAGCACCGCGCGATTTACGCGCACTGGACCAAGAAAATTGGTGTCCATCAGGCGCCGCGCCTGTTCGGTGGTGACTGCTTCCTCCAGCCCCGTAAGGTAGTAGCCGGCATTGTTGATGGCCACGTCGATGCGGCCGGCTTTGGCGACGGCGGCATCCACGGCCCGCTGCACCGAGGCGTCGTCGGTTACATCCAGTTCAAGGACGTGTATCGGCAGCGAATCCTTTTGCGCCAGCGCGCGGATTTCAGAGGCATTCTTGGCGTTGCGGCCTCCGGGGTCACGCATCGTTGCGAAAACAGCGTGCCCTTTGCGAGCCAGCGTTTCGGTGAACAGTCTGCCGAACCCTGTGCTGGAGCCGGTGATAAAAACTACTTGCTTGGAACTCATGTTCATCCCCCTTTCGTGGGCCTACAGTGAACCCGTTTGATGCCGGAAGTAAAGCAGTTAGTTACAAAAAATGAATTCAACCGATTCCTGACGAGGGAAATGAAATGGCGGGTGACCCTCACCGTGAAGTGGCTTGCGTAGCGGCGGCCTTCAGGCCCCCATTTCCTCTCCTTGTGGGACAGCCATTCCTGGCTGTCCTCCGATTCATCTTCTCGACTGCACTCGTAGCGGCGGCCTTCAGGCCGCCATTTCCCCTCTTTTGTGGCATAGCCATTCCTGGCTGTGCTCCCTTCTTTGTGGCACAGCCACTCCTGGCTGTGCGCCTCTCTCCGCACCTGGCGTCCACCGCGACTCCGTCCCGGCCGCACCAAGCCCCACGTCATTTACCTTCCGGATGGTTTTGCGGGACGAATCGGTCGGCTTGCGCAGAGAGACCGCTTCCTCTCCGCGGTTTATGCGGAGAAATCTCTCTTCTCTTCGGGCGCGTAGCGCCGGGCTTCAGCCCGGCATTTCCCCGTTTGTGGCACAGCCACTCTTGGCTGTGCTCCGATCTTCATCTTCTCGATTGGGCCAAGAAGCGCAAGATGAAGTGGGTGGCCTCCCAACATCCCGAAGCAGATGCGATGTCTTGTGTCGTGCGCATCAGCCGGGAGAGCGCCTCGTTCGCAGGGAGGAGCCGAGTGTTTGAATCCCTTCTCGCCCGCCAAAATTACCCATAAACAGGTATATTTTGAAGCACAGCCCCCCGCGGTGAGCTTTCAGCTTAAGTCTAGCTTAAGCTAATCGTGAAATATCTCGTCGAATCCGGTCCTGCCGCTCTCACATCTCCAAGATATTTAGACCATCCGGTTTCGAAATCTCGTAGTAGCCCCCGAGGTTCTATCTCAGGCTTATCTCCGTGTATAAAGGAGAAATCTGGTACTCGATTCCCCCGTGCATGATTGTGAAGTTGTGGGCAAGCCCGCACCGAACATCCTTGTAAAGCCACTCAACCCAAACTATACGATGGTTCGGCTTCTGACTAGGCAGCTGCATGTAGCGAGTTACAAAACCTGTGAAAAACCTTTTGTCTTCACCTCGTTTTGCTTCCCTCCCCGCATAAAACGTGCTCGCTGCGGAGATACCGGCACATATAGCCGTAGCCAGAATCAACCCTAGGTCGTTCCCTGGTGTCTTCATTGCCTCGCGACAGGGAGCAATCAGAATTTTTTCAACTCTCGCTTCTAGATACAGGACCTTGCCGTCAAAACTGAGCAGCGTAAATAATCTCAGCGCGAGGATATTCCGGGTCGCCGTCTCTAAAGACTTCTTTCAGTTCCTTGTGGTACTTGCGATTCGCGGCTTTCATTGCGTCGCTTGCATTTTTCATCCCCCCACGCGCGCGCTCAGCCGCATCCCACATTTCCTCTATCAACGCGTCGATGAGTGGCCCGTGCCCAGCGCCAACAAAAACTGCGAACAATCCTTTTCGTTTTGACTTTCCTTCTGGCCGAATCTCGGCTTTGGGGGTATCGACTTTAAGGTAGCCGTCAAGAGTTTCTTGTGAATCCGCGCATAAAACGATGCCATCCGTGCAACAAAACCCCGCAACCATCGTCATGACGGTCCTCCCATGCTTCGGAGGGTATCTTACGCGCTTACTTTTGTGAAGTGAATAATCGTGTTCCAAAACTGTATCAAAACAAAGGGTTTTAACTATCTTTAGAATGAACACTTATTAAAAATAGGGGAGGGGGGTCCAGTTATTGTTAACTAGAAATCCCAAGAAGGATTTCTATCCCGAGGGAGCATCGCGACCGAGTGACCTCTCTTAACATGAGATCAACGGCCGCTCCGGCGCCGCTTAAGGAGGTTGGCAAAGCGTCGGCCCGTCTGCTGAGACCCCTTCGGACTCCCTCCATGAACCACTCCGATCAGGTCTCTCACAGCCTCGTACGGAGTAGGCTGGACCGCTTCACTCGGCCTTGTCACGTACACCGCCAGCAGCAGGCTCGCTCCCAGAAGCAACGCCGCCAGATAGTACGGCGCTCCCGGCAGATGAAGCCCGTAACGAGGCGAAATGGCAATCGTGAAAATTTGCGTGAACAGCACCGGGCCCGCCATCCCCGTGATGGCGCGAAGCGAATTAATAGCGCCTTGCAATTTGCCTTGGGACGACGGATCGACGTGCCGCGACATCAGCGACTGCATGGCGGGAGCCGCAATGCCCCACAGCGCAATGAAAGGAATTACAGCGAGGATGACCCATCCGTGCGCCGACAGCGCAAAGCCCGCGAAGCCGAGTGTCCCAAACACCAAGCCAGACAAAAGGCTGCGCCGTTCGCCAAAGCGTTTCACAAACGGTCCGACAAGCATCCCGGAAACCACCGCCGCACACACACCCACAACGGCCAGGGAAAGACCAACGTCCCGCCGGCTCCACGCGTAGCGGTATTCCGTGTAAAGCGCCCACATCGAAGGCAGCGAGTTGTGTGCCAGATAGTAAAGCGTTGTCACCACGGCAAGCCCGCCGAGTTCTCGATTCGCGCTAAGAAGCCTCAGTGACCCCAGAGGATTTGCCATGTGCCAGGCGCTCTTCGCGCGCCGCTCCGGCGGCAACGATTCCGGCAGCACGAAATAACCGTAGAGCGCATTGCCCAGGCTCAATGCCGCAGCCGCCCAGAACGGAAAACGCAGATTCATGTTGCCCAGCCAGCCTCCCACGGCCGGCCCAATCACAAACCCCAAACCGAACACCGCGCTAATCAGGCCGAACGGTTTCGCCCGCTCCTCTGGCTTCGTCACATCGGTGACATAAGCGAACGCCGTGGATATGTTGGAAGTCGTGATGCCCGAAATGATGCGGCCCACCAGAAGCCACCGCAGCGACGGCGCCACCGCCATGAAAACGTAATCGATGCTCAATCCGAAGCACGAAATCAAAATCACCGGGCGCCGTCCAAAGCGGTCCGACCATGCGCCCAGAATCGGCGAAAAAATAAATTGCATGGTGGCCCACGCAAATCCGAAATAGCCGGTGACGCTGGAAGCGCGGGCAAAATCTCCGCCCTCGAATTGCCGGATGAGGTCTGGCAGCACCGGCGCGATGATGCCAAACGCCACCATGTCAAACGCCACTACGATCAGGATGAAAGTAAAAGCGGCCCGGCCAACGCTCGGCGCGGGCGTATTGGTGGGTTCAGGCATTGGCAGGGCAGCCTGCTAGACCTCGAGAATCACGGGAAGAATCAGCGGCCGCTTGGAAGTTTGTTTGTTGATGTAGCGCTTCAGGTCCACGCGAATTTTTTCCTTGATGACGCCCCAGTCCGATTTTTCCTCGGCGTTGGATTCCTCGACGGTCTTCATGACTACCACTCGTGCGCCCGTGATCAGTTCCTGTCCGTTGTCGCTCATCAATCCGCGCGTCACGATTTCCGGGTGTGATTCCATTTTTCCGGTGTGCTTGTCGATCGCAATGATCGGTACCACAATGCCGTCCTCGGAAAGATGCTTGCGGTCGCGAATCACCACCTCTTCAATCTCTTCGAGCGAACCGGAATCCACGCAAACGCGCCCGGCCGTCACCGGTTCCAGTCGTCGCGCGCCATCTTCCGTGAATTCGACCGGCCTGCCGTCTTCGAGCAGCAAAATTTCTTGCGAAACGGATCCCAGTTGATGCGCCAGCGCCGCGTGCCGGAACAGGTGACGGTATTCCCCGTGTACCGGGATGAAATATTTCGGTTTCACCAGTTGCAGCAAAAGTTTCTGCTCTTCCTGGCTGCCGTGGCCGGAAACGTGGATGATTCCGCCGGAATTGTCGTAATAAACCAGCGCGCGCCGCCGGAACATGTGATCCAGCATGCGGAAAATGGATTTTTCATTCCCCGGAATGATGCGCGCGGAAAGAATCACGCTGTCGTTTTCATCCACGGAAACAAACCGGTGATTGTCCACGGCGATTCGCGAAAGTGACGACATCGGCTCCGCCTGGCTGCCGCTCGCCAAAATGATGATGCGCTTCGGATCGAATCCGCGAATGTCCTGCGGGCGAACGACCATTCCATCCGGAATTTGCAAAATTTCCAGGGAGTGCGCGATCTCCACGTTGTCGACCATGCTGCGCCCGACGAACGCCACTTTGCGGCCCACGCGCGACCCAATGTCGATGACCTGCTGAATGCGATGAATCGACGAAGCGAAGCACGACAAAATCACGCGCCGCGGTGCCGAGCGGCACAATTCTTCAATTCGCGGAACGACAGCCCGCTCCGATGGCGTAAACCCGGGGCGCTCCACGTTCGTCGAATCGCTGAACAGTGCCAGCACTCCCTCCGTTCCGTATTTTGCGAACGAGTGCAAATCAAACGGCGCACCGCCCACCGGTGTCTGATCGATCTTAAAATCTCCAGTGTGAATCACCACGCCCAGCGGCGTGCGAATCGCCAGCGCCACGCAATCCACCGTGCTGTGCGTCACGGAAATGAATTCAATCTCAAACGGCCCGATCTCCACCAGCCGCCCGGGCAGCACTTCGCGCAGCGTGCTCGACTCCAGCAAGCCCGCTTCATCCAGCCGTTTTTTCACCAGCGCCAGCGTGAAACGCGTCCCGTACACCGGAACGTTCAAATCGCGCAGGATATACGGCAGCGCCCCGATGTGATCTTCATGCCCGTGCGTCAGCACAATTGCGCGAACGTGCGCGCGGTTCTGTTTCAAGTAAGTGATGTCGGGAATCACCAGGTCGACGCCCAGCAGTTCCGATTCCGGGAACATCATGCCCGCGTCGATGACGATGATCTCGTCGCCGAGCCGCAATGCCATCATGTTCATTCCGAATTCGCCGAGGCCACCCAGGGGGATGGCAGTGAGGGATTGCGCGGTCTTGCTCAATGAAGCGTCAGCTCCGGGACGCAAACGAGAATCGTATCATAGGAACTGATTCGTAACTGGTGACTCGTAACCTCGCAAAAACAATTGCTCGTAAACAAATTGGATGAACTCGCGCGTTCAGTGATGATTGCCGCCAACAAAAAGATGAGCGATGGATACGAGAATGACCGCGCCGAGTGTCGCGGCGGCGAGTGAGTAAAGAAATCCACCGCCGAAGATTCCGAGCTTCACAAAGACCCAGCCTCCGATGTAGGAACCAATCAAGCCAAGCACAATGTCCGCGATGCATCCAAATCCGCGTCCACGCGCAATTTTTCCCGCGAGCCATCCTGCGACCAGGCCAAGTAGAAGCCACGAAACGAAGCCGTGCGATTGGAACCAGATTCCGAAACCCTGCTGAAAGAGCAAGTGTGCGGCGAACATGAAGCCTCCAGAGCGAGCACTGATTGTAGCTGACCTACCCTGAATGTCAGTCCATAATCGGGTGCGAACAGGAAGTCGCGAGGGAGATCTGATCCTTCGACCTGTTGACACTCGCTCAGGACTCGTCCCGGAAGAACGTGCGGGATGCAAAAACGCGCACATCCGTCATCGTATGCTCGGTTGCTGCTGCGTCATGCAATGAATTGTGCCGAGGCCCAGCACTAAATCGCGGCAGGCGATGCCAACGACTTCGCGATCGGGAAATAGTTTTGCCAGAGTGTTCAGCGCGACGCGGTCATTCGGATCGTTGAACGTGGGCACGAGCACAATTTTGTTGGCGATGTAAAAATTCGCGTAGCTCGCGGGAAGCCGAAAATCTTCGAAATAAACCGGTGCGGGCATCGGCAGCGTTTCCAAACGCAGCTGTCGCCCGTCCTGATCTTTCATCGCTTTCAGTAGTGCGAGATTGTCTTGCAGCACGTCGTAATTTACATCTTTCGGATCATCCTCGACAATCGTTACGACCGTTGACGGATTGACGAAACGCGCAAGATCGTCGACATGGCCGTGGGTGTCATCGCCGGCGATTCCATTTTTCAGCCAGAGAACGTTTATTACGCCAAAGTATTCGCGAAAGACTTCGGCGTAATCCTCTTTGGCGAATCCGCGATTTCTTTCCTGCACTTTGCTGAGCAGGCATTCTTCCGTGGTAAGAAGCGTCCCGCGGCCGTTGACGTCAATGCTGCCGCCTTCGAGGATCACGCGGCGGCCTTTGTGCCGCGGCTGCCAGACGCGGCGTTTTAATTGTTGATTGGTTTTGGCGGCGACGGCGGCGTCTTTTTTGTGATTTGGATATTTGGCCCAGCCGTTGAAAAGAAAATTGTTGTAGGCGACTTCTCCGGCTTGGTTTCGAACGCAGATAGGGCCGGAGTCGCGCATCCAGCCGCGATCGGTAGGCACGCGGAAAAATTCGACGGCATCGAGATTTGCTCCAGATTGTTTCAGCATGCTTCGAACGCGCGCTTCGGCGGCGCGATTGTCGACGAGGAGATAGACGCGCTCGACATGCGACAAGTGGCGGACGATTTCTGCGAAGGCCCAGGGAATGGCGGCGAATTTTCCGGGCCAGTCGGTTACTTCGTGCGGCCAGCCGAGCCAGGTGGCTTCGTGAGGTTCCCATTCGGCGGGCATACGAAAGCCGAGAGAGAAGGGAGTAGAGATAAGTTGATCTCTAGGCACTGGCTGGACCTCGATCGTGGAGAGGCAGACAGGCTGAAGCCTGTCCTACTAGTGGCATGCGAAAGCCGAGAGAGCCGGGCGTTTTTATTTGCAACGGGGTCTTCATTGGGAAAAGGAATTTAACACAGAGATCACCGAGGTTGGAGCACAGAGAACGCAGAGAAAACAAGGAGGGAAGAATTAACAAAGAGGGCAGAGAAAGAAAGGAACGCATAAAACACGGAAACTAAAAAGCGGGGAGAGAAGAGCACGCTACTTTTCGCCGAGCCAGCGGTTGAGGATAGGTTGATAGGCGTCGATGCGGCGGTCGCGCAGGAAAGGCCAGTTGCGGCGTGTATCTTCGCTCTTGGCGGGGTCGCATTCGACGACGAGCACTTCTTCCTTGTCGTTCGAAGCTTCCGCGACGATTTGGCCGAAAGGATCGGCGATGAAAGAATTTCCCCAGAATTCCAAACCGGGGTCGCCATTCTGCGGCTTGCCTTCGAAACCGACGCGATTCACCACGGCTGCGTAGACACCGTTAGCGATGGCGTGGCCGCGCTGAATGGTTTTCCACGCGTCGAGCTGCGCGGCGCCGAATTGCGCTTTTTCGTGGGGATGCCAGCCAATGCTGGTGGGATAAAAGATCACGTTCGCGCCGCCAAGAGCGGTGAGGCGCGACCCTTCGGGATACCACTGGTCCCAGCAGATTTGCACGCCGACACGCGCATATTTTGTGTCGAAATTCGGGAAGCCGAGATCGCCCGGCGTGAAATAAAACTTTTCGTAATAGAGCGGATCGTCGGGAATGTGCATCTTGCGGTATTTGCCGAGAAATGATCCGTCGGCGTCGAGTACGGCGCAAGAATTGTGATAGATGCCGGGAGCGCGGCGCTCAAAAAGAGAAACGACCAGCGCCACTTTTTTCTCCTTGGCGATTTGCGCGAGTTTTTCGGTGGTAGGGCCGGGAACCGGCTCCGAGAGATTGAAAAGCTCGGCGTCTTCCTTGCGGCAAAAGTATTCGCCGTGAAAAAGTTCGTGCAGGGAAATGATTTGCGCGCCGCGCGCGGCGGCTTCGCGAATTTTCCCGATGCCCCGCGCAAGATTCTCATCCGCGTTCGCCGTGCATTTCATCTGCACGAGCCCGATGGTAAATTTGTCCGCCATGAAATTCAGTCTAGCATGAGCCGGAAATAAAATATTTGCACGCGTTTTGTAGTATCTTTTGCAACAGCATTTGTAATATCAATCAGACTGCAATCGCGCGGTTGCCCGCGAAGCAGCATTTTATCCGTGATTCCGAATTTATTTTCGTCCAGGAGACCCGATGGCGAAGCAGCGAGAGAAAACTGTGACCGGGAGAGTGCTCCACGATCCAGTAAAAGACAAACTTCGGCCGATGTTTCCGCTGGATTTGTCCAAATGCCGTACCGTCGACGAGCTGGTCCGCGCGATGGGGGACACGGCGTTCACGGGCCGGCAGATCGGCGATGCCGCCGACGTTTTCGAACAAATGGCCCGCGACAAGGATTGCTTCGTGGTGATGACGCTCTCGGGCGCTTTGACGGTCGGCAAGATGGGGCTCATTTTCTGCGACCTGATCGAATCAGGCGTGGTCAACGCGATTGTCTCAACGGGCGCGCTGATGGCGCATGGACTGGTGGAAGCGACGGGTTACTCGCATTTCCGCTACAACCCCAATATGGGCGACAAGGAACTTTTCCACGCAGGATACAACCGCGTGTACGACTCGCTCGAGCCGGAAACGAACCTCGATCACGTCGAAGAGGTGATGGACCACATTTTCAAGGCATGGGACGCGGAAGACACGGCGTGCAGCTGGAAAATTCACCGGCGTATCGGCGAGTACCTGCACAAGACGGCGCAAGGGCGAGGTATCCTAAAATCCGCTTTCGAGCACAATGTCCCTATTTTTGTTCCCGCGTTCAGCGACTCGGAGTTGGGCATTGATTTTGCGCTGCACAAAATCGCCCGGCAGAAGGATAAGCGCCCGCTGCTGCGCTTCGACCCGTTCCTGGATTTCGAGAAGTTTGCCGACACCATGCTGGCCACCAGGCGCATGGGGATTCTGACGATCGGCGGAGGAGTTCCTCGCAATTGGTCGCAGCAGTTCGGCGTCTACGCGGAGCTGCTGGCGCGGCGCGGCTACAAGAAACTTCCACTGAAGCGCTACAACTATGGCGTGCGGATTTGCCCGGAGCCGGTCCATTGGGGTGGCTTGAGCGGAAGCACGTACACGGAAGCAGTTTCCTGGGGAAAGTTTGTGCCGCCGGAAGAAGGCGGACGTTTCGCGGAAGTATTCGATGATGCCACGGTGGCGCTGCCTTTGATCGCCAGGGCCGTGCTGGAACGCATCGGGTACTTCAAGCGCAAAAAATAAGATAGGTGCTGCCGTTGATCGTCAGCATGATTGGAGAGGATTGGTTGCTTCAAAAAGTTTAGCAGCGGGTCCCCGGAGTCCAGAGTAATTTGCAGAAGGAGAACCGAAAATGAAGCGAATCGTGCTGGCGGCTATCCTGGGTGGCTTGACTCTGTTTGTGTGGATGTATGTGGCGCACGACTTACTCGGGCTCGGTGAAATGGGCGTGAGAGAGATTCCAAACGAAGCTGTTGCGCTGACCGCCATGCGAGGAGCAATTCCCGAAGCCGGCTTCTATCTTTTTCCGGGCTTCGGACTGGGTCCAAAGCCAACCAGCGCGCAGCGAAACGCGGCAATGCCCGAATATATGAAGAAGTATGAACAATCTCCGCATGGAGTGCTGGTCTACCATCCGCCGTCAGGTCCGTTTCACTTTAGCGCGGCGCTTGGCCGCGAATTTGCACTTAATGTTCTGCAGGCATTGCTTTCTGCGTGGCTTGTCTGGTGGGCCGCGAGCGGACGAAATTACAGCGCGCGGGTGGGTGTCGTGACCGTCGCCGGTGTTCTTGCCGCGATAAGCAGCAACGTTGAAGATTGGATCTGGTATGACTTCCCGGGAAACTACATCGCCGGGTACATGACCACGCAAATTGTGGGGTTCGTGCTGGCGGGTTTTGTCATCGCTGCTTTCGTCAAGAGCGAGACGGTTGCAAGGAGTTGACCAATGGCGCAAGCAAAGTCGAAAACGATCTATGACGTTCACCCCGGCGTGGCGATGGTGCAGAAGTCGCTGGCGGAGTTGAAGGAAAACACTGGGCGTTCGCTGGAAGAATGGATTGCGATTGTGCAGAAGGACGGACCAAAAGATGAGAAGTCGCGGTTCGCATGGCTGAAGACGAAGCATAAGTTGGGAATGAATCGCGCGGGGTGGATCGCGGAGCGCGGAGACGGAAAGGGCGGGGATTTAGACACGCCAGAAGTGTATTTGAAGAGCGCGGTCCGGTATGTGGAAGAACAGTACGCAGGTCCGAAAGAAAAGCTGCGGCCGATTTATGAAGAGTTGCTGACGCTGGGCAAATCGCTTGGCGATGACGTGAAAGCTTGCCCGTGCAAGACGATTGTGCCGCTGTATCGCCAGCATGTGTTTGCGCAGATCAAGCCGACGACGAATTCGCGGATCGATCTGGGCTTCGCCCTGACGCATTACAAAGGAAAACTGCCCAAGCGGCTGATCGATACAGGCGGGCTGGCGAAGAAGGACCGCATCACGCATCGCATTGAAATTACGGCCGCGGAGCAGATTGATGGCGACGTGAAGAAGTGGCTGAAGACGGCGTATAACCTAGATGAAAAGTAAAGAACGAGTCTGAAGATCCGCCACTACAAGTTAATCGTCCTCGCCGATGAGGATGGCGGCGCCGAGAACAGTGGTCCAAAGGCCGCGCTTGTCGCCGACGGCGGATTGCGTGACGTTCATAGTGCGGACGATTTTGTTGGAGATGCGGTAGACCTCTTTTTTCTCATCGAAGGACAAATCCGGGTCAAATTCCACGTTCAGAGTGGTCGCGAGCATTTCGGCGGCCAGCTCTTCGGCGTATTCGCCGGCGACTTCTTCGGTTTCACCGAACGAGTGATGCTCGGACAAATATCCGTACATGGATTTGTCACTGGGCAGCGCCAGGCCGATGCTGGCGGCGATGAGGCGGTGCGCTTCCTTGGTGGAATTCTCGCTGATAACGGTGAACGCCACTTGCCCGGGCTTCATGTGCTTCAGCCCTTCGCTGCGGGAAATTAATTTACAGTTGGGAGGGAAAATCGAGGAGACGCGAACGATGTTGCACGCGGCGATGCCCGCGTTGCGGAGGGCGAGCTCGAAGCTCGAAAGTCTTTCACGATGTTTACCGACGCCTTTGGTGAGGAAAATTTTCTTCGCAACGAACGCCATGGTGCCGGTTTGCCGTGCCTCCGTGATTTAGTGTGGGAGCGAAAAATTCAACCGCTGTGGAAAAGTAACAAGAAGGTATTGCAGTGTCAACGCAATTCCGAATCTGCGAGCGCAAAGTGCGAAAGAATTGTGAACGCGCGATGACAGCCGGGGACACCAGAGATCATTCGCCGGCAACGTGACGCAGCATTTTGCCGAGCGGCTTGCAAAGAGCCAGGATGTTTCCGAGGTCTTGAGCAGTAAAGTCCGGGCCGGCGCTGTGCGGATTTGCGCCTTTGCGGCTGATTTGGATGACGCCGATGACCTTGCCATCCAGCAAAATCGGCGCGCTGACCATCTTCTGGATCGCTCCAGAGGCATCCGAAGCGAACTTCACACTTTCGAAAACGGTGGCGTGCCGCGTGGCAGCGAAATTGTTTTCGATTTCGGGCCGGCTCTCACGGGCGGTGCGCGCGGCGAGCGCCGAATTGCTGGAGAGCGGAACAAAGCCGACATTTTTCAAAGCTTCTGGAACCAGAAAGTGAAGGTGACGCCAGCGCGTGGAAACCGCGAGGATGGCTACTTCATCGTGTTTGACACCGAGGTTTTTGGCGATTTTTTCCGCCACGACAGAAAGAGAAACGCCCGGTGCGCCCTCTACTTCCGCACCGAGGGCATTGGCGATGCGCTCCATCTCCGACACCAAGCTCGTTGTCGCGGTCATGGTAATGTGGGGAATCTTGCAGCCGAGGCCGGGAGAGATGTGGCCCAGCAAATCCCGTTCGTCAGGGTACTATTTTCCGGTACTCGTGACTTCACGGCAAGAAAATTTCGAATTGTTTGTGCTCGCTGAAAGAACAGTCAAACTTGCATAGGCTCAACCATCTGCCTATACTGATTTTGCCGCGGTTCTCTACGCTCCTTCCGAGTCATGCAGCGTGACCCGGCTGGGACTTACGCGGCGGAGAGGGCATGTCTTCGACGGCAACCCGGCCTGACACAAGTTATCTGCTCCGAAAGCTGCATTCCTTTACCGGCATCCTTCCTGTTGGCGCATTCCTGGCGGAACACTTTTGGTCCAACAGCGCCGCACTGGTGAGTTCGGAAAAATACAACACGGTATCCCAAGAGCTGCAGACGATTCCGTTCCGGCTGATCGTGGAATGGGGAACGATTTTTCTGCCGATGCTGTTCCATGGCGGCTATGGGATTTACATTTGGCTGCGCGGGAAATCAAATGTTTCGGCGTATCCATGGGTAGGGAATTGGCTGTACACGACGCAGCGCTATACGGGACTGATCGCGTTTGCTTACATTGGGTGGCATCTTTACACCGAACGCTGGCTGACGCATGGCCGGTCGACGTATGCGAATGTAGCTGCGGACATCCGGAATCCGTGGTACCTGACATTCTTTGTGATTGGGGTGCTCGCGTCTTCGTTCCATCTCGGGGCGGGCATCTGGAATTTTTTGTGTAAATGGGGACTCGCGGCTACCGTTAAAGCGCAACAGGCCGCGGGACGTTTAGGCGCGCTGGTGGGAGTGGCGTTCAGCTTGGTGGGAATTTTGATCATTATTAGCTTCCGATACGACTGGCATCCCTTCTCGGTATACCTGCCAAACAAATGAGACAGCCCAAAATCATAGTGGTAGGCGGCGGTCTGGCCGGACTGATGGCGACCATCCGCGTTGCGGAAGCGGGAATCCCGGTGGATTTATTGTCGATTGTGCCGGTGAAGCGTTCACATTCGGTTTGCGCGCAGGGTGGTATCAACGCGGCGAAAAATCAGAAGGGTGAAGGCGACACGGTCGACAAACATTTTGACGACACGATTTATGGCGGGGATTTCCTGGCGAATCAGCCGCTGGTGAAAAGAATGTGCGAGGCAGCGCCGGGAATTATCGATCTGCTGGACCGCATGGGCGTGATGTTCAATCGCACGCCGGAAGGATTGCTGGACTACCGGCGATTTGGCGGAACGTTGTATCACCGCACGGCGTTTGCTGGCGCGACGACTGGACAGCAATTGCTTTACGCGCTGGACGAGCAAGTGCGGCGGCACGAAGCGGAAGGCAAAGTCAAAAAGTTTGAGGGAGCGACGTTTCTTTCCGCGGTGATCGATGGCGGTGGCGTGTGCCGCGGCATTTGCGCGATGGATTTGCGGACGATGGAAATAAAAACGTTCGCGGCGGACGCGGTGATTTTTGCCACTGGCGGAAACGGCGCGATCTTCGGACGCTCGACGAATTCGGTGGTGTGCACGGGCTCTGCACAGGCCGCGCTTTTTCAGCAGGGCGTGGACTACGCCAATGGAGAATTCATCCAGGTACACCCGACGGCGATCCCCGGCGAAGACAAGCTGCGCCTGATGAGCGAATCGGCTCGCGGCGAGGGCGGGCGCGTGTGGGTGCCGCGGAATCCCGCGGAGAAGCGGGCACCGAGAAGCATTCCGGAGGCGGAGCGGTTTTATTTTCTGGAAGAGTGGTACCCAAAGTACGGCAATTTGGTTCCGCGCGACATTGCCACGCGCGCGATTCACCGCATCGTGTATCAGGAAAAATTGGGGATCGATGGGCGGTCGGCCGTTTATTTGGATGTGACGCACATTCCGCGAGAAACACTGGACCGCAAGCTCGAAGGAATTTTGGAAATCTACGAAAAATTCCTGGGCGTCGATCCCCGCGTCGAACCGATGAAAGTGTTTCCGGCGATGCACTACACGATGGGCGGAATCTGGGTGAATGGCGAGGATCAGGCCAGCAACGTTCCCGGAATTTACGCGGCGGGCGAGTGCGAATACCAGTATCACGGCGCGAACCGGCTGGGAGCGAACTCGCTGGTGTCATGCATTTTTGGCGGAGGAATCGCGGGACCAGCGGCGGTGAAGTACGCGAAGAATCTCGAGAATAGCGCGGAGTCCACACCAGCTGCAGTTTTTGACGGCGAAAGAAAACGCCAGGAAGAGAAAAATCATAAGCTCATCAACCAGGATGGCTCGGAGAATCCCATTACAATTTGGCGCGAACTGGGACAGGTGATGACGGAGCACGTGACCGTCACGCGCATCAACAAGGATTTGGAAATGACCGACGGAAAGATTCGCGCTTTACAAGAGCGCTACAAGAAGATCAATCTGAGCGACCGCACGAAGTGGTCGAACCAAACGCTGAACTTTGGGCGCGAATTGGAGAATATGATTGTTTTGGCGCGAGTGATCACTCTAGGCGCGCTGGCTCGCAACGAATCGCGCGGGGCGCACTACAAGCCGGATTTTCCGGAACGCGACGACGCGAATTGGTTGAAGACCACGCGCGCGAAGTGGGTGAATAACGACATCCAGCTTACGTATGAGCCGGTGGATATTTCCTTGATCAAGCCGCGGCCGCGGCGTTACGACGCCGCGAAGTAAGTGTAGAAGCTTAGGAACGAGGCGGGAATCGGCCGAGGAATTATGGCGGAAACAAAACAGGTCATCGTCAAAGTAAAACGGCAAGCGGGGCCGAAAGAAGCCGCGCGATGGGAGGAATTTTCTCTCAAATGGCGGCCGTCGATGAACGTGATCATTTGCTTGCGGGACATCGCGGAGAATCCCGTTACGCACGACGGGAAAAAGACAACGCCGATCACTTACGATTCGAATTGCCTGGAGGAAATTTGCGGATCCTGCGCGATGCTGATTAACGGGAAGGCGCGCATGGCATGTTCGGCGCTGGTGGATCAACTCGAACAGCCGATTCGAATCGAGCCGATGTCCAAGTTCCCGCTGGTGCGGGATCTGGCGGTCGACCGGCAGTTTATGTTTGAAAGCCTGAAGCGCGTGAAGGCCTGGATTCCCATTGATGGCACTTACAATCTTGGTGAGGGACCGCGGGTCTCGCCCGAAGTGCAGGAAAAAGGGTATCCGCTTTCGAATTGCATCACTTGCGGGAATTGCCTAGAGGTTTGCCCACAGGTGAATGAGCACAACCAGTTCGTGGGCGCAGCGATCATCAGCCAGGTGCGTCTCTTCAATATGCATCCCACGGGAGCGATGAACAAGAGCGAGCGGATCGCGGCAATCATAGGGCCGGGAGGAATTCAGGAATGCGCCAACGCACAAAACTGCGTGCACGCTTGTCCCAAGGGAATTCCACTGACCGAGTCCATTGCTGAAGTCAATCGGGATGCGTGGAAGCAGGCGCTGCTGAGCTGGCTTGTCGGCTAATCACGTGGCGCACTAGACCAATTTCCGTTACCATCAATCGCTTCACTGGGGGGAAGGCATGGTTCGCGCACTGTTGCTCGTCGTCGTGTGTGTATCTTCGGTTTGCCTGGCCGGGCTGGCCATCTCCGCGGATTCGATATCGGAAAAGGCGCGCAAGCTGCACTTTTCGTCCATGGTGGTGGACACGCACGACGATACGACGCAGCGGTTTCTCGACGGCAAATTTGACCTTGGAAC
>Ga0209350_1000174_pt1 | contig 42599 bp, 40 predicted proteins | sample GraSoi013_2_20cm_2_FD_185822 | JGI IMG/M metagenome (GOLD analysis project Ga0209350, IMG submission 185822) | Grasslands soil microbial communities from the Angelo Coastal Reserve, California, USA - Sample 09_27_2013_2_20cm (SPAdes) (version 2) | ecosystem: Environmental > Terrestrial > Soil >...
CGCCGATGACAAGGGCTCGGCGCTCGGCTCCTGGCCCGGCCGCGGCGACCCGCAGGACGCCGTGACCCCGCTCGCGGGGATCAAGCAGCGCGCCGGCAACGTGAGCGTCGTGTACGCGAAAGGGTGCGGGATCACCGACACCTCGACCGCGGGGTTCGTCGATGCCGTCGCGGCCGCGAAGCAGGCGGACGTCGCCGTCCTGGTACTGGGCGAAGCGGGCGACATGAGCGGCGAGGCCGCGAGCCGCGCCGAGCTCGACCTGCCCGGCGTCCAGGAACGGCTGCTCGAGGCGGTGCAGGCGACGGGAACGCCGGTCGTGCTCGTCGTGAACAGCGGCCGGCCGCTCACGATCGCATGGGCCGCGGAGCACGTGCCCGCGATCGTCGAGTCGTGGTTCCTGGGCGTCGAGACCGGCCCCGCGCTCGCCGCCGTGCTGTTCGGCGACGTGAGCCCGAGCGGCAAGCTGCCCGTGACGTTCCCGCGCGCCGTCGGTCAAATACCTCTCTACTACAACCACAAGAACACCGGGCGCCCCACCGGGCCGGACAAGTACAGCTCCAAGTACATCGACCTGCCCGTGACGCCGCTGTTTCCCTTCGGCCACGGGTTGAGCTACACGACGTTCAGCTATTCGGACCTGCGACTCAGCGCGCCGCGCATCACGCCGACCGGCACGCTGCGCCTGTCGGTGGCCGTCACCAATACCGGTAGTCGCGAAGCTGCCGAAGTCGTGCAGCTGTACGTGCACGACGAGATGGCGAGCGTGACCCGGCCGGTCCGCGCGCTGGCGGGGTTCCGTCGGGTCTCGCTCAAGCCGGGCGAAGCGCGCACCGTAGAGTTTTCGCTCACGGCCAAGGAGCTGGGTCTCTACAACAAGGACATGAAGTTCGTGGTGGAGCCCGGGAAGTTCCGCGTGTTCGTCGGGGGGAGCTCGGTGGGCGGATTGGAGGGAGAGTTCGAGGTCGCGCCCGTTCGTTGACGCGTGTGCCTCGCCGTGCTAGTGTCCCAGCCGTGCGACTCCGACTCTGGTTTCTGACCGCCGCGCTCGCCCTGTCGGGGTGCGGCGGTCCGTTTCCTCAGTCGACGCTCCACCCCCGCTCCGATTTCGCGCGCGCTACCGACGTCCTGTTCACCGACATCTTCTGGTGGGCGGCGGCGGTGTTCGTCGTGGTCGAAGCGCTGCTCGTCGTCGCCCTGATCCGGTTCCGCCACCGCGAGGGGCGGCCCGCTCCCAAGCCGACCCACGGCCACACCCTGATGGAGATCGCCTGGACCCTCGCGCCCGCGGCGATCCTCGTGTTCGTCGCGGTGCCGACGGTCCGTACGATCTTCGCGACCGCGGGGGAAGCCCCCGCCGACGCCGTCAAAGTCGAAGTGATCGGTCATCAGTGGTGGTGGGAGTTCCGGTACTTGGACCTCGGCCTGACGACCGCCAACGAGCTGCACCTCCCGGTGGGTAAGCCCGTGCGCATCGCCATCACCTCGGCCGACGTCATCCATTCGTTTTGGATCCCGCGGCTCGGCGGCAAGCGCGACGCCATCCCGGGCAAGACCAACTACATCGCATTCCGCGCCGATTCGACCGGTGACTATTCGGGTCAATGCGCGGAGTTCTGCGGCGCCTCGCACGGGAACATGCGGTTGCGCGTGATCGTCGACAGCGACTCGGGGTTCGGCGCGTGGGCGCAGGCCCAGCTGGGCCCGGCCGCGACTCCGGCCAAGGGCGGCCTCGCCCAGGAGGGCAAGACGGTCTATGGGCGCTCGGCGTGCATCGGGTGTCATGCCATCCGGGGCGTCTCGAGTGGCGTGATCGGGCCAAACCTCACGCACATCGCGAGCCGCACCACCATCGCGAGCGGCCTCTTCCCCAATGACTCGAGCCATCTCGCGAGCTGGATCGCCGACGCGCCGGCGTTGAAGCCCGGCGCGATCATGACGCGCATGAAGCCACCGCTCACGGACGCCGACATCGCGGCCCTGATCGCCTATCTGCAGAGCCTGAGATGAAAAGCTGGCTCACGACCACCGACCACAAGCGCATCGGTCTGCTGTACTTCTGGACCGCGTTCTCGTTTTTCCTGATCGGCGGCGTCGAGGCCCTGTTCATCCGCGCGCAGCTGGCCCAGCCGAACGGCCATCTCGTCACGGCCGAGACGTACAACCAGCTATTCACGATGCACGGCACCACGATGGTGTTCCTCGCCCTGATGCCGCTCTCGGCAAGTTTTTTCAACTATATCGTGCCACTTCAGATCGGCGCGCGCGACGTGGCGTTTCCCCGGCTCAACGCCTTCAGCTACTGGGTGTTCCTGCTGGGGGGACTGTTCCTGAACGCCAGCTGGCTGGTGGGGCCGCTGTTCCACGCGGGACGGCTCAACGTCGCGCCCGACGGCGGCTGGTTCGGCTACGCGAACCTGACGGAGCGGCAGTTCTCGCCCGGGCCGAACATCGATTTCTGGCTGCTCGGCCTTCAGATCCTGGGCATCTCGTCGCTCGCGGCGGGATTCAACTTCATCGTCACGATTCTCAACCTGCGGGCGCCCGGGATGAAGATGATGCGCGTGCCCGTGTTCACGTGGATGACGCTGGTGACACAGTTCCTGGTGATCACCGCGTTCCCGGTGATCACGGTCGGGCTCGTGTTCCTGATGTTCGACCGCTTCTTCGGCACGCATTTCTATGTGAGCCAGTCGGGCGCGACGCCGATTCTGTGGCAGCATCTGTTCTGGCTGTTCGGCCACCCCGAGGTGTACATCCTCATCCTGCCGGCCATGGGCATCGTGTCGGACGTGCTCCCCACCTTCGCCCGGAAGCCCTTGTTCGGCTACACGGTGGTGGTGTATTCGGGCGTGTTGATCGGCTTCATGGGATGGGGCGTGTGGAGCCACCACATGTTCTCGGTAGGCCTGGGGCCGATCGCCGACTCGGTGTTCAGTGCCACGACGATGCTGATCGCGGTGCCGACCGGCGTGAAGATCTTCAACTGGATCGCGACCCTGTGGGGCGGCGACATCCGCGGCACCACCGCCCTGCATTTCGCCGTGGGCTTCATCGCGATGTTCATCATCGGCGGGCTCTCGGGGGTGACGCACGCCTCGCCCCCCACCGACCTGCAGCAGACCGACACCTATTACGTGGTGGCGCACATCCACTACGTGCTGTTCGGCGGTACGATCATGGGCCTGTTCGCGGGGATCTACTACTGGTGGCCCAAGATGACGGGTCGGCTCCTGTCCGAGACCCTGGGAAAGTGGCACTTCTGGCTGCAGTTCGTCGGGATGAACGTGGCTTTCTTCCCGATGCACCTGATCGGCCTGTTGGGCATGCCGCGGCGCGTCTACACCTACGCGCCGGAGCTCGGAGTCTCAGATCTGAACCTCTTGTCGACTATTGGGGCGTTCCTGATCGCGCTCTCGATCCTCGTGTTTGTGGTGAACCTGCTGCGAAGCCGGACGCATGGCCAACGGGCCGGGAACGACCCGTGGGGTGGCGCCACGCTGGAGTGGAGCATTCCCTCCCCGCCGCCGGTCTACAACTTCTCCGTAATCCCCACGGTGGCGAACCGGCTGCCGCGCTGGAAGACGGAGCACCACGAGCCGATGCGCGACCCCCCTGCCGCGCCGCCGGGGCCGATCCATGTGCCGGGCGGGTCGTGGTGGCCCATGCTGGCGGCGTTCGGCCTGCCGATCCTGGCGCTCGCGCCGCTCACCCACACGCTGTGGCTCGCGTTCGTGGGTGCCGCCGTGCTGCTCGCCGGTATTTTCCTCTGGGCGTTTGAGCCGTTCGAGGTATGACGACCCACGCGACCCACACGAGCCTCGGGCTCGACAACCGCAAGATGGCGTTCTGGGCGTTCATCGGCTCGGAGTGCCTGCTGTTCACGTCGCTGATCTCGACCTATCTGGTCTACAAGGGGAAGAGCGTCGTCGGACCGTACCCGCACGAGATCCTCAACATCCCGTTCACGTCCGTCAGCACGTTCGACTTGCTGATGTCGAGCCTGATGATGGTGCTGGCGCTCGCCGCGGTGCAGCGCGGCGACATGAAGTGGGGAAAGATCTGGCTGTTCTCGACGGCACTGCTCGGGCTCGTGTTCCTGGGCGGCCAGGTGATCGAGTTCACGGAGTTCGTGCACAAGGGCCTGACGCTCCAGACGAACCTGTTCGGCTGCACGTTCTTCGTGCTGACGGGGACGCACGGCGCGCACGTGACGGTCGGCGTCTTGTGGCTGCTGACGCTGTGGGTGCGGGCGCTCCAGGGGAAGCTCACCAGTGCGCATGCGACGACCGTCGAGATCAGCGGCCTGTACTGGCACTTCGTGGACGTGGTCTGGATCGTGATCTTTACGGTTGTATACCTCATCCAATGACCGAACACTCACATCCCACGGCCGGCGTGTATCTGCGGGTCGCCGCGGTGCTCGTGATCCTCACGGTGCTCGAGGTGGGCGTGTTCTACGTGCCGGCGTTTCACCCCGTGCTCGTGCCGGTGCTGGTGGTGCTCTCCGCGGCGAAATTCACGCTGGTCGTGATGTTCTATATGCACCTGAAGGCCGACAGCAGGGTCTTCACGTTCTTGTTCGGCGCGCCGCTCTTGCTCGCGGCGGTCGTGATGGTGGCGCTGCTCTTCCTGCTGCTCGGGGCCTTGACGCTGCGCGGCGCGGCTGGAGCCGGATGAGCTGGCAACGCTGGGACGCGCACCCGAGCGTGATCATAGGGCTCGTCCTCTTGGGCGGGCTCTACGTCTATCTGGGGGGGCTCAAGGCGTCGCGGCGACGGGTCGCGTCGTTCGCGGGAGCGCTGCTGGTGTTGGGCCTGGCCCTCAACGGCCCGCTGCACAATCTGTCCGACGGCTACCTGTTCAGCGCCCACATGGTGCAGCATCTGGTGCTGACGCTGGTGTTCCCGCCCCTGCTCCTGTATGGCACGCCGGCGTGGGTGGTGCGACCGCTGCTCCGGCCACGCTGGCTGTTTCGCCTGGCGCGCCGGGTGACGCGCCCGCTCGCCGCCGGGGTGCTGTTTTCGGTGCCGATCACCCTGTGGCACTTCCCGCAATTCTACGAGGCGGCGCTCGAGCATCACCCGCTGCACATCGCGCAGCACCTCGTGTTCCTGGCGACGGGCGTGCTGATGTGGTGGCCGGTGCTCTCGCCCACGCCCGAGCTGCCGCGCGCCAGCTATCTCACGCAGCTGCTCTATCTGTTCACGTTGGGGCTGCCGATGTCGGTCGCGGGAGCGCTGATCACCCTGTCCGACGACGTGCTGTATCCCTTTTACGCCGCGGCACCGCGCCTGTGGGGCCTCGCGCCGCTCGCGGACCAGCAGCTGGGCGGCCTCGTCATGTGGGTGGGCGGCACGATCTACCTGTGGGTGGCGGCGACGGTCGTGTGGTTCCGATGGAGCGCGCGGGAAGAAGCCGGTGACGTGGAAAGGGCGGTGCCGCGGGAGGCCTACGGGAATGCGGAATTCGAAATGCGGAATGCGGAATGGAGGGGGCGGGCTTCGAAGAGGCGTGCGACGTGATACGACGCTCGCTTGTCAATTCCGCATTCCGAATTCCGCACTCCACATTCTTCTATTCCCCCTCTTCAGTTTCCCCGAGCGGATGCAATTTGAGCGTTTCCGCGATCTTCGGATGCTGCCGCCACAGGTAGAATCCCATGCCGTACGCCGCGATCGCGTTGCCGATCGCCACGTTCCACCAGGTGAGTGCGCCGAGCAGCGGCTGCGCCAAGACGGCCAGCATGATGTAGAACCCGAACTCGAACACCGCGAAGGTGACGACGATGAGGTAGAGCGTCGGGGGGGCGACTTCGACCTCGGCGGCGAGCGCCGCCGCCACGGTCCCCACGATGATGAAAGCGCACACGTGAATCATCGTGTAGGGAATGACGCGGGAAAAGGCGATCACGACCTTACTGGGATCGGATTCGCTGAAGAACACGGCCGAGCCGAGCATCGCGGGCGTGAAGAACGGGCGGCCGGCGATCACATCGACGATGAGGAACCAGAGTGCGACCGCTCCGGCACCGATGAGTCCCGCGATGAACCCCTCGCGTAGGATCCGGGTCAACTGCATGACTCAATATAGAGTTCACCCCGGGCTTGCGCCCGGGGTCAGTACGGCCGATCTCTGATGGTGTCTGACTGACCCCGGGGGCAAGGCCGGGGTCGAGGGGAGTGTCATGGTCTTATCCCGACGAGTCGTCTACCCGCTGTGCCTGCTCGCCGGCTCGCTGCTCGCGGTCGCGGCGGGCGCGCTCCATCCCGACATCGCGGGCCAGGACGGCCCGAGCCAACTCGCTGTGATCGCCGCAAGCCGGGCGTGGCCCGCGATCCACTGGGCGTTCCTGTTCAGCTTTCCCCTGTCGCTGCTCGGGCTGGTGGGCGTCGTGGGGCGGCACGTGGGCACGGCGGGGGAGAGCCCGGCCCGGGCCGGCGTGATGCTCGCCACGTTCGCCTACGCGCTGTGGGTGATCATCGTGGCGTTCATGGGCGGGGCGGGGTGGGCTCTGGCGCACAGCTTCGCCACGGCCGACGCGGGGATGACGGCCACACGGGCCGCGTTCGTGTTCGACATGCTGCGGCCCTTCGCGCTCGATGCCCAGCGGGTGGCAGGATTCGCTCTCGGGCTGGCGACGGCGCTGTTCGGCTGGGGCGTGCTCGACGGCAAGGTGTTGCCGCGCTGGCTCGGCGCCGCCGCGGTGGCGGCGGGCGGGGTGGGGATCGTGCTGGCGTTGGTATTCCGGGAAGACACGAAGGCGGATCAGGCCGCCTTCGTGCTTCCCGTGGTGTGGCAGCTCGTTACTGCTGTCGTGATGTTGCGCGGTTAGCGCGCCCGGATCCTCACGACCTGCCCGAGCCAGCCGTCCGAGGTGTCTTGGGTGCGTGTCAGCACCTGGAGCGTGACGACGTCGCCAGGCTTCACCTTGCGGAGCGCCTCGCTCAGCGCCGCGCGCGTGCGTGTCGGCGTGCCGTTCACGGCCACGATGATGTCTTGTGGACCGTACGGGTCGTCGGCCGGGCGCAGCCGTTGATAGGCGGGGCCGTCCGGGGCGACGTCGGTCACCACCAGGCCCCCGCCGCGGTCGATCACGGGCTTGAGCCGCGGGTTCTGGGCATCGTCCCGAGTCAGCGGCTGGACCGAGATCCCCAGCATCTCCTCCTTGGTGGACGCCGCTCCCTTCGGCTTCGCCCCCGCGCTCGCCACCTCGCTATCGGTTTCGCTCGGCGCGCGTGCCAGGCGTACGGTGATGGTCTTCCGCTCGCCGCCCTGGCGCAGCACGGTGACCTCCACCGACTCGCCGGGCTTCTTGAACGCCACCTTCTGCTGCAGCTGGGGGGTGTTGTCAATCGGCTGGCCGTCGAGCGCCACGATCACGTCGCCCAGCTCGATGCCGGCCTTCTTGGCCGGTGAATCGTCGTCGCTGTAGCTCCTCACCCCGACGCCGGTGATCTGCTTCAGGCCCACGGCCGCCGCGTCGTTCTCGTCCGCGTCGGTGATGCCGATGCCCATCACGGCACGCTCCACGTGGCCGGTCTTGACGAGCTGGTCCATCACGGTGCGCGCCAGATTGATCGGGATGGCGAAGCCGTAGCCCGCGGAGAGGCCGTTGTCACTCGCGATCGCCGAGTTGATGCCGATCACCTGGCCGCGGATGTTCACGAGCGGCCCGCCCGAATTACCGGGGTTGATGGCGGCGTCGGTCTGGATGAAATCCTGAATGGCGTAACGCGAGTTTTGCAGGTCCCGGAGCAACCGGCCTTTGGCGCTGACGATGCCGGCTGTCACGGTGAAGCCGAAGGCTTCGCCGAACGGGTTCCCGATCGCGAGCGCCCATTCGCCGACCCGGGTCGAGTCCGAATTGCCGAACTGCACCGGGGGCAGGCCACGCGTGTCGATCTTGATGACGGCGACGTCGGTGTTGGGATCGGTGCCGACGACCTTGGCCGTGAACTCGCGCTTGTCGTACAGCTTAACGGTGACCTTGTCGGCGCCCGCCACCACGTGGTTGTTGGTGAGGATGTAGCCGTCGGTCGACACGATGAACCCGGAGCCCGAGCCCTGTTCGACCTGCGGGCGCCGCCGCAGGTTCGGGAAGAAGTCCTGGAAGCCCGGCGGCAGCCTCTGATCCTGGGCCCGCTCGACGTGTTGCGACCTGATGAAGACGACCTCGGGCCTCACATGGTCGGCGATGCCGACGAACGCGTCGCCCAGCTCCGCCGTCGCCTTGAGGGACGGCTGCGGGATCGGCGTCGCCGCGACCGCCGCCGCGGGCTGCGGAGACACGATCGACGCGGCCGCACTCGTCTGCTTCGGCAGATTGAGCGTGGACGCGAACGCCAGCCCGAACACGAACGCTATCGCCACCAGGGTTCCGAACTTCAGCCAATCGCGCGTACGTACCGACATCGCCGTTTCTTCCGTAGGTTGAGGTTACTTTTTCTTGTCGTCGTCCACGATCTCGTAGTCCGCGTCGACGACGTTGTCTTTCTTTTCTCCCGCGGCGGCTTCGGGTCCGCCCGCCGGCGGCTCGGCGCCCGGAGCACCGGCCCCGGCCCCGCGCTGCGCCGCGTACAGCGACGCGCCCGCGGCCGAATACGCCTGCTGCAGCTCCTCCAACGCTCGGGAGATCTCGTCGCCGTTGCCGGAGCGGAGGGCCTGCTTGGCACCCTCGAGCCCCTTGTCGAGCCGGCCCTTGAGGGATGCGTCCAGCTTGTCGACCCACTCTTTCGTGTTCTTCTCCACCTCGTACACCAGCGAGTCGAGCCGGTTGCGCCGCTCGATGTCGTCGCGGTGCCGCTTGTCCTCGGTGGCGTGGGCCTCCGCGTCCTTGACCATCTTGTCGATGTCCTTGTCGGCGAGCCCCGACGAGGCCTCGATCCGGATCTTCTGCTCCTTGCCCGTCGCCTTGTCCTTGGCCGAGACGTGCAGGATGCCGTTCGCGTCGATGTCGAACGTCACCTCGATCTGGGGCACGCCGCGGGGAGCCGGCGGAATCCCGGTCAACTGGAACTTGCCGATGGTGCGGTTGTCCACGGCCATCTGACGCTCGCCCTGGAGCACGTGGATCTCGACGGTGGTCTGGGTGTCCTCCGCGGTCGAGAAGATCTCCGACTTCTTGGTCGGGATGGTCGTATTGCGCGGGATGAGCACCGTGGTCACGCCACCCAGCGTCTCGATGCCGAGCGACAGCGGCGTCACGTCGAGCAGCAGCACGTCCTTCACCTCGCCCGCGAGCACGCCGCCCTGGATCGCGGCCCCGATCGCCACGACCTCGTCCGGGTTCACGCCCTTGTGGGGCTCCTTGCCGAAGAAGCTCTTGACGATCTCCTGCACCTTGGGCATGCGGGTCTGGCCGCCCACCAGGATCACTTCGTCGATCTCCGTGGGCTTGAGCCCCGCATCCTTGAGGGCTTGTTCCATCGGCGGAAGGGTCCGCTTCACCAGGTCGTCCACCAGCTGCTCGAGCTTCGCGCGGGTGAGCGTCAAGTTCAGGTGCTTCGGCCCCGACTGGTCCGCCGTGATGAACGGCAGGTTGATCTCCGTCTGCATCACGGTCGACAGCTCCATCTTGGCCTTTTCGGCGGCTTCCTTGAGCCGCTGCAGCGCCATCGGATCCTTGGAGAGGTCGATCCCCTGGTCGCGCTTGAACTCGCCCACCAGCCATTCGATGATGCGCGCGTCGAAGTCGTCGCCGCCCAGGTGGGTGTCGCCGTTGGTCGACTTTACCTCGAATACGCCTTCGGCCAGCTCCAGCACGGATATGTCGTACGTGCCGCCGCCCAGGTCGTACACGGCGACCTTCTCTTCCTTCTTCTTGTCGAGCCCGTAGGCGAGCGCTGACGCCGTCGGCTCGTTGATGATCCGTACCACGTCGAGCCCGGCGATCTTGCCGGCGTCCTTGGTGGCCTGGCGCTGCGAGTCGTTGAAGTAGGCGGGCACCGTGATCACCGCCTTCTCGACCTTGTGGCCGAGGTAGTCCTCGGCGGTCTGCTTCATCTTCTGCAGGATCATCGCGGAGATCTCGGGGGGCGTGTAGCGCTTGCCCTGGATCTCGACCGAGGCGAGCCCGTTCGGCCCCTCGAGCACCTTGTAGGGCACGCGCTTCGTCTCCTCCACCACCTCGCCCATGCGCCGCCCCATGAAGCGCTTGATCGAAAAGATCGTGTTCTGGGGGTTGGTAACCGCCTGCCGTTTCGCCACCTGGCCGACGAGCCGCTCCCCGTCCTTCGTGAACGCCACGACGGACGGCGTGACGCGACCGCCTTCGGCGTTGGGGATGACGACGGGATCCCCACCCTCCATCACTGCCACCACCGAGTTGGTGGTGCCCAGGTCGATCCCGATGATTTTCTCAGCCATGACGAGTGCTCCTCATCCTAAGGTCGATGCGTGAAAGTAATCGCTCGTCGCAGTGGCAAAGCCCGTGCCCGAGAAAAATGCCAAAAAGGCAGGCTGAAGGTATCTTTCCGGGGTGATCCCGTACAGAGACGAGAATCCCACCGATCTGACACCCGCCGTCACCGTCGGCATCATCATCGTGAACGCGGTCGTGTGGCTGCTGGTTCAGGGCGGTGGCGTGAGCCCCGAGCAGCTGGTGCGCTCGGTGTGCGAGCTTGGCCTGATCCCCGGGGAGGTGCTGCGCTCGGTACCGCCGGGAACGACGGTGCCGCTGGGGCAGGGCATGCGCTGCCTCATCACGGCGCAGCCGCACTGGTGGACCGTGGTCACCTCGATGTTCCTGCACTCGGGCTGGCTGCATATCATCGGCAACATGTGGTTCCTGTGGGTGTTCGGGAACAACATCGAGGACTCGATGGGGCACGGGCGCTTCGTGGTGTTCTATCTATTGTGCGGGGTGGCCGCGGCGGCGACGCAAATGGTCAGCGACCCGGCGTCGCCCGTGCCGATGGTGGGCGCGTCCGGGGCGATCAGCGGCGTGATGGGCGCCTACATTCTCCTGTACCCGCGCGTGCGGGTGCATACGATCGTGTGGCTGGGATTCTTCGTGACCACGGTGGCGCTGCCGGCGTACGTGATGCTCGGCTACTGGTTCGTGCTGCAGCTCGTGTTGGGCGCCGCGGGCACGCTGTCGCACGCGCAGGGGGGCGTCGCCGTGTGGGCGCACGTGGGCGGTTTCGTGGCCGGGATGGCCTTGATCAAGCTGTTCGCGAACGCGGAGTACCTGGAGCGCCGGCGCTCCGGGGTGATCATCCTTCCGCGTGGTGCTTGATCGTCTTTCCTTCCACTACGAACACGACATCTTCCGCGATGTTGGTCGCCAGGTCGGCGACGCGCTCGAGGTTGCGGCTCACGAGGAACAGGTCCATCGCCGCGCCGATGATGTGCGGATCTTCCATCATGTGGGTGAGCAGAATCCGGAAGATCGAGCGGTTCAGGGCGTCGACCGAGTCGTCGCGGCGGCAGATCTCGCGGCCCAGGGCGGCGTCGCCGCGCACGAACGCGTCGAGCGCGCCCGAGAGCATGGCCCGCGCCTGCCGCGCCATCTCGAGCAGCTCGGGCTCGGGCGCGACCATGCGGGCGCCCAGCAGCCGCTCGGCCGATTGCGCGATGTTCACGGCGTGGTCGCCTACGCGCTCCAAGTCGTTGGCGATCTTGGTGGCGGCGACGAGCAGGCGCAGGTCCCGCGCCATGGGCTGCTGCGTGGCCAGCAGGTCGATCACCGTCTCCTCGATCTCGAGCTCGAGGGCGTCGATGGCGCCGTCGCCCGCGATCACCCGGGCCGCGTACTCGGCGTCGCGCTTGAGCAGCGCGTCGAGGGCGTGCCCCAGGGCTTCCTGGGCCTCGCCCGACATCGTGAGGAGCTTGGCCTTGAGCTCGGCGAGCTCGTCGTGAAAGTGGCGGTGTGCCGCGCGAGGAGAGGCGCTCATCCGAACCGTCCCGTGATGTAGGCCTCGGTACGCTCGTCCGCGGGCCTGGTGAAGAGCTGCTTGGTATCGCCGAACTCGATCAGGTGACCGAGGTAGAAAAACCCTGTGAAGTCCGACACACGGGACGCCTGCTGCATATTGTGTGTGACAATCACGATCGAATAGCTCTGCTTAAGCTCCACCAGCAGCTCTTCGATGCGCTGCGTGGCGGCGGGATCGAGCGCCGAGCAGGGCTCGTCCATCAGCAGCACCTCGGGCTCGTTGGCGAGCGCGCGCGCGATGCAGAGGCGCTGCTGCTGGCCGCCCGAGAGGCTGGTCCCGGGCGCCTCGAGCCGGTCTTTCACCTCGTCCCACAGCGCCGCCTGGCGCAGCGCGCGCTCGACGCGCTCGGGCATGTCGCGCTCGGGCGCAAGGGCGTTGAGGCGCGGCCCGTACGCCACGTTGTCGAAGATGCTCTTGGGGAACGGGTTCGGCCGCTGGAACACCATGCCGACCTCGCGGCGCAGCGCCACGGCATCCATGCCGCGTGAGAATACGGAAACGCCCTCGAGCAAAATGTCGCCCGAGTGGCGCGTGCCCGGAATCAGCTCGTTCAGCCGGTTTATGGAGCGCAGGAACGTGCTCTTGCCGCATCCCGACGGCCCGATGAGGGCGGTCACGGCGCGGCGCGGGATCGTGAACGTCAGATCGAACAGCGCCTGCGTCGCGCCGTACCAGAAGGCGTAGCGCCGGACGTCGATCACCGGCGTGGCGGTCTGGGTCGGGTGGTGCACGAGGCGCGGCGTCCGGGCCGCCTCCTGGGGGACGAGCTCGACCGCTGCGGTCATCCGAACCTCCCGGTAATGTAGGCTTCCGTCTGCTCCTGCGCCGGTTTCGTGAACAGCTGCTCGGTGCGCCCGACCTCGACCAGATCGCCGACGTAGAAGAACGCGGTGTAGTCCGAGACGCGGCCGGCCTGCTGCAGGTTGTGCGTGACGATGACGATGGTGTAGCGGTGCTTGAGCTCGTGGCACAGCTCCTCGATCCGCTGCGTGCCGGCGGGATCGAGCGAGGCGGTCGGCTCGTCGAGCAGCAGCACTTCGGGCTCGGGGGCGAGCGCGCGCGCGATGCAGAGGCGCTGCTGCTGGCCGCCCGACAGGTCGAGCGCGCTCTTTTTCAGCCGGTCTTTCACCTCGTCCCACAGCGCGGCCTGGCGCAGGGCCCGCTCAACGGCCGCGTCCAAGTCGCCGTGCGACCGCCCGCCGTTCACCCGCAGGCCCGCCGCCACGTTGTCGTAGATCGTCATCGTGGGGAACGGCGTGGGGCGCTGGAACACCATGCCGATGCGGCGGCGCAGCTGGACGGGGTCCACGCCCGCGTCGTATACGTCGGCGCCGTCGAGCAGCACCGACCCGGTGACCCAGCCGCCGTCGGACAGCTCGTGCATGCGGTTCAGGCAGCGCAGGAAGGTGCTCTTGCCGCAGCCCGACGGGCCGATCACCGCGGTGACGGTGTGCGCCGGGAACAGGATGGACACGTCCTTTACGACGGCCCGCCGGCCGTACAGGGCCGTGAGCCGCACGGCCTCGAGCTGGAGCCGGGCGTCAGCGGGCTGCGCCATGGCGAGATCGCACGACCCAGCGGGCCGCGAGGGCGAGGACCAACACGAGACCCATGAGCACCAGCGCGGCGGCCCAGGCGAGGCGGTGCCATTCGTCGAACGGGCCGGTCCCGTAGGTGAAAATCTGGAGCGACAACGTCTGCATCGGCTGCAGGATGCTCGTGGTGAAGTTCAGGTTGCCGAGCGCCGTGAAGAGCAGCGGCGCCGTCTCGCCCGCGATGCGCGCCACGCCCACGAGACAGCCGGTGAGGATCCCCGCCAGCGCGGTGCGGGCGATGATCCGCAGCGAGGTGCGCCAGCGCGGATAGCCGAGGGCGAGCGCCGCCTCGCGCAGCGAGTGCGGCACCAGGCGCACCATTTCCTCCGTGGTGCGGGCGATCATGGGCACCATCAGGACCGCGAGAGCCACGCTCCCGGAGAGGGCGGAGAAGTGCCCCATCGGCCGGACCAGCCAGGTCCAGGCGAAGATGCCGACGACGATCGACGGTGTGCCGTTGAGAACATCCGCCACGAACCGGACCGTCCAGCCGAGGCGCCCCGAGCCGTACTCGGCGAGGTACAGTCCCGTCCCGATGCCGATCGGCAGGCCGATCAGCGCCGCCAGTGCGACGATGATCATGGTCCCGACGATCGCGTTCGCCACACCGCCGCCCGACTGGCCGGCCGGGATGGGATTCTTGACGAAGAAGCTCCAGTCGAGCGACGACGCGCCTTTGGCGACCAGATACCCGAGGATGAGGACAAGCGCGAGCACCGCGACGAACGACAGCACGGCCACCACGGCGGTCATGGCCCCGCTGACGATGCGACGGCGCAGGCGACGCGCGCTCACAGCGCGCGGCTCCCCACCGCGGTGCCGCGGGCGACGCGCCAGATCATGAGCCGCGCCAGGGCGTTCACCGCCACGGTGATCACGAACAGGATGAGGCCGACTTCGAACAGCGCGGAGAGATAGAGATCGGTCGTCGCTTCACTGAACTCGTTGGCGATCGCCGCGGCCATGGTATAGGCGGGTTGCAACACGGACACGCCGATGTCGTGCCGGTTGCCGATCAGCATCGTCACCGCCATGGTCTCGCCCAGCGCGCGTCCCAGCCCCAGGATCACCGCGCCGATGAGACCGGCCCGGCCGTAGGGCACGACCGCGGTCCACACCGCCTCCCAGCGCGTGGCGCCCATGCCGAGCGCCGCTTCGCGCTGGCTCGACGGCACGGCGAGCAGCACCTCGCGCGACACGGCGGCGATGTAGGGCACGATCATGATCGCGAGGATCACGCCACCGGCGAGCAGCGAGTTGCCGTAGAACACACCCTGCAGGAACGGCGTCCAGCCGAGCACCGCCCGCAGCGGGGGCACGACGTAGGAGCGCAGGAACGGAATGAGGACGTAGATCCCCCACACGCCGTACACCACGCTCGGGATCGCGGCCAGGAGCTCGACCAGGAACGCCACGGGCTGGCGCAGCCACTTGGGGGAGAACTCGGTCAGATAGATCGCGACGCCGAGCGCCAGGGGCACCGCGAAGAGCAGCGCCAGGAGCGACGAGGCGATGGTGCCGAAGATCATGGGCGCGGCGCCGAACACGCCGGCCACCGGGTCCCACACCGACGTCCAGACGAAGCGGAACCCGAACCGCCTGATCGCGGGCCAGGCGCTCGCGCCCAGCTCCACGACGAGCGCCACCAGCAGCAGCGGGAGCGACAGCGCCAGGCCGGTGAGCACGGCACGGTACAGCCGATCGCCCGTGTTCCGTCCCAGGAGCACGGGTCGGCCGGGAATAACGGCGCGCGCCGCTTGGGTCGCGGGCGGCGGGCCGAGGGGGAGCGTCGTCATCGCGCGGCAACGTATCCCACGCTACCGGGCTGCCGTCGTCCACACCGACTTGCCGCCGGCCGTGATGCTCTTCAGCCGTGTCTCGATCCAGGGGCTGAGCTGCTTGGGCAGCGGCGCGTAGCCGAGCGGCGCGGCGCGCGACTGGGCTTGCGTCTCGGCCCACCACACGAACTTCACGAGGGCGCTGGCTTTCGCGGCATCGTCGTATTGCTTGTGCAGGAGGAACCAGGTAAAGCTCGCGACGGGATACGCCGCGTCCCCGTCGGGATTGGTGATCGACACGCGGAAATCCGTGTTCGGTCCCATCTCCTTCATGGCGCCGGCCGCGGCTGCCGTGATGCTCTCGAGCGAGGCGGCCACGAACTTCCCGGCCTTGTTGCGGACGCTGCCGGCAGGCAGCTGGTTGGCGATGGCGTAACCCAGCTCGACGTAGCCGATGGCGCCGGGGGTCTGCTTCACCGTGGCGGTGACGCCCTCGTTGCCCTTGCCGCCCAGGCCCACGGGCCAGTTGACCGACGGGCCGCGCCCCACCTTCTGCTCCCATTCGGGGCTGACCTTGGACAGGTAGTCGGTCCAAATGAACGTCGTGCCCGAGCCGTCGGAGCGGTGCACGACCACGATGTCGGCGTCCGGCAGCTTCACACCGGCGTTGACCGACGCGATGCGCGCGTCGCTCCACTTGGTGATTTTACCGAGGAAGATGTCGGCGAGCACGTCGGGGGTGAACTTGAGCGTCGCCTTCACGTCGGGGAGGTTGTAGGTCGGGACGTCACCGCCCAGCACCGTCGGGATGTGCAGCACGTTGCCGTTGATGGCGGCGATGGCGGAGTCTTTCATCGGGGCGTCGGTCGCCCCGAAATCGACGGTGCCATCCGAGAACTGGCGGATGCCGCCGCCCGACCCGATCGACTGGTAGTTGAGCTGCACGTCGGGATGCGACTGGTTGTAGGTCAGCATCCAGTCCTGATAGATGATGTTGGGGAACGTGGCGCCGGCGCCGTTGAGCTTCACCTGCGCCCGCGCGGGAGCGGCGAGCGCCAGGGCGGCGGCGAGGGTGAGCAGGGGAGTTTTGTTCATGACGTGCACCTCGTCCGTGTTTAGAACGTGAACTGAGTCTGGAACAGTGCCTGCGAGCGGGCGGCTTCCTGCGCCGCCGTGGGCGTTCCCTGATAGCTCACGTGGTCCCAGTCGCCGAGCAGGCGCCAATTGGGGGTGAGCTGGTAAGACACGCCGCCGATGACGCGGGTCTGCTTGTCGGTCGTGTTTCCCGCCTGCGGGTGGAAGACGTCCACGCGCGCGATGACGGCGGCCTTGGACGGCGTGAACTTGTAGACGCCGAAGGCGCTGTAGAGGTGGCCGTTGGTCGCCGCTCCGAGACCGTCCTGCGCCGCCGCAGCCTCCCCCGCGAGGGTGAGCTGCTTGGTGCGGTAGGACAGCATGGCGAGGTAGCGGTTACGGTCCGCGTAGGCCGCGGCCTTGCCGTAAGCGGCGTAGCCCGTGATGCGCAGTCCGCCAACGCGACTCGAGTCGTTCGTGTCGAGCACCCGCACGGAGATTCGCGCCATCGCATCCTTGCCTTGTCCCCCGGCACCCGCGACCTCTCCGGTCTTGTAGGTCTCGCCGTTCACCACCGTGAACTGGAAATTGACCTTGTCGGGACCCCACTTCCCGTCCACGCCCGCGCCGAAATCGGCCGCCGACATGTAGCCGGCTCGCTCCATCGCCATCTGTCCCTGCATCCGGTAGTCCCACAGCGCCTCTTCCCAGTCCAGCCAGGGCGTGTGGATCTGGCCCAGCTTGAAGGTGAGCGGACTGCCCTGGGGGGTGTACGTGGCGAAGGCGTACTTGAGCCGGTAGCTGAGCGAGCCGTCGGCGGCGTTGCGGTAAATGTCCGCGGTGACGCGCGTGCCGAGGCCCCCGGAGAACCGGCCCAGCACGTTCACATACGCGCGCGTGACATCGAAGCTATTGAAGTGGTTGACGGTGTCCTTCAGCTGATAGACGTATTGGGTGTACACCAGACCACCGACCGTCACCTGCGGAGGCGTGGGGGCCTGCGCGGCGAGCGGTACGGCGCCCGCTGCGGCGGCCACGATGGCCACTCCGAGCGCTCGACGCATAAAGGACGGCATGAGGTGTCTCTCCTCGAGGGGATTGGGGTTGTGGTGCGCGTGCGACGTCGAGGGAGAACGAAGCCTCGGCGCGTCACGAGCGGACGCGGGGAGTGTAACAGGTCCGTAACAAGGAAGCGGGAAAGGACGCCTTGCCGCCCGGCGGGCGCCTTCCTAGCGTACACCGCTCGTGGCAAACGAACTGCCGGACCTGACCGTCATCAAGGGGACCTGCTATCCCCTGTTCGCCTACGACATCGCGCAGGCGATCGACCTGGATGGCGCCGAGCAGCGCATTCTCGCTGGGACCGAGCGGCAGACGGTCAAGCAGAAGCGCCGGGCGCCGGCGTTCTTCGAGTACCGGCCGGCGCCGTTGCGGGTGTCGCTGCCCGCCCAGCCGCTGTCCCTCGGCTCCTTCAGCACCGGGTCGACCGTGGAGGTGTTGCTGTACGACTTCGGCGCCGTATCCCTGAGCTACGCGATCCCGATCGATGGCCCGCTCGCGGCGCTGCCATCGCTCTCGAACGAGCTGTGGGGGAACGAGCGGCTGCTGGCGGACTCGCGCGGCCACGTGGAGCGCCTCGTGGCCACGCTGGGTGCGGCGGCGGTGCGACCCCACATCGCCCACTTCGTCGAGGACTACGCGGTTTTCGAGGTGGAGCGATTCACGCCGGCGTGCGACGCGGCTACGCTCGCCACCCAGCGCGCGCACACGATCGCGCAGATCCTGCGGGCCGAGCGGCATCGCCTGTCGCAGCAGGAGATCGCCGACGCCACCTCGTCCCGGCTGTCGTTCGGTCCCGACGACGCCACGTTCATCGACACCGACGTGACCCTGCTGTTCGATCCGGAGGGCGAGGACGTGCGCGCCGTGATCGAGTTCGCCAACACGCAGCTCCTGGAGATGCGCTATCTCGATCAGCAGCTGGACGACGCGCTGGAGCGGGCCTACGACCTCTTGTCCAAGCGTCGCTGGTCGGCGCTGCGGGTCCCCAGCCTGTACGGGTCGGATCTGCGCGAGCTGGCCCAGCTGCAGCTCGACTCGGCCATTCTGTTCGAGCAGGTGACGAACGCGCTGAAGCTGATCGGCGAGCAGTATCTGACCCGCGTGTATGGCCTCGCGTCGCGCCGGTTCCATCTGGCGGAGTGGGACGTGAGCATCACGCGCAAGCTGCAGACGATCGACAGCATCTACAGCCGCATGGCCGATCGCGCCGCCACCCGCCGCCTCGAGATGCTGGAATGGATCATCATCGTGCTGTTCACCATCTCGATCGCGGTTTCGCTGGGACCCGTGCTGCTGCCGCATTGAGGAAGCGACTCAACCCCGGGGAGCAGTCGGCCCCGGGGCTTGCCGTTCCCCACGCCGAAAGCGGTACCCCGCGCCGCGCACCGTCTCGATCCAGGCACCCATGGGCCCGAGCTTGCGACGCAGGCGCTGCAGGTGCATGTCGACCGTGCGCGTGCGGATGTCGGGCTGCGCGTGCCATACCGTCTCGAGCAGCTGGGGCCGGCTCTGCACGCGGCCTTCGCGCTCGAGCAGCGTGCGCAGCAGCTTGAACTCGGTGGCGGTGAGCACGATCTCCGCACCGTCCAGCGTCAGGCGGTGGGCGGCCGTATCGAGCACGATCGGCCCGGCGCTCAGGCGGCCGCCGACGGCGCCGGCCGGCGCCCGCAGCCGGCGCAGCACGGCCCCCACGCGCAACACCAGCTCCAGTGGCGAGAACGGCTTGGGCAGGTAGTCGTCCGCCCCGAGCGAGAGGCCGCGGATGCGGTCCGCCTCCTCCCGGCGGGCGGTGAGCAGCAGGACGCCGATCTGGCGCGTCTCCTCCCGGCGCCGCAGCTCCGCCAGCACGTCGTACCCGGACAGGTCCGGCAGCATGAGATCCAGGACGACGGCATCGGGCCGCTCTTCGCGTGCCGCGTCGAGGGCTTCCCGTCCTCCGGTCGCCGTCGTGACTCGGTAGCCCGCCTTGGCGAGATGGTAGGCGACGAGCGCCGTGATGTCGGCTTCGTCCTCGACCACGAGAATCCGCTGCGCGGAGGCAATATCGGGCACGAGGGGACGGTAGGCCGCCGATGTGACGGACGTGTCACGGATGTGAGACCGCCATGTAAAGGCGGGCGATCGGCCCGTTGTTCACGTTCTCGGACACCGCGCGCGGGATCCGCGGCTCGGCCCTGCCGCTGAAGCGGCCTTGTCTCCGTCAGTTCACTGACAGGGCCGAGCCGCGAGTTTACTCGCGATTAGACCCCGTCCCCCGGGAAAAACATGCGGATGGTCGTGCCCTTGCCGAGCGTGCTCGACGCCTCGACGCGCCCACCATGCGCCTCGACGAGGTGCTTGACGATGGCCAGGCCGAGCCCGGTGCCCCCCTCCTCGCGCGAGCGGCCGGGGTCGGCGCGGTAGAAGCGCTCGAAAATGCGGGGCAGGTGCTCGGGCGCTATCCCCGAGCCCGTGTCGGCGACGGCGACGTTGACGCCCCCTCCCTTGACCCGGTCCACCGACACCTTGATGCGGCCGCCCACAGGCGTGTGGCGCAAGGCGTTGTCGAACAGGTTCGTGAAAATCTGCCGCAGCGCCTCGGGATCGGCCGTCACGTCGCCGCCCGCCGTGGGGGTGACCGTGAAGTCGACTCGGCCGTCGCGCGCGCGGTCGGCGAAGGCGCTCCACGCCTCGGCCGCGATCGCGGCCACGTCGGCGCGCTCGGAGCTCGGTTGCCAGCGTCCCGACTCGATGCGCGACAGGTCCAGTAGATCGTCCACCAGGCGCTGCATGCGGTGCGCGTTGTTGAGGATGGTGCGGGCGAAGCGCTCGGTTTCCTTGCCCGCGTCCTCGGTGGCGAGGGTTTCGGCGTACCCCGCGATCGACGTGAGGGGCGTCTTGAGCTCGTGGGATACGTTGGCGACGAAGTCCCGGCGGACGGCTTCCAGCCGCCGCAGCTCGCTGACGTCGCGGATCACGAGCAGCGCGCCGCCGTTCGGCAGGGCGCGGCCGGTCAGGAGCAGCGCGCGCCCGCCCCGCTCGAGCTCGTGCGGCTCGGCCTCGCCGCCGGCGAGCAGCGTCTCCACCAGGTCGCGCGCCGCCTTCTCGTGAAACAGCCCGGCCAGGGCGGGGAGGGGATCGTCCGCGCCGTACCCCAACAGCCGCCGGGCCGCCCGATTGAGGGTGACGATCGCCCCGCGCGCATCCGCCGCGAGCACCCCATCGGTCATGGTTTCGATCAGCGCGGCCGTCTCCTCGCGCTCGCGCACCAGCTCGGCGAAGCGCTCGTCGAGCTGCTCGTGCATGGCGCGTAGCGCGACGACGTGCTGGGCGACCTCGGGCACGCGCGCGTCCGGGAACTCGGGCCGCCGTCCGTTCGCGATGGCGCTGGCGGCCGAGCCCAGCTGCACCAGCGGCCGCGCGACCTCGCGCGAGACGATCCAGGCGAGCACGCCCGCCCCCAGCACGGCGGCGAACCCCGCGAGCGCCACCGCGCTCTGCACGGCGCCCACCTGCGCGTCCACCGCCGCCAGGGTGGTCGAGAGTCGCACGATCGCGAGCCCGGGCGGTCCGCCGCGCAGCGCCACGTACATGCGGCGCTCGTTGGTCGACGCGCTCAGCCGCCTGCCCCGCCCCTCGCCGCTCACCAGCGCCTGTTGCACCTCCGGGCGCATGAGGTGGTTCTCGAGCCCGCCGAGCGAGGCGCGGTCGAACTCGGTGTCGCCGCGCACCCTCCCGGTGGGGTCGATCAGGGTCAGGCGGTGCCCGACGCTCGCACCCAGCTGGCGCGCGACGTCGGGCCAGCGCGAGGAATCCGCCGGCAGCAGGGACGCGATCAGCAGTCCCTCCCGCTCGAGCCCGTGGGCGATTTCGTCCTCCAGGTAGCGCCGCAGCAGGCGGTCGGCGGCGACGGCGAGGCCCGCCACGGCGAGCGCGGCGAGCAGGCTCGTCGTGAGGAACAGCCGCGTGGCGAGCTTCACGCGCGCGTGCGGGGCCTCGCGTCGGGGCGCCGGAAGCGGTACCCCGCGCCGCGCACGGTCTCGATGTGATCGCCCGCTTTCCCGAGCTTCTGGCGCAGGCGCTGCACGTGCATGTCCACCGTGCGGGTCTGGATGTCGGGTTGGGCCTGCCACACCGTCTCGAGCAGCTGGGCGCGGCTCTGCACGCGTCCTTCGCGCTCGATCAGCGTGGTGAGCAGCTTGAACTCGGTCGCGGTGAGCTCGACCTCGGCGCCGTTCACGGTGACGCGGTGCCCGTGGCGGTCGACCGCGATCGGACCGGCCGTGACCAGCCCCCCGGCGGCGACGGCCGGGGCGGCCAGCCGGCGCAGCACGGCGCCGACCCGCAGCACCAGCTCTTGGGGCGAGAACGGCTTGGGCAGGTAATCATCCGCGCCGAGCGAGAGACCCTTGATGCGATCAGACTCGTCCTTGCGGGCGGTGAGCACGATCACGCCGAGCTCCTTCGTTTCCTCCCGGCCCCGCAGCTCCGTGAGCACGTCGTATCCCGAGGCGCCCGGGAGCATCAGGTCCAGGACCACGAGATCGGGGCGCTCTTCGCGGGCGGCGCGCAGCGCGTCGCGCCCGCTCGCGGCCGTGGTGACGCGATACCCCTCCTTCGCCAGGTGGTACGCGACGAGCGCGGTGATGTCGGGCTCGTCGTCCACGACGAGGATGCGGTGGCTCGCGGGCTTGCTCACAGCGCAGCAAGGTAGCGCAACCCACTCGCGCTTGGCAATTTTCAGCGCTCTATGTACGTGCTCCTGGCGGAGGAGTCGCCGTGATCCGGGTGTTCGTGAACGAGCGACCGGTGAGCGTGGCGCCGGGCGCGCGCGTGCGCGACGCCGTCGAGCAGCTGGACCGCGATCTCGCCGAGCTGGTCGGCCGGGGGGCGGCGTATGTGACGGACGGTGTGGGCCGGCCGGTGGACGCGGGCGATCCGGTGGGGGAGGGCGGGGCGATCTTCCGCGTGGTGGTGAGCGCGCGCCAGCGTCCGCCGCGCCTCTCCAAGGAGCTGCTGCGGCGTTGGCCCAAAGCCGAGCTGCACGTGCATCTCGACGGCTGCCTCCGGCCCGAGACCATGCTCGAGCTGGGGCGGGTCCAGGGGATCCGGCTTCCGGCGGACACTCCCGAAGGGCTGGCGCGGGCGCTGTCGGTGAAACACGCGAAGAGTCTCGAGGAGTACCTGACGAAGTACGAGATCACGCTCTCAGTGATGCAGACGGCCGCGGCGCTGGAGCGCGTCGCCTACGAGTTCGTGCTCGACGTGGCCGCTGACGGCGTACGCTACGTGGAGGTGCGCTATTCGCCGCTGCTGCACCGGCCCGCGCTCACGCTGGCGCAGGCGATCGAGGCGCCGCTCGCCGGCATCAAGCGCGGCGAGGCGGAGACCGGCACCAAGGTCGGAGTGATCGTGTGCGGGATCCGCACCCGGCCGCCGGCCGAGTCGCTCGAGCTGGCGCGCGCGGCGGCCGAGTACCGCACCGCGGGCGTGGTCGGATTCGATCTCGCCGGAGCCGAGCGGGGCTACCCGGCGCGCGACCATGCGCGGGCGTTCGCGTACGCGGCGCAGCATGGCATGGCGTGCACCTGTCACGCGGGCGAGGGAGACGGCCCCGACTCGATCCGGCAGGCCCTGCACGAGTGTGGCGCCCGGCGGATCGGGCACGGCACGCGCCTCGGGGAGGACGGCCCGCTGCTCGACTACGTGGTCCAGCACCGCGTGCCGCTCGAGATGTGCCTCACGTCGAATCTCCACACTCATACCGTGCCATCGCTCGCGGAGCACCCGTTCAAGCGTTATCTCGACGGCGGCGTGGTCGTGACCCTGAATACCGACGGCCGGCTGGTGGACGGCGTCTCGCTCACCGACGAGTATTTCCTCGCGCAGGCGCAGGGTGGTCTCGCGCATGAGGACCTCGCCCGGGTGGTGTTGAACGCCTGCGAGAGCGCGTTTCTCCCGGAGTTCGAGAAGGTGGCGTTGGTGTCGCGGGTGCAGAGCGAATTGGAGGCTCTCTAATGTCGCTGCGCCGTACGGTCGCGGCTGTCGCCGTCACGTTCGTGTGCGCGTTGCTCGTGTTCACGCTGCCGCGCTTCGCCTGGAACTCCGTGCAAGGCGCGATCCGCGCGCCGCAGCCCTCGGCGAACAGCGCGCCGCAGGCGGCCGTTCTGTCCGTGCCCCAGGGGGCTCCCCGTTCGATTCCCCAGCGGCTCACCGGGATCTTCGGGCTTGCGTTGATCCTGGCGATCGGCTTCGCGCTCTCGCGCAACCGGGGCGCGATCAGCCGGCGGGTGGTGGCCTGGGGGGTGGGGTTGCAGCTCGTGTTCGCGATCTTTGTGCTGCGAGTCCCGTTCGGTCAGACGTTGTTCAGCGGCCTCGGCGACGCCGTCAAGGCGATCCTCAGCTTTTCCTACAAGGGCTCGGAGTTCGTGTTCGGGGAGATCGGGAAGCAGCAGTCGAGCCTAGGCGTGGTGTTTGCGTTTCAAGTGCTCCCCGCGATCATCTTCGTGTCCGCTTTGTTTGCCATCCTCTATTATCTCGGCGTGATGCAGCTGGTCGTGAGGGCGTTCGCCGTGTTGATGAACAGGGTCATGGGCGCGAGCGGGGCAGAGAGCTTGAACGTCGCCGCGTCGATCTTCATGGGGCAGACGGAGGCGCCCCTCACCATCCGGCCGTTCCTTCCGGGGATGACTCGTTCCGAGCTGATGACCGTGATGACCGCGGGCATGGCGCATGTGTCCGGATCGATCATGGCCGCGTACATCGCGTTCGGCATCGAGGCCCGGCACCTCCTTACGGCGGTCATCATGACCGCTCCGGGCACCATCATGATGGCCAAGATTCTCGAGCCCGAGACGGAGACGCCGGAGACGCTCGGGGGCGTCAAGGTCGAGATTCCCCGCACGGACGTGAACGTGGTGGACGCTGCGGCGCGAGGGACGAGCGAGGGTCTATCCCTGATGCTCAACGTGATCGCGATGCTCGTCTCGTTCGTGGCGCTCATCTATCTGGTGGACGGCGGTTTCGGCTGGGTACACGGTCACGTCTTCGCGTGGTTTCCGGAGAAAGTCGAGACGGTACTCGGCTGGATCTTCAGCCCCATCGCCTGGGCCATGGGAGTGCCGTGGCACGACGCGGGAACCATCGGCGGCCTGCTCGGCACGCGCATGGTGCTGAACGAGTTCATCGCCTACGCACAGCTGGGGCCGCTCCGGGGACAGCTCGATCCCGTGTCGTTCACCATCGCCACGTTCGCGCTGTGCGGCTTTGCGAACATCAGCTCGGTCGGAATCCAGATCGGGGGTATCGGCGCGCTGGTGCCGGACCGCAAGCACGACCTCGCCCGGCTCGGCTTCCGGGCCATGATCGCGGGGACGCTGGCGAACTTCCTCTCAGCGACGCTGGCGGGCATTCTGTTGTGATCGGGAAAGGGGAAACGGGAAAGGGGAAAGGTCTGATCGAGGAGGCGACGAGCGCCGTGGCGCGGCGGCTCGGCAAGCTCAAGCCCCGTGTCGCGATCGTGCTGGGCTCCGGGCTCGGCGGCGTCGCGGACGTCGTGCGTGACGCGGTGCGCGTGCCGTACCGCGAGATCCCGGGCTTTCCCGAGCCCGGCGCGCCGGGGCACAAGGGAGAGCTGGTCGCCGGCACGCTCGAGGGCGTGCCGCTCGTGGTACAGAGCGGTCGCTTTCACCTGTACGAGGGCCACCCGGCCGACGTGGCCGCGTTGCCCACACGCGTGTTCGCGCGGCTCGGCGTGGAGACGCTGATCGTCACCAACGCATCCGGCGCGATCCGCCATACGTTCCGGCCGCCCACGCTGATGCTGATCGCCGACCACATCAACCTGATGTTCCGCAATCCGCTCGTGGGGCCGGTCGTGGAGAGCGACCAGCGCTTCCCCGACATGAGCGATCCCTACGATTCCGGGCTGCGCGCCACCGCGCGCGCCGTGGCGCGCGCCGAGGGAATCCCGCTGGAAGAAGGCGTATACGCCGCCCTGCTCGGACCCTCCTTCGAGACGCCGGCGGAGATCCGGATGCTGGAGCGGCTCGGGGCCGATGCCGTGGGCATGTCCACCGTGCCGGAGGTGATCGCGGCCCGGGCGCGGGGGATGCGCTGCCTCGGGTTCTCGAGCGTCACGAACGCCGCGGCAGGACTGTCGGCGCAGACGCTGTCGCACGCCGAGGTGCTCGAGGCCGGCGCACGCGTGGCGGGCCAGCTCGAGCGGCTGATCAGGGGCGTGCTGAAGGGGCTCTGACCGGCGCGTACACCATCACGTCGGATCCCGGGGCGAAGATCGCCGACACGGGCCTCGCATCGTTGAGGAATCGCCAGTCGGCGCCGTACAGGAATCCGAAGTCCACGCGGTAATCGACGGCGATAACCTCGCGGACGGCCCACGGCGGATGCTCGACGCGAAACACGCCGAGCCCGCCGTGCCGGCGCGCGCGGCACGCCAGCACCCGTTCCTTGAAGTAGTGCTCCGGGCTGTCGGTTGGCGGGACGTGGGTGGCGCGTGATCCCGCCATGGTCAGATGCCAGCCGAGCTCCGGCCGTTCGAGCCGATAGGAAGTGCGGAGGCTCGACTCCTGCTCCTCCACGCGGACGCGGATCGGCGCCGTGCCGAATGGCTCCCCGAACTTGAGCCAGGCCACCGCGGCCAGCAGCCGACTGGGCACGAACTCGCGGATGAACCAGACCCCCGGCTCGCCGCGATACCGAATGTAGGTGCGGAAGTTCACCTGCAGGTGCGCGGAGAATCCGGGCACCGGCCAGCCGCGCAGCCGCACGCGGCGCATGCCGAGGGCGACGAGACTCACGTGGGTGCGCCCGTGCCAGCGATCCGGCTCGACTCCCGCGGGCACCAGGCGACCGATCAGGTCTGCCGGGGCTTCGAAGGTGAGCAGCAGCACGTCCGCCCACCGCGCCGTGAGAAACGGGCGGGGCACTTACAACCCCTCGGTGGGTGGACGCGGCGGGGCGGGCACGAAATGGTTGAGCGGTCCGTGACCGCGTCCGCCGCCCAGTCCCGGAGCGGCGGCCATGGCGCGGTGCACGAAGTCGAGCCCGTCGGCGACCGCCTGCTCGAGGGGGCGGCCGAGCGCCAGGCCCGCCGCCACGGCCGCCGACAGCGTGCAGCCGGTGCCGTGCGTCGACGTCGTGTCGAGCCGCGGCCGGGTGAAGCGACGGGCGGCCCCGGCGGTGACGAGCACGTCGACCACCTGGTCGCCCGAGAGGTGTCCACCCTTCACGAGCGCCGCCCTGGCCCCGCGCCGCACCAGCGCGCGGCCGGCACGCTCCATCGCGTCCGGAGTCGCGACGACTTCGCCCACGAGGATCGCCGTCTCGTCGAGGTTGGGCGTGACGAGCGCGGCGAGCGGGAGGAGGCGCCGCGCGACGAGCTGCTCGGCATCTTCGTCCAGCAGGCGATCGCCCGACGTCGCGACCATCACGGGATCGAGCACGTAGTTCGGGAGGCGGTGCCGGGCGATCCCGTCGGCGACCGTCTCCACCAGCACGGCCGACGCGAGCATCCCGGACTTCACGGCGCCAGGAGGGAGATCCATCGCGAGCGCGTCGAGCTGGCGCGTGACGAGCGCCGCGGAGACGGGCTCCCAGGCGAGCACCCCCACCGTGTTCTGCGCCGTGACCGCGGTGATCACGCTCGTCCCAAACACGCCGAACTGGTGGAAGGTCTTCAAGTCGGCCTGGATTCCGGCGCCGCCGCCGGAATCCGAGCCTGCGATCGTGAGGGCGATCTTCACGTAGCGCCCGTCCGCCGCTTCTCGACATATTGAAGGCCCGTGAGGAGACCCATCGCCCGTAATTTGCCATCGACGATCCGCGATCTCCAACGCCGCAAGGCACGCGGCCGGCGCGGGCTTGCCCTGATCGAGGGCGTGCGACTGGTGGAGGAGGCGCTCGCGGCAGGTCTGACGTTCCAGGGCGCCCTGGTCGCTCCCGACCTGGCGCGCACGGCGCGGGGGGTGGAGCTCGTGGCCGAGCTGGAGCGGCACGCGGTGCCGGTGGAGGAGATCGGCGCCCGCACGTTCGCGCAGCTCGCCGAAACGGAGACGCCGCAAGGCATCATCGCGGTGATCGAGCCGCGTCGCTGGGCGGCGGCCGAGTTCGCTCCGCGGCCGGGTGCCGTGGCGCTCGTGATCGACGGGGTGCAGGACCCCGGGAACGTCGGCACGTTGATTCGCACGGCGCACGCGCTGGGCGCCGCGGGCACGGTGGTGTTGCGCGGCACCGCCGACCCCACGAGCCCCAAGGCGCTGCGGGCCGCGATGGGGGCGACCTTCCGCCACCCGGTCGTGCCGCTCGACGACGCGGGCTTCATCGCCTGGGCGCGGAAGCTGACGGTCACACTGTGGGCGGCGGCGGCCGACGGCGTACCGCTCCACCGGGCGATGGTGAAGGCGGACGAGGGACGAGGGGACGGTCCCATCGCGGTGATCGTCGGCAACGAAGGGGCCGGGATCCGCCCGCAGCTCAACGCCGTCGCCGCACAGCGCGTGGCGATTCCCCTGGCGCAGGGCGCGGAGTCGCTCAACGTCGCGGTGGCGGCGGGCATTCTGCTCTACGAGGTGACGCGTGGCCGTTGACCCGATTCTGCTCGTCGCCGTGGCGATCCTGGGACTCTGTCTCGGAAGCTTTCTGAACGTGTGCATCGTCCGACTCCCGGTCGACATGTCGCTCGTGAAGCCTCCCTCCACCTGCCCGCGCTGCAAGCAGCCCATCGCCTGGCGTGACAACATCCCGGTCGTTTCGTGGCTGCTCTTGAAGGGGCGCTGCCGTCGCTGCGGCGAGCCGATCTCGCGGCAGTACCCCATCGTCGAAGCGGCCGTGGGCGCCATCTGGGTGGCGGCGGCGCTGCGGTACGGAATCACCCTCCACGCACTCGCCGCGGCGCTGTTCGGCACGATCCTGCTCGGCATCGGCGTCACCGACGGACGGCATTACCTCATTCCCAACGAATACACCTGGGGCGGTCTGGTGCTGGGGCTCGCCCTGTCGCTCGCGGGCGGCGCCGACGGCTTTCTCAACGCCGTGCTCGGCGCGGCGGCGGGCTTCGCGCTGCTGTTCGCGGTGGCGCAAGTGGGGCAATGGGCGTTCAAAGAGGAGGCGATGGGCGGCGGCGACATCAAGATGATGGCGATGGTGGGCTCGTTCGTGGGGTGGAAGGGCGTGCTCCTGACGGTGTTCCTCGGCGCGCTGCTCGGCAGCCTGATTTTCGTCCCGCTGTCGCTCAAGAAGAAGCGTCTCGTGCCATTCGGGGTATTCCTCGCCCTGGGGGCGGCGGTGACGTTCGTGATGGGAGACGCCATCATCGCCTGGTATCAGCACTTCCTGCACGGCGAGTGACCGATGGGCGAAGGGTTCGAGGGCCTGTTCGACTCCGGCAGCGTCCTGGAGCGCGTCGGAGTAGAGCTGACCGCGCTCGCCCGCCGCGGAGACCTCGAGCCGGTGCGCTGCCGCGACGCCGAGGTGGCGCGGGTGGTGGACATCCTGCTGCGCCAGAGCAAGAACAACCCGGCTCTCATCGGCAAAGCGGGTGTGGGCAAGACGGCCATCGTCGAGGGGCTGGCGCAGCGCATCGCGGCGGGCGACGTCCCCCCGGCGCTCAAGGACGCCCGCATCCTCGCGCTGGACCACGTCGCCCTGCTCGCGGGCACGGCGTTCCGCGGGCAATACGAGGAGCGCATCCGCCGCCTGGTGCGCGACCTCTCCGCCGATCCCGATCTCATCCTGTTCGTGGACGAGCTGCACAACCTGATCGGGCAGGGGACCGCCCTCGGGGCGGCCATGGACGCGGCGAACATGCTCAAGCCGGCGCTGGTGCGCGGCGACATCCGCGTGGTGGGGGCGACCACCGGCAGCGAGTACGACAAGTGGATCCGCGGCGACCCGGCGCTCGAGCGCCGCTTCCAGCCCGTGCTGATCGAAGAGCTCGACGCCATCCAGACCTGGGAAGTGCTGGTCGCGCGACGACCACGGCTGGAGCGCCACCACGCCGTCGCCATCACCGACGACGCGCTCAAAGCCGCCATCGTCCTCACCGATCGTTTCGTTCCCGAGCGCGCGCGACCCGACAAAGCCATCGACGTGCTCGACGAGGCGTGCGCCCACGCGCAGGCCACAGCTGCCGTCGCGCCGGAGCTCGACCGGCTGATCCGCGAGCGCCGTAAGGTGGACGCGATGATCCGACGCGGGCTGACGCACGAAACGCCGCAGCACGAGCCGGCGGAGGACCTGGTGGCCGAGATCTTCCCGATGCTGGAGCGGATCGGGGCAGAGATAGAGAAAATGCTGGGGGGTGAACGGCGGGCGAAGGCGGTGGAGGGCGGTGAAGGGAATGTCGCGTACGGACCTCCTCCGCCCTCCACCGCCGTCCACCGCCCTCCCCCGACCCTCACGGAGCGTCGTGCCGAGCTCGACGGTCTGCTGCGCGCCGAGCTCGAGCATCAGGGGATCGTCGTGCGCGGACAGGACGTCGCCCGCGTGGTCGGGACCGCCATCGGCAAGGGGATCGAGTGGCAGGCATGAGGCGCCGCTGGCTCGCCGCGGGGGCGCTGCTGGGATGTGTGGGAGCGGGCAGCACGGGATGCGAAAAGCGGGCGCAGGAGGTGCGCGGCGAAGCCGAGCTGCGGCAGTCGGTGCAGCAAATGATGCCCGCCGTGGAGCGGGCGACGCGCCTGCGGTTCAAACAGCGCCCCGTGGTGCTGCGTCGTACCCGCGCCCAGGTCCGCGACTACGTGATTCACAAGTTCGACGACGATCTGCCGCCGGCCGAGCTCGCCGGGGCGCAGGCCGCCTACCGCCTGTTCGGTCTCATCCCGGATTCGCTCGACCTGCGGCGCAGCATGGTCGATCTGCTCACGGAGCAGGTGGCGGGCTACTTCGACCCCGACTCGAACGCGCTGTACATTCCCACCGACATCGATCCCAGCCAGGCCCGTCTCGTGATCTCGCACGAGCTGGTGCATGCGCTGCAGCATCAGTACTTGAACCTCGACTCGCTGGTCGAGCTCAAGCGCCAGAACGACCGCCGCACGGCCGCCCAATCCATCCTCGAGGGCCAGGCGACGCTGGCCCAGATTCTGGTGCTGATGCCGGAGCAGCGGATCGAGAGCCTGCCCAACTTCTGGGACCTGCGCACCGCACTCGGCGCACAGCAGGAGGGCATGAAGGTGTTCGGCAGCGCGCCGCTGTGGCTGCGCGAGAGCATCATCTTTCCGTACCTCGGGGGTGCGGAGTTCGTCCGCTGGTTCGATCGGGAGTACCCCGGCAAGCAGCCGTACGGGGCGCTCATGCCAATCTCGACCGAGCAGATTCTCCACCCGGCGCGCTACGCCGCAGGCGATCGACCCGACCGGCTGGCGTTCGAGTCACCCAGTCCCGACACCGTGCGGTACGAAGACGGCCTCGGCGAATTCGAGATCCGTCTGCTGCTCGAGCAGTACCTGGGCGACGACAGCACCGCCGCGCTGGTCGCGACCGGCTGGAACGGCGACCGCTATCGCGTGCTCGGGAGAGGCGCCGACGTCCTCGTGTGGTACACCCTGTGGGACGACGCCGCCTCGGGAGCGCGGTTTTTCCGTGGGCTCGAGCGCGCCTGGGCGAAACGGCGGACCGGCGGACCGGCGGTCCGGCGGTCCGAGATCAAGCAGCTCGCGCTGAGCGGCGTACCCGTGGTGCGGCTGGTGGATGCGCCGGCGCGGTGGTCCGGTTGGCGCCACGTGCCGGCCATCCGCGTCGGCCGCGCAGCGGGCAAATCCCCCCCACTTGGAATCCACCAACGCGCTAAGTAGTTTTCTGGGCTTATGTTTACGGCCCTGACGTCACAGCTCGCCGCCGTTCTGAAGCGCGTCACGGGACGCGGCGTGCTATCGGAGCAGGACGTCACCGAGGCACTGCGCGACATCCGGCGCCACCTGCTCGAGGCGGACGTGAGCTTCGAGGTCACACAAGGCTTCGTCGAGCGGGTGCGAGAGCGCGCGGTCGCAGCGATCGCGCTGAAGACGGTGAGCCCCGGCCAGCAGGTGGTGAAGCTGGTGCGCGACGAGATCGCGCGCATGCTGGGGGCAACGGACGAGGACCTGGCGCGGAAAGTAGCGGCGCAGCGGGCTGCGCCCCTACAGTTCGCCTCGGTCGGTCCGACGGTGATTCTGCTGGTGGGGCTGCAGGGCTCGGGCAAGACGACCACGGCAGCCAAGCTGGCGCGACGGCTCAAGCTCGAGCAAAAGGCGCCGGGGTTGGTCGCGGCCGATCCGTACCGGCCGGCAGCCGCCGAACAATTGCGACAGCTTGGCGAGCAGGTCGGAGTGCCGGTGTTTCCCGGGAAAGGGGAAACGGGAAACGGGAAAGGGGTCGAGGCGATCGTACGCGACGCGCTGCGTGAGGCAGAGAAGGCGCGCTGCCGGACCGTGATCGTCGACACAGCGGGTCGCCTCCAGATCGACGTCGCGATGATGGACGAGCTGAAGGCGCTGCGCGACGCCGTGGGCCCGCGCGAAGTGCTGCTCGTGGCGGACGGGATGACGGGGCAGGACGCGGTGCGGATCGCGCGGGGGTTTCAGGAGGGCGTGGGGCTCACCGGCGTGATCCTCACGAAGCTCGACGGGGACGCGCGCGGAGGCGCGGCGCTCTCGATCCACGGCCTGACCGGCTTGCCGATCAAATTCATCGGCACGGGGGAAAACGTAGGGGCGAAGGGTGCTGCGCCCCTACTGGAGTCCTTCGACCCGGTGCGCATGGCGGGGCGCATCCTGGGCCAGGGCGACGTGGTGGCGCTGGTCGAGCAGGCGGCTGCCACCGTGGACGCGGAGGCGGCGCAGCGACTCGAGCAGAAAGCGCGCTCGAAGCACGGGATGGACCTGGCGGACTTCCTGGTCGCGCTGAAGCAGATGCAGGCGATGGGGCCGCTCAAACAGGTGCTGGGCCTCCTGCCCGGCGTGAATGCCAAGGCGCTGGCGGCGGCACCGGCCGACGACAAGCGCCTGAAGCACGTGGAGGCGATCGTGCTGTCGATGACGCCGGCGGAGCGGGCCGATCCGTCGATCCTCACCGGCTCGCGCCGGTTGCGGATCGCCAAGGGGGCGGGACGCCCCGTGCAGGACGTGAACCGGCTGCTGGAGCAGTTCCAGCAGATGCGGAAGCTCTTGAAAAGGACCTAAGGACGTTATGGCAACTCGCATTCGGCTGCGGCGTGAGGGGCGCAAGGGGCAGAGCTACTTCCGGATCGTGGTGGCGGACTCACGCTCGCCCCGCGACGGGCGGTTCGTCGCGCTGCTCGGCCACTACAATCCACGCACCAACCCGGCCGACATCAAAGTGGACGCGGAGCGGGCGCGGGCGTGGCTCGAGAAGGGCGCCCTTCCTACCGACACGGTGCGCTCGCTCCTGAAGAAGGCGGGAGTGCTGGGCCAACGCCCCGCGTAGTCGGGCGGCTGCGCAAGCCGCACGGGCAGCGGGGGGAGGTGGCGGTGGTGCCCCTCGTCGAGAATCCGGGCGCCGTGTTCACGCCCCAGGCCCGGCTGCTCGTCGTGACCGAGGAGCGCCGCGTGGTGGCGGGCCCGCTGGTCGTCGCGCGACGCCGGGCCTACCACCGAGAGTGGCTGCTCGGATTCGTGGGAGTCACGTCCCGCGCGGTCGTGGAGTCGTGGCGCGACCATCTGGTGGCCGTGGAAGAGACCGATGCTGCGGATTAACGTGGTGACGCTCTTCCCCGAGGCGTTCGCGGGGGCTGTGTCGGTGAGCATCTTGGGTCGCGCGGCAGAGCAGCAGCTGGTGCGCTACCGGGTCGTGCAGCTGCGCAACTACACGCACGACCGCCACAAGACCGTCGACGACTCCCCTTACGGGGGCGGTGCGGGGATGGTGCTCAAGCCCGAGCCGTTCTTCGAGGCGGTGGAGGACCTGCGGGCGGGGCCGCCCATCGTGCTGTTGTCGGCGCGCGGGCGGCCGTTCACGCACCGGGACGCGGTCCGGTTCGCGGTCGGCGCGGAGCTGACGCTCTTGTGCGGCCACTACAAGGACGTGGATCAGCGGGTCGCCGATGGTCTCGGCGCGGAAGAGTTGTCGGTCGGCGATTTCGTGCTGTCGGGTGGCGAGCCGGCCGCGTTGTGCGTGCTCGATGCGGTGGTGCGCTTGCTGCCCGGCGCGCTCGGCGACCACGAGTCTGCCGCGACAGACTCGTACTACGACGGGCTCCTCTCGCCGCCCAGCTACACGCGGCCGCCGAGCTATCGCGGAATGGATGTGCCGGCGGTATTGTTGAGCGGCAATCACGAGCAGATCGCGGGGTGGCGCGCGGCCGAAGCCGAGCGATTGACGCGCGAGCGGCGGCCCGATTTGTGGGCCCGATACGAGGATCGAGGGTGAGGGTATGGACCGATTGCGGGCGATCGAGCGGGAGGGGCTGAGGACGAACCTCACGGCCTTCGATCCGGGCGATACCGTGCGGGTGATGGTGCGCGTGCGGGAGGGAGACAAGGAGCGGCTGCAGGCGTTCGAGGGCGTGTGCATCGCCCGCCGCGGCGGGGGGATCAACGCGACCTTCACCGTTCGGAAGATTTCCGCCGGCGTGGGCGTGGAGCGGATTTTCCCGCTGCACTCGCCGGCGATCGCGGAGATCGAGCTGCTCCGCAAAGGACGGGTGCGGCGCGCCAAGCTGTACTTCCTGCGCCGCCTCGCCGGCAAAGCGGCGCGGATCCGCGAGAAGCGCGGCGTCGTCGTCCCGGAAACGGCGGAGAAGCAAGAGGCGTGAGAGGCCCCCGCCCTACGCTCCAGCGCGAGATCGCGTTCTGGCAAGCGGGGGGCGGACTCGTCGCCGGTGTCGATGAAGCAGGCTGCGGTCCCCTCGCCGGTCCGGTGGTGGCCGCGGCCGTGGTGTTTCCACCCCATTGCAAGATCATCCGCGGCTTGCGTGACTCGAAGCTGCTCCCGCCCCGGCGCCGCGCGCGTCTGGTGGGCGTGGTGCGGGCGCGCGCGCTCGCCGTGGGCGTCGGCGCCGCGAGTGTGCGCGAGATCGACCGGCTGAACATCCGCCGCGCATCGATCCTCGCCATGCGGCGCGCACTCGCTCGGCTGGGCGTCGTGCCCGGCCTGGTCCTGGTGGACGGCCTGCCGTGCCCCGAGCTGGGGTGCGCGCACGACGCCATCGTCGACGGCGACGCGCACTGTCACTCGATTGCCGCCGCGTCGGTCGTCGCCAAGACCGTGCGCGACCGCCTGATGGAGCTGCTGGCGCCGCGCCATCCGTTGTACGCGTGGGAGAGCAACAAGGGCTACGGCACGCCGGAGCACCTGGCGGCACTCGGGCTGCACGGCTTTACGGCACACCACCGCAAGAGCTTCGCCCCGGTCTTACAGCTCGAGCTGCTCGAGCGATAGACGCAGCTGAAAGCGCTGCACCTTTCCGGTCGCGGTCTTCGGAAGCTCCGGCACGAACACCACCCACCGCGGCGTCTTGCGCCGCCCCAGGCGGGCGCAGGCGAGGTCCTTCAAATCCTCTTCGAGCGAGGGCGCCGGCGCATGTCCGGGCGCGAGGGCCACGAATGCGAGCGGCTTGGCGAGGTGGTCGTCGTCGGGCGCCGCGACGACGGCCGCCTCGGCGACGGCCGGGTGCTCGCACAGGACGGCCTCCACTTCGATCGGTGACACCCACATGCCGCTCACCTTGAACATGTCGTCCGAGCGGCCCACGTACCAAAACACGCCGTCGGCGTCGCGTACGCCGCGGTCGCCGGTCCGGACCCACTCTCCCACGAAGGTCTGCTGCGTCCGCATGTGCTGGTTCCAGTAGCCGGCGCACGCGCTCTCCGTTCTGACCAGGAGGTGGCCCACTGCCGTCTCGGGGACCTCGTCGCCTTCGTCGTCGACGACCTTGGCGTCGCAGCCGGGCACGAGCGTGCCCATGCTGCCCGGGCGGACGCACCCCGCGCGATTGGAGATCACGATGTGGCACAGCTCGGTCGAGCCCAGGCCGTCGAGGATCTCCACGCCGAACCGGTCCATCCACCGCTCGTACAACGCCCTCGGAAAGGGCTCCCCGGCCGAAACGCAGCAGCGCAGTGACGCGAGATCGAAGGCGACCTCGCCGGCCTCGGCGGCCCGCAGCATGGCGCCGTAGGTCGTGGGCACCGCGAAGAACAGCGTGGGCCGCTCCCGCGCGATCAGCTCGGCGATGCGCGGCGGTGTGGGCCGTCCGGCGTCGAGCAGCGCCGACGCGCCGACATGGAACGGGAAGTACAGCGCGTTCCCGAGCCCGTAAGCGAAGCAGAGCTTCGCCGCGGAGTAGCAGCGGTCGTCCGCGTCGAGGTCGAGCACGCCGCGCGCGTACGTCTCGCAGCAGACCACCATGTCGTGCTGCAGGTGCACCGCCGCCTTCGGAGGTCCGGTGGTGCCGGAGGTGTACAGCCAGAACGCCACGTCGTCCCTGGTCGTGGCGGCGGGTTCGAGCTCGGCGCATTCGCCCGCCACGAGCTCTTCGACGGAGACCCGGTTCACGGGCGCGGCGTCTCTCCGCTCGGCCACGCTGCCGTCCACGATCACGACCGCGGCGCGGGTGTCGTCCAGCACGTATTCGATCTCCGCCGGCCCCGACAGCGGATTCAGGGGAACGGGGACCGCGCCGATCTTGATGGCGCCCCAAAAGGCGTAGACGAACTCCGGTCCGTCGGGGAGGAGCAGGGGCACCCGCTCCTCCATCCGCACCCCGAGCCGCCGCAGCGCGTTGCCCAGGCGGTTGACCTGAGCGTGGACCTCGCGATAGGTGATGCGACGCCCATCGCAGACGAGCGCTGTGCGCTCGCCCCGGCCCGCTGCGACGTGGCGGTCTACGAAGTGGGCGGCCGCGTTGAAGCGCCGCGGCAGCGCGTCGTACGGATCGGGGGAGTCAGCGCGACACGTCATGTTGCAGCTCCGGCTCGAGCGGCACGGCGGCCGCCTCGGCCTCCCGGCGGGCGGTCTCGAGCCCGTCCTGGTACCACGCGCGCACTTTTCCAGGGTGGAAGTCGAGACTGGGACCGCGCAGCTGCTCGCGCGGATGCAGCACGTGGAGCCGCACCCCGGGCGGGGGCGTCGCGGTGGCGTCCGCGGGGTCCTCGCCTCCCTCCGGGAGTGGGGCGCTCGTCAGGACCGAGATGGCGCGCAGCGCCACCCACAGCCAGTGGTGGTGGGGCCGCCCGGCAACGGGCCCCGCGACGTGGGGCGCGAGCACCCACACGTCATCGGGCTCGTCGCCGGGGGCGCGGCGCTCGGCCAGCGCGGCCAACGCATCGGCGAGCGGCGTGGCGCTGCGCAGGCCGCCGTCCACCGCCAGCTCGTTGCCGTCGCCGAGCGGGACGGGGGGGAAGATCAGCGGGAGGGCACAACTCGCGAGCACCGCGTCCACGAGCGTGGGATGCTCGTTGCCGGCCGTGCGGGACCGGCCGGACAGGAGGTCCACGTAACCGATGCGCAGTCGGATCGGCGACCCGGCCACGCGCGCGGGATCGATGTGACCGGCGAGGATCGCGCGCAGCGGCGCGGCGTTGTAGAGGCTCGCCCGCCGCGCCAGCACGGTGCCGAGGGCTCCGAGCCAGCGTCGGCGATACACGTCGCGGCTACCACGCAGCCCGAGCCACACGGCGCGGAGATGCTCGAGCTCGGCGGCGAGCTCGTCCGGATCACGGGCCTGGGCGAGAGTCGCGGCGTTGACGGCGCCGGCGCTGACGCCGGCGATCACGTCGAACCACAGCCCGCGCTCGACGATGAGGTGCTGGCAGGCGCCGACCTGCCAGCTCCCCTTCGCCCCACCGCCCGACAGTACCAGTGCCCTGCGCATCGCGGCACGCGGTGGTGCCTAGTCGGCCGTGAACTCGGCCATGCGCTTCTCGTTGAACGCGGCGACGCCCTCGTGGGCGTCGGCGCTCTGGAACAGCTGCTGCTGCAGCTCCCGCTCGAGCGCCTGACCGGACGCGAGCGGCAGCTCGGCACCCGATTGCACTGCGCGCTTGATGAGGCCCACCGCCCGGGCCGCCTTATGGGGCGGGCAGAACTGCTGCGCGTACAGGGCGACCGCCTCCCGGAATCCCTGAGCCGGGAGGATTTCGTTGACGAGTCCGAGCTCCTTCCCGCGGTCCACCGAGAATGTCTCGCCCTTCGCCATCATTTCGATCGCCAGTGCCTTGCCCACCACCTTGGCGAGGCGCTGCGTGCCCCCGAGCCCCGGCAGCACGCCCAGATTCACCTCCGGCAGGCCGATGCGGCCCGCGCCCTGCTTGGCGAGACGCACGTCGCACGCCAGCGCCATTTCGAGGCCGCCCCCGACGGTGTGGCCGTTGAGCGCGGCGATCGTGAGCTTGGGCGTGTGCTCCAGCCGGTTGAGCGTCTCGTTGGCGTACAGCGAGAACTGGTACAGGAAACGCGGCGTGACCCGCTGCATCATCGGGATGTTCGCGCCGGCGGAGAAGAACCGGTCGCCGTGGCCGCTCACGACCAGCACGTACACGTCGTCGTCGAACCGCGCCTGCACGATGGCCTGGTCGAGCTGCTGCATCAGGTCGTACGTGTAGGTGTTGGCCGGTGGGTTGTCGAGCTCGATGAAGGCGATGCCATGCTCCACCCGGTAGTCCACCAGCCGCTGTTCCTGCTGGCGCTCTGCGATATCGATCATGGTCGTCATGGTTGTCGTTCCGTGTCAGGGTACAACGGTGTCCGCGGCCGACCCGCGGACTGCCACCACCACCTTGCCGAGCTGCTCGCCACGCGCGAGCCGCTCGAACGCGATGCGCGCCTCCGCGAGCGGGTATACCCGATCCACGAGAGGGCGCAGCGCGCCACTCGAGAGCACGCGCACCACGGCCGCATATTCCGTCGCGTTCCCGAGCGTCGAGCCGAGAATGGTGTACTGGTTCCAGAACAGCCGCCGCGCGTCGGTCAGGACGAGCGGGCCGCTCGTGGCCCCGCAGGTGACCAGCCGGCCGCCCTTGGCGAGGCAGCGCAGCGAATCTTCCCACGTCGCCTCGCCGACGTGGTCGACGACGACGTCGACGCCGCGCCGGGCCGTGAGCGCCCGGACTTCCTGAGCGACCGACTGCGTGCGGTGGTTGAGGGTCACGTCGGCCCCCAGGTGGCGGGCGTGCGCGAGCTTCGCGTCACTCGAGCTGGTCACTATCACGCGCGCCCCCCGCAGTTTGGCGATCCGCATGGCGGCGAGCGAAACCCCCCCGCCGATGCCCCACACCAGCACCGTTTCCCCGGATTCGACCCGGGCTCGGGTCACGATCATGCGCCACGCGGTGAGCGAGACCAGCGAGAAGGCGGCCGCCTCGGCCCAGGAGAGCGGCGGGTCGAGCGCCGGCACCCTGGCGAGGTTATCCTCGGGCACGAGCACTGACTCGGCGAGCGTCCCGGGCAGGTGCTCGCCCAGAACCTGGTAATTCACGCACAGCGAATGGTCGCCGGCGCGGCAGAAGTCGCACGTACCGTCCCAGATGCCGGGGTTGATCATCACCGCGTCCCCCGGCTTGACCGTGGTAACGTCGGTGCCGGCGGTCTCCACGACACCCGCCCCGTCGGATCCGAGGATGTGGGGGAAGCGGTACTCGCCGGGCAGGCCGCGCACCACGAACAGGTCCAGATGGTTGAGCGCCGCGGCCCGGATGGCGACGCGCACGTCGCGTGCGCCCAGCAGGGCGGGTGAGCCCGGAGCCGCGACGTCGGCGACTTCGATGCGCTCCAGACCGCCGGTCGAGCGGATGACGCAGGCGCGCATCGTGCCCCGGTCGTCGGACACGGTGACCGGCGCGTCACGCGCGGGGTTCGCCTCGGATAGTGGATGTTTCACACGTCGCTTCGCATCGGGCGCGGGCCGGGGGGCAAAGCGTGTGCCGCTTCGCGGCGGGGACAGAGGGGAACGGCGCACACAATTGAGGCGGGCGCGGCGCCCCGTGAGCATCAGGGTTGTGCGGGCGTTACGGTCGCGCGCGCTTCAATTCTTTTCGGAACGCCGCGAGCGGGCGGGTATTGACGATGTCGCGGGCCTCGAGCCCGGCGCGGCGCGCCAGGTCCACGGCGTACTTCATGAACGGCAGGTTCCCGGGCTGGTGGCTATCGGTCGAGAGCACGAAGCGGGCACCGAGCTGCTTGGCGGCGGCGGCGAGCGTGTCGGGCAGGTCCATGCGCTCGGGGTGCCCATCGAGCTCGAGCGCGCACCCATGGGCCACGCAGGCGCGTACCACGGCGTCGAAGTCGAACCGGTAGGGCTCGCGCTTGCCGAGCATGCGTCCGGTGGGATGGCCGATCGCGTCCACCCACGGGTGCTCGGCCGCATGCACCAGTCGCTTGGTCAGCTCTTTCTCGGTCTGGGTGAGGCCGTAATGGATGGTCGCCACGACGTAGTCCGCTTCGGCGAGCACGTCGTCGGGAAGATCGAGCTTGCCGTTCTCGAGGATGTCGAGCTCGATGCTCTTCAAGATCGTGAAGCCGCGACTCGTGGCGTTCCGCTCGTCGATCGTCTGCCACTGCTCGCGGAGCCGTTTGGCGTCGAACCCCAACGCCATCGTGACCCGCTTCGAGTGATCGGTGATCGCGATGTACTGGTAGCCGAGCCCGCGGGCGGCCTCGGCCATCTCGTCGATGGTGCCCTTGCCGTCGGTGGCCGAAGTGTGCATCTGGAGATCGCCGCGGATGTCCGTGAGCTCCACGAGGCGCGGCAGTCGACGCTCGCGGGCCAAGGCGATTTCCCCGCGGGCTTCGCGCAGCTCCGGCGGTATCCAGTCGAGGCCGAGCTTGGCGTAGACCTCTTCCTCGGTGTGCCCGGCCACGCGCCGCGTTCCCTTGAACAGGCCGTACTCGTTGAGCTTGTAGCCGTGCTCCAGCGCGATCTTGCGGAGCTCGACGTTATGGGCCTTGGACCCCGTGAAGTACTGCAAGGCGGCGCCGTAGGCGGCGGGCTCGACCGCGCGCAGGTCCACCTGCAGACCGCCGCGCAGCTTGACCGTGGATCGGGTGTCGCCTTTCGAGACCACGTCCGCCACGTCGGCGTAGGCGACGAAGCGGTCCATGACGCGGGCGCTATCGTCCGATGTGACGAGGATGTCCAAGTCGCCGATCGTCTCGCGGCGCCGCCGGTAGCTGCCGGCGACGGCGATCTGACGCACGCCACCGCCGGCCTGGAGATACGCGACGAGCGCGGTCGCCTGGGTTTCCGCCTCGTTCAAGAGCATGCGCCGCTCGGTCACCTGCGCCTGGCCGAGACCGGCGCGCATCTTCTCCTCTATCTTGGGCCCGAAGCCCTTGAGCTTCTGGATCTTGCCCTGGTCGAGCGCCTTCGAGAGGTCGCTGGCGGATTTCACTTTCAACTTCTTGTAGAGCAGCTTCACGCGCTTGGGGCCGAGCCCGGGAATCCGCAACAGGTCGAGCAGGCCCGCCGGGAGCTTGGCGGCGAGCTGTTTGCGAAGCGCCAGCTCGCCCTTGGTGGCGATCTCCGTGATCTTCTCCGCCAGGTCGTCGCCTATGCCTGCGATGTCGGTCAGGTCCTTGGTGCCGGCTCGGACCAGGTCCGCGAGCGGCTCAGGGAAGTCGCGGATGGTACGAGCGGCGTTGCGGTACGCCCGCACCCGGAACGGGTTGGCGTCCTGGATCTCGAGGAGGTCGGCCACCTCGTCGAACAGGCGGGCGATGTCGGGGTTCTGCATGGCGGCAATGGGCGGAAATGGACGGCAAAGGGCGGCAGCGGTCAATACGCGTGTTGCCGCCTGTTGCCGCCTGTTGCCGCCCTCTGCCGCCCGTTGCCGCTCTGGCGCCTCTTGCCGCCCGTGTTTTTGGGTGCTAATTCACCCCCGCCCTTGCGCACCACCTTCCGGAGACCCTAGGCCATGACGTGCGGCATCCGAAGCAGGTGGCGCCCGCGCAGCGTGGTGTTCGGCCGCTGACGTGCTGGTCCACCTCCCTCGCGGCGCAAGCACAAGCGACGACCGGGGTAATCCGGGGCATCGTATCGGATCCGTCCGGCAACATCGTCGTGGGGGCGCAGGTCACCGTCACCGACGCGGAGACGCGGTTCCAGCGGACCGTCACCACCAACGAGAAGGGCGTGTTCGTGGCGCCGCTGCTCCCGCTCGGCACCTACGAGGTCAGGGCCCGCGCCGTGGGCCTGGGCGAGCGGCGGCAGACGGGGATCGTGTTGCGGGTAGGCGAGACCGTCGACCTCGCCCTGAAGCTCGAGCCGGTGGAGCTTGCCGCCGTGACGGTGACGGCGACGCCAGTGGTCGATGTGAGCAAGGTGGAGTCGTCCACTCGGCTGCCCAACCAGGCCGTGGTGGGGCTGCCGAACAACGGGCGCAACTTCCTCAACCTCACGCTCCTCACGCCCAACGTCGCGACCGTGCAGGGGCCGGACGGCGACGAGCTTACGATCGCGGGTCAGCGCGGCATCCACAACAACGTCTCGGTGGACGGGGCCGATTTCAACAATCCGTTCTTCGGGGAACAACGCGGCGGGCAGCGACCGCCGTTCACCTTCAACCTGGACGCCGTTCAGGAAGTGGTCGTCACGGCCGGCGGGGCGACGGCCGAGTTCGGCCGCTCGGGCTCGGGGTTCGTGAACGTGATCACCAAGTCCGGCACGAACGAGCTGAAAGGCTCGCTGCACTACTTCGGCAAGTACGACTGGCTCTCGGCGGACCTCGCACACGGCACGGAGACGCTCACGCCGGACTTCCGCCAGCACCAATTCGGGTTCACGCTCGGCGGCCCCCTGAAACGCGACAAGGCATTCTTTTTCATCGCATACGATCAGCAAGTGTACGACGAGATAAAGCAGAAGACGCGGCCGTCGAGTCCCGCACTCGACTCGCTCACGCGATGGATGGACACCGCGTTCGCCGGCGCGCTGCGCGGGGACTTCGGGCCAATCTCACGGACCAACGACGCGCGCGCCGGACTCGTCAAAATCGACTGGCGGCTTTCCGAGCGGCATAACCTGTCGCTCAAGTACAACTACACGTGGTCCCAGCAGGACAACGGCACCTTCGACGTCGACAGCTGGGGTCGCAGCGCCAACGGGATCGAGAAGGACCATTCCAATGCCGGCAATCTGGCGCTCGCGTCGTACTTGTCTCCCGCGGTGACGAACGAGTTCCGCTTCCAGTACTCCCGAGAGGACCGCCCACGGCCGTACGGCG
>Ga0209350_1000177_pt1 | contig 41930 bp, 38 predicted proteins | sample GraSoi013_2_20cm_2_FD_185822 | JGI IMG/M metagenome (GOLD analysis project Ga0209350, IMG submission 185822) | Grasslands soil microbial communities from the Angelo Coastal Reserve, California, USA - Sample 09_27_2013_2_20cm (SPAdes) (version 2) | ecosystem: Environmental > Terrestrial > Soil >...
GGATTGGGCATGAGCCGCTCGAACACCTGTAACAGCTCCGGCATTCCGGCGCCGCTCTCGGCGGAAGCGAAGCACACCGGCACCAGGTGCCCCTCGCGCAGCGCCTGCTCGAAGGGATCGTGCAGCTGCTCGGGGGAGAGCTCCTCGCCCTGCTCGAGGTAGAGCGCCATGAGCTTCTCGTCGAGCTCGACTACCTGATCGATGATCTGCGTGTGCGCCGCGGCGACCGAGGAGAAATCCGTCGCGCGCCCCTGGTTCTGGAAGAAGCAGTCGACCACGCTGTCGCCGCCGCCGGAGGGCAGGTTGAGCGGCAGGCACTCCGGCCCGAAGGCCTCCCGAAGCTGCGCCAGCACGTCCGCGCAGCGGGCGTCGCGACTGTCAATTTTGTTCACGATGACGAGGCGGCACAGCTCGCGATCGCGCGCGAACTCCATGAGGCGCTGGGTAAGGGTATCGACTCCGCTCACCGCGCTCACGACGATCGCCACCGCCTCCACCGCCTCGAGCACCGACAGCGTCTTGCCGAGAAAGTCGGGATAACCCGGCGTGTCGATCAGGTTGACGTGGATGCCGTGGCAGTCGAAGCTGCAGATCGTGGTGTCGAGCGAGTGCTGCAGGCGCTTTTCCTGGGGATCGAAATCCGACACCGTGGTGCCGCGCGCCAGGCTTCCTTTGGCGCGCGTCGCGCCCGCCTGCAGCAGCAGTGTCTCCACCAGTGAGGTCTTGCCCGCGCCGGCCTGTCCGACCAGCGCGATGTTACGGATGCCCGAAGTTGTGTTCCCCATGGACAGCGCTCTCCGCCAGGGTCGTTCCGGCGCGGCACGAGCATCACCGGCTGTCTGAGAGACTACTCCGCAAGGGCCGCTCGTGGCTACCGGCCGCGGTTTACGCATCGCGGGCGATGTATGAGAATGCCCGCTCCACGGTACGCCGGGGTTCAGCGCAAATGGCCTTGAGGACGATCCGAGCGCGGCGTGCCCTCGTGTCCGAGCGCCGCGCGTTGCGGCCGTCGGCGCTCGCCGGACGCCGATGATCACTCGGGGCATCGTGCTCGCGGGCGGCTCCGGCACGCGCTTGCATCCGGTAACGCGGGCGGTGTCTAAGCAACTTCTGCCGCTCTACGACAAGCCGCTGGTCTACTATCCGCTCGCCACGCTCATGCTCACCGGGATTCGCGAGGCGCTCCTGATCAGCACGCCCGACGACCGGCCGCTCTTTCAGCGGCTGCTCGGCGACGGCGCACAGTGGGGCATTCGCCTGCAGTATGCGGTGCAGCGCGAGCCACGCGGCATCGCCGAAGCGCTCCTGATCGGCGCCGACTTCATCGGTGCCGATCCCGTGTGCCTGATCCTCGGCGACAATCTCTTCTACGGCCACGGACTGCCGGAGCAGCTGCGCACCGCCGCCGCCGGCGGCGCCGAGGCTACGGTGTTCGCCTACCACGTGCGCGACCCCGAGCGCTACGGGGTGGTGGAATTCGATGCCGGCGGGCGCGTGATCGATCTGGCGGAGAAGCCCGCTGCGCCGCGCTCGCACTACGCGGTGACGGGCCTTTACTTCTACGACGCGCGCTGCGTCGAGTTCGCGCGGCAGCTCAAGCCCTCCGCCCGCGGCGAGCTCGAGATCACCGACGTCAACCGCGCCTATCTCAAGCGCGGCACGTTGCAGGTCGAGCTGCTCGGCCGCGGCATCGCCTGGCTCGATACCGGCACACATGCCTCGCTCCTCGCGGCCGCCAACTTCGTCGAGACCATCGAGGCGCGGCAGGGATTGAAGATCTGCTGCCCGGAGGAAATCGCCTACCGCCAGGGGTTCATCGATCGCACGCAGCTCGCCCGACTGGCCGAGGCGCTGCGGCGGACCGCTTACGGCGACTACCTCGAGAGCCTCCTCAACGAGCCGCTGCGGTGATGAGGCGCCTGCTCGTCACCGGCGGCGCGGGCTTCATCGGCGCGAACTTCTGCCACTACTGGGTCGGGCAGCACCCCGACGACCGCGTGGTCGTGCTCGATGCGCTCACCTACGCCGGCAACCCGGAGAGCATCGCCTCGCTCACCGAGGCCGGCAGGGTGCGCTTCGTGCGCGGCGACATCGGCGAGCGGGCGCAGGTGGCCTCACTCATTGCCGAGGAGCACATCGACACCATCGTCAACTTTGCCGCCGAGTCGCACGTCGACCGCTCGATCGAGGATGCCACGGTCTTCCTCCGCACCAACGTCCTCGGCACGCAGGCGCTCCTCGAGGCGGCGCGCGACGGCTGGGGCGCGGGCGCCGCCGAGCGCGGCTGTCGCTTCCACCACGTCTCGACCGACGAGGTCTACGGCTCGCTCGATCCGGGGGTGGCGGCCTTCACCGAGGCCTCGCCGTACGCCCCGAGCTCTCCCTACGCGGCCAGCAAGGCGGCTGCGGATCATCTGGCGCGGGCCTTCGGGCGCACCTATGGTCTGCCCTACACGATCAGCAACTGCTCGAACAACTACGGGCCCTATCAGTTCCCGGAGAAACTGCTGCCCTTGTGCGTGCTGAACATTCTCGAGGGGCGGCCGCTGCCGATCTACGGCGACGGCCTGCAGATCCGCGACTGGCTGCACGTCGCCGACCACTGCCGCGCCATCGAACTCATCCTGCAGGCATCCCCGGCTGGCGAGACCTGGAATGTCGGCGGCGCTGCGCAGGAGCCCAACATCGCGGTCGTCGGCGCCATGTGCGACGTGCTGGACGAGGCGTTCGCGGCGCAGCCGCAGCTGAAGAAACGCTTTGCGCGCAGCCCGGCGGCACAAGGGGGCTCCGCGCGCACCCTCATCACACACGTGCGCGATCGGCCAGGCCACGACCGCCGCTACGCGGTGGACGCGCGGAAGATTCGCGAGCGGCTCGGGTTCGTCGCGAGCATGAGCCTGCCCGCGGGCCTCAGGCAGACGGTGCACTGGTATCTCGAGCACGAGAGCTGGTGGCGCGCGGTCGTCAGCGGCGAGTACCGCGAGTGGTACGCGCGGCAGTACGAGCCGTAGCGCGGCCCAATCCGCCCACCGAGGACCCCCGGGGTGTGGTGTTCAGCGCGTGAAGGCGTCCGTCAGGGTCGCGCGCCAGTAGCGCAGGTGGACGAGCGCACGCTTGCGGATACGCACGATGAACTTCAGCCGCTCGATGAGCCACATGAGCGCGGGGGCCACCGCACGCGGAAGCCCGTCGCGAAACACATGGCCGCTGGAGAGCGTGCGGTAGCGGCGCAGCTGCGGGTACAGGCGCTCGACGCTGCGCAGCTCTTCGTGGGGATCGACTCCCATCTCGGCGAGCTTGCGATAGAAGGCGCTCGGGCGGCCGCCTCCGGTGCGCGTGTGATCCATGCCGATCGCGTCCACGACGTGGATCGGCTGGCGCCCTCCGATCAGGCCCGACCAGGCCAGGTCCGTGCCCCAGGTGCTGCGCGTCATGCCGAAGGTCGGCAGCAGCGCCTCGAGCGCCGCAGCCGAGAAGCACGGCGCCATCGCCTCGACGCCGCTCACGCGGCGCAGCACGCACACCGGATTCCGTACGAGCGCATTGAGCGTCGTCTGCGTGAACCAGCGCAGTGCCGGCTGCGCCAGGTACGTGCGGTAGTGCTCGCAGAGCGTGAAGAAGCGCGAGACCTCCCCGGGGCGCAGGTAAACGTCGTCATCGAGCAGCAGCAGGTAGCGATAGGTCCAGGGCTCCGGGCGTTGCCGCCAGAATTCCAGGAAGCCGTCGAACTTGTTGAATCCGCCGTGGGAGTAATACTCAGCAAGCCGCTCCGGCCGGGGTGGCACGTACCAGCTGACGCAGCAGTCCCAGTTGCGCTCGCCGTCCTCGGCGATCAGCCGGCCGTGAAGCGACTCGTCCCCCGCCCGGACGAACACCAGGTAAGGTCTCGGAGGCATGCGCGGAGTGTAACCGAGGCGTACCATCGAGCGCTGACATCGTGGGCCACGCCGGCGTCCCGCGTGACGGTACCGAATGAGCGAATCAACTCCCGATGAGGCGCGCCGCCGCCGCAGCGCACAGAAGATCCAGCGCCAGCTCGATGAGGCGCTGGAGGCGAGCTTCCCGGCGAGCGATCCCGTCGCCATCGTGACCTCGCACGAGGAAGAGGACTGGGGTATCGAGCCGCTCGCGCCCGCGCCGCCGGGCAAGCCCGCGCCGCGGCAGGATCGCTGAGGGACTTCAGGGCGCGGTCAGCTCGAGCGCCGAGCCGGCCTGATTCACCGTGGTGAGCACGATCGGCCGCCGCCAGACGCGCTGCAGGTAGTCCAGCACCTTGCGGCTGCGCTCGAGATCGAGCCCGCGAGCGTCGGTGGCGCTGTCGTGTGTGAGCTCGAGGGTGCCGTCGTTGCGCACGTGCGCGGCGGAGACGATCGGCGCGCCGAAGTTGTACTTGGGCGCGAGGATGGCCTCGTGCAGGGCGGTGAGATCGGGCTCGAGCACCTTCACCTGGCCGTCGCTGCGGGCGCTGAAGCGGAAGAGGCCGAGCTCGTCGGCGAGCTCGCGGGTGAGGTGGTTGCGCACGAAGCCGAAGTCGTCGTCCTGCTCCATGATGGCGCGCGCGGCGGCGAGCCCCTTGCTCTCGACGATCTTCTCCCACATGGCAAAGCCGAGGTGATAGGGGTTGATGCTGAGCGCCACCTGCTGTTCGGCGGCGACCGGCCGCACCACGTCCGAGTGGCACTTGATGGCATCGAGGTACGCCTGCTGCGGGATGAAATCCGCCTCGCGCAGAAGCCGTGCATGCCAGTAGGAGGCCCAGCCCTCGTTCATGATCTGGCTGGCGAACACGGGGTAGAAGTAGAACGACTCCTCGCGCACCGCGAGGAAGATGTCGCGCTCCCAGCTCTCCATCTCGGGCGCATAGTTGGCCACGAACCACAGCAGGTCGCGCTCCGGATGCGGCGGAACCGGCGCGCGCTTCTTCACCTCGACGAAGCTCGCGGCGCTCGCCGGCTCGAGTGCCGCGAAACGCTTGCGGAAATCGTCGTCGAAGTGCGTCCGCGGATCCTCGAGGTACTCGGGATAGCGCGGGCGGCGCAGCTGCTGGTCGATGTCGATGTGCTGCTCGAGGGCGAGCGCGGCGTCGAGCGCCGCCTCGACGCGCTGCGCGCCGTGGGTCTCGATGGCCTGCTGGATCTGGCGCGCGTGATTGGCGGCGTGCTCGACGATGTGCTCGCTCACCTGCGCCTGGCAGCGGCGGAACAGCAGGTTGTTGCGCGCAAAGTCCGCGTGCCCGAGCACGTGCGCGGTCACCAGGATGTTCTCCGCGAGCCCGTTGCTCTCGGCGAGATAGGCGTGGCCGGGGTTGCCGGGAAAGACCACCTCGAAGAGCCGCGAGTGCCCCATGTGGCGCTGGATCAGCTGGTAGATATAGCGCACCCCGAACGACCAGTGCGGCATGCGCACCGGCAGCCCGTAGACGGCGATCTCCATCATGAAGCTGTCGGGCACCGCCTCGAAGTCCACCGGGTGGAACGCGAGACCGGAGCGCGCGGCCAGCTCCTCGATGCGGCGGACGTAACTCTGCCAGGCGTCGCTCATGAGCTATTCAGGCGCGCTGCTCTCGGCGGTGAAGAAGTGCCGCACCGCGCCCCAGACGTCCTCGAAGTCATTCAGCGCGTAGCTGCCGGCCGCACAGCCGGCGGACTGCAGCTCCGCGAAGAGCTTGCCGGTCTCGGTGGCCAGCTGCCGCGAGAGCCCCGAGGAGACCTCCACGTAGCCGGTGAAGCAGGCGTCGGCGGCGATCACACCCAGCGCGCCGCGCGCGTCCGCGGCGTCGCTCACCGAGTTGTCACCGTCGGAGGCGTAGAAGAGATAGAGGTTGCAGCGTCCGGGGTTGTAGCGGCCGTCGATGATCTCGCGCACCTTGGCGAGCCCGGATGAGGCCACCGTGCCGCCCGTGCCGCTCACCTGGAAGAAGTCCGGCTCGTTGAATTCCCACGCCTCGGTGGTGTGCGCCACGAACACCGTCTCGAGCGAGCGATACTCGCGCCGCAGTCCCTGGACTACCCAGAAGAAGAAGGTCTTGGCGAGCTTGCGATCGCGGTCGGACATGCTGCCCGAGACGTCCAGCATGAAGAACACCACCGCGTGCACTGCTGGTTGGCGGCGCCTCGCGAGCTGGCGGTAGCGCAGATCCTCGTCGATGAAGGTGGGCGTCGCCCCGGGCGCCCCGCGCCGCTTTACCAGCTCCTTGAAGGAGCGGCGCCGGTCGAGCCGCGAGCGCGCGCCGTGACGGTCCCACCCCTCGCGCGTCCAGTCGGTCTCCTCCGACGGACCCACGCGCGCCTTGAGGTTCGGCAGCTTCATCGCCTCCCACAGCCAGTCGACGATGTCGTCGACCTTGAACTCGAGCAGCAGCTGCACCTCGCCCTCGTCGCGCCCCCCGGGCCCCTTCTCGCCCTGCCCCTGCTCGCGCCCGGGCGCGGAGAACACGTCTCCGGGCTTGGCCTTGCCCTGCCCGGCGCCCTGGCTCTCCTCGGGGCGGCGCAGGCGGAAGTGATAGTGCTCGAGCATGCGCACCGGCACGCGCACGGTGCGGGCGCCGCCGTTGATGACGTCGCCGCCGGCGATGATCTCGGGGAGATTGGCGCGCACCGCCTCGCGGACCTTCTCGTCGTGGCGCAGCCAGTCGCGCGCGCCGCGCGAGAACAGCTCGTACCACTTCGCCGCGCCTGCCGTCTCGCCCTTGCCGCCGTCCTGACCCATGCCCTTCTCGTACACCTTTTCGGCGCGCGCCGCCACTCCCGGGATTACCTGGGGAGAGTCCTCAGGTTTACTCCTGGGCAAGTAAAGTAGTTACATAACTGAGCGCTTCCTTGGCGCTGTGCTCGTCGTAGCCGTATTCGGTGACGAGCCGCTGCTGCACGACCGAGATCTTCTGGCGCGCATCATCGTCCGGGCGCGCGGTGGAGGTCACGAGCCGCAGCACGTCGCGGCGCTCCTCGAACAGGTACTGCTCGATGGCCTCGCGCATGCGCGCGTGGCTCGCGAGCTTGAACTTCTCGCCCGCCTTGAAGGCCACCATGGCCTTGCGGACCACTTCCTGACGGAAGGACATCTTGCCCGAATCCGACACCTTGATCTTCTCCTCGACCGAGCGCAGGAAGCGCTCGTCCGCGGGGCGGGTCTCGTTGGTGATCGGATCGGTGACCTGGCGGTGATCGAGCGAGGCCTCGACCTCGTCGAGGTACTTCTCGAGCAGCTGCTGCGCCTCCTCCTCGAAGGACGCGAACATGGCGCGGTGCACGTCTTCCTTCACCCAGCGGTTGTAGAACTCCTTGCGGGCGGTCACCAGGTGATCGATCCAGGCCTTCTTCTGCTTGGCGTCCATGCGCGCATCGCTCTCGATCGAGTCCTTGAGCGCGAGCAGCAGCTCCATGCTGGTGAGACTGTGGGTGTTGCCGCGGGTGATGGCGTTGGAGATGGCGTTCACGACGAAACGCGGGCTCACTCCCGTCATCCCCTCTTCGGGCGTCTCGGCGTGCAGCCGCGTACCCTCGGTCTCGGGCATCCCCTCGACCGCCTCGCCCGCGTACAGGCGCAGCTTCTTCGGCAGGTCGAGTCCCTCGCGCTCGGGCTTGGTGAGGCGGGTCAGGATGCCGAAGACCGCGGCCAGATTGAGCACGTGCGGGTCGAGGTGCACGTTGCGGAACGCCGGCGCGCCGGAGACCAGCTTCTGGTAGATGCGCGACTCGTCGCGGTAGGAGAGCGCGTACGGGATCTTGATGATCACCATGCGATCGAGCAGCGCCTCGTTCTCTTTCTCCTGCAGAAACTTGTGGAACTCGGCGAGGTTGGTGTGCGCGAGGATCGTCTCATCGAGGTGGATCAGCGGGAAGCGCGATACCTTGACGTTCTTCTCCTGCGTCAGCGTGAGCAGCAGGTACAGGAACTCGCGCTTGACCTTCAGGATCTCGATCATCTCGAGCATGCCGCGGCTGGCCGCGTACACCGCCCCCGACCACGACCAGGCGCGCGGATCGCCCTCGTCGCCGATCTGCGCGACCTTGGCGAGATCCACCGAGCCGACGAGGTCCGCGATGTCGGCGGTCGTGGGATCGTGCGGCGCATAGGTGCCGATGCCGGTGCGCGAGGCCTCGGTGAGGAACACCCGCTCGACCGGAACCCGGACGAAGTCGCCTTCGTAATCGCGCTCGACGAAGTCGCGCGCCCAGGGCGAGAGCTCGCCGCTGATGAGGACGCCGTAGCGCTCGCGGAACTCGGCCCTGAGACTGGTCGGAATGAGGTTCAGCGGGTTCTCGCGCAGCGGCGAGCCGCGGATGGCGTAGAGCGCGCCCTCCTCGGTGCGGCTGTATTCCTCGAGCCCCCGCTTGATGAGGATCGCCAGCGTCGACTTGCCGCCCGAGGGCGGGCCGAGCAGCAGCAGCAGCCGCCGGCCGACGTCGGAGCCGGCGGCCGCGGCCTTGAAGTAATCGACCACGCGGGACAGCGATTCGTCGATGCCGAAGAGCTCGCGCTTGAAGAGCTCCCGCGCGCGCGCGCTCTCGGGGGCGTCGGGCTGCGCCGCGCGCCCGTGCCAGCGCAGCATGTCCCAGATGTATTCGTGACTGCAGCGGGCGAGAGCCGCGGCGTTGCCCGGCAGTATGTTGCTCAGAAACTCGCCGAAGGTGCCTTCCCAGCGCTGCGCGCGGTGCAGGCGGCTGAAGGAGCTCAGGGTGTCGATGAAGTCGGCGGTAGTGCCGCTGGAAGTCTGCTCAGGAGAGCTCTGTCGCATCGTCCTTCCCTCCCGTTGGGCTCGTGGTGCTCGAGCACGATGCCGGCGATACCGGCGACGCCGGCGTGGTGCTTACGCTAGTCCCCCCGCCTCGCACAATGAGTGACGGCCTTCAGATCCCGACCCACGCATTACGTTAAGACGGTCACAGGCGCGGATTGTTCACCTAAGGACACGCTTGCGCCAGTGGCACGGGGGCCGGGCGGTCCGCGCGCTGGCACTCGGGTGGGGGACTGCCAATGTGGGACGATCGAGCGCACCGGGCCGGGGCGCCCGGCGCTCGGCGCACGGTGCGTGGGGCGGCTTCGCCGAGGGCCTCGCGGTCTCGCGTTTCGCGCTCTGAAGCGTTGCGGCGGCCGACGAAAGCGGCAGTCGCTCCGGACGCAAGCTCTCGTTATTGTGAACTGACGCAATTGTGAACTGACGCATTGCGCGCCCCGTAACGCAACATATGCTGGCACAGCGAGGTTTCCGCGCCTGCGCGCGCCGCGATGTCGCGGCCGGCTCGCGCCATGGAAAGGCTCGCATGAGTCTGTCGGCCGTCTTTGTTTGGAGACACGTCACGTGGCCAGCGCACCATCGACTGCATCCCGCAGTCCCGAAACCTCGACCCGCGCCGCCGGGGGCACATCGGCGTCACTGCCGGTGGTCGATGTCACCGTTGTAACCAGCCGCGATGACTTCCTGCTCGAGCTCGGCCAGGCGCTCGGCGGGCAGGCCGGGGTGCGCCCGGTCGAATCCCCGGACGAGGCCCTGCAGAGCATGGCCGGCAGCAAGCGAGCCCAGATGCTGGTGATCGACGCGCGCGCGGTCGAGAACGTGCGCGCCGCCGTGGAAGCCGCCGAGGTCAGGGTGCCCCGCGCCGTGATCCTGGTATTCGCGGAAGCCGCCGCCGAGAAACAGCTCGCCGCAGCCCTCAAGGGCACGAGCGTCTTCGCGGTGCTGCCGGCGGAAATCGAGGCGCGCAAGACTCAAGCAGTGCTCGAGGCCGCGATGGCCCAGGCGGCGCAGGGCAAGGCCGGTGCGGCACTTCGCGCCGGCGCCGCGGACGTGCCCCTCACCATCGGCGCCTTCCGGCCCCGGGGCGCGTCAACCGACGATGAGGAAGGCGCGCAAAAACCGAATCTGGTGTTGATTGGCGCCGCAGTGGCCGCAACCGCAGTGGTGGGAGGCGCATTCTGGTATTTCATGCCCGGGAGCGGCTTCTCGACGCGCGGCGCTGCGCCCGCAGCGGCGACACACGCGGCGCCGCCCGCCGCAGTCACCGCTGCCGCGACGGAGAGCCCGGGCGGCGCGTCCGCGGCGGCCTCGGAGGCCCTCCTCGTGCAGGGCAAGGTGGACGATCTCCTGGAAAAGGCGCGTCTCGCCATGCACGAGCGGCGTTACACCGAGCCCGCCGGCGACAATGCCCTGCTTTACTACCGCTCGGCCATCGCGCAGGACCCGCACAACGGCGAGGCGCTCGATGGGCTGAGCCGCGTGGCCGGCGTGCTCGCTGGCCGGGTCGAGGACGCGATCAGCAGCGGCCATCTCGATGAAGCCGCGCTCACGCTGGCCAGTTTCAAATCGGCTGCCCCGAACGACCTGCGCAGCGGGCCGCTCGAGCAGCGTCTGTCTTCCGCGCAGATGTCCAAGGCCTTGACGGACGGCAACTTCGAGCGCGCGGCCGCGTTGCTCCGCCAGGCCCAGCAGTCCGGGAGCTCCGCCCCGGACCAGATTGCCCGATGGCGCAGCGACCTCGCCCGGCGCCAGGACGAGGCCCGCGTGCAGCGCCTCGCCGGCCTCATCGCGGATCGCATCCGCGACGGCAAGCTCACCGACGCCGAGGACAGCGCCAAGATCTACCTGCAGCAGCTCGAGTCGAGCGCCCCTTCGAGCGCCAGCACACAGCGCGCCGTGCACGATCTGAGCGCCGCGTATCTCAAGAAGGCGCGCGATGCGGCAATCGCCGGGAACAGCACCGAGCAGGAACGCTGGCTCAACGAGGCACGCGGCCTCGGCATGAAGCCGGCCGATATCGGCGCCTTGCAGCGCGAGTTGGCGGGTGCGCGGCAGAAGGCCGTGCAGGCCGATGCCGAGCGCGCGCTGCGGCTCGCGCGCGCTGCGCTGCGCGAGGGGCGGCTGACCGATCCCGGGGAGGGGAGCGCCGCCTCGTACCTCTCCCAGCTGCAATCGAGTGATCCTGCCAACGCCGCGCTCCCGGATCTCGGCCGTGAGCTCGCCGCCAGGCTCCTCGAGCGCGCCCGCGCCGCGGTGCTCGCCGGCAAGTCCGCCGACGCCGATCTCGCCCAGGCGAAGCGCTGGGGCGCGGATCCGAAGGACGTGCAGGCGGTGCAGCAGCTCGGCGCGCCGGTCGCCAAGACGAGCGTCGACACCGCATCGCTCGCTTCGAGTCTCAAGCGTCTGCGGGCCTCGCCGCCCGACTACCCACCGAGCGCGCTCACCCAGCGCATCACCGGCAACGTGACGCTGGAATTCACCGTGAGCACCAGCGGCGAGCCGCGCGACGTGCACGTCGTCGAGGCGACGCCTCCCGGGATCTTCGACCAGGCGGCCATCAATGCCGTGAAGCACTGGCGTTACGCGCCGCTGCTCGTCAACGGCGCCGCGATGGAGGTGCCGGTGAGGACGCGAATGCGCTTCGAGCTGCCGAACTAATCGAATATGAGGAGAGCCGAGGAATGACCCGCGCAGCAGGCACAGCACGCCGCCGCCAACTCGTCACCGCCGCCGGCCTCGGCACGGTGCTCACCGTGGTCATGGGCGCGGTACTGGTCATGGGATTCCGGCTCGCGACGAACATGCGCGCCGGCATCGGCGCGCTGCAGGCCGCGAGCACCCTGCAAACCTATCCGGAGGAGATCTCCCGCCAGCTGAGCACGCTGCGCGACCGCCTCGAGGTGCGCGCCTATTCGGGCCAGGCGCTCGCCGACCTCCAGGGAACGGTCAGCCGCTTCGACCAGAAGCTGAACCAGCTCGCCGGCTCGCACGCCGCCGACTCGCCGCAGCTCGGCCGGCCGCTGCTGCTGTGGCATCAGTACGCCCCGGTGCTCGATCCGGTCGTCTCCTTCACCGGGCAGCCGTACGTGGACTCCGACACCGCCGGCAGCTCGCTCTCGCGCGAGGGACGCGCGCACTACGCCGCGGTCAAGCGCGCGCAGCTGTTCGCGAGCGACAGCGCCGGACCGCTGCAGGCCCAGCTCGCGGCGCTCAGCGCGACGCTGCAGCGCAGCTCCTCGGATGCGGCCGCGCGGCTGCGGACCCTGCTCCTCGCGGGCGTGCTCGCGGCGCTGTCGCTGGCCGGGGCGGCCGGCTACTTCCAGCTGACGCGCTCGAAGCACGAGCGCGCCGCGCTCGAAGCCCAGGAGCAGACGCGCGACATCCTGAAGACGGTGCGCGAGGGACTGTTCCTGCTCGATTCGGAGCATCACATCGGCACGGTGTGGTCGGACGCGCTGACACGCATGTTCAGTCGTCAGGACTTTGCGGGCCTCTCCTTCGAGCGGTTGCTCAAGGACCTGGTGCCGCCGGCCACCCTCACCACCGCCACCAAGTACATCAAGCTCCTGTGGGGCGACCGCGCCCACGAGAACCTGATGAAGAGCATCAATCCCCTCGGTCAGCTCGAAGTGAAGATAGACAACGGGCACGGCGGCAGGGAGACCCGCTACCTGCAGTTCGACTTCCACCGCGTCATGGGGCAGGACGGCGTCAAGCACGTGCTGTGCGCCGTCGGTGACATCACCTCCAGCGTGCTGCTGGCGCACGAGCTCGAGGAGTCGCAGGAGAACGCCAGCGCGCAGGTCGACATGATGCTGGGACTCCTGCACGTCGACCCGCTGCAGCTGGTGTCGTTCCTCGACACCGCCGACAGCAGCCTGAAGCTCGTCAACACCATCCTCAAGGAGCCGGCGCGGACCGACGCCGAGTTCCGCAAGAAGCTCGGCGGCCTGTTCCGCGAGCTGCACGGCATCAAGGGCGAGGCCCAGGCGCTCAACCTGAAGAGCATCGCCGGCCGCGTGCATACGCTCGAGGACATGGTGAGCGAGTGCAAGAAGAAGCCCGAGCTCAGCGGCAGCGACTTCCTGCCGATGGTGCTGAAGCTCGATGAGCTGCTCGCGCACCTGCGGAGCGTCCGCGAGATGGCCGCCCGCCTCACGGCGCTCAAGGACACCGCCCCGGGCGCGGCGGCGATGGCTGCCGCGGCGGGTGCCGCGGCCGCGAGCGGCGCCGACGCCCCCGGGCGCTCGCAGCCCCGGGTGGTGGAGGACCTCTCGCCGACGCTGCTCGCCATGGCGAAGCGGCTCGCCGCCGACAACTCCAAGCGCTTCCGGCTCACCCTGGGCGGACTCGCCGACGTGCCGCCGTCCTATGCCGCGACCATCAAGGACTGCATCATCCAGATGCTACGCAACGCCGCGGTGCATGGCATCGAGCCGCCGGAGGCGCGCCGCGCGAACACCAAGCAGGACATCGGCCTGGTCAGCGTGCACTTCCGAAAGAACGGCGACGGCTACGAGCTGGTATTCGAGGACGACGGCGCGGGCATCGCCGCCGAGACGCTCAAGGCCGCCGCGGTCCGCAAGCAGCTGATCAGCGAGCAGGAAGCCGCCGAGATGGACACGCGCGCCGCGATGGCGCTGATCTTCCGACCCGGCTTCTCGACCTGCGAGGACGTGTCGATGGACGCCGGCCGCGGCGTCGGGATGGACATCGTGGCGCGCAGCGTCTACGCGCTCGGCGGCAAGATCGGCGTCACCACCCACCCCGGCCGATTCACCCGCTTCAAGATCGTGCTGCCGGCCGGGCGGGCGGCGAGCAGCGCGGTCGCCTGAGGACCCAAGGGCGAATTCCATGCGCAACGGCAAAGCGGTAGCGAAGAACGGCGGCAAGCGCACGCTCAAGCTGATGATCGTCGACGACTCGAACATCATGCGCCGGCGTATCGAGCGCTCGCAGCGGTTCGAGCAGCTCGAGCTGGTGGGCACCGCCGGCAACGGGCTCGAGGCGCTCGAGCTCTTCAAGAAGACCGACCCGGATGTCGTGACCATGGACATCACCATGCCGCAGATGGACGGCATCGAGTGCATCGCGAGACTCGTGGCCATGAAGCCCGCGGTGCGCATCCTCGTGGTCTCGGCTCTGGCCGACAAGGCGACCGCGGTGGAGGCGATGGAGCGAGGCGCGAACGGCTTCCTCAACAAGCCGTTCACCGACCGGCAGCTGAACGAGGCCATCGCAGAGCTCATGCGCTAGGGCGCGAGGGAAGTATCCGACCATGCTGTACGAACAGGAGCTCAAGACCTTCGTCGAGGGGACGACGAACTTCTTCGAGGTGGCCGCGCAGCAGCCCGCCTCGATCGGCTCGCCGTACCTGATGGAAGGCTCTCCGGCGGTGCACGAGTACACCGGGGTCATCAACATCTCCGGGAAGCGCGAGGGGGTCGTGTACTTCACCGCCCCCAAGGCGATGCTGACGGTGCTGCTGATGAAGATGCAGGAGAACGACTTCAGCCACGAGACCATGAAGGATCTGGTGGGCGAAGTCGCCAACACCATTTCGGGCAACGCCCGGCGCGACTTCGGCCGCGACTTCGTGATCTCGGTGCCGAGCGTGCTGTCGGGCGAGAAGCCGCAGATACCCCAGAAGCCCGGAGTGCGCTCCTTCATCATCCCGATCAACTGGCGCAGTCACTCCGCCAAGCTGATCGTGTCGCTCACCTGAGGGCGCGGCTCGCGCAGCGCCGCGCGGGCACCGCCCACTCACGGCCCGCCCGCGGCCAGCCGGCCGCCTCCTTTGACGAGTCCGGGGCTATACTTCGTTGAGGACGTGCACGCGGGCTATTGGCCGGAAGTTGTCCACCGCTTGGAACATGAGTTGTCGGATCTGTGGTGCCAGTGCCATGCGCACGGTGTTGGATCTTGGCGTCTCACCCCCTGCGAACTCGCTACTGGATCGGCCCGACGAGCCTCAGAATTGCTTCCCGCTGGTGCTGGAGCATTGTCCCCGCTGCGCTAATCTCCAGCTGCGCGACTGCCTGGATGCCACTGAGCTATACGGGAACTATCTGTACGTAACGCCAGATTCGCGCGTTCTGCAGGAGCACTACGAGCAGCTGCATCAGTATTTAACGGCGCGGGGCTACCTCGCTCCGCACGGATTCGTGCTGGAAGTGGGAAGTAACGTCGGACTGCTCCTGCAGTATCTGCAACGAAAAGGGTTCAAGGTGCTGGGCATCGATGCCGCAGCGAATATCTGCAGGATGGCTCGGGACGCCGGTGTCAACACGATATGTGAGTTCCTGGGCGTCACGTCCGCCCGTGCCATACGGGATACCTACGGCATGCCAGACCTGCTCATCGCACGGCATTGTCTCGCGCACAATGCGGATCCTCACGCGATGATAGCCGCCGCCGCCGAACTGCTCGACAAATCCGCTCACCTTGTCATCGAGAATGCATACGCGCTGAACACCGTGGAGAACAACGAGTTCGACCAGATCTACCATGAGCACATGTTCTATTACAGCGTGCGCTCGATGCAGACGCTGTTGGCCAGCCATGGGATGCATTTGGTGGACGTGTTCCTGACGCCGGTGCATGGCGGATCGATCGTCTTCATTGCCAAGAGAAAGTCTCCCGATGATCACATAGCTCCCGAGGTCGAGAGTCTCGCAGTACGAGAGGATCAGGCGCTGACCGCTACCGCCTTCGAGCGCTTCGCCGCAAACGCGGCCGGCATTCGCAGATCGCTGCGTACGCTCATCACCGAGCTGACTTCTCGTGGCCACGACATCTATACCTACGGCGCGACTGCGAAGGGCAATACCCTTCTGAACTATGTCGGACTGACGCGCGAGGACATCCGCTATTGCGTGGACAGCACCACGATCAAGCAAGGGAAGTACCTACCGCAGTCGAGAATCGAGATAATCTCGGAGGAGAGCGCTTACGCGAGGGCGCCGGACTACTTTCTGCTAACTGCGTGGAATTACAAGGAGGAGATCATCGCGAAGGTTCGGCAAGCGGGGAATCGCCGCAGCCGCTTCATCCTTCCAATCCCGTCGGTACACATCGTCTGACATGCGCGTGACCCGTACTGAGCTTGACTCTGTGCTGCTTCTGGAGCCCGAGCTATTCCGTGACGAACGCGGCTTTCTGTTCGAGGGGTACAACCGCGATGGTCACGCCAAAGCGACTGGAGCGTCGGCTGAGTTCGTGGTCGATGTGCATTCGAGCTCCAAGAAAGGAGTGCTGCGCGGAATTCATTATCAGTTGCGACGCCCGCAGACCAAGCTTGTGAGCGTTCTGGCTGGCAAGGTGCTGGATGTCGTCGTGGACCTGCGGCGCAGCAGCTCGACTTTTGCTCGCTGGGTCGGTCTTGAATTGTCGTCCGAGAACCGGCGCAGCGTGTGGATACCACCGGGCTTCGGACACGCATTCCTGGTGGTGTCAGGTCACGCGGATCTGCTCTACAAGATCACGGAATACCATTCGCCGGATGATAGCCGCACGATCAGGTGGGATGACCCCGATCTCAACATCCCCTGGCCGCTGCCGCATGGCATGAGCGCACCGATTCTGTCGCTCAACGACCGGCGGGGCGTTGCGCTGCGTGACGCGGATTTGTTCGAGTAATGCGTGTCCTGCTTTTAGGTAAGGATGGCCAGCTTGGCTGGGAGCTGCTGCGGGCCCTCGGCCCTCTTGGCGAGGTGATTGCGCTGGGGCGCGCCGATCTGGACCTGAGCTACCCGCAGGACATTCGCAGGGCGGTTCGGGCGGCGCGACCAACCGTCATCGTGAATGCGGCGGCGTACACGGCCGTGGAACGTGCCGAAGCTGAGGAGGCGGCGGCATTTGCGGTGAACGCCGAAGCACCCGGTGTGCTCGCGTCCGAGGCCGCGGCGAGCGGGGCATCGCTCGTACACTATTCGACGGACTACGTCTTCGACGGCGCGAAGTCAGGGCCGTATATCGAACAGGATGCCGTCAACCCGCTCGGGGCGTACGGGCGCAGCAAGCGAGGCGGTGAGCTCGCCATAGAAGCGTCGGGGTGTGCGCACCTCATTCTTCGCACCAGCTGGGTGTATGCGGCGCGCGGTAGCAACTTTCTTCTAACGATGCTGCGTCTCGCCAATAGCCAGCCGGAGTTGCGTGTGGTCGACGACCAGTTAGGCACGCCTAACTGGAGCCGATTGATCGCAGAAGTGACCGCGATTCTCTTGGCTGCGACTCGAGGCTCGCTGCGCGAATGCAGCGGAACCTATCACCTTGCCTCCTCGGGTGGGACATCCTGGCATGGATTTGCGCAGGAAATCGTCACACTCGGCGCGGCGATGCACCTCTGCCCTCTGGTGCCGGTGATTCCGATCCCCACCTCGCAGTACCGCAGCGCTACTCGTAGGCCCGCCAATTCGATGTTGCTGGCGAGCAAACTCGCTGAAAGATTCGGCTTGCGCCTTCCCGATTGGCGGGAAGGCGTGCGCTTGTGCATGGAGGACCTGATCGCTTGTCGCTCGGCCTCCCTTGACGGCCACTAGCCGGCTCCCCGTTGTGAGGGCCGCGTGAGGAAACGCGGGCCGAGGCGCCCGAACTGTGACGGCTGCACTGTTGTGACGCTGCGCTTTCGAGCGTGATGAGGCCGATGCAAGCGCACGCCCTGGAGCTCATCACCCTGCGCCGCGAAGTCGCGGCGCGCTATGCGCGTGTGACGCGGCGGTGGCGCACCGCGGCCAATACCTGCCGCCGGCTGCACGACGCTCGGGTGCCGGATCTGCCGGCACTGCGCGATGCCGCCCGCCGTCTCGACCGGCTCGAGCGCGGTCGTGCGGCGCTCATGTCGGACATGAAGGCGCTCTCGGACTAGAGCCGCCCGGCTCACCCTCGCGGCGGCGCACTGCGCCCCGTGCGTGCCTCAGCGACGCGCCCCCAGGGCCCGCACCGGCAGCAGTATCAGGGCCCGGAGCAGCGCAAATACACCCTCGACGACGACCCCGACGAGCCGCAGCGGCAGCAGCAGCAGCCACACGATCGGGTACAGCACCAGCGCCGCGAGCGCCAGCGGCCAGCACAGCACCAGCAGCAACAGCCACAGGAGGAAGGCGATCATTGACGATCCTTTTGGGTCGTGCCTAGAGTCCGCTGCGGCTCATTGTAGCCCCACGCCTGATGTAAGGGACCCACCGTTGATCGAGAGATTGAAGCCGCCTCCCGCAGTGCGTCCGCGCGACCGCGTCGCCGTGATCGCTCCGGCGAGCGCGTTCGATCGGGCCTCCTTCGAGGCCGGTCTCGCCCTGATCAACGCCCGCTACCGCGCCGAGCACGGGCCCGGAGTCTTCGAGCGGCATCGATATCTCGCGGGCGATGATGCGCGACGCCTCGGCGAGCTCACCGCGGCGCTCGCGGATCCGGATATCCGCGCGGTATTCTGTGCCCGCGGCGGCTATGGCGCGACGCGGCTGCTCGAGCGGCTCGCGGCGGCGGGCTCGCCCGGTCCGCCGAAAGTGCTGGTCGGCTTCTCCGATATCACGGCGCTGCACCTGTGGATGCAGTCGCGCGGCCGGATCAGCGTGCACGGTCCGGTCCTCACGCAGCTTGGCAGGCTTCCCGCCCCGACCTGCGAGCGTCTGTTCTCGCTGCTCGAATCCGCGGAGCCGCCCCCGCCGCTCACGGGAACACTGACCCACGTCGGCGGTGTGGCGGAAGGGCCGTTGCTCGGAGGGAACCTCTCGGTCTTCACGCGCCTGCTCGGCACGCCCTTCATGCCGGCGCTCGATGGCGCCATCCTGCTGTTCGAGGATCAGGGCGAGCGTCCCTACCGGCTCGACCGCATGTGGACGCACCTCGAGCTCGCCGGGGTGTTCAGCCGCGTACGCGGCATAGCGCTCGGCTCTTTCACCGGCTGCGAGGAGAAGGACGCCTCGTACACGAGCGACGAGGTCCTCGGGGACCTCGCCCGCGCCACGGGGCTCCCGTGCGCCGGCGGCTTTCCCGTGGGCCACGGCGAGGTCAACGAGCCCCTCCCGCTCGGCGCGCGGGTGCGGCTCGACGCCGACCGGCGCACCCTCACGTTCCTCGAGGCCGCGGTGGCGGCCTCGCGCTGAGCGGGACGAGCGCGCCGAAGCCGAAGCGCGTCAGGAGGCGGCCGAGTTGCGGCCGCTCTCCTCCGTCACGATGTGACCATTCTTCAGCGGGATGCGCTTCCCGGGATCATGGCTCATGTGCACGCGGTGCTTCTTGCCGTCGAGCACGTACTCCACCTCATAGCCGTTCGGCGCTTCGCTCCGGTCGTACACGGTCGTGCAGCGTTGCTCGGTGGCGGTGTAGGTGTTGCCCTGTTGCACCTTCTCCTGGATCTTGTTGCCGGCGTAGCCGCCGGCGGCCGCTCCGGCGACCGTGGCGAGCACCTTGCCGCTGCCGCCGCCGACCTGATTGCCGAGAAGCCCGCCCACCACGGCACCGACTCCGGTACCGAGCAGACGGTCCTTGTCCTTCACCGGCTTGGTGTGGGTCACCTGCTCATCGTGGCATTCCTGCCGCGGTGTGCTCACTGTCCTGCTCACGGCCTTGACGCTCACTACCTCGGCTCCGCGTGAGGCCTCGACAACGCGATAGCCGGCGACCGCACCGACCGTGGTCACGATGGCGGCGCCGATCACCGACCCGATTACGGCTGACTTGTTCATACTCTCCACTTCCTCCGTGGCACCCGATGGCCGCAGCGGATATTAGGGATGCCGCAGCAATATTCCATTGGAATGGTGCCGATTTGCGGGAAAGCTCCGGATAAATGTCGCCGCCTGGCGACAGAGCGCGGCGACCTAATCCATGCGTCTCACCTCGAGCGCGAGAAAGGTCCCGCCCTCGTCGCGCTCGACGTGAAACTCGATCGGCCGACAGCAGACTTCGCAGTCTTCGACGTACGCCGGCTCGTCCGCGGTCAGATCGACGAGCGTCTCGAGGCGCTCGCCGCAATACGGGCACCGCACCGCCACGAACTCCTCGAGCGCGACGCCCGGGGCGGCGCTTCCCGGCTCCCACACCGGCTCGAGGCCGTAGAGCCGATCGACGCTCGCCTCATCGAGACGGGTGATCCGCCGTCGGAGAAGCTCGAGTTGCGTGAGATTGCGTGACTTCATGGGACGGGGCGATTTGCGCGCGGGTGCGCCTAACTGCGATGCTGCGCTCAGCTCTTAAACAGCCTGAGGATACGCCAATATGCGGATGGTCCGGGCGGGCACGCTCCTCGTGTGCGCCGCCGCCTCTCTCCTGGGGTGTGCGGGGAGCCGGCTGGCCCCCGATCCACCGGCGGGTCTCTCGCTCGCGGGCGCGTGGAAGCTCGATCGCGCCGCGAGCGACGACCCGCAGAGAGTGCTCGCGCGCATGCGCGCCGAGGCCCTGAGACGGATGGCACAGAGGGTGGTCGCGACCGGGCCGCCGCGCGGGGGTGCGCGCGGTGCGCCCACCCGCACCGCGCGGCCGCAGGATCCCGCCGTCGATGGAGACCCCGTCCCGGTGCCCATGGGGCGCGGCGTGCCGCCCGATCCACTCGAGCGATCGCCCATGGCACGCGCGCTGCTCGCGAGCATCGGCCGCGGCGACTTCCTCACCGTGCGGCAGTCATCCGGAGAGCTCGTGCTCGACTACGGCAACTCGCAGCGCCGCTTCACACCCGGCGCGCACAGTGTGGTATCGGCCGAGAGCGGCGTGGCGGATCAGAGCTGCGGCTGGAAGGGCCGGGAGTACGTCATCGAGGTACGCGCGCAGGCGGGTCCCGACGTGACCGAGCGCTACGCCCTCTCGGGCGACGGCCGTCATCTCGTCGAGAGATTGCACATTGCGCCCGAGGAGCTGTCGGCCGTCGATCTCACACGAGTGTACGATCCGACCGACCAAACCGCCCCGCGGCAGACGCCTACCAACGATTGAGCGGGGCGCGATGCGGCGAGCTTCACCTGCCATGCGTTCGGCCCTGACTTTCATCGCGGGATGGGGGCTCCTCTCGCCGCTCGGCACGGCGGCGCGCGAGCAGCCGCCGTCGGGCGTCGACGCAGGCACTCCGCCGCCCGAGGAGGTCGTGGTCGAGGGGCGTCACGAAGGCCCGCGAATGTGGACCGTGCGCAAGGGCGACCACACGCTGTGGATCCTCGGCACGCTCTCCCCCCTCCCGAAGAGGATGGTGTGGCAGCCCGATGCGGTGCAGGAGGTGCTGCGGAACGTCCAGGAGGTGGTCCCGGCATGGCCCGCCTACAGCATCGGCGCCAATCCGCTCACGGCGCTCAGGGTGTACATCGAATGGCGACACCTGCAGAAGCCTCCGGACCACATGCCGCTCGAGCAGGCGCTGCCGCCGCCGCTGTATGCGCGGGTCGAGACCCTCAAGGCCCGCTTCGACCCGAACGACGGAAAGCTCGAGGAGATGCGCCCGATGCTCGCCGCCAGGCAGCTGCTGCTGCGGGTGCTCGACGCCTCGGGGCTCGCGGTGCAGAACGAGGTGCAGCAAGAGGTGCTGAAGCTCGCCCGCTCGCAGGGGGTACGCGTGCACCAGGACAAGCTCCGGATCGAAGATCCGGTCAAGGTGCTGAAGGATGTGGAGGCGACGCCGCTGACGAGCGAGGTCGCGTGTCTCGAGGCCGTGGTGACGCTCCTGGAAACCGATCTCGCTCCCATGCAGGCCAAGGCGCGCGCCTGGGCGCTGGGGGATGTCGATACGCTGCGCCGGCTTCCCCACGTAGACGACCGCACCGCGTGCGTCGCGGCGGTCTCGACCTCCGACCGGGTGCGCAAGCTCATCTCGCGGGCGCTCGATGACTGGCTGATCGCCGTCGAGGACAGCCTGACCCGCAATCGCGGAACTCTCGCCGTTCAGTCGATGGACAGATTGCTGGGAGAGAACGGCGGGCTGGCCGCGCTCCGGGCCAAGGGGTACGTCGTCGAGGGCCCGTGAGCGCGGTGGCGGGTCAGTCGAGCAGCGCGCAGCTCCACGCGATCGCGACCGAGCCGAGCGCCGCGGCCCCGGTGAGCCATTGCGGCGTCCGATCCAACGCGGCCCGCACGACCGGCAGCGCCGCGAGCGCGCCGAGCGCGGCCCCGACGGCAAATCCCGCCACGTGCGCCACGAGGTCCGTGCCCTCCCCCGCGGACCCGGTCCAGCCGAGCAGAATGACGCCGGCGACGAGCGGCCCCCAGCGCCGCGCCCAGCGCTGCGGCAACTGCAGGCGCTCGCGCCAGGAGTGAGCCGACATGGCTCCGAGCGCCGCGAACACCGCCGTCGAGGCTCCGACCGCCTGATGCTCGGGCGGACCCGTGAGGCCCTCCAGCAGGTTCGCGAGCGCTGCACCCGTCACGGTGAGGAGCCACGCCGTGCCGACGCCCATCTGACGGCCCGCGAGGTATCCGAACCAGACGCCCGCGCCGAGGTTCGCCGCGAGGTGCGGGCCGTCCAGGTGCAGCGTGAGGGCGGTCCAGGCGCGCCACCATTCGCCACCCTGCACGCGGGCGGCATCGAGCACGCCCTGATCGAAGGCGTCGAGCCGCACCAGACCGTTGGAGAGCACCCACGCGACACCGAGCAGCACCAGGACGTACGCGGCGCAGCCGATCCAGGCGTGCGGATACAGGCTCGGCGGCGGCGGCGGCGGGAGCGGCGCGCGGTTCTCCGCCTCGTACTGCGCGAGGTGGCGCACCGCAAGCTCAGCTTGCGCCACGTCGACCTGCAGCAGGAACTCACTCCAGTCGGGGGCCGGGGCAACGACCCCCTCGACGCCAACCGCCGTCAGCACCAGCAGCCGCTCGTCGCATTCGCGCCGGCGCCGCGATCGAAACACGATGGTCAGCCCGGCGTCGTCCATGCGGTGTGCCTGCGCAGGTGGAGCGCGGCGAGCACGCGCCGCACCAGGTCCCCGAGGAGCTCGTAGAGCGCACTCCTCGAGCGGTTGAGAGCGGCGGTCGAGGGCAGGTAGCGCTGCATCCCGGTCTCGCGCGGCGCCCACAGTCCCACGGGCGCCGGCACGACGGCGAGTCCCGTGCCCGCAAACTCGTGCGCTGCGCGCCACGCGTGAGCGCCGTCGGTCACCAGAATGATCCGTGACACCCCCGCCGCCTTCAGCAGCGGCGCCGAGAACTGCGCGTTCTCGAAGGTGTCGCGCGAGCGCCCTTCGACCCAGCGCACTTCCACGCCGAAGTCCCGCGCAAGCGAGGTGCGCATGGCGAGCGCCTCCTGCGCGGTGCCGGAGACGAGCACCGGGAGCGCCGTCCGGTGCGCGACGAAGGCGCCATAGGCGACCCGCTCGAGGAGCAGCGGCCCGGGCGCCGGCGCGCCGCCGTACTCGGGAGCAGCGACACGCTCATCGCCCCCGCCGAGAATGACGAGCGCCTCGGCCGCGACCGGCCGGGTGAGATCGAGGGGAGGTGAGCGCTCGGCCGCCCTCTCGAGCCAGTCCGCCACCACCGGCGTCGCGAGCAGCCACGAGACGACGAGCGAGGCGGCGAGCAGCAGCCACCCGGCGCGGCGCACGCGGGCCGTGACGCCCGAGCGGGCGAGCCAGGCGCCGGCGCCCGCCACGAGCAGCGGGCCACCGGGCGGCAGGAGCACCGTGTGCAACAGCGTCTTCAGCATGACGAGCATGAGGGGCGGTGCGGGAGCGTGCGCTTCAGAGTCGTATTTTCTGCCAGGCGCCGGAGCGCCAGCGCAGGAACAGCGTGCTGCCGAGCACCATGACGTAGATGAGCACCGCCACCCACCCCCCGACGGCTCCCCAGCCGAACTGCGGCAGGAAACGCACCCAGCCCTGCCCGGAGGCAAACGTGAAGGCATGGGCGAGCGGCACGAACAGCAGCAGCGACACCGTGAGCACCAGAGCCGCCGGGATCCTGACATCGCCCGCGCCGCGCAGGCACATGCTGCTGCCCAGGTTCAGGCCATCGAAGAACTGGTAACCCGCGGCGAGCCACAGGAGCTGTGTGCCGATGACCACCGCCTGCGCCGATTCGCTGTCGTGCGAGCCGATGAAGAACGGCAGCACCCAGGGGCCGCCGAGGGCGATCAGCACGCCGATGGCGCCCATGTAGAGCGCGGCGAGCAGGATGACGCGATCGCCCACCTGCAGCGCCCAGTCGCGCGAGCGTGCGCCGATCGACTGCCCGACCAGCGTCGTGCCCGCGGAGGCGATGCCGAAGCCGGGCATGTAGGCGATCGAGGTCAGGATCACCACCATCTGCGTGGCGGCCCCGCCGGCGGTGCCGAGCCGCGTCTGCATCATCTGGAAGACGGCGAAACCCAACAGGTCGGCCGCGGGCGAGAGCCCCATCGGGACGCCGAGGCGCAGCTGCTGCAGCAGCACGCGGCGGTGCGGGCGCCACGTGAGATTCGAGCGATAGCGGCGCCGGTAGTCGGCGCGCATGAAGATCGCGAGCGCATAGAGCAGCCCTACCAGCTGCGCGGCGTTGGTCGCCCAGGCCGAGCCGGCGATGCCCCAGCCGAGGCGGAAGATGAACAGCGGGTTGAGCAGCGCGTTGGTGACCGTGGCCACGATGCTGATGGCGAGCGTCACGCGCGGGCGGCCGATGCCGTTGAAGAAGCCGAACATCGCCCACACGGCGGCGGCGAGGAAGGCGCCGCCGACGCGTGGAAACCAGAACGCGGAGGCGAGCTGCTCGACCCGGCTGTCGAAGCCGAAAGGCGCGAGGATCAGGTGACGCGCGGCGCCCACCAGCACGAACAGCGGCGCGGTGCAGGCCATGGCCCACAGCGCGGTCCACACCGCCTGGCCGGCGCGCCGGTAGCGGCGCGCGCCGAAGTGCTGCGCGACGAGCGTCTGCACCGCGGTGCCGGCGCCGCCGAGCACCAGCATCACGGCGATGACCAGCCACTGCACCGCTCCCACCGCGGCGAGCGCCCTGGTGGAGATGCGTCCCATGAACCACATGTCGGTGAGATTGAGGACGATCTGCACGGCGCTGTTGGCCATGAGCGGCAGGGCGAGCGCGAGCACCGCACGCTGATCGACGTGCGTGCGTCCGGCGGCGTCGATGCGCTGGGCCGGAAGGTGCCCGGCGGCGCTCGCGGGCGGCATCGCGGTGAAGGAATCCATGGCAACATCCTGCGGAATCGGTCATTCTCGCACACTGACTGCGCTCGAAGAGTGAGGCCATGTCAACACGCTCGAGGACCGCCGGCGCACGCACGCGGGGCCGCCCGGCGGGCGCCGGCCGCCGCGGTCGGCTCGCGCCGGGGAAGGAAGCGCGCGGACTCGAGGCCGCGCAGGTTGCCATCGCGCTCGACAGCGAGCACGTCGCGGATCTCGCGACGCTGGTGCGCGCGGCGGGCGGCGCCGTCATCGGCGCCTATCAGGAGCCCCTCGGCGGACGCCCCCTGCTGCTCGCGAGCCTGCCGCTCAATGCGGTGCAGCCGACTCCGTTTCAGCGCGACCTGTCCCCGACGCACGCCAAGCGGCTCGCCGCGAAGATCGACGAGACCGCCGCATTCCTCGATCCCCTGATCGTGGTGCGGGGCGACGACGGGCGGCTGTGGACGCCGAATGGCCGGCATCGGCTCGCCGCGGCCAAGGTGCTCGGCATGAAACAGATCACGGCGCTGATATCGCCCGACGAGTCGCTCGCCTACCGGATACTGGCCTTGAACACGGAGAAGGCTCACAACCTCAGGGACCGGAGCCTCGAAGTGATCCGCATGGCGCGCAACCTGGCCCGAAATCGCGCCCGCGAGCGCGAGTCGCAGTTTGCCGCGCAGTTCGAGGCCCCCGAGCTCCTGACCCTCGGCATCGTCTACGAGAAGTGGCCGCGCTTTGCCGGCGGCGCCTACAGCTCGTTTCTGAAGAAGGTGGACCGCTTCAGCGACCAGACGCTCGCGGTAAGCCTCAGGCAGCGATCGGACTCGGCCGCGCGGCTCATCGAGATCGACGCACGCGTCAAGTCCCTCATCAGCGCACTGCAGGCGCGCGGCTTCAAGTCCCCGTACCTGCGCAACTACGTGGTGGCCCGCATCAATCCGGTGCGCTTTCACAAGGCGAAGAAGGGAGACACGAAGCCGCCGATGCCGCTCGGGCAGGCCCTCACGCGCATGGCCGCCGCGGCCCGCAGCTTCAATCTCGGCTCGGTATCGAACGCCGACCTTGCCTGGGTGGCGGTGGGCGCCAGCGCGGCGGACTGACTACGGACAGCCGGGGCCGCCGTCCACCGCCGGCACGCGCGCCGAGCGCGGCCACGAGAAGGGCAGCCTGCCCGAGAAGTCGTAGCGCACCGCCCCGCCAGGTGCGCGGAACAGCACCTCGGTGACGCCGCCGCCTTCCGGGCCACCGCCGCGCTGGGGGAAAACGCCCAATCGAGTCCGGTGACCCGAACCTCGAGAGCGGTGATTTCGTCGATGCGGCGGATGAGCGCGGGGTCGCGCGTCGCGCCGGGGCCGATGTTGTGCGGGAAGATCGTGGCGCCGGGGATGTTGTTGTGGCCGTGCACCGCGTCGGTACCCCACAGGAGGGGGATCCCGGAGGAGCCCCCTGCCCCGAGCGAAACGTCATAGAACCGGTCGGCCAGCGCGAGCCACTCACCCGGTGGAGCGAGCTTATCGCCATGGGCGATGAGTTGCCGCCGTTCAGAACGGAACCGAGGGGATAGTGAGCGAGATCATCGGGCGTGATGCTGTCGATGTCCGCCTGGATGAGCTGGCCGACCTTCTGCGCGCTCGTCATGCGCGCGACAAGTGCCTCGATGCGGCTCTCGAGATCCGGATCGCGCGGCAGCGCCGGCTTGAGCCGCGGCCAGCGCTCCGGATGCACCGCTTGCGCGGCGGAAGTCTCCGCCGCGCGCCCGAGCGGCGGGTTGAGGAGGCACAGCGCCCCGAGGTACGGCGCGCAATAGTGCGCGATGCCGCCCGGTCTCATTTGCGTGCTGATTCATAGGATACACACCGGAGGTCGACGCCCATGCTCCTACTACTGACTCAGGTCCAGAGCCTCGCGCCGAACGGCGTGTACGGCAGGCGCCCGGGGGACAACGCCGCGGTGGACAGCCTGCCCGATCTGCTGCTCATCGAGCGCTCGCGGGGCGGGGAGCAACGTGCGATCGAGGCGCTGGTGCGCCGTTACAGCCGCCGGTTGTTCCGCGTCGCGCGCAGCGTGCTCGTCGAGGAGGATGCGGCGGAGTCGGCCGTGCAGGATGCCTATCTCGCGGCATTTGCCGATCTGAGTCGCTACACGCCCACCGGAAAATTTGCCGCCTGGCTCACGCGGCTCACCTTCACGCAGGCGCGCGCGCCCGCCGCCGGCACCCGGGCCGGGCAGCCGGCCACGCCGCTTCAGCTGGCGGCGGAGGAGCCGGGCGCGGCCGAGGCGCGCGAAGCGCTGGAACGACACGAGCTCGAGAAGGCGATCATGGCTCTGCCGGAAGTCTTCCGGACGGTGTTGGTGCTGCGCACGGTGGAGGGAATCAGCGGCATCGAGACCGCCGCCTCGCTCGGCGTGCACGAGACGACCGTGCGCACCCGCATGTACCGCGCGCAGCGGCGGCTCGGGGCCGAGCTGGTGCAGCGCCTGCGCCTGGCACAGGGCCTCTTCGAGCTCGCCCCCGAGCGGCTCGATCGCATCGTCAAGCGCGTGCTGGCGCAGCTGCCTCACGGCTCGATGCTGACGATGAGTGCCTCGCCTCCCTGAAAGGGCACGCTGTCTCCGGCGCGCTTGCCGAGCAGGACTTGCGCGAGCGGTGCGGCCCAGCTGAGCAGTCCCTGGGCGGCGTCCGCTTCGTCCTCGCCCACCAGGCGGAACTGCTGGCGCGCGCCGCCCTCGAGCTCGAGCGTCACGAGCACGCCGAAGCGCACCCGCTGCGCGGTGGCGGCCGGCTCGACGAGGCGGGCGCTGGCACGCCGTGCGCTGAAGTAGCGCAGGTCGCGCTCGACGCGCGCGCGGGTCGCGTCGTCGCCGCCGTCGCGCGCGGCCTGCCGTTCGGCCTCGAGCTCGCGCACGCGCGCCTCGATGGCCTTCAGGCCCCTCGGGGTGACGAAGTTCGGATGCGGGCTGACGGCTCGCTCGGGGAGCGTCGCGGGATCGGCATCCGACTCGCGCACGAACGCGCGGCTCATGCGGCGAGTCCCGTGAGCCGCGCGCTCTCCAACCACAGCCGCTCGGCGTCGGCATCGCTCTCGGCCTCTGCGCTCGGCGCCACGCGCCGGCAGCGGCGGTAATAGCCGCCGCTCTCACCGGCGAGCCCGGGGGCGCTCGCGAGGTAGACACTGCCGCGCGCACCCCGCTCGGTCGAGATCATGGCGAGCCGCCCGGGGCCGAGCAGCAGCAGCCTGAGCGGCAGCGGCAGGCCGCGAAACAGCTGACTCGCGACCAGGCCGGGATGCAGCGCATTCACGCTGACACCGCTCCCTGCGAGACGCCGGGCGAGCGAGCGCACGAGGAGCAGGTTGGCGAGCTTCGAGCGCTCGTAGGCGGTGAGAAATCCCGGGACCCTCGCGTTCATGAGATCACCGAAGTCGAGCGCGGCGCGCCGATGCGCCTCTGAGGCTACCACGATGATGCGCGCCGGTGCGGACTGCCGGAGCCTCCCGAGGAGCAGATTCGTGAGCAGGAAGGGCGCAAGGTGGTTCACCGCGAAGGTGAGGTCGTATCCGTCGGCGCTCCGCGCGCCCGGGGCGCCCATGACTCCCGCGTTGTTGATCAGCACGTCGAGCCGCGGCAGGCCCGACTCGAGCTCCTGCGCCAGGCGGCGAACCTGCGCGAGCTCGGCGAAGTCGGCGTGCACACTGCGCACGTTAAGGTTGCCGGTGTCACGGCCGAGTGTCCGGGCCACGGCGCGCGCGCGCACCCCGTCGCGCCCGTGGACCAGCACCGTCGCGCCCATCTCGGCGAGCGCGCGCGCGGTGGCGAGCCCGATGCCGTGTGTGCTCCCGGTGACGAGGCAGATCCTGCCGTTCATACTGGTCAACACGTGGGCGAGGCGTCGGCGAGAAAAGTGGAAGCCGCCATCGATCAGCTGCTGAAGGCGCGGGAACCGTGAACGCCGTCATTGGCGCGTTCCTGCTCACCTTTGCGGGACTCTTTCCGATTGTCAATCCGCTCGAGGGGGCGCCGTTCTTCCTCGGGCTGACGGCGAATCTGTCCGCGGCGGAGCGGACGGTGCTGGCGCGCAAGGCGGCGGTCAACGGGTTCGCGCTGCTGCTCGGCTCCATGGCGCTCGGTCCCTGGCTGCTCGAGTTCTTCGGCATCGAGCTGCCGGTGGTGCGCATCGCCGGAGGACTCGTGGTCGCGGCCCTCGGCTGGAAGCTTCTAACTGAGGAGCAATGGTCCGACCACACAGGCTCGGGTCTTCAGGGCGGGCCGGGTAAGAAGGTCGGCAGCTTCTTTCCGCTCACGATGCCGCTCACCGTGGGGCCGGGCTCGATGTCGGTCGCCATCACCATCGGCAGCCGCAAGCCCGCGGGGCCCCCGCGGCTCTCGCAGCTCGCCGAGTACGCCACCGGAGCCGTGCTCGGCATGGTCGCGATCGCTCTCTCTATCTATCTCGCGTACCGCTTCGCCGATCACATCGCGCGACTCCTGGGCGAGACCGGGCTCGAAGTGCTGGTGCGCCTCTCGGCGTTCATCCTGATGTGCATCGGGATCGAGATCGTCTGGAACGGCTACAGCGCCCTCGTCGCCCCGCACTGAGCTGGCGGGGGTCCCCGGGAAATCGAGCGTCTTGATTCCCGGCGATCACTCGCCGCTCGCGAGATGCTCGATTTCCCGGGGTGCTCTAGCGCGGCGGTCCGGAATCATGCCGCATGAGGCGCATCTCGCGCAGCGGCGAGCGGATGGCGATGCCTCGGGGAGCCGTCTGTCCCGGCGGCGCCGTGCCTGCGGGCGGTATCACGCACGCGGCGCTGCCCGTCGCCCGGGCTTCCGCCACATACAGCAGACTCTCGCTCGGGTCTCCCAGCTGATGGGTGAAGTCGTCCGTCACCGGGCAGCCCGGGAAGCCCGCACCCACGGTTGCGCCGGGCGTAAAGCCGTCAGGGTAGTTGCTGAAGCCCTGCGCGTTGGCGCCCTGGAACTGGATGGAGAAGTAGGTCGTGCCGCAGTTGTCCCGGGGATAGAAGCCGTAGGGCTTGCCGCAGGTCGTGCTGCCCACCTGGATGACGTGTACTCCGACGCCGGCGAGCCCGTTCATGATCGCTTCACTCGCCGAGCAGGTCGCCTGCGTCGTGAGCACGAACACTCGGGGAAGATTGAGCGTGGGGAGCGGCTGGCCGAAGCTCGTCGAGAACCCTTGCGCGGTCGCGTGGAACGGAGTGGGCGTGATGGGGTTGCCGGTCACCGGGTTGGTGCTCGGGTATTTGGAGTTGAACTGCTGCAGCTCGAAGGTCTGGCCGGCGGTCGGTCCGGTGCCCGCGATCATGTAGGCGGCCTCGCTGGCGATATCGAGAAACCCCCCGCCGTTATAACGGATGTCGAGAATGAGGTCGGTGATACCGCCGGCCTTGAGAGTATTCACGGCGCTGATGAGCGCGGCTTCCGAGGTCGCCAGCTGGTCGTTGAACAGCATGTAGCCGATGTGCACGGCCGTGCCCGGCAACACCTCGACCTGCTGGACCGGAACGTCGGTGACGTCGGCTGCCTGCAGGGTCACCGTGCGCGGGCTCGTGGCGCCCTGATCGAGGAAGGAGAACGTGTGCGACTCGCCGACAGCCGCAGGCCTGAGGCCCGCGTTGAGGATGTCGACGCTCGCCTGCGTGTTGGCGTTGACCGCATCGACTCCATCGATGGCGAGCACACTCGCGCCGCGTGCCAGGTTGGCGGGAGCCATCGTCGCCGGCGATCCGGGCTCGGTGTACGCCACCAGGATCTTGCGCGGGGGTGTCGGCTGCAGCACGACGAAGTGCGCGCCATAGCTGACGTTGACGCCGGACCGGGCCAGGGCCTCCCACGCAGCCGTGGCATAGATGAAGTGGAACTTGTCCTTCCGCTGCCCCTGAGCGTCGGTCGCCGAGGTCTTCAGCAGCGGGAAGTAATTCGCGGTGGTGTAGCGGCCAGGATCGAGGTCCGGGACCTCGCTGTACCAGAGGTACAGATCGTTCGTCCAGGATCGCAGCCAGTTGTTCTCATCGACCGAGGTGCCGATGACGTCCGGGTAGGGCTGCTTCGTGTAGGGGTCGACGCCTGAGCGCGGCGCGGCGCACTGCGCGGCAAAGTGCGACTCGGGCAGGAACACTCCGGGAGTCCAGGACGTGCCTCCGCCGCCGCCCCCTCCGGGCGCTCCCCCGCCGCCTCCGCCGCCCCCGCACGCCACCGCGGCGCACAACATCCATGCGCCGAGCATCGCGTGCCGAAGGGGCGATCGCACCGGCGCCTCCCTGAAGCGTCCCACAATCCTCGCTCGAGCGTATCACGCAGCTTGCGGTCTGCAGATACCGAGATTTCCCACCTCGGAAACCCGAGCGGCCGCACAGCCGGACTTGAGCTCGACGGACAGGCAAGGGCAATCACGGACGCGGACTCGGCGTTTGCAGCATCGCGAGCACGTCGGCCCGCGCGGCCGCGGAGTGCACCGGTAGCGCCAGCACGTCGCCGGGCTGCGCCCATTCGAGCGCGCAATGCACGGCCTCGAGCTCGCTCGGATGCGGCCCCGCGCGTGATCCTCATGTTCCCTGTCAATCACTCCCTGACTGCATTGAGGGCTCCGGCGCTGGCCTGGCGGGTGCTGAGGCTGAAGGTTGCGCCCGCAACCAGCACATGCAGGCGCAGGCCCAGCATGCACACCGGCTGTCCGTCCTCGGCCCTGTGGATGGACGAGTAGCTCACCTCCGCCCCATCGACGATCGTCACTCCGCCGCTGCCCTCGACCTCGACGGTCTCGTCGCTCCCGACGAACACGGCGGTATCCTCGTCGAGTCCGATGCCGACCGCGAACGGGTTGTAGGCGAGCGCGGTGAGGAGCCGCCCGAAGCGGTCGCGCTGGCGGAAGTGCTGATCGATGATGAAGCGGTTGGTTAACCCTAAGCCCGGCGCGAGCCGTACGCTCCCGGCGATCACTGACGAGCCCTCATCGCCCGCGGCAATCATGTGCTCGCAGAGGATGCTGGCGCCGGCGCTCGTGCCGCCGACGGTGACGCCGCTCGTGTTGCGCGAGCGGATGAGCTTCGCGACCGCGGTGCCGCCGAGAAGCGTCGTGAGCCGCAGCTGGTTCCCGCCGGTGAAGAAGATGCCGCTCGCCTCCTCGATTCGCTCGAGTCGCCCCGGCTCGCGGCAGTCGCGGCGGGTGTCGAAATCCATGACGGTCACCCGCGCGGCGCCGATGTTCCGGAACAGCTCCTCGTAGCGCGCGCCGGTCTCGTGCAGCCGGCTCGCGGTGGGGATGACGACGATGTCGGCCTCACCCCCGCCCGACTCGCGCACGAAGCGCTCGAGGATGCGGCGGTCATTCTCCTTGTTCTCCGCGCCCCCGATCGGGACGATCCAGCCACGCTTCTCGCCGGGGGGAACTCTGCTCGGCATCCGGCACCGACTCCTTAATTAATGCTGCGGGAGCAAGGCCTCCCGCTCCCGACGGTATCACGGCCGATGGGGCTGCCGGGAGGGCGGCGGGCCCGGAGGTCCTCACGCCAGGCGCCGCACGCCGTCGATGAGCCGCTCGATCTCTTCCGAGGTGGTGTATGCCGCGCAGCCGGCGCGCACGAATCCGTCGCGCTCGTGGCCCAGCACCCGCGCAACCGTGGCCGCGTAGAAGTCGCCGTGCGAGACGAAGACGCCGCGCCCGGCGAGCGAGCGCGCGACGTCGCCGGAATCGATTCCGCGGAGCGTGAACGCAACGGTGGGAGTGCGCTCGCCGCCCGGCGGCACCCCGTAGAGCTCGACACCGGGAATCGCTTCGAGCCCCTGCCATAGCCGCCCCAGGAGCCGCGCTCCGCGCTCCTCGAGGCTCTGCGATACGAGCCTGAGGCGCTCGCGCCTCGGCAGCCGGGCCGAAACGAGAGAGGCGAGGAAGTCGACAGCGGCTGCCGCGCCGACCATGCCTTCATGGCTGAGCGTGCCGGTCTCGAGGCGATCGGGCGCCTGAGCGGAGGCAGGCGCCAGCCTCGGCGAGTCGAGCCTCTCGAGCAGCTCGCGCCGGCCCCACAGCACCCCGACGTGCGGACCGTAGAACTTGTAGGCCGAGCAGGCGAAGAAGTCGCAGTCCCACGCGCGCACGTCGGGCATGTGGTGGCTCGCGTAGTGAACCCCGTCGACAAAGACCAGTGCCCCCGCCGCATGCGCCAGCCTGGTCAGTCGCGGCACATCGTTGATAGTGCCGAGCGCGTTGGAGGCCGCGCCGAGAGCGAGCAGACGCACTCCGGGCGTGAGCTTGCCGGCGAGGTCTTCCTCATCGAGCCGACCGTCCTCGCGTCGCATCCTGACGGTGCGTATCTCGACTCCGCGCTCCTTCGCGAGCGCCCGCCAGGTGTCGGAGTTCGCATGGTGGTCGAGCTCGGTGACGACTACGACGTCCCCCTCCCGCCATTCGCGCCCGAGCGCACGGCCGAGGTGGAAGGTGAGCGTGGTCATGTTGGCGCCGAACACGATCTCTTCGGGCGAGCCCCCGATCCAGTCGGCGAGCGCGCGACGCGCCTCGAGGAGGGCGTGGTCGGTTTCCTCGCTGGTCGGGAACGCCCAGTTCGTGTTGGCATTGTGGTTCAGGAGGTAGTCGGTCATCGCCTCCGCCACCTGGCGCGGGACCTGCGTCCCGCCGGGACCGTCGAAATAGGCGACAGGGAACCCGTTGTGCCTGCGGGAGAGCGCGGGGAAGTGGCCGCGGATCTCTTCGACGCCGGCGACGGACGAGCCGGCCGCGGAGGGGCTGGCGAGGGATGACATGGGCAGTCCGATCGGGATGCTCGAGTTAACTGATACTATCGTCAACGGGCGAGCGGAGGCCACGGGAACGCTGCTCGTCTGGCGGCGAGGGGTGGCATAGACTTGACGGGATGAGACCTCGCAGGCGAGAAGCCCAGAGAGCCGGCGCCGCGGCACCCGAGCCGCGCTCGACGCGCTACCGAAACCTCGTCAACCCCTTCGAGCCGGTGCGGATCTTCTCCGACGATCAGGTCGCGAGCATGCATCGCGCGGCGCTCGACATTCTCGAGCACCAGGGCATGCGGGTGTTGTCGGCGCGCGGGCGCTCGGTGCTGCGCTCGGCCGGGGCCCCGGTGGACGATTCGAGCCAGATGGTGCGCCTCGACCCCGGCATGGTCAGCAAGGCTATCTCGACCATCCCGGCGGAAGTCGCTCTCATCGCCCGCAATCCCGCGCGCTGCTGCCGCGTGGGTGGACGGCACGTCGTGTTCGCGCCGGTCGCGGGCCCTCCGAGCGTGAGCGATCTCGAGCGCGGCAAGCGCACCGCCACTCTCGAGGACTATCGCGACCTGGTGCGGCTCTCGCAGGCCTTCGACGTCATCCACGTGCTCGGGCAGATGGTCGAGCCGCAGGATACCTCGGTGTCCGAGCGTCACCTCGAGACCTCGCTCGCGCAGCTCACGCTCGGCGACAAGGTGCCGCATTTCTACTGCCGGGGCGAGGCGCAGCTCGCGGACTGCTTCGCGATGCTGTGCATCGCGAACGGGATCGACGAGGCGACGTTTCGCAGCGCGCCGCGCTGTTACAGCATCTGCAACACCAACTCGCCGCTGCAGCTCGACGTGCCGATGACCGACGGCATCATCGATTTCGCGGCCAACGGGCAGCTGATGATCGTCACGCCCTTTACGCTCGCCGGCGCGATGGCGCCGATCACCATCTCGGGGGCGCTGACGCTCTCGCACGCCGAGGCGCTCTTCGGCATCACCCTCTCGCAGATCGTGCGGCCGGGCGCCCCGGTGATGTACGGCAGCTTCACCTCGAATGTCGATATGAAGTCGGGAGCGCCGGCTTTCGGCACGCCCGAGTACGCCAAGGCGGCCTTCGGCGCCGGCCAGCTGGCCCGCTACATCGGCGCACCCTGGCGCTGCTCGAGTGCGACGGCCTCCAACGCCCCGGATGCCCAGGCGGTATACGAGTCCCAGATGAGCCTGTGGGGGGCGCTGCTCGGGGGCTGCCACTTCATGCTGCACGCCGCCGGCTGGCTCGAAGGCGGGCTGACGGCGTCGCTCGAGAAATTCATCCTCGACGTCGAAATGCTGCAGATGTTCGCGGAGCTCTTCCAGCCGGTGCTCGCTTCTGCCGAGGAGATCGGCGTCGAGGCGGTCGCGGAAGTGGGGCCCGGCGGGCATTTCTTTGCCGCCGCACACACCATGCAGCGCTACCGTGACGCCTTCTACTCCCCGCTCGTCTCCGACTGGCGCAATTACGGCACCTGGGCGGCGGATGGCGCAAAGACCGCGACCGAGCGAGCGAACGCGCGCTGGCGCGAGACGCTCGCGTCCTTCCAGCCGCCTGCGCTCGATGCGGGCGTGCGCGAAGCGCTCACTGCGTTCGTCGAGCGGCGCCGCCGCGAAGGCGGCGCCCCGCCCGCATCCTGACTTGGACTCCCCGGGAAAAAAACGCATGAGCGTCTCGAGACGTGCCCTGCTCGGCGCCGCTGCCGGCGCCGCGGCCGTTACCGCCGCCGGCGCGAGGCTTGAGGCAGCCGAGCCGCCGCAAGCGACCGGCCTCAGCCCGATCACCTCCGGCGTGGCGCCGATCAGCCCCGAGGAGCACCTCGCGCGCCTGGCGAAGCTCCAGGGCCTGATGCAGCGGCTGAGGATCGCCGCGTTCCTGGTCGAGGCGGGATCCACGCTCGAGTACTTCACGGGAGTCCGCTGGTGGAGATCCGAGCGGACCACCGCGGCGCTCGTGCCCGCCGAGGGTCGCGTGGTGGTGGTGACGCCCTTCTTCGAGGAGCCCTCGATCCGCGAAACCCTGCGAATCCCCGGGGACCTCCGGCCGTGGAAGGAGGACGAGAGCCCCTTCGAGCTGCTCGCCGGCGCACTGCGCGAGCGCGCCGCGGCCAAAGGAACCCTCGCGGTGGAGGCGACCACGCGCTACTTCCTCCTCGATGAGGTGAGGAAGGCCTCGGGAGGTGGACGTGAGATCGTCCCCGGCGATGCGCTCGTGCGCGCCTGTCGCATGATCAAGTCACCGGCGGAGCTTGCCCTGCTGCAAACCGCCAACAGCGTCACGATCGCGGCGCTGCGCTACGTGCACGGCCGCATCGAGGTGGGCATGCGCAATGCCGACATCGTGAGCCTGATGGTGGCGGCGCACACCGCGCTCGGGGGCACGCACGAGTTCGGACTGGTGCTGCTCAACGAGGCGAGCGCCTACCCGCACGGCTCGATCAAGCCGCAGAGCGTGCGCGAAGGCTCGCTCATCCTCGTCGACACCGGCTGCTCGGTTCACGGCTACCAGTCCGACATCTCCCGCAGCTGGGTTGCAGGCAAGCCCTCGCCGCGCCAGCGGGAGCTGTGGGACACGGTGAAGCGCGGACAGGAGCTCGCGCTGGAGACGGCGAAGATCGGCGCGCCGGTCGGGGCGATCGACAAGGCGGTGCGCTCCTTCTACGAGCAGAAGGGCTGGAGCAAGGACTACGGCCTGCCGGGGCTCTCGCATCGAACCGGCCACGGCATCGGGATGGACGTGCACGAGCCGCCCTACCTCGTGCGAAGCGACGCTACGGCGCTCGAGGCCGGCATGTGCTTCTCCGACGAGCCGGGACTCTACATCCCGGGCGAGTTCGGCATCCGCCTCGAGGATTGCTGGTACATGACCGAGTCGGGGCCGAAGACCTTCACGCCGCTGGCGAAGTCGATGGAGCAGCCGATCTGACTTGGGGCCGCCCGTCCGGCGCCGCGCCTCAGCTTCGCAGGTACGAGGCGCCGTTCACGTCGAGTATCGCGCCCGTCATGCTCGCCGGCGCGTCGAGCGCGAGGTAGCTCACCACCTGCGCGACCTCCTCCGGCGTCGCGACGCGGCCGAGCGGCTGGTCGGCGAGCACTGCCGGGTCGCGTACGAAGGGGGCGACTCTCTCCGTCGAGACCCAGCCCGGAGCGACGACGAACACGTAGACGCCCTTCGGCGCGAGCGCCTTGGCGAGAGACTGGCTGAGGGCGTTCAGGCCAGCCTTGCTCGCGGCATACGCGGGCGCATCGGGCTCTCCCCGAAAGGCGCCCCGCGAGGAGATGCCGACGATCCGGCCGTGCCCCCGCTCCGCCATCGTGCGCGCCGCGCAATAGGAAAGGTGTGCGGGACCCGAGAGGTTGGTCGCGAGCATGCGCTGCCACGCCGCGGTCCAGTCCGCGTAGGCGGTCGCGAGCGGCGGGTGATGCGAATAGATGCCCGCGTTGTTGATCACGGTGTCGATCGGCTGACGCGCGGCGGCCTCGCGCCAGAGCCGCTCGATCGATTCCGGATTGGCGAGGTCGGCCTGGATGAGGCTGTGGCCGCCGCCCTCGAGAGCCTGCCGCGTGGCCTCGGCCGCGGTCCGGTTGGAGCGGTAGTGCAGCAGCAGCGTGACGCCCCGCCGGGCCAGCGCCCTGCAGATGGCGGCCCCGATGCCGCCCGATGCCCCAGTCACCAGGATGTGGGTCACGCGCGCACCAGACTCCTGTTCGATATGGATGCTGCGGCACGCTCAGGCGAGGTGCAAGCGATGCGGCTGCACGAGCAGATACCAGTCCTTGTGCTCTTCGAGAATGAGCGCGATGGCGTGCCGGATCGAGACCTTGAGCGGCGCGACCTCGCCGCCCGAGGCGCTCGCCCGGGTGGCGGTACGAACGCAGCGGCGGCTGTTGCCCCACCAATAGATTGCGAAGACAGTGCCGATCACCAGCACCTCGCCTGACGCCCACAGCGCCGCATAGGAGTGCCCGGGGCACGAGTCTCGCGCCCCGGCCTTGGCACTCACCACCGTGGGCAGTGCGGTCAGCCGGCGCAGGACCCTGTGGTGACGACCTTCTTGTTGGGCTTGACCTGGTACGTGAAGTACGGCACTGCGACGCGGAAGGTCTGCGGATCGTTGTTCGCGCAGTGCCCTGGACTCTGCTGCGAGCAGAGCGGGCTCGCCAGGTGATCGTCCGCGTAGGCGATGTTGGCGCGATGCTGCGGATCGAGAGCCACCTGGAAGAAGTCCGCAAGACTGCGACTGTCGCCGCTCGAGCAGCCCGTGCCGCTGGTACAGACCGTTCCCGAATGAATGATGTGGTCGCTCGCGACGTGCTGCGCGAACGACGGTACCGCGTCGTGGCCATTGACGCTCTCGGCCATGTAGACGTTCCACTTCGCCCAGCAGTCGGTGGTCCCGCCGGCGCAGGATGGCTGCATCGCGGCGACGCTGTTCGAATTCCCGGGAAGGCTCGAGCCGAGCCAGGTAACCACCACGTGACCGTTCGCGTCCGCGGCGACCCAGGGAAAGACGTTGGACTTGCCGGCGGTCGCTCCGCCGTTCACGCGCACCGGCACGGTCCAGTGTCCTCCCGCGTCGGAGGACGACGAGAGGAAGATGCTCTGGTTGTCCGACCAGACGACGTAGGCGTGGCCGAAGTTGTCCACGGCGAGCGCCGGAAAGATGTTCGCGGTGCCGGTGGTGGCTCCGGGCGAGCCGGCGGGGCTCGTGAAGACTTTGTGGTCCGTGAAGGTGAAGGACACGGCGCCGAGCTTGGCGTCGGTGGACACGCCGACGTAGACGGTGCCTTGCGGTGCGCTGTGGGCGTTATCGATCGCATTGTCGGGCGCCACGAATGCGGCGTAGAGATTCCCCTTGCTGGGGCACCCGCTCGTGTTGCGGTCGACCTTGATCTGTGCCGCCACGTTCGCGCTGCCCGTCGGCACGACGCTGCCGGCGGCGGGGAGAGTCGCCGCGTCGATGGCCTCGCCGGTACCGGCGGCGTAGGTGAGTCCGCCGTCGCTCGAGCGCTGCACCTCGATGTTGAAAGTGGCCACATCGTGATAGCTCATGTAGACCGTGGAAGGATCGTCGACCGCATCGTTCCACATGCGGTCGTCGCCCGGAACCGTCGCGCTGAGCAGGTTCGGCGGAGTGAAGAAGGTGTCACCGCGATTCCTGGAACGGGTCGCGGTCACGCCGGGAGCGAGCGTGAGGCTGGTCAACGCGAGGTTCGGAATGGCGGAGTTGTTCGGGTCGGGGGCGTTCACGGCGATGTCGGCGTCACCGCCTCCGGGCGCCACGCCGAGGTTGGTGGGACTGCCGACGTTCTGGGCGCATCCGCCGCCGCTCAGTCCGAAGATGCCGCAGTTGTCGGGCTGGCCCTCGTACTTGAAAGGCAAGGTGCCGTTAGCATTCGGCGAGCCGTCGATGGACGCATCCCAGCGCCACAGATCGACGCCCCCGGGCACGCCGCGGATCGACTCGACGTAGATCGTCCCCTGGGAATCGACGCGGTCGCCGGGCTCGACGCCTTGCACGATGAATGCGAGGGGGCTGAGCCCCGTCGGAACCGGAGCGAGCTGAGGCAGACACAGGCTCTGGCTGGGGCTGAAGCCGTCGATGCCCGGACCGACGAAGGCCGGGATGGCCTCGGCGCCGCCTCCGGCACCCGTCTGGCTCGGGCACAGGTGCTCGTTCGCCGGATCGGGATAGGAAGTCTGTGCGACGCTCCGGTCGGCGGAAGCGGTCCAGATCAACGAGGCCAACAGCGCACACAGGAACGGCCTGAGCGGCCGTGACGCTAGGGGGTTGCGCATGGGTGTTTCCTCCGTGAAAGCTCCCCGCTGCGCGTTATAGGCGCTCGCGCCGCTTCCGGCAATGAGGTGTGTACGGTAGTCCGTCCGGGAACGCCGCGCCGTAGCCCGGGCGAAGGCTTGACTGATCGGTGCTTCGGCACACCAGCGCCGTGGCGCTCACTGCGGGAATGAAGGCAGCGGGCTTTCCCTCCAGAGGGAGGCCCATTTCGAGGGTTGCGGGCCCATGTCGAACTCGAGCAGCCCACCGGCCTCGATCTGAGCGTAGGTGACGATCGGGACATCGAGCGGCCGGCCGTTCAAGCGCGCCGACTGGATGTAGAGATTGGCCGCGGAGCTCGCCGGCGCCGACACCACGAAGCGCCTGCCGTTCGGCACATCGAGCGTCGCCTTGCGGAACAGCGGGCTGCCGATCATGTATTCGCCCGACACCGGATCGAGCGGATAGAAGCCGAGCGCGGTGAAGATGTACCACGCGGACATCTGGCCGCAGTCCTCGTTGCCCGCCACGCCGTCAGGGCGATTTTTGTAATAACGGTCGGCGATCTCGCGCACCCGAAGCTGCGTCTTCCAGGGCTGACCGCTGAAGTCATAGAGATAAGCGTAGTGGTGGCTCGGCTCGTTGTCGTGCTGGTTGTGCCCGCCCTGGAAGTGCTCATCGAGCCGCGCATTGAATTTGCCCGGCCCGCCCATGAGCGCCATCAGCCCCGGGATGTCGTGGAGCACGGAATAGGTGTAGACCCACTGGTCGCCCTCGGTCCAGCCTTCTTCGGGGCGCGCCCAGGAGCCGTCCGCGTGCTTCGCCTGCATGAAGCCGCGCGCGCTGTTGTAGATGTTGCGGTAGTTGTGCGCGCGATTGACGAAGAAGCGGTAATCCGCCTTCCGGCCCACGGCTCGCGCGACCTGCGCGACCGCATAATCGTCGTAGGCGTCCTCCAGCGTTTCCGAGGCTGACTCCGCGGTCTTGTCGACCGGGATGTAGCCGAGCTGCTTGTAGTAGGTGAGGCCGGGGCGAGCCTCATAGGGGACACCGGGCTGGCGGTCGTGCCAGTCGCGCGTCGTATCGCCCTCCGGCGGGGTCATCGCGTCCTTGTAGACGGCGGCGTACGCCAGCTGATAGTCGAAGCCGTGGAAGCCCTTGTTGATGGCCTCGGCCACCAGCGCGTCCGCGTGCGTGGCGATCATGATGTTGGTGTAGGAGGGATTCGGCCACTTCGGCATCCAGCCGCCCTCCCGGTAGTCCTGCAGGAGCGAGCGCACCATGTCGTCGATGCGCTCGGGGGCAAGGAGCGTCAAGAGACTGTTCTCGGCGCGGAACGTGTCCCACAGCGAATACGCGGTGTAGGACACGCCCTCGTGCACCTGGTCGTCGAAGGCGCTGTAGTAGCGTCCGTGCTCCGAGATGAGCTTCGGATAGAGCAGCGCGTGATAGAGACCCGTATAGAAGATGCGGCGTTGCTCGTCGGTGGCGCCTTCGATGGACAGCATGCCGAGCTTGCCGTTCCAGATGCGCGCGAGCTGCGTGCGCACGCCCTCGAAGTCCCAGGCGGGAATTTCCGCCTCCAGATTCGCGCGCGCCTGCTCGATGCTGATGAACGAGGTGCCGACCTTCGCCTCCACGACCCGGCCGGCCGCGGTATCGAAGCTCGCGTACGCGCCGACATTCGGCCCCGTGGCCGTGGTGCCACCCGGCTCGGCCGCCTCGCGCAGGTACACGCCGTGCGTGGCGAGGCTCCTGTTGAACCTGACCACAAAATAGCCCTTGAAGTTCGGCAGCGATACATTGGTGAGGTGCGCGTCCATGCGGTCGGGGTTGTAGCCGGCGATCTCGCGCGCCGCGGGATCCACGCGCACGAATCCCTCGATGTGCGGGCGCGTCGCCTCGACCACGACACTGGCCGTTGCATTCTCGGGAAAGGTGAAGCGCATGAGGCCGCAGTGGTCGGTTGCGGTGATCTCGGTGCGGATCTGCCGCGAGTGTCCGCCATCGACGAGCACCGAGTAGTAATACGGCGTCGCGATCTCGTCGGCGTGGCGGAACGGCAGCTTGCGGCTGTCGGGGGCAATCTTGACCGCGTCGACCTCGGGGGCGAGCGTGACGTAGCCGTAGTCCCCCATCCAGATCGCGGGCTGATGTGTGCCGATGAACCCCGCGATGGTGTCGTCTTCAAAAGCGTACGAGCTGACGCTGATGCGGTTCTCGCGCGTCTGCGCGGTCCAGTTGGTCATTCCAAAAGGAGTGGTCACGAAGGGCATCGTGCCGCCGTAGTCCGATCCGCCGCCGCCGCCGCTACCGGTGCCGATGTACGGGTTGACCCACTCGAGGGAGGGGGTGGCTTCATGGCGAGCCGCTGCCACCGGGGCTGGTACCCCCGGCTGATCGGGTGCGGGGTCACGAGCAGCCGCGGCGTCCGGCGAGCCCGCGATGCAGAGCGCCGCAAGGATCAATACGCCGGCGATTCGTCGCAGCGCGACGATGTCGGGAATCATGCGCGGGCTACGCTTTCAATAGGGGGTGGTCGGCGGGCAGCTGTCTCGCGTACCAGATCGCC